>Ga0307512_10005285_pt1 | contig 13549 bp, 13 predicted proteins | sample 14_EM_MG_FD_200267 | JGI IMG/M metagenome (GOLD analysis project Ga0307512, IMG submission 200267) | Populus trichocarpa ectomycorrhiza microbial communities from riparian zone in the Pacific Northwest, United States - 14_EM | ecosystem: Host-associated > Plants > Roots > Unclassified | place... | reverse complement strand
CCCCCCAGGACAAACGTACAGTGGAAGAATAGCGAATCGTGTTTGTGTGCGCCACGCACAAGCCAGCGTATTGCACCAAGAATATTTTGCCTTGTGGGCAGATTACGAGGATCGCGGGCCTCGTCCGTCAAACGAATGATGTCACGGGAACGGAAGCCCAATCGATCTGCGGAGTGCCACGATCGTCAACGACGAAAGTAAAAACTTGACATTGCGTTTACCGGTTAAAAAGCGGTACATGTTCTTGGCATCGCTTACGCAGCCATCTAGCTGGCTGTTTTGACCAGTGTAATTGATTCCGATCTACCATAGCCCTTAAAACAGAGGGACACGGGGCGTCGTTCGAAGACGTAGACTCACACACACGGCCTTTTTGCGTCCCGTACATCTTGAGCACTGAAAATCGGGGTGTTCGAGCGGATCTCTTAGTCGATTGATAGCATGCGATATATGTTCAATGGGCATATCTCCTGCGACTGGCAGCAGGATGGCTTGCTGTGGACGAAAAATCACACCGAAGATGAGTCATGGTGGATAGGATTTACATGCAGATCCCGAACTCTCACCTCTCCCTGATGAACACGCCCATGGCCGCGGTCGTAGTCGCGGCGGCGATGCGAACGACGCTCTGGTTCGGAACGTCGCGCCCTATCTCCACGATAGCCATCGTTGTGGTGACGAGGAGGAGGTACGGGAAGAGGGTTGGGAGAGCCAGACCGTACATGCTCCCCCCCATTCATGATTGACGGCGCTATCAGGGTAGAAGCAAAACGCAATAAGATACTCGGTGCATTACTTACGTTGTATGGTAATATCTGGCGCTTTGCTACTGTGACGTGAACTCCGACGATGCCGGGAGCGCGATCGCGAACGACGTCGCGGGCGCATGAAATTCTCATTTAGGACGGTTTGTGCCCCGTCGTAATCGACCTGGGTGATAGCACGCTCGCCGTAATGTTGAGAATGCTGTGATGCCGGCACAGCCATGACGTGAGAGGGTGTGCTACCGACACCCCTGGGGGTCGCTGATGTGTCAGAGCAATGGAGGGTGTGACGACGTTTATGGGGGGCTCACAATGAATTAGAAATCCCCTCTTGAAAGCGACCATAGTCGATATTCAGGTTTGGTTCACTGTCGTGATGGGCGTCTAAAGAGAAATTTCGAGTAGAGATGGGGGCTTACACTAGAGGATCTAGAGGATAGCTGAGACGACGGGAAAATCACGGCGAACTTTGAGTCATCGACGGGGGGGAAGGCGAGGTAGAGAACGTACGACGGTTGAGTTGGATAAGCTTCTGGCATTTCTGGGTCTGTTTCCTCCTCGTGTAATGCGGGGCCCCCCTCAGAGATGGGTATGGCCCGTATTACTTGGTCCTCTCTCCTATTCCTGCGCTTTCCTGGTAGGAAACGACGCCAGCCGGACCTGGAGAGCATGGTATATGAGTGGGAAAAGATGGGATTTGTGGGTCGTAGTTGGGGGTGTGCGCCCTAAAAAGGCCATCACGGATTCGGATTATCAAAATATTACACGGGCACGTGGCAGAGATTCTTGACTTTAAATTGAACTCACTTTGCTTCCTCGTTGCCTTGTACCTCGCCTAACTCCCGCCAGGCTCCACTCGACTATGGTCCAGGAAGGCTCGGACTCAGAGTCTGGACTGCCAGAAACCGTCCCCCTCTCGACTTCTGCTTCCGCCGCAAGGCGTCATGATCACGCCCTGAGAAACTTCCACGCAGCCGAGAAAAGGAAGATAAGGGAAAAGAACAGGCAGCATGATGAACGTCTCAAGGCACAAGCACATATGCGGCGGCGCGTCACTGCTACATCAGGGAAGGACAGGCTTTATGTGGGGCATCACGGGTTGGAGACGGGTGATAATGAGGGTGGGAGAGAGATGGATCCCCGTTTGCACGAACGGATGACACGTGCCATGGGTGACGCCGAGAACGAGATGGAAGAAGTGGACAGCGGGAGTGAGAGCGAGGAGGAATGGGGGGGCATCAAAATCGCGAAAGTCGCAAATGAAGACGGGCTCCAAGTCGCGGCAGACCAAGATGTGGAAATGTTAAGAAGTGAAGGGGAGGAGAAAACTCGGAGTGGGGATCTTGACTCGGGTAACGGGGAAGGTGATGAGAACGACGGTCTGGGCGTGAAGCAGCCACTCGCATCTCCGAGCAAATACCTCCCAGATCATGTCTTTGTTGCGGCCCTTTCGAAATCGAAACCGAAAAACGCTGTGCGAGCGTCTCAAACAACGCTCGAAACACGACCATCTAGAAAACGGCAATCCGTGCGGGCACGCACAAAAGACGTGGTCGTAGGGTGGGCATCAATCCCTCACTTCAGCATTCTTTTTCTGTTCCCTTTGTTCTATGAATCTGATTCCTTTCTCAGCACACGTACAGTCCGCACATTGTCATCATCTCCGGCCAGCGCGCGTCTCAAGTCGCGGGGAACGACTTTACCCCCCGCGCGCATAAACAAATTTTTGGCGAATGCGCTAGGATTTAAGAGGAATAGTAACACGGCCTCAACATTTCCCCCTCGATGGGAGCGACGCCCATGTACGCCTATATATGTCATACGAATGCTCGTCGCTGAATCAGCCGTGTAACCCGTTAGCTCACCTTGGTGTGATGAAACGCACAACAGGTGCCCCAATGACGGGGTTCGCACGCGCAAGCCAACATTAAGTCGGCGACCCTTCTCTACGTGAGAGACATTATAAAGCAGGTTATATTTCAAGAACCGCGGGTTCAAGAGTGGGTAAAACAATGACTTTTTCGGTTCCACGCGAATGAATCGAATGACACCTCGTTTTCGACAGCTTGGAAGGTCACAAAAAGGAGCAAATATGGGAAGACAGACGTCTCGTAATCGTGTCGTGAGCGAATTGCGTAAACAACGTTAGTACCAGTCGTAAAGTACATCGTGAGCAAGAGTATATCAAACATCTCTTAAGATAAGAGAATGCAACTTTCGAAAGCATATATCAGTAAAATCTTAGCATAACACCGAGCGGCAGTGGTACGTTCATATTGAAAGTGACTTCTTGAAACAGATATTGTTTTTGATGGGTATCATGCCCTTATTGGAACGATCGCACGCGCATGGGCGGGGCGACCGCGGGGTCGAGGGCGATTAAGGCGTAGATTTTCACCGGGGCTGTAATTTATGGTTAGCTGCGAACAATCGTAACAGCTAGGACACGTACGCTGTCATTGTTCCTGAGGCAGAGTCTCTTCCGTGGTTTTCTTTACCGATGCCCCGCTTTGTTGACCCAGGTCCACTGCGCCGTGCATTGGAGCTGAATCGTGATGGTGGGAGTGGACCAGACTCGCCTTTGCCACCCTTCCCAGGCACCAAAGGAGAAACTTCGGCAGTTACGGTATTCTTGTTGATGGTACGCTGGTGCAGAGGCTGAAATACAGACATTGGTGCAGGTGCTGCTGAAAGGGCCGGCGCCGGTGCTGGGTTGGGTGCTACGACAGTGTGGACCTCTGGATCAACTGCCGAGGGGGATAGAGAGATTTTAATAGCTCGCTGGGGTTGCGGGTAGGGAGATGGTCGAGAACTGGTGCGTGAGCGGATGCGGCGATATTCGGCAGAGAGATGCCCATAGGTCTGCCGAGAGTGTTCAAGGAGGGCCCGCATGCCAGAACGGTGAGCAGGTGGCTCAAAAGCTGTAAATTGGGTTAGCGAAGGGCCTAGGAGTTGGGTATGAGACGCACACTGCACTGCGTAGATAGAGAATGGTGTATCCAACCACGATTGCTTACTCTCTTTGAGGGTGACATCGGCCTCATCCTTGAGTGTGTAGTATTTCCGTAGTGCTGCAATCCCGCGCTCGTCCCATTCGATACTGCACGTGTCATCGGGGTCGACAATGATGACATTATCGTCAATGACAGGAGACAACGGTGCGTTTAAAGATTCCGGGAAGCCATCGCTGATGGGCGAGTTGTTTTCCTCCTCTATGGTCTCATAAACAGATGTGCGTCGTGAGATTTGTATACCGGAGAGGCGGCGACGATGACCATGACCCTTGGAGCGCATCCGGGTTCTTGACTGCATGATTATCGGGTAGGACATATTTGTTAACGACAGATTGACGCGTGACAGATCTATACTGGAGATGGAGTCGCTGGTCACCGAGGAGGTTTCGCAGGACGATGACAGAGAAGGGGTGTCTAGCCCAGAACTAGTCGAGGAGTTTGTACCCGACCTCGAACGTGAAACTGGTACAGGGCGAGAGAAAACCGGCTCTGTCATGACTACGAAACTCGATAAGTAGTCTGCATAGAGTACAGCACCAATTCACTCACATGATGTGTCCACGCCATCGGCACAGAGACAATGTTCCTCTAAGCTGTCGCGTGAAAGCAAACCCTGTCGAGCAAACACCATGCGCTCTTCGCCTAGACCAGAAGGTGATCTCTCGACCTTTTGAGACAGGTTTGGAGACTCCACTGCCCCGGACTGTTGAACAACGCGGCGTTGTTGACCCCGCATGCCCGTATTTTTTCTCTTCCCAACACGTACAAAGATCGGCGAGCCTTCCACGAAAGAGCCCACCGAGCGTCGACGGACACGGCCACCCCCAATCATCTGCGGGACATATATTATGATCGAGTAAAGGATACGGTGCGGCAAACACTCACGGAAATCATAGTGTCATCTTCACGCTTAGGGTCAGAAGAGTCGTCCTCTGTGCTGAAGAGAGAAAATGGCCGGTTGTCATGAATATGGAACTGCCCGGGGGGAGAGTGAACTGGTAAAGAGCCGCCTTCACCGAAGACGGACTCGGAAGAGGTCCTGCGGTTACTCTGATCCATGATTGAGTCTCTTGAATACGACTGTTCGTCATCCATGATTGAATCGAAGGAGCCTCGGCGTTTCACATGCTCATACGAGTAATCAGAAGACATACCCCCAGGTGGCGATGCTGTGATCGATGTGAGAGGAAGGCAATAGTCATGCTTGGAATCGAGCATCTTGTCTCCGAGATTGGGGCGGGACATGCGCATAGATATGTCACTCATTATCGAATCAGCCGACCTGTCTCGCCGATGACTAGGAGCCCACGATGAGCGGTTTCCGCCAGCAAATCCGTATGCAGGATAACCCTGAGCCCCAGAACCGATACTCGATGCCGAGTCAATCCTTCGGTGGACGCCGAAACTACGATGGTAAATGCTGACAGGTGGTGCAATGGAAGCTGTTGAAATGACGGAATCTCGGCGGAATTGGCTTTTGAGCGGTCGCAGAATACGCGATACGCCAGGTGCCCGGAAGTAGAAGCTGGACGAGTCGCTGTCAACTCGCCTGCGACGGGGACCGCGCCGGATGAACGAAAACGTGTCATCGACTGATGTTGACATCGTCACAAACGCAGACATATCGGCGGAAGCAGGCCGACTCTGATGGCCATAGTCGAATGGATCCTTGACACCGGGGTTGATGACCATACCGTACGAAGACACTGACGCGATGCTCATCATAGAATCCCGTGGCAACTGACTACGTTGCTGGTCGAATGATGAAGGAGGATAAAATGCCGGTCGACTTCCGGCGAACTCAAATCCACGCCGTATGTCATCGAAGGTCTCCAAACCTTTGAAGCTAATTTGGGACGATGCACGCGAGTGCGAACTGCCCACATCAACTCGGGAGTCTCCGTGTATCGAGTTCGAAGTACTCGAAAATGAATCAGCCCGTCGTACGGATGAGCATGATGAAGGAGCCTGAGTGCTCATGACCTGAGACATGGTTGATCGCTGGGAGGAGGCATCCTCTCGTGCAGACGCCATAGAGAGCGAACGAGCATGGGCAGGGGAAGGGATGATGTCGGAGAGAGTTAGCCGTGATTTTTCTGCATGCTTCGCAGATCGTGGAGACCCGCCGAACTTGAAATTGAGATCTAACTGACCATAGGACGGCTTGGATGATACAGATGATTCCTGGAGTGAACTTTGCGATAATTTGTGTGATGACGCAGCACCCTTCAGTTTCTTGGATGGTACAATTTCTGGGCTGGGTAGAAGGGGTGATATAGGGTTGGAAACTCTCGCAATGGGACCGTTAGACTCGCTTGAAAGGTGACGGCTGAATGTGACAGTGGGGTGTGGCGGCACGGGAGGGACATCCTCACACGGCCCAAATTGGCTGAACCCATCGAACCCATCTAAGTCGTATTTCGCGGGTGTACGGAAAGCATTCTCGAGCTGTTCCATGAAGCTGTGACGATGAGACCCAGTAGACTCACTTAGCCTCTTGAGCTCGCTAGTGAAATCGAACGATCCCTTGGTATCGTTTTCCTCTATTGATGACAAATCGCTTTCATCGGGATCGCCTTGTTGCTCATCATCTACCCAGGGCATGGGAATCACGGGCACACTGGAATGCACGACCGATGTATGCGATATCACGGGCGTGGGCAAAGGGCTCTCAGGCGGAAGTCCTGGTGAAGGAGGTCGAAGTGAGAGAGACTGAGGGAGAGCTGTTAGCGTGTCTTCGGTGAGGATGACCTGGAGTTCGTTGGGGATGTCAGAGTCAGGGTCATCAAGATCCATTGACTGGTGGAGGTTCCACGAGTTCATAGAACCTCCAAGTGTGCGAGCTAGCCCTAGATCTTTCTGTGCCTCCTTAGACATCGGAACTCCAGTGAGGTCGGAGCTGAGGCTTGATTCGGTTGCCTTGTTGGTACCCAAGGAGAGTGTTGACATCACCTTGCGGAAAGTTCTGCCAAGTGTGAATTCTTTCGGACTATTCGCAAGTACACCAATGCTCTTCTTTTTGAGCATAGACCTAGACTTGGTTGAAGATGGTTCCATTGCTACACTGCAATTGGCAGCCGATGTCGGAGAACACCCAGTTGAAGAGGAAATCGGTTCCGTATGGGCAGACCGCGAGGCTTTCTTCGACTTCGCTGGCCAGAGCGGCCGGGATACAAAAGAAGGTTGTTCGATTCGCGCAGTGGGGCGCTCCTCTAATGAAGATGTGGCTAGAACTGAACTCAGAGGGGTAGAAGAGGTCGGCAGGGGTACATGAGGCGTTGAAATTGGCAGGGACGTCGGTGGGGAAACTGGCCACGGAGCAATCTGCTGGCCGCAATGCTGAGTATCAGTGATATCTTCCCACTTCCGGGATTGCGGGAAAGGCCTAAGAGAAGACTGAGACACCATGTTCGGGTGCATTGGGAGAGTCATCGATGAGCCCTTTTTGTGAGGACTGCTTTTCAGAGGGGATTCCGCCAGTAAGTTGGTGAAGCTCGGTGAGAAATGTCGGGTGCCACGGGGAGTGCCAGGTGTCGCCTCAAGGTCAAGGCGACTGATGAGCGAGGCAAGCTCATTAGTAGCCGCATCCAAAGCGGAAAGAGCACCTAAGGTCATGAAAATATCAGGCCGAGTTATAGTTAAATTTGCACCATTCGTAACTCACTGTCTGAATCGTGCCGCATACTCCTGAATCGTTCTTTCTCAGTCATTTGATCAGACGCAGGCCGGACTCTTGTCTGTCTGCGCGGCGTCGCCATTGGTTCGCTCCCCGTGGTAAAATGTCCATTTGCCAAATGGCTCTCAGCTGTAAGGATAGGCCTTGAAGCTGACGGGGCTGACTTCGAAGATGCTGGACGAGACGTTTGTTCCGAGAACAGGTCTACAATTGCACCTCGAGGGCGTCCTTCATTATAATTACGTTGTACCTCGTCAGTTCGCTGTGAAGTGCGTTCACGACGACAGGCCACTTTAACGGTCTCCAGGCGTTCCTCCACCCACTTGACGGGACCTGAGCTAGAAGAAGAGACGCGCGACTTCGCAGACGTAAGTTTCAGGGAAGACGCCGCAGATACTGTTGAAGAGGAGCGGCCGCGGTGGTCAAGAGAGGTGGCATTCTCAGAACCAGCACTGTTTGGACGGGATGTCCCAGCGGATGAGCTGCGCATGGTCCCAAAACGGAAACCGGAAGGGAGTCCAAGACCCAAGACGCCATGCTTTCGTACTGTGGAAGACCGGTTGGGGGAAGTATCAATGTTCGTTGGCACACCTGCTTCTAGGCTACCGCCAGAGAGACGCAAGGTCATCTGATCTCTACCCGAGTCCGATTTTCGTTTCTCTGTTTTCTTATTCTTCTTCGTGGCTGCAGGCTGCTTGTGCTTCTTTGTCGGTGGCCTAGGGAGCGCGGTATCCTTCTCCATGGGTTTTCCGTTCGCCCAACTCGTCAATCGAGCTACTGAACGCATGGAACGCATAGCACGTAGGGCGATGGAGCCAGTCGTTGTGTTAGGGGGTGCAAGAAGGGGAGGTTCATGTGTCTCCTCTGGGACAGAACAGGACATGGTGGGGACATGGGAAGCATCTTCGAGAAAATCAGAGTCTTGGAGAGGAGACTCCGACGCCGAGGCGGACCGGACCTGCGCTGGGCGCTCTGCAGTTTTAGAGGAAGTACCGAGGACGACGCGTGAATCTAGAGAATTGAAGCGTGCCCGGGATGCCAAACTTTCCGAAGGGCCTTCAGCTGGTGGACAACATTGTAATATGAATAACCCTGCCAACAGCAATACTAGAGACACTTACGGCTTGTTCGTGGGTTCTCCTTCTCAATCATCTTCATATCTTTAGAGTCCCTACGACTTCGGCCAATGCTCCACCATTTCTCCTTGTCTTCGTTCTTCAGTCTGACTGTGGGGGTTGAGTCTTTGGACGGAGCGGAATTTGTGACGTCAGTCAAGGTTCCCCACTTCAACCCGCTGAGAGCGGCACGACTTTTTTTCTTCTTGACCATCAGTACCTCGCCAACCTCGGATTGAGCGGTGGGATCCACATAAATCTCGAGGCCCTTTTTGGAAACGGAACCGGTCGCGGTGTTTCCACTTACGCGGCGTACAACATCGGAAAGATCATTGTTCTCAGGTGTCTTGCCGCGTTTTCCGGTGACAAGAAGCCCTAGTTTGGATTTCTTCGGAACGAGGCGCTTTCTGGGAGCTTGGATATCTTCTTTCGGAGCAAGAGGTGTTGGAGCAAAATCGGACATAGACGGTGGAGTGGTGATTGAGGTATCGAGGAAAGGGTCTCCTAAGCCTGGTGCGGCGCCTGCGGCAGTGGGAACGGCAGAAATTAGGCGGATCGTAGGCACAGACTCGGGTTGCGGTGAAGTAACAAAAGTCGGGGACAGTGTTCGTAGTTGATCTTGTGATTGCGCACGGGATCGTAAGGGTGAGGTGCTGCGCATATCTTGGAAACTGGTGGTGAAGGATGACTGGGTGCAAAACGTGATTGGAAGAGGCGTAAAGATTATTCGTTAGTAACACACGGGCGAAGGGGGGAAAAAACAGCGAGCGTGGGATTGGAGCACTGCTGCCTCGATGAAGAGGGATCCAAGAATAAAAAGTCGTTGCAGATGCGAGTGAGTGAGATGCAAAAGAAATGCGTCAGCGGATGCGAGTGTAAAGTTATATGCTAATGGTAATTGAAGAGCGTGTGATTGGGCCAGCTTGTTTATCGGCTGGCTCGTTGATGAGAAAGGCCACACTGGGCCGAGCGGAGCAGATCAACCCAAAAAGAAAGGAGACCAAGAAGAGAGTGAGCAAGCAAGAACAGATGATGATGCTGTCTGTCGAACAACGAAACTCCAACATGCTCGATTTGGACATACCCAAATACGTCAAATACGCGCATACAACACGCTCGTCACGTGATCGCGCTTCACAGTACCGTATCGGTCGCAGTGCTGTGCTGCACTGTAACAGCAAGCGATAAGAGCACACCCAACCCGGCGTTATTCGGTATCCGGAAGGGCCGAATAACAACGATTTATGATCCGATAAGCTCCTCGATCCAGCGCAACTTTTCAGAATCCGGACCTGGACCTGGACTGGACGACAAGGGTCATGTGGTCAACACCGGGACACGGAGGTGAGGTGGGGCGAAATACCCGGCAGTGGTCAGAGTACTACTGTAGCATGATGCAAAGGCCGCCGAGACAAGTCGTCTGCTAAGGATAACCGCTTCCCGCTCCTTGATTGCTCAGCTGCCAGTTGCTGTATGCTGTACCCACAGTAATAGTACTAATACAACTATATGCGCACCGCTCACATATAAGACCAGCCGTGTTGACCTACATCAAACCAAACTCGTTTTCGCCTCTGACCACGAGTGATTCTGATTGAGTAAGCCAGATTCTAATGTTTGTCGTCCCGTGAGTACCCACGAGCGTCCGTCGTTTTATTTCCTAATCTGTCTGGCCCAGATTCCCGTGAGTTATGCCTTTACAGCCTGGACTACGCCATCCATCCGTTCACAATGTCATGGTTTTGCATCCCCTGTGTTCCTAAAAGGCGACCCCACCCCGCGGATTCAGTTGGGGCGGTCCCGTCGAATGCACCAACTTCGATTCCCTCACCAGCATCGTACGTATATGTCGGAACAACGCTCTATCAGAAAATAAGCGCGTTTGTAGGATACCTGGTCAACTTCCATCACAAAGCCATATCCCCAAGTGCGATTCCTTCATGCTGATACATGGACGAGCGCGCTGACGTTTGTCTTTTGTCCGTTTCTCACTGACATCGTTCTCGCTCGTTTTATCCTCCAGCAACCACAACGGGACCCACCATGATCACGATTACCGCCACTCTCGCTCTAGTTCGCAGATGCCAAGCCCGCTTCGGTATGACCCAATCTTCAGTCCTTGCTGAGTAAACGTGTCATAATCCGTCCACAGGTCTCCATCTTATCTGCAACCTGCTGGTCTCGCTCCGATGTGAGTTGACATCTGACAAATATGATAGTTGTGCCCAGCAAACTGATATTGTCATCTTCAGGGAACAAGGCCACAATTCTAACCCATATAGACATTCTCACTCCAGCGATCAACACAATTACTACCCCCGTCCTCAGAATTCGCGTCGGAGCTCCCGTTCGCATAACGGAAATGGGAACTATGGCATGACTCAAGCCCCTCCTTTGCTCACTCCACGTGCGTACCCCCTCCGTCCTTCTTGCGCGCCTGAGTCTAACGCAAGCACAGAGAATTCGGAGCCAATGGGGCACTATGCGTCCGAGCCAACGTATCCCTATGTTGGGGCGGACTACCAGCCGCAATACGCACCGCAGTCTGCCTACGGGCACGCGCCTACCGCTGCAGACCCATCCGTTCCTATGCCATCTGCATCACCCGCACCAAGCGGAGCGCCATACGACACCACTTCGCAACAGTATCACCCCGGCCCCGATGCGCCATATGAACCACCTGAACAGACCCGTGCCCTTCATGTACCGCAAGACTCTCGCTCGCGCCTGCGCAAGCCAGGAATGGATGCGTCGGACTCGAGGCTTCATGATTCACGTGCCCACCACCCACTATTTCGGCATTCACGCTGCACTGGGAAAAGAAAGGCACTCTGCGTGCGCCTTTATACCCGATTAAGCTCATTTCATAAATCGCTGAACAAGTATACAGGTGGGGATTAATTATGTTGGGCAAAGGAATTCTCTACAAGGATGCGTGGATGACGCCCGAAACATCTACGAGTTTCTTATGGGTTTGTCTGATGTCCGTTTGATATGGTTGTGTGGTTGACGTTGTCGAGGAACAGAACACAACTATCCACATTCTGACATTATTGTGCTCACTGATGACAACCAAAATCCGCGCTCACAACCCACGCGAAAAAATATCTTGGACGCGATGCGGTGGCTTGTAGAGGGCGCCCATCCCGACGACGCTTTATTTTTCCATTGTGAGTGGGCCGAAACGCCGAGCGTGCTGAATGCCGACGTTGATTTTACTGCAGATTCTGGACACGGTGGAAGGACTCGTGACATGGATGGAGATGAGGTGGATGGATACGATGAAGGTGACGTGGTTCGGCTTTAATTATCAACCTTAATACTAAGAAGGGGCGACAGTCATCTTCCCAGTCGACTATCAGAAAGCGGGAATCATTACCGACGATGTGATTATCTCCCGCCTCCTACTTCCTGTGACATGCATCGTTGGCTGATACTACCACCTTCAAGCTTTTACATGACACATTGGTATGCGCGAACTTATGTGGGATCAGGCGTACCTTGACATTGACATTGACAGGTAAAAACCCTACCGGCGGGCTGTCGACTGACTGTATGTCATTCTCACGTCCCATGATCTCTAACTGACCCATTCTCGCAGACTGTATTCGATGTAAGCGGTAACATTCTTAGCGTGAGCGTAGACTGTACTCACTCAGGATGAAGTCTTGCCATTCTGGCTCAGTTCTGGGTACGTATTTCCCGCTTTTTGACTAGACGAGACTGACGACGCGAAGACCTTGTTTTTGAGGTACTGTTTGCAATCCAGCTTGCCGATCAATCGCTCCATGTTGAGCGGGTTACAGTTCCACTCTAATGGGAAACTGAAGTCGGGCCCGGTCACTCGCGCATATCAACAAGCGAAGTCCTCGCCAGCTGATGTGGTACGCTCGTAACCAGACCGTTTAGGATGTCAATGAGTTCTCAAACAAGAATCCTCTAGATCTGTTTTAGTGGCTGTAAAGATTCTCAAACTAGCGCAGACGTCGTTCAGGGGGGGGTTGCCGTGGGTGCTATGAGTTATGTGGGTAGCCGTCTAGATTTCGCAAGTCTGACGCCGCTCACCTTCGATGTCTGTAGGCCTTTCTAAAGGTATTGAGTACGTAGCCCCAATCTTGCTGCCATTTCATATGGGTGACCCTATTCACAGGGCGCAACCCTCAAATAACCTATATTGATTTATTGCGCGGCGTACGGTGCGTGTCCATGTCTTGGAACCGATTCATATACTGTACTCACAGTACCTGGTTCGCATAGCGAGATCCTCAAGAAGAAGTACAGCCAAAAGCCTCAATTATCGGCCACACACAAACTCGTAAGTCGCAGACTGGTTTCTCTTTCGACACTCATCCCCTCGTCTTCCCAGGATAAAAACCTACGTTTCGTCTTGTAATTGGACGGTGACAGAGTTATACCAGGTCATTGTGGTCTTTATCGATGATGATTTTTGTTGTCCGTCTATCTTGTAGGCTCTGTGTCCTCTAGTTACAGTATATCGATACCTTCTTGATGGCTGAAAGTATCATTATTCCAACCAATGACACGCAGAAGCAACCTTCTGGATTGGGTCGAGATTAATGTCGCAGGTGGGAGATACGAAACGTAAATGTAAAAGATAACAACTCAATAAAACAGACTCCCTGGCGGGGAGTCGAACCCCGCTCTCGCGCGGCCAGAGAAATGACAGGCGCGTGTACTAATCCGATATACTACCAGGGATTAATTCACTGATCAAGTTTTCCTTATATGAGCTAGAATCTAGATCCCTTTCGAAGAACGCCGCAGGTCGAATCGCCAGTATCTTGGCTGAATATTTCAATGATAACATGATGTTAAGAATGTCCATATACAATTGTTTTGGATCTTTCCATCTTTTTCTACAAGGAACCTGTACAGCGATCGACGATCGTGATGTATCAATCAATAATCATCAATCATCAATATATATATATATATATATATATATATCAGTAATGTAAA
>Ga0307512_10005284_pt1 | contig 13557 bp, 15 predicted proteins | sample 14_EM_MG_FD_200267 | JGI IMG/M metagenome (GOLD analysis project Ga0307512, IMG submission 200267) | Populus trichocarpa ectomycorrhiza microbial communities from riparian zone in the Pacific Northwest, United States - 14_EM | ecosystem: Host-associated > Plants > Roots > Unclassified | place... | reverse complement strand
CATCCAGTGATGCTCGTAACTCGTGCGCTTTCAATCCTCCTTCCGTGCTAGACGATCCGATCCTGCTATCGTGTTCTCGAGGGTATGGCGAAGGCGACCGAGTTCGTGGGGTTCCACCACCACCTCCTTCAGACTGAAAAGTGAATTCCGGGTATGGAGAGGGCTGCGACGAGTGGCTGAACGAGGTCCAAATCCGCACCGCACCGTCATGACTTCCCGTGGCGAACATGAAAGGATCTGCTGTCGGATTCCAGGCCAGACACGTCAAGTCTCCGCCGACGACCTGTGCCCGGACGTGGTGTAACGACGCTCCAGATTCGCGATCCCAGATGTGAATGTCGCCGGCTGTGTGCGATAAATGAATGAACACATTAGCAAGATTTCATCGATAAGCTGTTTCAGCAGAAGTGGGGTCGACCTTTTCCAGCACAAACAATCAGTTGGTCATCCTTTCCACCAAAGTACGAAGGGCCAGCGAATTCTACGGGTGTTTTGGGCATGTACGTATGTCGTAAGCTCAACCGGGCAACAGTTTCTGGAGGGGTACTCGGAGAATCCGTCTGCTTTTTGACCATGTCAACTTTCCAGAGCTGTGGTGGCGCCTTTATCGAGATGTAGTCAGTACGTCAACCAACACGACAATATCGCGAGCGTTGATCAGGGCAGTGCTTACTTTGTTCTCGTAACTAACAAGGACGAATTGGTCGCTCTGTGATATCGTGATGTCCCGGACCTCGTGCAATATAGGTACGCGGCTGCACAAAGTACGTCAGTCGATCTGCTGAAAGTACCGTGACAAAAATGGGCGGACTTCTCTATCTCCTTCCGATCGAGGTTATAAGCTGCCGGTAATACATGTTAGACCCAATGTCCATAACATCGTTTAGGCACTCACTGATGATTTGTTTCTCATTCCTGGATTTCGAAGGCTGCAGCCCGTCCGAAGACTGGATCATCGTACCGACGGTGAAGAGCCGTCCAGAATCCGATGTCACTGCTACATCATGGAGGGACATATGCTTGAATCCGTATTCATCCAGGACCTAGACTTCCGTGAGATCGCAAAGAAAGTGTCCGGTGAACATACAACGTACGGTTCCGTTGATATCCTGCGAACTGATCTATCAGAAATCGAAAGGGAACATCATACAGATCAACGCACCAAACGAACGATTCTGCTCTCCTCGACAGATAAGAATGCTGGTTATGCAGACCCGGCTCGTCAACCTGCCTCCAGGAACCTCTACCTGGTCAGCTCACCTTCCCCATGAGGCAACCATGCAACGGACTGCACCGGACAGTCTCGCTCGATTGTCTTCCTACACACACCGTCTTGCGTCCATATCTTTACCGCCCGAGGCAGCTTGGTCATGATCAGGTTTCCGCTCGGTGACCTAAACGAGGGTTTGCTCATGGAGCCTACTTTCCGAAGGAGCCACTCTTACCATGCAACTTGACCAACGAATCCGGTGGGATGTAACCACACGATGGGATGTGAATTGTTCCTAACAAGTCGCTCGGTTATACAGCACAAGGAAACGTCAACGAGACATACCCCGACGTGGAATATAACCGAGGTGCGATCCCAACTAGAGGTGGCCAAGTGTTGATCGATGAGCCCCTTCGCAAGGGCGAAACCCAAAGTCCGACCGATGTAGGCTACGGTTACGGTAACAATTCGGCTATGGACCAAAACACTTTTCCCTGATGTTCGGATCGACGAGTATTAAGCCAAATGATAACTGGTAACCGTAACCAACGGCCCGCGTGTGGGCTGCCTTCCACCGACCGCTCCCAGACTGCAATCTTCCCTCCTGTGCTCTCTTCCCAGTGATCCTCGAGAACTCAACGGCCGTCAGTGCGTTTGTGATACCCTACAATGCCCAACGATTTCGTCGAACGTACCCTTCGATCCTTGTCGGATATGGAGTACACCCAGTGGGCTGCTTTGGGTGGAGTTGCCGCCGCCACGTACGCAGCATACCGGAGATACACCAGGATCTCGCTCGACGATGTTCCAGGGCCGGAAAATCCTTCATTCCTCCATGGTACGCTCCATTCCAACCCCCGGTGGTTCGTTTTCAACTCAATCTGTGCACGGGAACGTGGGATGCTGTAGGACATGTGTGGTCTGCATGGAATGCTGAAGCAGGAAAGCTCGAGGACCATTATTTGACCACGTACGGCAGCATCGTACGTTGGAAAGGGCCTCTCGGGGTACGTGAATCCTAAAACCCGAACATCCATTCCTCTCCGATTGGGGTCTTGACGGGTGACACTCTGGACAGGAAGACCGTCTGTGGATCGCCGATCCCAAGGCCATTTTCCATGTCCTCCACTCCGGTGACCTATGGGTCAAAACCGCTGTCAATCGCGAGTTGCGCGCGATTGTGTTTGATAAGGGCCTGGGGTGGGCCGAAGGGGACGTTCACAGACGGCAGAGGAAAGCGTTGGCCCCAGCCTTTGGTCTCGGCGAATCGAAAGCGTTGATACCACGTTTTCTCTCGGTCGCCAATAAGGTGCGTGGAGACACCAGCGTCCTCCAACACTTCTTTCAACAGTGAACTACCTGAGTTTAATCCCCGACTTCGTTTCGTACACAGTTGGTCGATAAGTGGAAGGACATAGTTGTGAATGAGGCCTCTGGAGGTTCGTACACCCTGGACATGCCGACGTGGATTGGCAAGGCGACGTTAGACGCGTGAGAGATCTCCTTGATCAATAACCGATGGAACCACTATATTGACCTGATTGGCGCACGACTGCACCCTTTCAGGATTGGGGTTGGTGAGTCTCCTTGACACTTTTTCCGATATCGTCGATGGTAAATGACTTCGTTATGCCCCCTCGACTCCCCAACAGGTGCATTCGACTACGAGTTCGGTGCTTTGGATAACCTCGATAACCCTCTGACTAAATCCTACACGGATTTGGTGTACTCAACATTCGGTGTTATGACTCGTGGACAAGTCTTGTTCATGGGCCTGTGTCGGCACTTGCCCGGCTGGCTGATCCGACCCATGTTCGAGGCCGGCTCGGGTCCTGTTCTCCAGAAAGTCAGGGAGAATCGGGACCATGCCCACCGTGTTGCGAGGGATTTGATTGAACAGAAGAGACAGGAAATGGTAGTTGGACAATCTAAGAAGGATGTTTTGAGCTTGTTGGGTGCGTCTCACCAGGTTTACCACCCCCGTTGCGAAGATTGACATCGGGATGGCCGCTGTGTAGTCAAAGCAAATGATACCCAGGACGCACGGTCGAAGTTACGAGACGATGAGATTATTGCACAGGTTCGGACGCTGATGCTCGCCGGACACGAAACAGTGGACAAAGCTGTGAGCAATTATGTGCCCTATCCCATGACAGAATATCCGATAATCATCGTTTTGTAGTTGACATATGGGTTATGGGAGCTTGCGAAGCAGCCTGAGATCCAGGACAGACTGCGGAAAGAGGTTACGGAGGCGTACGAGGCGATTAGGGCACGGGGAAACGAGGACTTCACGCCGGGAGACATTGACAATATGTCTTTCACAAATGCCGTTGTCAAGGTCAGTCGACCTCCCCCATTTGATCTCTAAGGAACCGAGCTCTGACAGACATATAGGAGGTTCTAAGGTGTCACGGCGCCGCTATTGAACTCGAAAGGGTGACAGGGGAAGACCATGTTTTGCCCTTGACGAGACCGATGGTTGGTCGATCGGGGAAAGTGCACCAGAGCTTGCCTATCCCGAAGGGAACCATCGCCTATGTTTCTTGCTGGGGGTACAATTTGTGAGGTGTGCAGTGGCCGGTTTACGTCGAGACTAACTTTTGACCTAGGAACCCTGACGTGTGGGGTCCAGATGCGATGGAATTCCGACCGGAGAGGTGGCTGGAACCTCTGAGTGAAAAGACTGAAACTCCGCTAGGGGTGTACGGAAACCTGTAAGTTTTCTACCTTTTGAAAGGAAGAGCTTGGTCTGAACCACTTCGATGTCAGGCTTACCTTCTCTGCCGGAGTAAAAAGTTGTATCGGCTGGAGGTTTGCGTAAGTTGCGATATTTTCAATGATCCAAATTATGAGTGCTCATTCAATTCATCGAAGCATCGCGGAGATGCAGGCGTTCTTGGTAACCCTCATACGGGAGTTCAGTTTTTCCATACCGGAGGGCAGGAACATCCGAACATTCCGATCTGGGGTTCTTGTTCCTATGGTCATCGGTGAGGAAGATAAGGGCGCTCAGCTTCCGTTGACGATCACTCCAGTTAGAGATCTCTAACCTCATCCATTCAAACCCCATACCTACGTGGGTCTCTGCACACGCACACCATATTGTCCGTTTTGATATTGTATACCACCTGTCGTTCCCAGATCACCCCATTATCATGTATGTATGTTATCCATCATGAACCCGCCACGCCCTCGTGTGCACTCTTGGGGCCAAGAAACATAATTTTGACAATGAATCAGGCCTTAACGTCACGAAATGCAACGCCGTATGATATTCATCCACCGAAGCAGCCAACAAACTTTTATTTATCACTTATCATTGACTCCCCCCCGGGCTATGTCCCGCCCATCCACACGTGGGCGAGGCTCCATACTTTGTCGCAATATCTCCGACAAACGGATCGTTTCTAGCACCCGTGGGACTGTAGGTGGTTAGGAATATACCATTCCCCTCGCAGAAGTCAGTAAGTTGCGTGGGACGAGGTACGGGTACATTTTGGTTGTGGGTTGACATCAACCTCTGCAAACGTAAGCTGCTCTTGGAAAGGCTCGTTTGTGGCCACATCTCTAGCATTCAGTTACGACCACGTACATGCTCAGACGTCTTTCGAGAGAGCGAGCGAATCCCTCAGTCAAATGGTTTCAATCGTGACGACGTAATGCTTCGAAAGGGGCAAACTCGTGCTTAATATCCTTGACAACTCGTACACTGCAGGTAAAATGGCAACAGAAGAAGACAAGGATGGTACGATATGTCAAGATTGCAACCAGTCCATCCCGCTGCGGGTTAGATGAGGTCGATTAGTCCAGCAAGAAACAACGGAATATTCGAGACATACATGTTTGGATCTGAAACCCTCAACATCCCATGTTCCGTCAAATACGGAAGCTTTCCTCCCAGTTCCCCTCTGCCCACGTACTCTGTGCTTGAAGCGGGGTGAGGTAACCCAAAATAAAACTCCACCATTACCAACGAGTTGTACATCCTTCCGGATCCACAAACCGCGTCTATGGCACCCCAATATTCCGGAGTCTGCGATATTGGTTCCGTAGTGGCAACCGTGAGATGTTCGAGGTTGTGTAAAGCCCGGAAGGTCCTGAGGAGCAAGGCAAGTGACCAAGGAGCGCCGACCCCATCGGATGCAATTGTCAGGGATCGCACGCGAGGGATAACTCGCTTCATCCTCCGAAATACTGGTGGAAAGTTATTCCTTAGCCATTAGTCAAACACATTAGGGATGAAAATAAGCTACCAAAGGCATAAGATTCCTTGTAACGACAAGATATCCTCAAATTCTCCAAGTGGCAGCCCTGGACCGCATTAAACATTTTCGTGGCCATGGAATGTTCGATGACGGAGTACGTGAGAGATTTTAAGCCGGTGGTATCCAACCAGTCCCGCTCGACGATCGCCGATAGGTCATACATGGAAAGCGTCCTGCGCGTGGTTATCTCTAATTCATCTAATGAAACCGTATGAGTAGGCAGGGACGAGAACATCGGGGAAAGTTGGGTGCTTTGCCAAGAACATCTGCGAAGGCGGAGGGACTTGCATAACGGGAACGAGCGAATTAAGGACTCGACATCTTCGCGTCGGATAAAAAGGCAATCAGATAGCTTGAGTTTTGATATGGTCCGCGAAAGGGCCTCCGTGATTTCAATGAGGCTGGCCACCTTGGATCCGGAAACCAATGTGAACTTCATCTCCTTGAGAGAAAGGCACTTGATTGAAGCCTTCTTCGCGAAAATCCCGAGGACAGCAACAAGCTTATCAGCGTAACGCCACGAAGCCATTCCGGCGACCCCAAGGGAAAGGGTGTGGGTATAACGGAGGACCTGAAGATCGGCATATTCAGACGCGAGAACGAATCCATCAACCTTGTCTGGGGTATCAAGGTTGATGCTCCGGTAGAGATGCCTCTTGCAGAAGTGGTAAAAAAGGCTGGAGACTGTGGAACAGGCGCTCAGTGCTTGTGTGTCATCGCGTAGCTCGTCCACAATCATGCCAATGATCTCGTTCGGAAGTGGCGGAATCGTAGGCCCTGGCGTCCTAGTACTTCGTTCAGATAGGATCACGGATCTAAGAGAAGTCCATACCGATGCTTTCTGTCGTTCTTCATTCGAGACCACCACTTAGCTCTTGTCGTTGCGGACAAACTTGGTCGCCAGCGACGGTGATCTCACGCGGCCACCGTGTTTTTCCCACGGTATCAACGCATCTTGACTGGAACACGGCCTACCAATGGATCTCTCCGATTTCTTTCCGGAATTAGGATACCGGCACAGAAACGTCCACGCCGAGGGTGGTAAAATTATCATTGCACGCACTCGGGGGATACCTTAAATTCAAATGGTGGACGATGTACTTGACCTTGACTCTTATACAAATAAACAAGAGGGAGTAATGTTTCCTAGCGCACGTACAGGCAAAGGAATTGAAGAGGTAGAATTATAGCAACAAAAACAACAAGACCGAATTCTCACCAGCTAAATCTTAGATCGCTGGTGGTCCACCATACACCGGACCGTGCGAATTGGATGAATGAGAAATGGGAGGGGAGGGAGAGCCCACGATCGAAACATTCGCGTTACCCGGCCCACTCATTCGAAGCGCACAATCACAAATCACCTGCGCCCTTCTGACAACCGTCTGCACGACATTACTCGCATCCGGCTTATTGTTCGGGATAGTGGGCCCCCTGCTGACTTTGACCAATCCAGGGAAGATCGTAGCGCCAACCTTGTCAGGCTCGCCCCTCTCGCTGGTCATGCACCGTTTTACGAGCTCGATTTGTCTTGGGTAGAGGGTACTCGCAAGTTCGGGTACGAAAGCACGATAAAAAGCGTCCACCGTACCGCCTGCGGAGGATGCAGACCCGTGGAGCATCCGAGAGAAGTCATACGCGGCTTCGAGAACACGGGTGACAGAGTTCGGGGATTGTTGGGACATCTGGTCCCTGGGGTTCAGCTGGAGAACTGTAGTGAGACTTGGCATGTGCTCATCAAGAATCATCTGAGACATCTCGGCAGTGAAAGTTTCGACGGCCGCCGAGAAGGTCTGACGTCTCCACACGGAGGCCACGGTCGGGTCGCCTGGCGGCTTGGCGTTAGCCCATCAAATTCGAACGGAAGTGTAGGGCCGCTTACGAGTAAAAATATGTTCGTGTATCCTCGTCAATTGAATGTTCGCCTCCTGAGAGTTCGTCACAATCAGACAATTCACGATTCCCTCTGCGATGGCCTGGGAGATCGCGTGCCGCAGGAGGTTCTGGACCTGCATCGCGGTAGCGTCCCCTATCATTGTTTCCTCTTCTGGAGGGAAGCCTTCGTAGATGTCTAAGATCGCAGCCTGACGGGTATCGTTGAGCTGATGAGGGTGTGTCCGAACGACGTCGGCCGCCCATCCGTTGATGAGCCGCTCCAACTTGGATGCCGAGTTCTGCAAGGAAATCCGATGAGTTACAGTCTATGTTGTTGGGTGACCATCTGCTCACCTTGATTGAGAAATCGTCGACGGAACTCTGACCTTGTTTTGGTTTGATTCCCTGGTTTCCTCCCTCTAAGGTAGTGATTCGGGCGCGGAGGAGGGCGATCTGTTTCTCTTGCTCTTGCAGCTGAACCCGTTGTTCCTCAACCTTTTCGTGGGCGATACGCTGTTAAACAACAGATGGTACGTTAGCAACCACGTACAACATCGCAATCATCTGGACCGTTGGCCAAGACTGACAAAGTTAGTCAGAGCATATCTATACTGCTCGCCAGAAACTATGTCTGGCTGGTTGTACGCCATGGTGTCACAAAGATCCCAGCTTACGGGCTAGGTGGTGGTTGCAATGTGGAGAAAGCGCGAAAGGGCTAGAACGATGACTGGCGTCATGGTTATAAACAAACGCAGGAGGCGCTGGTCTCCTCCCACAGCCTCAATACAGCCCCACTCTAGTACTAGCAAGCATGGGCCAACAGCTACACATGTCTAAACACCCTGTGTCAAAAGTACTAAACAGGCGAAGCCCCAAAATATTTCAAACAGACAACCCCTCCAAGCCAAAGTCCTTCCCGGTACCTCGGTCCAACTCATTGAACGGATCGCGCATACTACCCGTGCGCGCTCTCCAGAGTTGGGTATACAGAGTCTTTATTTTCTGAAGCTCCGCGTCAACCAAGGCGGTCTTGTTCGCGAGCGCCACGAAAGTCGCATGTTGCGCTTGTAGTGTGGAGGCGATCGCTGTGAAACAAGTAAGAACTGTGAGCGGTGTGTTACGGATGGGAATAAAGTATCTCACATTGGGGGGTGTATTGTGTCTGTGCAGAAGCTGAAGCGAGTTTTCGTTCGATTTGCTTGGAAAAAGGTCATTTATGTGTGAGATTTCGAGGATATCACGAATCACGAACCTCAATCGTTGTTTTGTACCAATGCAGACGTTCCCGCATCTGAACGGTAATCCTATCAAAGAATTCCAATGGGAAGGTGGCGTGGTTCTTGAGGTAAGCTCCGTTCTGTGCATTCCTATGACCGTCGAGGATCCTTATAGCAACAATCGTATCTTGAACACATTGGTCTGCCGTGGCTTTCAGGTCCTTGGTGGAATGCACATCTGCGCGTAGAGTCGAGGTAGCATTTGCAAGTTCCTGAGCAGAGGTCGGATAAATGAAAACTCTTTCACGAGGCGCTAGAGACACAAGATTACCTTGTGAACATCATGGATGAGCTCTTTTCCTTTCGTAGCTTGTTCGGAAAGCTTCCGTTGCTTCAGTTCTTTGCCAATATGTATCCTACCCTGGATATGTGAACTGTAGGCAGAGGGTTAATATGTGAAGGTAGGCGTTTTGCGTGGTACAGCTCACTCGATATCCTCGAAAACCTTTTTGATACTATCGGGCAGGTCATTGAACTTGGTGGATTTCGTAAGGAGGGACACTTTCGAGAGTCTATGTTCAGTCAGTACTTTTCGTGACCAGCACGTTGAAAGAACCCACGAGCCACTGGGGGAAGGACATAAGAACGGATTATGGGAATACGAGTGGACACTCACTCTGGATTTGTGTAAATGGGTTCCCCCAGATTCGACAAGTAGCTGGATCAGTTGGAGTCGGCTGAGGGAGTTAGAGGTTTCGTACCGAACGTCGTCCCCAAACCCGATGGTTGCTGTTGAGGTTGCACCGTGGTGGATGTGACACCAAATAACGAAGGCTGGGTATTTCCGAATGGTGACGATCCTGTTTGTTGCTGCTGGATGTTGCCAAACAGTGAAGTCCCGGTGGCAGGCGGCTGCTGTGTAGTCCCGAAGAGTGATGACGTCTGTCTAGTAGCAGGTTGTTGGGTGTTTCCAAAGAGAGAGGTTCCCTGCTGCTGAGCCGGTTGTTGTGTGCTGCCAAAAAGCGATCCCCCCTGTTGTTGTTGAGCGGGCTGTTGTGCGCTAAAGAGTCCGCTACCCTGAGCTGGTTGAGTTGTGGCGCTCCCGAACAGAGATCCCCCTTGAGCGGGCTGCTGTTGGGTCGTTGTATTTCCAAACAATCCGCCGGTGGACTGTGCAGGCTGCTGGGTACTCCCAAATAACGACCCCCCAGCCTGTGGCTGCTGAGCCTGAGTACTGCTAAACAGAGATCCGCCAGCTGCAGGCTGCTGCTGCTGTTGAGGCTGACCGAAGAGAGACGCGCCTGTCTGCGTCCCTGTCGTCTGCGAGCCACTAAAGAGAGATCCTGTCTGCTGTTGTGGCTGGGTGCTACTGCCGAACACGTTGGTCGTTGCGGGCTTCGTTCCGAATCCTCCACTGTACATCAAAGAAAATCGCAATGAGATCCACAAAGTACGCGCAGAATGGGAGAGAAATTTACAAAGACATGTCGGATGTCGAGACTGAGGACGCGTTCTGTGGAAGGGAGTGGCAGAAAGGTGATCGCAGCGATCAAACTACGAAGCATGCTTCCCTCCCCGTTCCTCAACCTCTTCAACTCTCTCTTCTCTATCTTCTGCGACCCACACCAGCCGATAACATCCGCAGTGTCCACAGCGGAGCCTCGGCTGACATTCCAACTACGACATCTGCACGCTGTATCGGAACACGGTCATGTACTATTCTCAGACGTCGACCATGCGTTACGCGCAGGAAACCTCACCGCGTACGCCTCCGAGGAATACACGGTTGATACGAGGCTACTGTCATCTTATCGACCACCATCATTTGATGCAGTCAGGAATGCGCGACATAGATCCATGAAGTACGGCCAGAGTACCCTTCTGGACTGGGACGAGGAGGAGATCGTAGGACCTGACGTCGAGAGTAGACAAGCCCTACTCACACTCGCCAAGATGACGAGCAACGCGTATCTGCAGCCCGACGACAAGGAGTGGTATCCTCTAGGAAAGAACTGGTCCACGGTACGACCTCAGTCCTTCGCTCGATCCCTCAAGAATTCATTCGTTCCCACATACAGGGCTATGACTTCGGTTGGGAACCCGATGCGGATGGATTCCGTGGACACGTCTTCACCACTCCGGACAATTCAACCGTCATTCTGTCCATCAAGGGCACATCGGCGGGATATCCTGGCAGCGGAGGGCCAACAACGAAGAAAGATAAACTGAACGATAATCTCCTCTTTAGTTGCTGTTGTGCCAAGGTGGACTGGTCGTGGACTCCGGTTTGCGACTGTCACCGCGGTGGTTGGAAGTGTTCTCAGGACTGTCTTGAGTATTCGTTAATCACGGAGAGCATCTTTTATCAAGTTGGAACGGTGAGCAAAGTCCACTCCCCTTCGATTGAGACACAGACCTACCATAGAGGTGATACAGAACCTATACAATAACTTGTCGTATATCTACCCCCGCTCAAACATATGGATCATTGGCCATTCACTCGGTGGCGCGTTGGCCTCGCTGTTAGGCATTACATTCGGCGTCCCAGTCGTCACGTTTGAATCTCCTGGCGAACGCATGGCCTCAGGGAGGTTGCACCTACCATCACCGGTATTGATACTTCCCTCTTGGCGTGTTTCCACTCACAAATTCACGAATGCCTTCGTAGCCTTCTACTCACCACGTCACCCACGTGTACCACACCGCGGATCCTGTAGCGATGGGAACGTGTAACGGTGTTCTCTCTTCGTGCTACATTACTGGTTATGCTCTGGAGGCTCGGTGTCATCTAGGGAAGACGATTGTATATGACACCGTGTCTAACTTATCGTGGGGCGTTGATATTCGGACCCACCCCGTCGCGAATATGATTGAGAAAATCCTAGCTGACCCATGGCCACCTGCGGAGGAGCTGGGTAGGGAAGTCCCAGAAGCGGTTCCGCAAGGTGACAATTGTATTGTAAGTTTCTCTTCCAATGACCGGTGTCCCCCTGCCAGCCTGCTTTCAGCGATTCTGTCCTTAGCAGAACCTCCAATTTTCAACCGCTGATACCACTCAATACAGGAATGTTACAGTTGGGAATTTGGGGATTTCGACTAATTCGGGGAGTACATCAGGTGTTACCCTCGTTCGCCTGTACCTCACGATTGTATTTGATGCCCTGGTATTTTCCCTCTACTGCGTACTTTTTCGCCCATCGAATGATCGGCGGTGTGTGTAATCAAGGCACTTCATCTCAGACGACATTCCCTCTTTTGCGTTTATCAGGTTTCTCAACCTGTCAGGTGCCCTTCTGGCACGTGTCGTTACCTTTTTTTTGTATCAGCGTTTATGTCCTGCTGCAGGCGTGCCGCTACCCACCCTACCTCATCCGGGATAGTCATCATCCCATCTCCACACTTTGGCGATGAACCAAATATTCTACGTCGAAGAGCTGGTCCGTCAGATAGCCTTCAATGCAGACCATGGATCTCAAGGATCCGCATCTCTCCTCGCCCTTGCATGCTGTTGCAAAACCATTGAAGGCCCAGTCATGGATGTCCTGTGGCAGCGGCAGGAGTCTCTCCATATCATCCTGCGAACACTACCCGCGGACTGTTGGACCATCACGGGCAAAGTATACGTGAGTGGTGCTTTGCTCTATCTTCCAAACCGCTCACTTCCCCCGCGTTCAGCGTGTAGTTAAAACCCCTACAACGGATGAATTGGAACGGTTCAGAAGATACACGGCACGTGTGGTCGAGCTATCCGTTGGGGAGGTATCCTCGGAGACTATCTCCTTCCTAGGAATGCACTCAACGCTCGAACCACTTTGGCCCAGACTCGCCTCGCTAAGGTTGACGGACGGGTTGGATTGGGAAGACGTGACGTCTACCCTTACGTTTTTGACCTCGAGGATAATAAACCTACGTTATCGATCGCCTCCGATAGGTGCCACTGGCTACGAGAACTTGTGTTGGACATTGTTGCCGATGATCCACATTCCGTCCTATGGGTTGGAGAGCTGATCTCCGCTTCCCGAGGCACCCTTCGTACTCTTGAGATCAGGTCCCCCTTCAAAACGGGGTATCTTCTCATTATCATAGCGAACTTAACTCAACTGCGGAACCTTAAGCTAGAAGGAGCTCATTTTCCCCGCGACCTTCCATCAGATGCCTTTCCAACGCTTGAGGAAGTTACCTTCGTACGTTTCCACGGACAACGGCTCCAGCATTTCTTCGAACACCTTCGTACCACCACCTTGAAGGTAGTCAAGATATATGCCACCGACACTGTTACCTTCGAGGAATCGATAACAGCCCTCGTTAGGTTCTCAGCCACGCTCAGGGTCCTGGAGATCTCGAGCGTCGCAGACCTAGACCTCTCTAATGTTGTCGCCCCTCGTCTCTTCACAAATCTGACAACCTTTCATTTGTGGTGTTGCCGCACGACCCGCAGGGGCGATCCATGCGCGTTCCGACCTACAGACAAGGCCATCGTAGAACTTGTGGCGGCGATGCCAAATATCATTCACCTATCCCTGGGCAGCCCGAGCTGTTCTAACCTCCGATGTATCACTTTCCCTTCATTGATCAATTTATCACAAACTTGCAAGAACCTGGAAACGCTCACGATCAGGGTTGATTTCCAAACCATGGTCACTCCTTCCCTCGACGAGAACCAAGACGTCGAAGCAGGCGAGACTTTTGACGGAGTCCCGGGCAGTGGCAGTGCATGTCAACTTCACAAGCTAGTTGTTGGGGTATCCACCCTGCCCAGGAGTCCGGAGTCAGGATGGATCGTGGCTATTGGATTGGGGGAAATCTTTCCATTATTGTCCGAGGTCGTGGGGTATGGATCGGAGGGTCCCAAGTGGGAGCGAGTCAGCAGAAATATCGGGATGTTACGGCAGGTCCATCGTACTATGCAACAGCAAGGTCTTTATCGCGGTAAACAGTCAACGTTTCAGCTTTCAAATCCTCCCCCCTTTTCCATGTTCTACAGACA
>Ga0307512_10005283_pt1 | contig 13559 bp, 14 predicted proteins | sample 14_EM_MG_FD_200267 | JGI IMG/M metagenome (GOLD analysis project Ga0307512, IMG submission 200267) | Populus trichocarpa ectomycorrhiza microbial communities from riparian zone in the Pacific Northwest, United States - 14_EM | ecosystem: Host-associated > Plants > Roots > Unclassified | place... | reverse complement strand
GCAGCACGTCGACCGGCCTGCGCGGAACCGGGGCGGTGCCGGCGAGGTCGAGGTGCAGCTGCCCGTCGGGGAACGCGGCACGCACGAGGTGGGCGACACGCACGGCGATGGCGGACTTCCCGACGCCCGGCGGCCCCGACAGGACGATCACGGTGGGCGTGTCCCGGTTGCCGAGGCGCCGCACCAGCGACTCGACCAGCTTCTCGCGGCCGGTGAAGTCGGGGAGGTCGCGGGGGAGCTGGCAGACCGGGGTGAGCGCGGCCAGCAGCGCGGGCCCCGGCGTGGCGTCGAGCTCGGCACGCAGGACCTGCTCCGCCTCGGCGTACGCGGCCAGGGCGTCGGCACGCCGGCCGGCCGCGGTCAGCGCGTGGATCAGCAGCTGCCACAGCTCTTCCCGCAGCGGGTGCTCGCTCAACAGCCCACGCAGCTCGGCCGTGGCTGCGTCGTGGTCACCATCGTCGATGCGGTCGCGCAGTCGCTGTTCCCGCGCGGACAGCCACAGCTCGGTGACCCGCGCCTGGATCGGCTCGAAGACGTGGTTGTGCGGCAGGTCCTCGAGGAACCGGCCACGCCACAGGTCCGGGTCGAGCGTGTCCTCGAACCGGCAGAGGTCGATCTCGTCGGCCGCCGCCCGCAGGAGGTAGCCACCGGGCCTGCGCTCGATGCGGTCGTCGATGAGGCGGCGCAGGCTGTGCACGTACGTCCGCACGTTGGCACTGGCCGACCTCGGCGGCGAACCCGGCCAGAGCACGTCGACCAGCACGTCGGTGCTGACCGCCGTGTTCGGGCGCATCAGCAGGGTGGCCAGCAGCAGCCGCGGCTTGGGTCCGCCGAGCGCGACGGGATGCCCATCGACCTCAGCCTCCAGAGGGCCGAGCACGCGGAACATCACCGTTGCCATCATGAGGATGGTATGTGGACGGTGCTGGCTCTACCACCCCCAGCGGGAACTGGTGCCTGGCGTGGGGGCGTTCGCCGGTTCGGTGAGGAAGTTGTACGCCGGCAGGGGCGCGACGCACTCGGCCTCGACGCCCGCGATGTGTTTCAGCGCGGTGATCGCGGCTCGTGCGGGTTCGATTTCCTTGTGGGGGAGCAGGAACGCGCGGCGCTCCTCCGTGTGTTCGCGGTCGGGCAGCGAGGCCTGCTCGCGGGCGACCGCCGCCACCGGCGCCAGCAGCGCGTCGGAGCGAGTCCGGCGCCACGTGACCAGGTGCTGTGCGACCTGCTCGCCCGCGAGGATGCGGGTGGACAGACCTCCGGCCACCTGCCAGCTGGTGTGGTGTTCCTCGTACACCGCCTGCAGTGCCTCGTCCTCGTCGAACCTCAGGTACGCGTGGAGCTCCACCAGGCCGGCCAGCCGGTCCAGGTGTGTGCGGAGCCGCGCGGCGGAGGCGGCCAGCACGTCCGTGCGTGCCGCCTCCTCGCCGACCGCGGTGGTGCCGTACTTCAGCGGCACCACCGATCCGTCGACCACCAGCGCCGACAGCAACTCCAAGTGCGCCAGTGCGTCCCGCTGGGTGGGCGCGCGTGCCTCGCTCACCACCACCGCCAGGTCCTGCCACGTCACGAGTTTGGCGCGCGTGGCGGCGGACGGGTGGTCGGCTCGCACCACGCCGTGCAGGAAGAGACTCATTCCTCAGTGGCCTGCTGCGGTGCGCTGGGGGCCACCTGCGCGGGCGCGGTCGGCGTGACGCCGACGGCGCCGACCGGCACTGGGGCGGTCAGCAGGCCGTAGGTGCCCGAGACGCCCTGGCCGGCGAACACCTGCGTCGCCGGCGGTGTCGGCGTGCTGCCGTTCAGTGCGCGGCGTTGCGCGTCGAGCCGTTGCATGGCCTCCAGGTAGCGGATGTAGGTGTCGACGCTGGCGATCACGACCTTGATCTCGATCGCGAGCAGCTCGATGCCGATGACCGTGACCCGGATCGACGCGTCGATGACCAAACCCTTGTCCAGCAGGATGTTCAGTGCCTCGGCCAGTCCACCGCCGGTACCTGGGATAACGGGAGCGGTCATGACGACGGAATCCTTTCCTCGGTGAGGAGCTCGCGAAGTTCGGTGAACCTGCGATCCAGTGCGATGAGTGCCTGCCCCAGTCGTTCGATCTCGTCGGAGGTGAGTGAGCCGGACTCCACCTTGCGGATGGCCTGTCGTTCGAGGAGGTCGCGGAGGATCTCCAGCACCGCGACGACCACCTGGCCGAGTCCTCGGCCGGAGTCGGCGGGAATCCTCAGTGGACTGTCCGGCATCAGGTCTCCACAGCGGCGAGGAGAACCCGGAGGTTGAGTTGGATCAGGTCGATGCCAGCCAGGGAGATGACCACGTCGCCGTTGATCACGGCGCCGCGGTGCACCACCCGGTCCAGCAGGTCGACCAGTCCTTCGGTGGTCGGTGCGACGATGTACTCCTCAGGCATGGGCGACCGCCTCGGTCGACAGTTCCAGCCGGACGAACGAGTACGGCGGCCACGGTCCCGTGATCTCCACGGCCAGCTCGGGGAAGCGTTCGATCTCCGCGCGGAACGCGGGTTCCGCGCCGGCCGGCACGAGGTACGCGGCGTCGAGCAGCGGGGCGCCGGACTTCCTGGCGCGGGGCGCGCTTTCCGTCGCGTGCCGGGACAGCGCCTCGTGCAGTGCGGCCGCGGCCGTGGACCCGTCGCGCCTGGTGCGTGCCGCCGCGGCGAGCAGGCCACGGCGCATGGCGAGATATTCCGTGCCGGACAAGCCTTCCGTCGGTGTCTCGGCCGGTTTGTCCGGTCGGGCCTGCCGTGCCCGCGCACCCCACTCCCGATGCCCGGCGACCCGGTCGAGCCAGTCGGCCGCCTCGTCGTGGTGGTCGGCCAGCAGCCGGCCCGCCGCCTGCTCGTCACGCAGGATCGTGCCGAAACGCAGCGGCAGCACCGGTTGGTGCTCGAACACCGCACGCACCACGATGTCGTGCCGGCGCGCCAGCATGACCAGCGGGTCGTCCTCGCTCGGCTCGTTCACCCAGTGGGCGGGATCCTTTTCCAGCTCGGCGAACGGCGCCAGCTCCACCTCGGCCACGACGAGCCCGAGACCGCGGTGCTCGATCAGCCGGACACCTGGTGGGCCGGCCGGGTCGAGCACGTGGTTCCTGGTGATTGCGTAGGCGCACAGGCCGACGCTCATGATGGTTCTCCCTCGAGCTGCTTCGCGCCGAGCATCCGTTCCAGCTCGACCACCCGGCCGCGCAACTGTTCCACCTCGTTGGCCTCCAGTGTGCGTTTCGCTTGCTGTGGCGAGAAGAACGGGTCGTTCGTCCACCAGTCCATGCCCATTTCCTTGGCGGTCTGGGCGGACGCGATGAACAGCCGCAGCCGCAGTGTGAGCAGCTCGATGTCGACGATGTTGATCGCGATGTCCCCGACGATCACGACTCCCTTGTCCAGCACGCGCTCCAGCACGTCGGCGAGCGAGCTTCCGCTACCGTCCACAATGGATCACCTTGTCGTCACATGTCGGTGGTGCCTCTGGTGTAGCGGCGGAGCCGCTCGCACGCGAGCAGCTCGCCGCCGGGGTCGATGTCGACCCGGTAGGTGGCCAGGACGGTCGTGGTGGCCGGGATCCGTTCCAGCTCAACGACATCGATGAGTACCGACCAGTCTCCCTCCGGCGTCTTGCGTACGCCGGTGACACCGTCCGGCTCGCGGGCGGTCAGTGCGCGGAACTGAGCCACCGCGGCCCGGATGGCGTCCGCCGCCGACATCTTGGCGGGAGACTTGCCGGGTGGCGTGGGGGTCTCGGGTGGCAAACCATCCATCGCCCGGTCTGATCGAACACGGTCGAGGCGGCGTTACTCGCGCGTCGGCCGGTCTCCGTTACCAGAACTTCCGAACCCGAGCCGAATTTACCGGTTGGTAGACAATGCGGCGGAGGCCGTAGGGGCGTCTGGCGCAACGATGCCCCCGCCAAGAGGCCCCAATGATATTAGTCTTGATTCTTTTGAACGTTCAGCAAAAGCAGTCGGGAGCTGAGTGATTTGCCGTGTGTGTCGAGCGCCAGCGAGGTCGTCACGCCGCCGTCCACGACCTGATGGCACACGAAGTGCAACGCGGACAAGCCGGGCAACTCGTACCGCACGACCTCACCGGCGAGATAGTCCGACAGGTGCGCGCGCACCCGCTCGGCCGTCAACTCTCGCACCAGCAGCGGATAGTCGGCGTCGTCACGGGGAAAGATCGACAGTGTGGCGGTGTTCCCCTTGTCGCCGGCCCGGCAGTGGGCCACCTCATGCAGCAGCATCGGGCGCCTCCAGGAACGTGACGGCCGGCTTCACGGCCGCGCGCGGGATGAGGGTCGACGCGATGCCGATCACTTCCGCGATGTGCACCCGTACTCCGCCGCCACCGGCGGGACCGTTGGTGTACAAGGACTCCACCTCGTCGCCGACCCGGTCGAGCAGTGTCGGATCGTGGCTGATCGCCGCCACGCGCAGCCGGCAGTCCGTCTCACCGCCCAGCACCTCGGCTCGCAGCGGCACACCCGCGAGCCGGGTGGTGACGATCTCCGCGGCGAGTGCTCCGCGCCGCGCGGCGTTCGGACCGACGTAGGAGATCTCAGCCTCCACTTTGGACCCTGCGCGGTAGCCGACGCTCACCTTCAGGTGGTCCGGTCGAGGTTTTCCGCGCGCGCCGGCGACCCGAATGTTCTCGCTGACCGTCACATCTCGGACATCCAGCACCACGTCCGGAGTCCGGTATGCGGCCGGATCGGTTATCTCGTACAGAAGTTGCTCACGCACCGTCGCCCGCGACAGCAGACCGCCGGTGTCCGGCAGCTTGCCCAGCGCGGCGGTGCCGTCGGGGGACACGTCCGCGTACGGGAAGCCCAGGTTCGCGAGGTCCGGCACGTCCTGGTAACCGGGGTCGGCGAAGTACCCGCCGGTCAGCTGGCCGGCGCATTCGAGAAGGTGGCCGACGAGCGTGCCGGCGGCGATCCTCGGCACATCGTCGAGGTCCCAGCCGAGTCGTTCCGCCAGCGGTGCGACGAACAGCGACGGGTCGGCCACGCGGCCGGTGATCACCACGTCCGCGTCGAGTGCCGGCAGGAGCGCGTCGGCGCCGAGATAGGCGTTGGCGGACACGATCTCGCCGTGTGACCGCAGGGGCCGGCCGGTCTCCCACGCCGGCGCGTCCAGGTCGACTCGGTCGAGCACGTCATCGCCGGTGACGACCGCGACCCGGCCGCCGAGCCCGCGTGAGTCCAGCAGGTCGCGGGTGACCCGGCCAGCGGCAAGGGGGTTCGCCGCGCCCATGTTCGTGATCACCCGCACGCCGCCAGCGAGCGCGAGCGGCAGCAGCCGGGAGAACCGTGCTGGCAGGCGCTTTTCGTAACCCAGGGACGGATCGGCCAACCGGCGTTGCTGCGCCAGCGCCACCGTCCGCTCACCGAGGCACTCCAGCACAAGGTCGCCGAGCGAGCCCCGGCGCAGCAGGTCCTCCGCAGGCTCGACCCGGTCGCCGGAGAACCCCGCCCCGCTGCCGATCCTGGTGGTACGCAAACGTTTTCCCCTCTAGAACGAGATGGCGCCGGTCAGGAGGGCGACGACCGTCATCACCAGCGTCGTGCCGAACGCCCATGTGAAGATGAACCGCTGATGCGCGCCGAGGTCCACGCCGCTCATACCGACGAGGATGAACGTGGACGCCGTCAGCGGCGACAGCGGGAAGCCGGTGGTCATCTGACCGAGGATGGCCGCCGTGCCGACCTCGGCCGCGCTGCCGCCGAACGCGGCGGACGTCTCCGCGAGCACCGGCAGCACGCCGAAGTAGTACGCGTCCGGCGTGAACACGAGCGACAGCGGCATGCCGGTGATTGCGACGAGCACCGGTAACGCCCCGCCCGCGCCGTCCGGGATGACGCCGACGAGCCAGCGGGCCATGGCCCCGATCATGCCCGTGCCACCGAGGATCCCGGTGAACACGCCGGCCGCGAAGATCATCGTGGTGACGAGGACGACGTTGCCGCCGTGCTTGGCGAACAGCTCCTGCTGCGCCGCCCACGACGGCCGGTTCACGATCACCGCCACGACGAACGCGACCACGAACACCACCTCGAGCGGGAACAGCTGCGCCAGCAACACCCCCACGAGTGCCAGGGTCATCACCACGTTGAACCAGAACCGAACCCGGTCCCAGCCCTGCCGCGGCACGGCGGCGGGCACCACCTCGTTCAGTTCGATGACGCCCACCCGCTTGCGCTCGGACCGTCCGATGAGGAACGCCGCCACCAGCACCCACACGATCCCGGCGGCCATCGCGGGGAGCGCCGGCACGAAGATGTCCGACGAGGACAGGTGCAGCGCCGCCATCGCCCGCGCGGTCGGCCCGCCCCACGGGACCATGTTCATCACACCCGCGCCGAGACACACCACACCGGCGAGCACCAGCGGGCGCATGCCCAGCCGCTTGTAGACCGGCAGCAGCGCGGAGATGGTGATCAGGAACGTCGAGGCGCCGTCCCCGTCGAGCGCGACGAGCAGCGTCAGCACGGCCGTGCCGACGGTGATCTTCAGCGGGTCGCCCTTCGCCCAACGCAGCACCCGCGCGACGGCGGGGTCGAACAGGCCGACGTCGACCATGAGGCTGAAGTACAGGATCGCGAACGTGATCATGATCGCGACGGGCGCGACCTTGACCAGGCCGTCGCCGATCAGCGTGCCGAGATCACCGCCGAACCCGGTGACCACCGCGACGAGGATCGGCAGCGCGGTCAGCGCGATGAGCACGGAGACCCGGCGGGACAGCACGGCCACCAGGAACAGGGCGATCGTGACAAAACCACTCGCGGCGAGCATCAGTGACCTCCTTCGAGTGATCTCACCTTGGTGTCAGCCATCTATCGCGGACAAGCATTGATATTCGATAGATTGATGAGCCATGCGCATGGACCTGACGATCCAGCAGCTCAGGGTGGTGCTCGCCGTGTACGAGGCCGGCAGCTTCACCGCCGCGGCCGGGGACCTGCACCAGGCGCAGTCGTCCCTGTCCAGGACCGTGTTGGAGGTCGAGCGCCGGCTGGGTGTCCCGTTGTTCGAGCGGACGACCCGCCGCCTCGAACCGACTGCCGAGGGCCGGGAGTTCGTCGCGATCGCCCACGCCACGGTGACGGCGTTCGACGCGAACCTGCGGCACTTCGCCGGCTTCCTCGACGGGCAGCGTGGCCGGGTGCGGGTGGCCACGCTGCCGTCGCTCGCCGCGATCCTGCTGCCCTCGATCGTGTCGGGCTACCAGCGGGAGCACCCCGGAGTCGACCTGACCATCGAGGACGCGCTGGCCGCCGAGGTGCTCGCGCGGGTGCGCGCCGGTGAGGTGGACTTCGCGGTGACCGTGGTGTCCGCGACCACCGAGCCGATCGACGACCTCCATGTGACCCCGGTGGCCACTGACCGGTTCTGCTGCGTCTTCCCGCCCGGCCACCGGTTCACGGAGTGTGACGAGGTGGCCTGGTCGGACCTCGCAAGGGAGGCGTTCATCGCCTTCGACCGGACGACCAGCATCCGCCAGCACCTCGACCGCGCGTTCGCCGAGTCGGGGACCGTGCCAACGGGTGGCATCGAGGCGCGCAACATCAGTGCGGTCGCCGGACTCGTGGCCGCTGGCCTGGGCGTTTCCGCCGTCCCGGGGCTGGTGCTGCCGCTGGTCCGGTTCGCCGGCCTGGAGCACCGTCCACTGGGTGACCCACGCATGGAACGGCGCATCGCTGTGATCCGGGTCCCACACCGGCCCCTGTCGCCCGCCGCCCGCGCGTTCCGCACGGCCATCACCGGCGCGAGCCGCTCCGGCCAGCCACTTCCACCGGAAACTGCCTGGTTATCGGCCTGAGGCTCACCGCCCCCACACGATCCCTGCGCAGGCAATGTCGCACGCCTGAAACATTCGCGAACCTGCGTGTAACTCGGGCTCCTTAGCGTCCTATGAAACCGACGCGAGGAGGACAGCGGGTGACGATCGCGGCGCCGGGGACCGGCACCATCGACACACACTGCCCATACTGTGCACTTCAGTGCGGGATGCGGCTCGCGGACAAAACCGTTGAGCCACGGGACTTTCCCACCAACCGCGGCGGGCTGTGCCAGAAGGGCTGGACGTCGGCCGCCCTTCTCGACTCGCCGGGGCGGCTGACCGAGCCACTGGTCCGCGTGGACGGAGAGTTGCGACCAGCCACCTGGGACCGTGCGCTCGACCTCATCGCGAACCGGATCATCGACCTGCAGGCCACGCACGGGCGTGACTCCGTCGCCGTGTTCGGCGGTGGCGGGCTCACCAACGAGAAGGCCTACCTGCTCGGGAAGTTCGCCAGGGTGGCGCTCGGCACGTCGAAGATCGACTACAACGGCCGGTTCTGCATGTCGTCGGCCGCGGCGGCCGGCAACAAGGCGTTCGGGATGGACCGTGGTCTGCCCTTTCCGGTCGAGGATCTCCGGCAGGCGGACGCGATCCTGCTCGTCGGCGGTAACCCGGCCGAAACAATGCCGCCGTTCGTGCAGCACCTCAAGGACGCCGAGCTGATCGTCGTCGACCCCCGGCGGTCGGCCACCGCGGAGCAGGCCGCGCTGCACCTGCAACCGGCTCCTGGTACGGATCTCGCGCTGGCACTGGGGATTCTGCACGCGGTGGTCGCGGACGGCCACCTGCGGCACGACTATCTCGCCGCTCGGACAACGGGGTTCGACGAAGTGTGGCGGGTCGCGGCAGCGTGGTGGCCCGAGCGGGTCGAGCGGGTCACCGGTGTGGCCGCCGCCGACCAGCGCGCGGCCGCCGCGCTGCTCGCGAACGCCGGCAACGCGTACGTGCTGACGGCGCGGGGGACCGAGCAGCACGCACGCGGCGCCGACACGGTCAGCGCGTGGATCAACCTGGCGCTGGCGCTGGGACTTCCCGGCCGGCGCGGCTCCGGGTTCGGTTGCCTGACCGGGCAGGGGAACGGCCAGGGCGGCCGTGAGCACGGCCAGAAGTCCGATCAGCTGCCCGGCTACCGCAAGCTCGACGACCCCGCCGCCCGCGCGCACGTGGCGTCGGTGTGGGGCGTCGACCCGGACTCGCTGCCCGGCCCTGGGCCCTCCGCCTACGAACTGCTCGACGAAGGCCCGAAGGCGCTGCTCGTGTTCGGCAGCAATGTGGTTGTCTCCGCGCCACACGCGGGCCGGATCACCGACAAACTGTCCGAAGTGGACCTTCTGGTGGTCGCGGACGTCGTGCTGTCCGAGACCGCCGCGATGGCCGACGTGGTGCTGCCGGTCACGCAGTGGGCCGAGGAGGACGGCACGCTCACCAGCCTCGAAGGCCGGATCCTGTTGCGGCGCAGGGCGGTCCGCCCACCGGCCAGCGTGCGGACCGATCTCGAGGTGCTGCACGGCCTCGCGGTGCGCCTCGGCCAGCCGAAGGAGCGGTTCCCGGTCGACGCCGAGGAGGTGTTCGACGAGCTGCGCCGGGCTTCCGCGGGTGGGATCGCCGACTACGCCGGCGTGACCTACGACCGGCTGCGGGACGGCGAGGCGCTGCACTGGCCGGTGCCGTCGACCGATCACCCAGGCACCCCAAGGACTTTCCTCGACCGGTTCGCGCATCCCGACGGGCTGGCGCGGTTCATCGCGGTCGACCACAGTGGACCGGCCGAGCCGCCGGACGACGAGTTTCCCTTGCAGGCCACTACCGGTCGCGTGTTGCAGCACTACCAGTCCGGGGCGCAGACCCGTCTCGTGCCCGAGTTGATGGCCGCCGTGCCCGAGGTGTACGTCGAGGTGCACCCGGACACCGCGCGGCGTTGCGGCGTGGCCAACGGCGACCTCGCCGATGTGGTGTCGCGGCGCGGCACGGTCCGTGCGCGAGTGCGGTGCGTGCCGACGATCCGCATCGACCTCGTGTTCCTTCCGTTCCACTTTCCCGGTGCTGGCAGGGCGAACCTCCTGACCAATCCGGTGCTGGACCCGACCAGCCGCATGCCCGAGTTCAAGGTGTGCGCCGTTCGGCTGGAGGCATTGTGAGTCGCAAGATTGTCATTGTCGGGTACGGCATGGCCGGCGCCCGGCTCGCCGAGGAGATCCGCAGACGGGACGCGGACGGCGCCACGGTGACCGTGCTCGGCGCCGAGTCGCACGCCGCGTACAACCGGATCCTGCTGTCCAGTGTGGTCGGTGGCACCATGACCGCCCACTCGATCGGCCTGCACGGCGAGGACTGGGCCGAGAAGCACGGCGTGGACCTGCGTGTCGGCACCACGGTCACCGGGATCGACCGTGCGGCAAGGAAAGTGACGCTCGGCGACGGCTCCACCGTGGACTACGACGCGTTGGTGCTCGCGACCGGCAGCCGGCCGTGGCTGCCACCGACCGAGGGCCTCGTGGTCGACGACCAGCTTGCGCCCGGTGCGATGGCGTTCCGCACGCTCGACGACTGCGGGCAGATCCTCGCCGCGTCCAAGCCGGGCGCGCCGGTCGCCGTGATCGGCGGCGGGTTGCTCGGACTCGAGGCTGCGCGGGGGCTCGCCAGCCGGGGCAACCTCGTCACGGTCGTGCATCCGGTGGGCCACCTGATGGAGCGCCAGCTCGACCCCGGCGCCGGCGCGGTGCTCGCGACCACACTGGGAACACTGGGCATCGAGGTGCGGCTGGGCGTGAAGGCGGCCAGGTACGTGCCCGGTGACGGCCTCAAGCTCGACGACGGCAGCCATGTGGCCGCCGACTTCGTGGTGGTGTCCGCGGGCGTCATCCCGGAGACCACGCTGGCGCGTGACGCCGGCCTGACCGTCGAGCGCGGCATCGTGGTCGACGACTCCTTGCGCACCAACGACTCCCGCGTCCACGCCATCGGCGACTGCGCGCAGCACCCCGGCACCATCTCGGGGCTCGTGCAGCCGGCGTGGGAGCAGGCCGCGGTGCTCGCCGACCTGTTGACCGGCACCGCGCCGGCCTCCCGCTACCGGGGCACGCCGGTCGTGACCCGGTTGAAGGCCAAAGATGTCGACCTCGCCGCGCTCGGCGACGTTCACACCGAAGTGGACAGTCCGGACGCGGAAGTGTTGTGCCTGACCGATGCCACCCGTGGCAGGTACGCGAAGCTCGTCCTCCGCGACGACCGGGTGACCGGTGCGATCGTGCTCGGCGCACCCGATGCCGCGGCCGCGATCACACAGCTGTACGACCGGGGGATCCCCGCACCGTCGGACCGCATCGCCCTGTTGCTCGGCCGCGCGCTCCCACCGGGCGCCACCGTCGCGCACAGCCCAGCAGACCTTCCGGCGGCGACAACGGTGTGCCGCTGCAACACCGTAAGCAAGAGCCAGCTGGTGAAGGCATGGCGAGGCGGCGCCCGAGGCGTTTCCGGCCTCGCCACGGCGACCAGGGCCACCACAGGCTGTGGCGGCTGCCGCGACACCGTGTCAGCCATCGCGGACTGGCTCGCTCACGCAGAGGAGACCGCCTCATGACCGCCACCACCGAGACCACCGAGACCCCAACAAAGTCCGTCACCCGCCGCGGCGGGCGCTGGATCGACGACTGGAACCCCGACGACGAGGCGTTCTGGGAGTCCACCGGCAAAAAAGTCGCCCGCAAGAACCTCATCTTCTCGATCTTCGCAGAGCACCTCGGGTTCGCACTGTGGGTGCTGTGGTCGGTCGTCGTGATCAACCTGGCGAACGCCGGGCTGACCATGACGCTGTCCGAGATGTTCTGGCTCACCTCCATCCCCAACCTGGTCGGTTCCGCGCTGCGCATCCCGTACACGTTCGCGGTGCCGAAGTTCGGCGGCCGGGTCTGGACCACGATCAGCGCGAGCCTGCTGCTGATCCCGTCGATCCTGCTCGCGGTGCTCGTGCCGAGTGGCTGGCTCGCCGGCCAGTCGCACGACTCCCAGTTCTGGATCCTGTTGCTGTGCGCGGCGACCGCGGGTGTCGGCGGCGGCAACTTCTCCTCGTCGATGGCCAACATCTCGTTCTTCTACCCGGAACGGAAGAAGGGCTTCGCACTCGGGCTGAACGCGGCGGGCGGCAACCTCGGCGTCGCGGTGGTGCAGCTGGTCGTGCCGCTCGTGGTGATCATCGGGGTGCCGACCGCGGCCGCGAAACTGCCAAAGCACGAGGTGCACCTCGCCTACGCGGGTCTGATCTGGATCCCGTTCGTGGTCGTCGCCGCATTGTGCGCGTGGCTGTTCATGGACAGTCTCAGCCAGGCGAAGGCCGACACGAAGTCCTACGTCCTTGCCTTGCGGCACGGGCAGACCTGGATCATGTCGATCCTCTACATCGGCACGTTCGGCTCGTTCATCGGCTACTCGTTCGCGCTTCCGTTGGTCATCAAGAACACCTTCCCGGAGTTCCTGGCTGCCAACCCGTTCATCGCCACCTACCTCGCCGGCCTCGGCTTCGTGGGTGCGCTGATCGGCTCGGTGGCCCGCCCGTTCGGCGGCTGGCTGTCCGACCGGATCGGCGGCGCGAAGGTGACGCTCGCGTGCTTCATCGGCATGGGCGCGTTCACCCTGCTCGCGATCGTCGGCGTGAACCAGCACAGCTTCGGGCTGTTCTTCGGCTCCTACATGGTGATCTTCCTGCTGTCCGGCGCCGGCAACGGCTCCACCTACCGGATGATCCCGGTCATCTTCGGTGAGCTGGGTCGCAAGGAGGTCGCCGAGAAGGGGCTGGACAAGGCGGAGACCACGCTGAAGTTCAAGCGGGAGGCCGCTGCCGTGATCGGCATCGCCGGCGCGATCGGCGCCTTCGGCGGCTTCCTCATCCAGATGATCTTCCGGCAGGCGAGCCTCGGCGTCACCAAGCAGGTGACCGCGGCGACGACCCTGGCGGAGAAGCAGGCGATCGCGGCGGCCCATCAGGACTGGTCGACCTCCGCCATGTGGGTCTTCCTCGTCGCCTACGTCGTTTTCGCGTTCATGACCTGGTTCTACTACCTGCGTCGGAGCTTCGCGGTCGCCCGCGTCCCGAGCCTGGCGCACGCGGGGGTGTAGCCCTATGCCGAGAACACTCGTGGTCGCCGGCAACGGTCCGGTCGGGCACCGGCTCGTCGAAGCCTTGCGGGACCGGGACCTGACCGGTGAGTGGCGGGTCGAGGTGTTCGCCGAGGAGTCACGCCCTGCCTATGACCGGGTGGCGCTGACGTCCTATGTGGACACCTGGAACCCGTTGGCGCTCCAGCTCGACGGCGCGACGTTCGAGAACGACGACGTGGTCACCCTGCACCTGGGTGACCCGGTCGTCGGGATCGACCGCTCGTCGCGAACGGTGACCACGGCCAGTGGGTCCACTGTGGACTACGACGCGCTCGTGCTCGCCACCGGCTCGTACCCGTTCGTGCCGCCGGTGCCCGGCCACGACCTGCCCGGCTGCCACGTGTACCGGACGATCGAGGACCTCGACGCGATCCGGGAGTCCGCCAAGTCCTCCGGCCGTGGCCGCCGTGCCGCGCTGGTGGTCGGTGGCGGGCTGCTGGGTCTCGAGGCCGCGAAGGCGTTGCGGGACATGGGTATGTCGCCGCACGTCGTCGAGCTGGCGCCGCGGCTGATGCCGCTGCAGGTCGACGACGGCGGCGGT
>Ga0307512_10005282_pt1 | contig 13559 bp, 9 predicted proteins | sample 14_EM_MG_FD_200267 | JGI IMG/M metagenome (GOLD analysis project Ga0307512, IMG submission 200267) | Populus trichocarpa ectomycorrhiza microbial communities from riparian zone in the Pacific Northwest, United States - 14_EM | ecosystem: Host-associated > Plants > Roots > Unclassified | place... | reverse complement strand
GCGCACCGCTGATGGTTTTTCACATCCCGGTAATGGCGACATAATTGCATCATCTTGCGAATCCGCTTGATAAGACTGCTCTTATCAAATCATTACATGCGGCTCAGATGTAACCCCGCTAAAGGCCATCTGACTGATTACATGAGCTGATGCGCAAGAAGGTGTTATGCTTCATGACGTTTGATATCCACTTCCGAATGGTAGTCACGTGTACTTGCTTCAGTCATACATGTATCATTACCGCTGTCAGGAGAGAACCCCTAACAGTAAGACATCCGTAGCCGCTGCGGTAAACTCCTAACGTCATCCGTAACGTAGATAATTCCATTGAGTTGTGTGGAAGGTAATCGCGATTTCAACTGCCATCGGCGATGTAGATCGACGTTACTCGCGCGTATTTCGTAAACCCGCCCAGATCCTCCGTAGGTGCACTTAATTCGAGTTATGTGCCCGTTTATCGTCAATGGGCTATCATCAAAAGTGAACTGAAGTAGGACTGGCTGCGGCATTGCCGGTGACACGACTCTCTGTGGCGTATGGGCTATGGAATCGTCCCTGTAATCGTCAATTGACTCAATTGGAAGGTAACTTATCAAATCTCATTGATCCCGCGATTGATAGCCTTCGAGTTCTCGTATGAATTCGTTGCCATTGACTTTGACTGACTTGGTCGCTGACGTGTCTCCTTGCTCATTGGCCACTGTAATCAACTCAGATTGTCTCTGCAATCGTTAACATCAATTGGGTGTACTTATCAAGCATCTTTCCTTCTGCAATCTGGCGCTGTCAAATCCGGACGATTGCTCGTTCTAACGTGTCGCGACGTGTCTCTGGCCGATTGGCCTCTGGAATCAAATCGGAATTGTCTATCTCAAGACCGTATGATTTTTCTTCTTAGGTGTCGCGACGCGTCTCTGGTCGATTGGCCTCTAGAATCCACACGAAATCGTGCGTAGATTGTGTGTCGTGACGCATCGGAAAGGGGTAATTCATGAAATCCAGTATGCGAAACGTATCTGAAATTGTAAGAGCGATAATAGTGTAAAGGCATACGCCTGTGTATGGCCTTATAGGAAGGTATATCAGTAGATATGGTTGCAAACGTGGATGTCAATATTGTAGAGTAGTATAAAGGTAAGTTAAGGTAAGTTAGGGTAAGTTAAGGTAAGTTAAGGTAAGTTAAGGTAAGATTATCGCTAGAGATCAAAGGCTCGTGGCGAGCCGACTATATAAAGCGGGTATTACCCAGCCCTGGACACGTCACGTGCAGCTGTGCCATTACACGCTATGCCAATTCACCATTTGTGCCTGTCTCTCTCCCGACTGCGTGTCTCGTTGATCATAGATATTGACATTCCTCGTTATCTGCTCCTCTCTCCTCCTGACATCACTGAAAATAACATCGTCGGTAGCTCCCCGGCTTGAATCCATCCGCTGATCATCCACCAAGCCACACCCCTGTCAGATCGCCGTCCACAGTATTTTTCATTTTCTCATTTCATATGCCAAATGGCGGATCCCAAAACATTCCCTTTCTCTTGGCGGCTCCTGCAAGCACACTACGTCCGCCTGACGTTAGACTTCGAGCTCCAGCGCCACCATCGTTCACTAGTACGACCTAGCGCTGCTGTATTGGATAGCTTTGATCATTCGAAGCCAGGGCTGCCATTTCAGTCTCAGTTGCAGCTTCAGTTTAGGTCGCGGTCGTGTTTGCAGTCTTGGTCATCATAACGTCTTCTGCCTCCCCCGTTTCCTCCACATCCTCCACATCCGCCCTCTCCACTTTGCTTCCCCCCCCTTCTGCTGCGATCCCCTTGAGTCAAGGACCAAGTGCCACTCTGTTTGTCCCCGATGCCACAACAGGGGCTGCGTTCGTGCATGCCCGTCCTGCTTGCCCAATCTTCCAACTCTGCCGTGCAGCCCTAGGGGCTTCGGCCTTCATCGCGCATCTGTTGCTAAAAGCAATGTGGTTTCCTGTCCAGTTGGGGCACTTCTCCAGCATATGACTGCAGAGTGATCCCTGATTTCCCGTGCATCCCTCCATATTGCACTTGTGGTCGCTTGTCTGGTGATGACCTCAGCAGTAGCCACATGTGGGCTTGTTGCCGCACTTGTTTGCAATGTGTCCCCATCCACAGGAGAGCTCACACCTGCTGTCAGGGCCCGCTTTCATGTACGTTTCGACTGGGTACCACACTCCCGCCGCCCTGATGCCTCTCTTCACCAAACCCTGTGCTGCCTTGCTCCCCTTCACAACAAAGACAACCCATCATGCGGAGGTTTCTCCGTTCTGTGTCCTCTCCCTGATTGTGTGGTGGGAATTTTTATGCCTTCGATCTCTGCTTCAAATTCCTCTCGCATCTTCTGCAGGCATTCCGTGCCTTTTCCCATGTACCGTATGTGAGGTACTGCAAGGATCTTTACCATCTCCCAATACTCATTCTCTTCGACGTCAATGACTCCTTTCTTGTCAGTCCTCGCTGCCGTGATGATGATGTCATGGTATCACAGTGCCATCTCCGCTGTCGCATTCTGGTGCGTGATTCCCGTGATTGTTCCTTTGGCATTCCTTCTTGGATTCATGATCCTACTGTGGGCTGGTGCCTGCTGGTTGAAAAGCGCTCTGTTGATCGCTGATACAATTTGCTGGTCCATCATATTGGGGAGTGGCACGTTCTGGTCTCTCCTTAGGATCAGGAGTCTGTCTGCCAAGCTCTACCCTGTTGTCGGGGCTGGGGCTGGGCTGGCCAGGTTCTGTTGTTTTCGTTGTGGGACTGTCTCTCATCGTCTGGTCGGTGTCGGCACTGGTGTCGTCACCGCTGTCAGCATCGATGTGGTTCTCCGCGTCGGTGTCCGTGTCGTGCAGGGTTCGGCTTTTGTTTTTGCTTCAATTTGAGCTGCCTTCCAGGCTTTGGTTGTTGGGGCTGCTCCAGCTGTTTCAGTCCCCCTGTCTGCGTCAAGTCTGCATGTATCGAGGGCTCCAGACTGACATCCTGGGTGTCCGCTTTCCTTTCCTCTCTCTGGCTCCGTTCTGTTGCAGCCAGCACTCTTCTGGCCAGGACCGTGATGTCCTTGCCCCACAGCACGTCATCCTGGTGGTACGCGTCCCGCTTCTCATCCATTTCCTCCAGCCACGTTTTCATCCCTCACCACTGCGCTTTCTGCATTGCAGTCTGCGTCTCCAGCATGTTAGCCATCTTGGCAATGGTTCGGTGTAGCTGTGCCAGCTCGCGGGCTTGCTGCTGTGCCGTTCGCTCCATGCGGCTCCTCCAGTCCCCGGGGCCCACGGCGGACGCCACAGCCTCGCTCCTCCTCCTCCGCTTGCCGTTCTCGCTCCTCCTCCTCCGCTTGCCGTTCTCGTTTCTCTCCATCGGCTCAAGTGTAGCCGTGCTGGCAGTATCCGCGGCGGTGGGGGTCACCGCCATAGCCGTGGGTGCGTCGCGTGTCCCGTCTCCCGCTTCTCCCGTGTCCATGTCCCCTCTCGCTCTGACTTCGGTCGTCACTTCTGTGAGGCAGTCGCTTTCCAGGGTAGCCCTCATCGTCACTTTCTCACTTGTAGTCGCGTTGCATGCTGCTTCCGCCAAGCCTTTTCGCGAATCCACACACTTGAGTGGTTCTTTGTGCCGCACCCTCCTGCGGCGGTCCAGAGGTGCCAGGAGTCTCGTTCCGGGGTCAATTCGACGTTAGAAATCGATTGCCGCTGTCCGTTTTTTGATTGTTGTCGTCGTTGTTCACTTAATTCGCTTCCTTTGGTTTGCTAAGACTCGCGTCGATGCTTTTTCACTGGAGTTATTGTGCTAGCTATGACTACTTACTCTTTTTTTCAGCGCCCAACAACTTCAGACACAACGAAGAAACTATGCTGAAAACTGCACCGCGATGTCAGTGTCAAACACACATACACCGATGCGATTGTTTTCTGTCATTTTTTTAGTAGTTATCTTACAAAATACGGTCCTCCAAGGGGGTATCCTGCATATTCGCCGTAAATATAATGAATGGGTGAAAAGCATTCCCGGGCCCGAGAGCAACATAACTCTTCCAAGACTAAGAATGAAACAAATGTGCTGGATATGCTCAAGGGAACGCTCGTTCGAACCAACCTCTACCGTTGTAATAGCTAGGTGTAGATTCACAGCCAGACTTGGTGGAGATACTGCAGGGTGGGATTGCGGCGGACCTACAACTTCACTGTCGTATCACTATCTGCTAGTACTAAAAAGGGCTTCCTTGTGTATTTAAGAGCCTCACTCATATTGAAATTGGAGTCTGCCAGCTCCCTCCAGGAAGAATAGCACGTTCTGTATCTCTGGAGGAGCATGAAAAACCAGTGTAGCAAAATCGACGGAAGTCTCCTGGCTGAACCCGAGATAGAAAGAGGCAGCCCGTTAAGAGCGGGCAAGGGAAGCACAAAGTCCATCCCATCCGTCCAATACGATACTTCACCACCGTAAGCCGCTGTCGGCTTTACAGATCGATGTCAGCCTAACGAAAAAACAAGTTCCAGTGACCAGGTTACCCAACAATAGCGCTTGACGAACCGCATTGGCCTGGCTAAAACAGGCAATCTCCAATCCCGGGAATAGCTTGGATTTTGCCAAGAGAGATGCAAATCCGAACACAACACCGTCTCTCCAGGTACCATTGCTGCGACGTATTAATGCTTTGATAATTTCTCGCTATGTTTATGAAAACACGCAAGCGCGTTTAGACCCTGAATGTATCTTCATTCAGGTTAAGAGTCAACAGTATTGCCCCAATAACCTTCAGTTCTACAGTAAGAAGGATCCTCTTGCACGGGATCCGGCAAATAAAAATTCCGGACACGTATATCGTAACCTGCCACCCAACCCCCGAAACATTTCCTAGTCCCCCGGCAGCTTTACTTTACCGTTGTTACTCAAAGTTATATACCGGACGAACGGGTATCATACCGTCTTTATCGCTAATTAATTAATCAGAAGTCCCTCAGTGCACAAACTACATCACCCTAGTCCCCGGCAACATACATTTCTGTTTCGTGCTACAGTTCCAGAGACATCCACCAGCACAGCATCCTCTCCTACACACAGTACACGCAACTATCTCGGATACCGGCCCAACGTATGACAGGTTGGTATCAGGATCCGGAATGCCGTGTGAATCGGAATCGGGGTCGGAGTCCGAATGAGAATCGGGTGACGGATCGGCATCGGCATCGTAAGCCAGCATAGGCCAATGTCAGAGTTTCCATCTTCAATTCTACAGATAAAACATTATGAAGATGTCTGCAGGACTATATCACCATTAGGTATCTTGTGTTACATGTATGCAAAGCGCTCAGGCCAACAACCAACACCAACATCACAGGGGATCTCCCCTACCTAGCTGGATATCCGGAGGGAAAAAAGCTCTGCCATACTCTTGATAGAGTGAATGTAGTATGATTAAAACAAAAAACAGACAATATCACGAGTGAGATTGTATGGGAGGAGCAGGATTACTGTATCGAGCACCCTGCTTTGAGCTAGCATCCAAGAGAGAAGCCCTTCTCTTGTGCAGGTCAATGCCAGTGTCTCGCAGGGACTTCCCCCCTGAATTCAGACTCAGTGCTGAAATTTGCAGGCGGGGTACGCTTCCTTTCTTCTCAATTGAGTTTAAGTGCATGCCGAATAATTCTGCGAACGAAGCACATTATGGAAAGAGATTTCAAATAGACGTCCGAAGCAATTTGTTTGGTACAGTATAGTTATAAATCCCTACATATGTTGATGCTCTAGATCCAGCGATACTTTCCTTGACCAGGAACTTAAGCTGCGAACTGAATTATGGTTCCATCCCCTCCCGTTGCATATAGATGTAACATGAAGTCAAAACAATGGCGTCAACCAAATCCTTCAACACTATATGCGGTGGCATCACGCTACTCAGCAGTTGAAGGTGTTACAGATGTACATGAGTCGGAGACCTAGGGTTCGTGACTGCTCTTTTAGATTTCACACTTTACTCTTTTCTTCCTTATGCATCTTGGATCTTTAGACCTAGGCATTCATCGTACCATAGTCAATGCACACGGTTCTCCCCAACTTCCATATCGTAACAGAAGGTGTTGCTATAGTACATAGGGGAGAACCATGTGTATATTCTATGATAGTGAAGAGAAGGAGAGAAGGAGAAAGACTCAATTTATATACAGAGGATCATCGGAGAAAACTTTGATGCATCGCCATTCTTGAGTCACTCGCCACTCTGAGTCACTTGCCACTGGATATGTAACAGAAGGTGTTGCATATATGGACCGCCTCCCTGGCGTACGGCTTATGGGCTTCAGCTGGGCTGATGGGGATCATAATCTCCCGATGATGATGGTCGTTCCAGACTCAGCTGGAGATGCCAGCTGAGTGCGCATGCACGCGTACAAGGCATACTCTGAATGCCGTATATAAGATCACGAATGTACCTGTACTTTAGAATACAAGCTTCTAGCAATCAGTACATTTCAACAGAAGGACAGAATCTCCCTGCGAATGATAATCTGTGATTGGGCTTCCGAACTCGAAATCAAGAATTCCCTGCTTGAGGCTTTTTATCTCCAAATAGTAAGCCCGAATGATAAAGCGGTTTATAGGAAGTGAGTAGCGGCATCCTACCACTCAACTATTATTGCGGCAATAAACCGTAAATGACACCATCTGCTTCTCCTTTTTTGAGGCCGCTCTAGCGCACGACTCTCACGCCCAGATATCGTGGATAAGGGTAGACTTTTACCCACAATTTCTCGGTTTCCGATATCTTGATCATGAAGTAATGATTCCGATTGCTCTAGGATGATTTGTGTGAACGACGCAGTGTTTTTCGTTAGGCAGCAGCGGGGAGGCGAATATCACCTATGGAAGACCAATTCAATGGGATCCGTACCCGGGTATGGAAGGCGAAATCGGGAATCCATAATACATGCTTGCATAGCAATTCGTATGGATCGAAGCTAAAATTTTGTCTTCCATACCGGAATGCATAAGGCGGTCGGGCGGTGAGGCGGCATGAAATCTGATATCGGAATAAGCCGTTAGTCTAAATCGGTGAACGCTGTTTTGTTTTTGTTTTAATCATTCTGTATTCACTCTACTTAGAGTATGACAGTACCTAAATCACCTCCCCCTCCGGGTAAACCGGCTAGATGGGGGAGCTCCCCAACCTCTACCCTTGCTTCCCCTGTCCACCATGCCACTACCCTTTCTACCACACCCCTACCGCTCTCTTCGTGTCTGGTTAAGGATGTACCAGACTTATCGTTGGGGAGATGGCACTGGGATTCGAACCCATAGCATGCAGCTAGTAGTACAGCAGCAATACTACTACACCACGGGGGCCATCCCCGGTGAACGCTGTTGGTGTGCTCCGGTGCAACGGAGGAAGCTTCTCGGGTCAGCGGGAAAGGGTCAGTCACTCTTGTTCTGGTACCAAACTTTTCTGTGAGATAAGAGTAACGCTAAGGTGAAAATCAATGCATTCCGCAGCTTTAAATGTATTTGCCACTATTCAGATCACACATTACCAAACTGCTCTCAATTTTACCGTTTCTGGTGGTTGTTTATCTAAGCAGGTGCATCCGATCCTTACCACAGGCTCGAGTACCGGTTATATAAGGTAGTAAGTGTCATAATTACTTTTAGCCGAGTGGTACCTAGACTAAACGCCTGATGTCTTAAAAATTGAGTAGTTAACGGCTTGGGGCTTCTCAGTCTGACCTTGATTAACTAACGAGTTTATAGGGCTAAAATCTGCACCAAATTAGAGAAACCAGGCGTGAAGGGATACTTTAGTATGCTAATATATATAATTTTAAAGCGTAGGTAGATTACAGTCACTAAACAAGTGTTCGTGATCGATCATTTTACACCAAAACTACCTAAGTTTGCAGCAACGCCATTCCACTACTACAACAGATAGTATATAGAGAATTTAGTAGGGGAAACTATGTGTATGAAACGGTTATTTATGACAGTCCTGGTTTTATTCTAGCTTTTTTGATGCCACAATTGGAGACCGGAAATTACAGTACCAAGACCGCCAAGTTTGTATGATAAAATGCCCTTTTTGCGCCCCTTCGGCAAAAAATTGATCATTTATCGTTGCTCAACACCAGCAATAATCAACTCCAAACTTTGCATAGTTCTACATATGGCCATTTCCGAAAGTCGTCAATTACTCACAAATGTTTTTAGCAGAGTGGCTTTATACCCAGCGACAGGAATCGAGTACCACTGGCTTTGGTGATGGGATGGAGATCTCGGACGTAGTATTTTTTGAAAATTAATCATCATTCATATTTAAAATCCCATATGCGTGTATGCACGCCAGTAGTAACAAAAAACGTTTAATTTTTCTCATTTAGATTCTTTATTTTAATGAGTGGGTGGCGATGTCATGGCGGCTATGTCAATGCATGCATATTTTTCTGGTAGTGTCATAGCCACAGCAACCCACCCAATCGGGAAACTGCAAGCAGTCGTAATAAACCATACGTCGGCGTTTCGAAAACTTGGGATATAAGAGCATCTAGTGAATATTATTTTGCTTATGCAAGTAGGACCAGAGCATCGGATGCATCCACACTGAGAGAGGCACACATATGCGGTGTGTTTTCTATGTACAACCGCATATACATCCCGAATGTATCAGATTAAAATATGAAGTGTGCTGCTTATTTATATTCCCGCAATGAGTATGGGATAGTAACGGCAGGACTATCCGAATTCCGAGATAGGTGCTATTTCAACTGCTAGTTGGGAAGTAGGGGAAACCGCCAGGGCATAACTGGGTGGGGGAGGAGCGGGAGAGGGCTGAATTATCGCCGATTGTCGGCAGAAGGTAGCTAGCTGAGTATGCTATCGGTGTGTCTAGTTCTAGACAACTGTGATACATCGGGACTATGTCTCATACCCTGATTGGTCGGAGCTGTGGAGAGCTCTAGTACCCATTGTCGCGGTGGCATCCAAGATTCAGGGAAGTTACTCGCCCATTTCAGTACATGATATTGCATAGCACGGTATTGAACTGATAACCGCGTGTCACGAACTGAGTGCAATCGATTGATGTGCCATCTTTGGTCAGTGAATCCGGAAGTCTGGAGTCGTACCTGACACGACCATCACGTCTGTTGGAATTGGCGGGGCAGCTACTGTTGATGTCTGTCTAGGCGATGAATACTGTAACATGGCAGCTGTAAAAGCAAGACGGCTCGGACGGATTTCCAAACTATTTCAGAAATTATATAGTGTAAGAGTGGTTACCGTACAATTTAAACCTTTATTTACTAGAAAGTAGTGTTTGAAGACGTAGATTGGTATTAGAATTCATATAAAAGGAAGCTAGTTAATCTCAAAACACTTCGGCACTAGAAATTCCTCCTTCCAAACGTAAAACAGGGAAAAGGTACAAATGCAACACTACCCACAGCTGAATACTATGCGATAACGAACGATTGGAAAATGCCGATTCTTTCCATAATCCAAGCCATCTGATTATGGCCTCCCACAGTTCACCATTTCCACATTTGCTGATGTGGTTTCCGAGGATTTCTCTCCGAATACTTTCTTAATCACTCTGCCAGCCATTAGAGACAATACACAATGGAGGAAATTTAGCTAACTCACTCCCAAAACACTTTCACCACAATTGCACCAATAGTCAACACGCCAAGAAGAACAGGTAGCAACTGTCCTGTCGAGGTGATTGGCGCCGCCGCAGATAAGTCGATTTTGTTCTGTGTAATTGTATATTCAATCATACTAACACAAAAAGCGCCAGTAACAATCATCAGGATCGTTTGTTTAGTCTTGTGTTTCCAAGACGAGTCTTCGTCTCGAACTCTTGTAGTGGTATCATTATTATCGGACATGTTGGGATCCCTTCGGAAGTACAGAATCCCCACGATACCAAGCAACACCAACTAGACAACTGCACATACCACCGACGAGGCACTGGACACCTTGAGAGCAATATCCCAACCTCTACTCAGTGGTAAACAGCCGGGTTTTAGTCCACTCAATTGCTTCCTAAAGGCCACCCCAGGGTTTGAAAACATGTACACAGCCCAAAGCAGTGCAACAGTGAAAACATATTTTTTCGATATCCATAATTGCTTAAATGATAATGGAATGGTCCCCATAGTAAGGAACAGCGTCAAATTTGGGACAATGAAATTCGAGCATAACTAGAGACCCTTCGAATTTTGCGGATCGATACACATTCATAAACACAGCGATCGTGAAGATGTTCAGTTGAGTTCTCCCATTACAGAATGCCTCGGGTCGAGCCAAATTGCGATTAAAGTTGAGAAATAATGGAGGAAGACGCCTAATCGTACTCCAAGACCGTAATTCTCCGCGTCGCCGACAATATGACAGGCTTCGGGATAGCCGCGATCAGGAAAGGAGGTATATGCTTGCACGGTGGCATTCGAAGCCAGGAAAACTCGGATCATACAGGCGATATGGACGACATTTCGGGCACCTAATAATTTATTCAGCTCTCATTTTTGACTCAGCCCCCGGCAATCCCGGTCCATGACACTTGAACCCTCGGGTAGAGATAACCAGATAATCAGGAGCAAAGTGAAGTTTCAATTACTACGGGTCGAAAAGAGGTATCTGGGCTATTTATTGTTCAACATAGTTACAAAAGTAACCTTTGTTCACTGAGGTGACAAGATCGGACCCATCAGTCGATGAGGGGACGTTACCAATGGGAAAAAACTAATCTGCCAGCCCCAAGTAGTGAGGTTAATGAGTGAATGAAGGGGAGGTGATAAGTGTATGAACTTGTGATGCTGGCGTGGAATGCAAACTTATTGCGAGCATACTAGTGGCTGCTCTAAGGGGCAGTGCGAAGGATGATCAATTTGCAGGAGACTATTAACATCGATATCCTTGGCAGCATTATGAGTGGCTCCCATAGTTAAGTCAGCATGATCTGACGGATCTGGGCTCAGAGGCCAATAACTTTTGTTCACCGTGGCAGCTTGAAACGGCGCAACCCAGGGCAGGTGGCATGAATGGCCATGCAATTGGAGTGCAAAAATATAGTAGAATGAATCGTATTCAATTGACTCTTCAGAAGAAAAGTATGCCAACTGTGAATCTTGTACTTATGCTATCATCACTCGCGTTCTAGCACATCTCAAGGAAGTTTCTCAAAACCTTACAGTAACTTCCTCCATAAGGAATGATCAATTGAGTGATATGCTAAATGTCATTGTGGCAATGGCCAGCGACTCAAGACCGCTTCCCAATCTTTTTGAAGCTTCGATGGTCACTTAAAATCACTATGTATCACTCGGTTTACATGAGGTGAAACTTATTGCATGATAGGTCTCTGCCATCTTATGGCCGGAGATGACTCTCGTATGACCGGAGATTGCTGTCGGCCTGAAGGGTCTATACATAGATGCGTACGCACGCATTCACACTTGTACTCATATATATATGGCCTTGTGGCTCTCTTAGATAATATACAATCAAGCTTCTCTAGCATCACTATTTCAACAAAACTTGTTACAGGTGTACTTGTGCCGGAGACATGTCACAGGTCTGATACACGGTGCTGCTGCAGGGGCTGATGCCTCCTGTATTACCTCGAGTCTTTCTCCTTCTCTTTTCTCTGTACCATAGAATACACGCAAACAGTTCTCCCCAACTTCCATATCGTAACAAAACTGGTTGCATGGACCAAAGAAACTGGTGTTTGTGTGCGTGACTGCTTTCTACAGCTCTTCATATCTTCTCACACGAGAGCCAATATTAGCCTTTTACACAATACAATCATCTTCATCTCAATGTAACAAAACTTGTTGCAATATGGGGAGAACCGTGTGCATAGACTGATATGCAGAGAAGAGAAGGAGAAAGAGTCGAGTTATATAGGAGAGAAAAGTGTGTCTCATCAGCCCCGCTTACAGTCAGCTCGTGCCAGATTTATATATACATGCAAAAAACTGCAGAATTGTACGATACTGATGAATGGGGAGAGTTTAAGGCGGATGGGGTCACGACTTTGCTTGTGTCCTTTGTTGGTTTTGAGAAGTACTTGGAAAGGAGGAAAATGTACGTCACGGCAGCAAGCGGCTGAATATTATATGATTACAACAAACCAATGATACAAACGAATTCTCTTAATTTATGCAATGGTAAAACATGCGTCTTATATACAGAGAAGAGAATAGGAGTAGGAATGGAGGTGACGAGTAGCGAGTGGCAAGAGTGATATGTGATGTAGAGATGGTGGCAACAGGGTTCTCAACCGTTTGGGCGGACTGGTATCTTTCTGGGCCCAGCACCTCCGTCCAGGGTGGGGTATCTTAGACTCGCCCTGAGACATCCCAGTCAGAGGAGACTATAGCTAGGGCGCAATTAATGCAACTGTAGGGCCCGAGCGGATATAATCGGCACTGTGTGAATATACTTTCTTGTTCCTCACCTTGTATGCAGTAACAGTGATCCAGTCAACATAGTCCCCACACTGTTGATCTGTTTCGCGTCAAATGGTGAATATAAGTGGCTTCACATTTCTCACCGTACTGCCATACATGCAGCCTGTAAGGCTCTGTAAGGTTGCATCGCTGAAATTTAATGTCTAGGTAAAGTCGATGAGCATTCTCAGCCCAAAAGATTGTAGTCCGGGACCGGGTATGGTTCCGATTGGACAGGACGGGCGGTAAAGAACCTTTAAGTGGCGACTTCGACATTTCTAGATCTCACTCTGAACTACGGCAGATTACCAATAGCAGTAGAATGCCTGGTTAGACACCTGAGGATGGGGGGCTGTGCACGGAAGGTATGGTGGGATATCGTCGAAACTAATGGTAAAGTGCTAATCCTGGTCAAAAGACAATATGGCTATGCCGTATTGGATCCCGGGGTTAAATAATGTTGACGCGACTTCGAGTCATCATATACCCTCAATACTGTTGTCGCTGAAACGCAGCTAGTGTTGGTGGATCCTGATATCCCTTGACATTGCGCAGTCTAATGTTTGAGTTGCACTTATCCCCGAAGCACATCCGAAAAGTAAGAGCCGCTATGTAAGATTGTGGTATGCTTCCAGTATCGGATGCAGTCGATATGTCACTGGGAAGTTGCAGCGTATCGAGTAAATGCAATTGGACGATAGCTGTGAAGCTGTTAAGCCCCAATCACAGACAGACGCCGTCGGCGGATGAGGTAGTGGTTGATGTGACCTCTCGATGGTATACCCCATCCACGGAATCTGCCATAAAGGTGGTATCCGCGACCACAATCGGTGCTCCCACTGCCCACTACCAACCGCCACCACCACCACCACTACCACAATATTGTCCGTAAACCTCCTATCACCTACAGCGGGCCCAAGCTTAATGCTAAAATAACAATAAAAATATAAAAATATAAGCGAAGGAATTGGTGATAATGGTGTGATGGCAACGGTACTCTTATTTATCCCTTCGCCGGTATTGGGCCCACGAAAGGGCCCACTTTCGCATATGCTGCGCCTTGTCGCTTATAACAACACAGCCACCCACTTAAACCCCCCCCTAGAATATT
>Ga0307512_10005281_pt1 | contig 13559 bp, 15 predicted proteins | sample 14_EM_MG_FD_200267 | JGI IMG/M metagenome (GOLD analysis project Ga0307512, IMG submission 200267) | Populus trichocarpa ectomycorrhiza microbial communities from riparian zone in the Pacific Northwest, United States - 14_EM | ecosystem: Host-associated > Plants > Roots > Unclassified | place... | reverse complement strand
AATCTCTTGATGATGCAGCTGCTCATTTATTGGCTTATTGAGGCAGGTTGTCCGCCTCTGACTTTGTGTCTTACACCAAGGGAAATACTCCTCATCAAAGAGGGCTTTAGGCACATAGAAGAGCCTATTTGAAGGGCGCATAAATCTATGCGCTTTAAGACCTTGCTCTATCCCCAAGTAAGTCATTAACTCGCTTTTAGGGGAGAGCTTGTCCTTCCTTATTTCCGATGGTAAGAAGACATAAGCGGCGCATCCGAACACTTTTAAGTGTGACATGTCTGGGATGCCGCCTTCCATCCTGTAGAATGGTGTCTCATTATTGAGACAAGCCATAGAAGTACAGTTGTACAGGTGGACGGCTTGCTCAACAGCGAATTCCCACCATGAATCAGGGAAACATGCCTCATGCCGCATTGCCTCAGCCTTATCCATGATTGTGCGATTAAAGCATTCTGCGCAGCCATTTTGTTGAGGGGTATGTGGTGCTGACTGTAACACTTTAATACCTTGTTCTTTTAATGCCTTTAGAAAGGCAGCGCTCTTGTATTCTCCCCCAGCATCTGACATCCATTCTTTGATAGTCTTTCCATATTGAGTTTTTACCATTGCAAGGAAGTTTCGCAGCGCAAATACAGCAGATGCTTTGTCGCACAGAAACTGAATCCATGCAAAGGAAGTATTATCATCGATGAAGCTTATGAAATACTTCCATCAGTGATAAGACTCAATAGGGAATGACTTAAGATCAGAGTGGATTTTATCAAGGGGGTGAGCGGCCCTTTTGCCCAAGAAATAAAATGGCTGCTAGGACATCTTTCCAAGTGCACATCCTGGGCAAATCAGCATCTTTCAAGGTATTTTCACATCTGGGAGTCCAGCTGTGTGCCGCTGGGTTTGCTTCTGCATGTCTTTGGAAGGGTGCCCAAGATGGCGATGCAACAAGTCATAATCGGTTGTAAAGACTGATTCTACTCCATTTAAGGAGGGTTGCTCTGCTTTAAGCCAAAAGAGCATCTCGGAATCCCAAGGCTCAGCACGCATTAGAGGAACTTTATCGTTCTCTCTAGTAAAGAGGTTCATGCCTGCAGCGTCCCCATAAATGTGCAAGCCCTCTTTGAGAAGGCGTACAAGGGATGTGAAGCAAGCTATCACTCCAGGAATATACAGCACTTCCTGTAATCGCAATAATTCCTTATGCAATTTCCCTTTGTAATGGAACACATGCTGAATGAGCACCGTGCCACTGCCTTCCACAACGAGGTCCGTGGGACCTTCAGCTGTACAGACATGCCCTTTTACAAGGGCTGGGACATAATCAATGAAGTCGGCCATATATGGAGAGATATGGACCGTTGCTCTGGAATCGAGCATCCAGTCACGATTCAAAGTCCTACAATTACACTTATTGTGGGTATGATTACAGGTCAGCTTTGATAATAGCACCCTTCCCACTACTGCTTCTGCTGCGTTTATCTTACATACACGCACTGAAGGACAGTTAATAAGTGTCTTAGTAAGAGGACTTGATATGTACTCATCTCCATAGCCATTTCCTTAGTCTATAAGGTCCATGATGGAGTCGTCGCCTTCTCCAAAAAGGGAGAGGTTGTCATCGTCCTCCATCATGTCGCGGGTGAGCTCCATGTCTGTGTTTGCTTGTTTGATCTTGGTCGGCCAGTGGGTACATCCACCAGCGATCAAGTCATTAACCCTCGTCGTATAATGTTCCTCCTTGGTATAACCGCAGGAGAGGTTGTTGGCATCATAGTCAGGAGTTGGGTCGAGCGCAGAGGGGAATATTGACTGCTGCACCACCTGAGAGATGGGCGCTGTCATCATTGGGGTCTCAAGGGCTTGGACAGAGCCCATTGAGCGCTCTCCGATGCAATCGGCAAGGCGCATGGCGGCGTTGAAAGTGGGCCACATGCTGTTAGTGCCTGTGGAAGGAATGGAAGACTCGGTCTCGACCCAAGTGGAAATGCTGGATGGTCCGATAGACAAGACCATGTGTGAGGTAGGGGTGGCACAGGATTCTTCCATGAGCATGGCGGTGTGCCGGAATGCATCCTCCTGCTCTAAGAAGTTGACACAGGGTTTCCACGCCTTCTGTCCCTTTCCTTGTGCGCCTCTGGCGCGGGCTTTTCCTTTTCCTTTCTTCTGCGGCGCTTTTGACAAGCTGCCTTGATAGGGCGCCGTCTGCTGCTGCAAGGTTTGATTAGGACCTTTGCGCTGCACAGCCGAAAGCTTATTCACCTTCGTTTGGGGATGCTTCTTATGGGCTTGGAGCCCATCCCAATGGTGCCCAATTGCAGCAACTGCCACAGCCCAGGTGATATTGGCTACAGTGGGCTGATTGAGGACCTGATGGGTGACTAATTGCTGCCAATCCCTTGGTAGGGCGGCAAGCAACGTCATGACCTTTGTGAGGGTCGGAAGCGTCTGCCCTTGCACTTCAAGCTGATTATATAACATGAGGAGGTGATCAAGCTGCCCTTGGGGCGGCTTGTTTGGGGACATCTTCCATTCCCACACCTGCATGAAGATCCGATAGATCGTGGCAGGGGTTGTTATATTATAGAGGGTGCTGGCCTTGTCCCACCAGTGTTGGGCAGTAACTTGGTTACCAGTGCCAGCAGCCATTTCTGCAGCATCTTGTACTCGACGCGCAATGGCTTCCTCCATAGCTCCTGACAAAAACCCAATTGATCTCTCATTGGCTGAGTCCCAAGCAGCAATCCTTGCGTGCTCCTCAGCAGTTGGAGTGGCAACATTGGCTGGAACTGGGCGTGCTTGGTACAAAGGGGGGACTGCCCCTGTTACCAACCAAAGATCAAGGGTCCGAAGACCAGCAGTAATACGAAAACTCCATTGGCAGTAGTTGGTACCGTCCAACTGTGGAATTGACTTGACTTGTTTACATGTTTCAGATTGAGCGGCCATTGTTTGAGATGCAGCAATAAGGTTTGAGGGTTGGTTCTGTAAAAAAGCGCATCAGCACACAAAATATGTGGCAAGTGAACCAAACAAGAAGTCGCGCAAATCAAGCAATGAGCGCTGATAGTTCCACCTGCAGAGTTCCTTATCTTTTCGGAATTTCCACGGCTGGAGCCATCTACCTGGTCTATGTGTTAATGGAGTGTTTGTCACACACTCCCACATGTATTACTCTGCCCTCTGTCCTTGTTTTACAAGGATTGGGTCTTCCCAGATCTCTGCACTAGGCAGGATTATGCTGGGCAGGTTTTATGGGTCTCCTCCCTGCAGTACAATGTACCAGCAAGGTTTCTCCCTACCAGAGATACCATCACACCTTTCTTTGCAGCCTTTGAAGGCACAGACAAAAAGGGTGGAAGGCCAACCAGGGCCCATAACCTGATGCGCAGCAATGAAGCGCAGCGACCAGGCTCACCAGTTGTTCACTTAGGTACTACAGTAGCTAGTAGATGATCTGGGGGATTGACTCTTATATTGTTAGGGCAAAAGCCCTGGGGTTTATATATATGTGAGGCCGTGACTGTGACATGCATACTACCATATATGCATATGTGACCTATGTATCATAATTTCCACTAATTGGGAAGTGCACCTCCATATCTGGATGGTAGCACATGTTGGACTAATGTGTCTTCAACACGCTGCCCTGTGGCATCTGTCAGATGTGTCGAAAGAGGCAGATTCCAAAGCTACAGTGCGTCCAGGCATTACAACATGGATTGGAACTTGGACTTGGACGACTCAGGCTATGAACCACCATCACCCTGCAAGTCCCCCTTGGTTCCATCATGTGTACCGCCCACCGCACCTTCCTTATACATCTCACTTCCTTCACTTCTCATGCATTCCACACCTACTGTGCCTGCTGAAAATACCATGTCCACCAACTCTGCTGGGCCATCTGACAATACCAACATGTCCAATTCTGATTCTCCATGTCACTTCACCTGCTCACAGAACACACCTTCTTCATCTGCCCTGTCAATTTCAGCCACCCTTGACCCCATGCATGCACCAGTCCCCAGGTCAAATGAGGAGCAGGATACAGAGGTTGCTTGACTACGGATGACCATATCATTTATGGAGAAGGAAATCTCTCTTACAAACATGAGGGCTGAAGCCAGCAAGGCCCATTGCACAATCTTGAAGCGGGAGTTGTCAGATGTCAAGGCAGACTTGCATGGCAAGAAGAAGAGCAAGAAACAATGAAGGAGCTTCATGCCTCTCAAACACAGGAGAAGGCCATGCGTGCCAGAGAGGCTGCAGAGAAGGAGGCCCGGAAGGCAGAGGAGGAGGCAGTGTGTGAGGCCCAAATCTGGGAGGAGACTGAGACAAAGGTCTTCACTGGTGCGTCATCTTTAGATTCACATTTACTTTTCTTAACTCACCCTTTCCCCCCTTATAGACCCTTTGTCATCATACAAGCGCAAGGATGACCTGGTCGTTCTTACTGGTGCACTTGGTCTCAAGAAGGTGGGCATGGTCAATGAGCTGGCAATGCTCATCAAGCAACATCTCACAACCAACCCCGACATCCAGTTCAATCCTCGATTTTCTGGGCTCTTTCTTCAGAACAAGTGGCATCACGTGGGCAATAGTGGTAGCATTACAGTAGAATCGAATGTTTGAACACTCATTTGGTGAATAGCCAGCCATTTTGTTCCCCTCCCCGTCCCCGAAAATCCACCTACAGACCACTCAAAATAAGGTTAGTCGGTACTTAAAAAAACGGAAAACTTTATTGTGACGATGTGTGACTGTCTCACTACGTGGTGGCTGATGTCAGCTGTCTCGTATCTAGGTGAACACCAGTATCTGGGGCTCTGTGCTGCGGCACTCCGCTTCGGCCTCGTCTCCTCCGTTGCATGAGTCGGACCTCGGTTCGCGTGGATCGCGTGGAGCGGACCTTGCTTTGCCTCCACACCTTCGACACCTTCGCCCTTCTTGATCAATCTTTCACTTCGTCTGTTTATTCTTTTCTTTCCTTTTCATTTCATTTCTTTTCATGAGTGGCCACGGACGCATGCTTCAGGTCTGTCAGTCTGTTTGGTGTTGTTAGGCGGTTGAATGGGTATGCGGTTGAATGTGTATGTTGTCGTTTGTTTGCTGTTTGTTTGTCCCGCGCCAACGAGGTAGTTTACCTGAGCTGTATTACATAGCGTAGTTGGCCGTATTATGATCACTCCATCACTCCATTGCCTCTCAATATTAATCTTGACTCCTCTGCCCCCAAGTCCCCATTTGTCTCGCCTCAAGCCCGGCTACTGAAGACACTTGGATCGCCCACTCTCGCCGCCTCGAGACAACAGCATACATGACACCTCGCCAGTCGGGCCCTCGCTCGGGACCACACATCGCTGGGCTCGCATTTTACTCTATTTAAGAGCATTCAGGACACTGTTCGTACGTTTGCTACCTCCTTTTGCCTTAGACCTTTACTCTCCATTCTACCTTCCTGTTATGACATTAGCCCCTACTGTCGACCGCCGCCCTTCCTTGTCACCTCGCGCTCGCTGTCACGCACATAGAAACTATTCGCGTTCTTGTATATAACCCTTGCCTGGCAAAGGAGGACACCTCAGGACACCACAAGAGAACCCTCTCGATGAAATCGTAGACCACTCTTTCCCCCTTTCCGTTCGCGTGCCATCGTCTCAAGTCTCTCGTTACACCCCCTTACGATTCCCTTTACACGTTCTCGGCCTTTCGGGAACGCGGCTTCTCTCCCTCTCTCCTTCCTCTCCCTGGTGCCCTCGCCCTCCCCTCGGGGACGTGGACCAGTCTCGGAGACCTCAAACCACTATCGAACTCACAGCAGCGTGGACTTCCCACCTGCGGTACAAAGCCGTTCAGCGTCCTCCTACCAGATTCCTCTGTGTCTGGCAACCTAGGTGTCCGTCCTAGTGAAGAGACAGTGGATCGGGATTGTTGCCAATGAGGCGCCACTATGCGCTGCGCAGATAGGCAGGATAGCACGACGAACCTTGGGGCAGATGAAGTACAGTAAACCTGTGCAAGTGTTACAGTATGTTTGCCACGGAAGACCTCGGCTACCCCCGGTTCCAGGAGAGCTTCAGCTCGGATCATTTTGATCTTGGTTTATTGGGCCAGGGCCGTAGAAAGCGTGAAATGAGTTCCGACACGCGTTGGGCTTCAGAACACGTGGGGTTTAACACGGGAATGAGGGTACAAGAACTCAACTGCCTACTATTGTATTACTGTATAAAAAAGAATGGACTACTAGGTTCGTAATATGAAATTCCCCAAGGAGTGATTAATGATTCACCGTGCTGAAACACTAACTACTGGTCAAGGTCAATCTTATCGATCCGTTCCTCGCGCCATATTTGAAACAAGGACAATGTGTCAAAGACTACTATACAGTATGCACAGAAGACTGACAGGTGTCTATCTCGCTTTCGTGCTATTCCCATGTTTGCTGCAATGCTACGATAACTAAGAACCCTGTAATGATAGAGGCATAGGTTGAGTCAGTGAACATTATATAAGAATATTAATTTGGCGGTAAAGGCCCGGGTGCCGGAGGGACGACCTTCGCCACGGGCTTACCCTGCCACTACCATACCCTGGCCCCCGACCCTTCCCCTCCACAACACCCAACCGTCTCTCCCTCTCATTAAGTCATGGCCTCAGCTCGTACTACCCGCCAATCCTCCCCGTCTTCCATTTTTGAAGCCCTCTTCAGCGAAGCCGTAGCCCAGTACACCCGACAGACCCGGAAAAACCTCCTCGACTGCCCACTCGCCTCCAAAATTGATAGCTGCGACTCCCTCGAATCCCTCTTTTCCATATTCCAAGAACAAGCCCGTGAATTTGAGAAAGATAAGAGCGGCGATCCTAATTCGATCCTGTGGCTTCAGCCCATACTCAATCACCTGTATACACTCTCGGCCAAGACTAGTCTCGTAGGTTCCAGCAACCTCGCCGTCTTTCTGTCCGTCTCTATAACGTCGTTCTTTGTCTAGGTTTTCCCCTTTGCAAAACTAAACTTTTACGCAATCAACATCCTTCTCTCAGTGCGCTTCTCGTATACTTCTCAATTTACTCCTCTGATACTTGGAATTACTAGACGGCAAAGTCTGTGAACGCAATCTACGACCCGCTTGTCGACATGTTTGAATGTGTTGAAAATTTCCTGAGACGACTTGCCATTTATACCGAGATTGAGCCCACTCCAGCGATGGCTGAAATGGTCGCGAAAATAATGGCGGGGCTGTTATCTGTCCTCGCTCTCGCAACTAAACAAACCACCCAGGGACGACTGAGTGAGTCTTCCTTCACTGACGAGAATTCATGGCCGAACACGTTGCAGAGAAATATGCAACGAAACTGCTTAGAGAAAATGACATCAAAGCTGTGCTGCAGACGCTTGACAGGCTCACCGTGGGGGAGTTTAAGATGACGATTCTCGAGATTCTCGATGTGGTCTATTACCTTTTCAATAGCATGCAAGTAATAATGGATGGTGCGCATCGCCTGATCATTAATTGCCTGCGTAGTACGAAACTCCAATATGGCAGATGGCAAAGCACTGACAGACAGGATCCGACAATCCCTTGGTGCGTCTGGCTGATCTGTATCAGCGGTCATCTTTTTACTTAGATTTTATCCGATAGTCCTCATTCACGAGCGCACAATGAACGTAAACAAGATAGAACGTCCGTATCAGCTTCATATTCCCGGTTCCGCATATATGTTGAAGCTACTCCGCAGGTAACCAGTTGGGACGGGACATTCGATTTTGGCTGTCTCCTCCAGATCCGAGCACAAATCACAACATTGCTCAGAGTCGAAATGCCTATCTTGGCGGTACTGCTGTCTGGTTTACGCAAGGCGATATGTTTCAAGAATGGAAGCCGACTTGCCCCTCTCTTGACATACGTACGTGTATTTCTTTCGTTTCTTCTAACATTCCTGATAATTTGTTACGTGGTAGCTTGGTCGGGCGATGGTTTTTTGTGGTATGTGTCACCACATTGGTAGTTTTATGGCGTTCTTACCTTATCTACCAGTAGTCAAGTTTTCCGTAGGATTTGCAGAACGTCAACTAGAGCATATTTCTGTGATTTCTGGGATATTGCAAAGCAGGATGTCCGCGGCCTTCTATCTTCCCTCATCGTCCAACTATCCAGTAAATCCAATGATTTCTCTGAAGTCCTCTCTGAACTCTATTTATCCTACCACCGTGGATCCCGACAGCCTAGCAATGATGCGCTTGTGGAATGCTTGAAGAAGATGCTTGGACTTCCAGGGCAAGGTCCAGTCTATCTCATTATAAATGCCCTCGATGAGTGCCGGAATTCTGGGTGCACAACAGCACGAGAAGAAGTCCTCGTGATCATGCAAGAGCTCATCGACTTGAAGCTTCCACATTTGCACTTCTTGCCTATCACCGGCCTACCGGAGATCGACATCCCGACCATTCTCGAGCCCCTCACGTTACCCCACATGTCACTCCACGACCAAAGCGGGCAAAAGCAAGATATTCTTGATGTGATCAAGAATGTCACTCACTCGGACGGCCGAACACGAATACAGATATCGGAGGGCAAGCAAATGTTTATTGACACACTCCCGGCAAAAGTAGATGGAATGTGAGTAATCACAACCGTAATGTCCTGGCACTTGCTTACCGAACGCGCAGGTTTCCATGGATGGGTTGCCAACTAGAAACTTCGCGTCATTGCTTGCCAACTGCTATTGGGAGTGCTCTGTATGAGTTACCCAAGTCGTTGAACGAATCATATGAACGGACTTTACTCGGGATCAATGAGGAGAAACGGGCCAATGCCTATCGTATATTCCAATGTCTCGTTGCATCAATCCGCCCACTTCGCGTCGAAGAAGTCGCCGATGCATCTGCGACTCGAACTATCACAGAAAAAGGTCCTACTGGTTGGTGCCGTGAGAATGCTGAAGAGTTTGTACTGTCGGCTTGCTCCACCTTGGTAACTGTTGTCAATGTCGATGGTAACAAGGTCGTGCAATTCTCACATCTCTCTGTGCGGCAATACTTGACGTCGCATCACATCGCAACTTCCGGACCTGTTTCCTACTTTCACATTCTCCCCAAGTTGGCACATGCTTTTCTCGCCAGTGCATGTCTCAGCGTACTACTTCAGCTGGATGACAAGATTGACGAGACGAAGATCAAGGATTTCCCCTTGGCCTCATACGCTGCGGAGCACTGGTTTGTCCACGCCCAGTTTGAAGATGTGTCGTCGTGTATCCAATATGCGATGGAACGTCTATTCGACAGAGACAAGCCACACTTCGCGGCCTGGGTCTGGTTATACAATATTGACAATCCATCCTGCGGCCCCACCACCCATCCAAATGTGCCGAATGCAGTCCCGTTATATTACGCTGCGCTCTGTGGCTTCCGTGGGATTGCAGAGCGCCTCCTGCGCACACATCCACAAGACGTTCATGCTAGGGGAGGTCGATGTGGGACTCCACTACATGCAGCCCTAGACAAGGGACATGCGAACGTCGCGCTTCTGTTGCTGAAGCACGGCGCCGACGTGAAGTCCCGGGGCCTCTATCACTATACACCATTACACTTGTCAGCACATCGGGGATTCGCCGATATCACGCAGTTGTTGATCGACTGTGGTGCCGACCCAAACGCGAAAAACGTGGGCCAGGAGTCTCCACTGATCATGGCGTCGAACAATGAAAGACTGGGGACTGTAAGGCTGTTATTGAAGAGCGGCGCGGATGCGAACCAACCGGACAACAGTGGTTGGACTCCGCTTCACGTTGCTTCGCTGAATGGGGACGAGGATATCGTCAGGTTATTACTCGACCACGGCGCGAATGCCAACACAGAGAATGACATTCGCGACACTCCGCTACATATAGCGTCATTCCAGGGCAAGACTACGACCATGAGGTTACTCCTCGAGCGTGGCGCAGACGTGGGTGCCCGGGATATCCAGGGAGGGACCCCGTTGCATGATGCGGCCCGATCAGGATGCTCGGACGCCGTGCAGCTATTACTCCACCACAGCGGCGACGTGAATGCGCAGAACGGGGATGACCAGACTGCGTTGCACATGGCAGCGTATCATGGGCATGCCAAAATTGGCAATTTACTTCTCACCCGCGGTGCCGATGTGAACGCACAGGACGGGGATGGGTGGACTGCGTTACACCTGGCAGCGTACCGTGGGCATGTCGAGGTTGGGAAATTTCTGCTTGCGCGTGGCGGACGCTGGTATACCCAGAACAACGAGGGCAACACCCCTCTTCAAGTAGCTCTGGACGGTGATCACAACGAAATGGCACAACTGCTGTCGAAACGGTGCTGGGGAGAGAAGATAGGGTTGGGGCCCATCTGTTGAGATGGGTCTGGAAGACTAAGGAGCGTTATTATTCAGACTCTGAGGTCAATTAGCTTTGTATATGATTTGAACGCATGTCTATACAGTAGCAATCATCATCACAGACCAGTGTACATGGGCCTGGTCCCAGAAATAATCGTAGCACATCCGTTTTCCGTTTCATCCTCGCCGCGAGAGTCCAAAAATACGTGTTGCGTAGTTCCAGAACAGGCCAAGAGTACTGTATATGGGACCAGGGCGTACTGTGAGTGAGATATTTTCCCACAACGATCATTGATGCCGTCGTCGCGGTCGCCAGCGCCATCGCCATCACCGGTGCTACTTCTTCCTCCTCCCAGCTCTCTGCCCCCTCCGCACCCGGCGCTATCGTTGTCCTGGTGCTTCTTAATTCTGGTTTCACCATTGGTGAGCTCTCCACCTGCCTCCTCGACTGGCTTATGAAGCGGGACCTCCTCCGCCTCATCTTCCTCCTCTTCCTTCCCAGACGCCCAAGAGGCTGCCGCAGACCCGGCTGGCTTTGTATATGACCCGAACGCATGTATATTGTATATTGTAGAAGCCGTCCTCACGGGCCATACAAACCAATACATTTCAATCATCCACGCATGCGCCACCGTAGACTCCGAGGCCGCCGAGTGTCCACGAGTCAAAGAAGAAATGCAAGCGCGCATGGGCCCGGTTCCATGAATAATTGTAGCATGCCCGGTATACGTTTCATCCTCGCCATGAGGGCCCAAAGATAAGTGTTGTGTAGTCCCAGAATATGCCAGTAGCTCTGTATCTGAAATCGGGGCATATTGTGAACCAGATCTTCGCCAACAATGAACGCAGGTCATAATAATTGATGTTGTCGCCGTCGCCATCGCCGGCGCTACTTGTTCCTCCTCCCAGCTCTCTGGCCCCTCTGCATCCGGCGTTTTCGTCATCCTGGTGCTCCTTAATTCCGATTTCATCATCGGTGAGCTCTACACCTTCCTCGACTAGCTCATGAAGCTGAACGTCCTCCGTCTCATCTTCCTCCTCTTCCTTCTCAGACGCCCAAGAGGTTGCCGCAGACCAGGCTACAGAGGGACTACCTTCTTCCACACCTAGAAATGTGCGCAGAGAGGGAGGAGAATGTATTATGAGCCGTACGTTTGGAGACAAGTACATCGTCGTGCTGTTTTAACTGGACTTACACGAAGCGCTGCGTCGCAGATCCTTGGCGATCTCCCAGAGAGTATCATAGCGGTCGAAGGCACGGGGCTCGTGAAACGGGACCCAAAACGTCTTGGCGACTGTGCGCGCTATCGCGCGGACGAGCTCGCAGTCCCCCTCGCCATCTAGGAGCCTGGATGCGATTGAATATTCACGGCGGGTGTAGATACTGCAGGAAAAGCACAAGTACGAATTGCGCCTTTCCGACTTACTCTTCGATCTGGCGCGTGTATTGCGCGAGGAACGAGCCAGTTATTTGCCTTTCCAGTATTAAATCGACAGCCTTCTCTCTTTGATCTGCTGGGAAAAGCGTTGCCAGGACGTGCGCGGCGAGACGGCGCGGGTCCCAGAAGTCCAGGTCAAGTCTCTCGGACTTGTCATAGGCCTACGAGCAGAGGGAAGATATCATCAGGCGATAAGTATGTGCAGTGTGGAAAGGGGGAATTGGGGGCGAAGCCGCCACCTTTGAGAGGATCTGAGCTCCCGCCTTGAAATTGGATGGGTATTCCCGGAAGACGGACCCATGGTGGTTGCTATGGCTTTTTTTGAGGCCCGAGATCAGAAGAGAAGATGAGAACAGACTACAGACTCTGAGGAGCGGGAGAAAGTGGCAGCGGTTGACAGATCCCACCCCCACCTCGACAAAGTATTTATCTTACACAAAAATATGCCCCTCTTTTGTATATCAAAACTGCTCTGATAAGAGGATATCCATCCTGCGCGCCCTGCGCCTCACCCTCTACCCATTCGTCCAAGAGTAGGGCTAGATCTACCGTACCTAGGAAGAGTTAGTCATGACTCATGCCTCAAGGACAAGGATGTCGAGGACAGAAAAGAGTATCGGGCACCATCTATAGAGAAAAGAACTTTTTTTGAGGCGCAGTGCAGCGTAGACTTGATGGCTGATCAGCGCATGAAGCAACCGTTGAGCGCGCGGTGCGAATGCAATATGATAAGATAAATCTTAGTCCGATCGTTAATCTAATCTCTGACGAGGCTGACCCGTTGGTCCTCATTACCTCAACGGTACTACTACACCCGCAAAATCAGGCCACCTCTGCACGCAGATCGTTACCCTCACCCAACACGAGGACGTGACCGGATGGACACGCTCTTCCGCGTCCTCTCCCGACACCTGCGCACCATCTGGCACAGTGCCCGTAGCCTCTTCCTCTGCCGACTTGGCACCAGCACCAACAATCAGAGCGCCACGACCAACATGACATCCACGACGACGACGACCAACACCGACAAGACTGACATGACCAACACCACCAGAACAACAACCACGCGCCTACACCGACCTCCTACCCCAATGCCGGCCTCTTCGTTCGCGAGCCGCCTCGCGACATTGTCGCTGGTGAAGACGAGAGCGTACCAGTGGGCATGCGAGCGCGCACGCAACTTCAGGGCGCATATGATGAGGGAGCGGAGAACGATAACGAAGCAGACGAAGACGATAGGTACGATGAGCACGAAGCGAACAGTCTATGCGAGCAAGGGCGCGGCGGTGGTGGGGCCAGGGAAGGAAGACGTAGTAGGTGCGATGGACAAATACTGTGAGGAAGATGCGAACGAAGCGGAAGATGGTGAGGAAGACGAAGAGGAGGTGGATGATAGGCAAGGCGATGCCGAAGAGAACGATGATCCGGACGGATTTGAGGCGCTCTTCAAGTCATTGTCGTCGTCGCCCACGCTCCGCTTGGACGCTTGGCGGAGCTACAGCTCGCCGTTTTCCCCGTCGCAGTCTCTGCCCTCGCCCGCATCAGCATCGACGCCAGGACTCTTAACGCCCGCGCTGCTGGAACCCGAACTCTTGTACGCCCTGCCGAGCCCGACCATATCCTGCACATCGTCGTCAGCATCGCGCGACACCAGCATGCCAACGACGCCGACTACGCCAGGCACAAACGTACCATGCCCACGCCCCCACCCACTTCCGCGTTCGCGAGCGCATTTCCGCACGTTCTCCGCCTCCATCGCCGCGCGCTCGCCGCTCTC
>Ga0307512_10005279_pt1 | contig 13564 bp, 12 predicted proteins | sample 14_EM_MG_FD_200267 | JGI IMG/M metagenome (GOLD analysis project Ga0307512, IMG submission 200267) | Populus trichocarpa ectomycorrhiza microbial communities from riparian zone in the Pacific Northwest, United States - 14_EM | ecosystem: Host-associated > Plants > Roots > Unclassified | place... | reverse complement strand
TGGTCGACGTCGCGCCGCTGCCGGTGCGCGACCCGGCCACGGCCATCATGGCCACCGCCGAGGTGCCCGAGGACAAGCGGTACTGCGCCAAGTGCGGCAAGCCGGTCGGCCGGGCCCGCGGTGACCGGCCGGGCCGGCCCGCCGGGTTCTGCCCGTCCTGCGGCGAGCCGTTCAACTTCACCCCCAAGCTGACCAACGGCGACCTGGTCGGCGGGCAATACGAGGTGGTCGGCCCGCTGGCGCACGGCGGCCTGGGCTGGATCTACCTGGCCGTCGACAAGAACGTCTCGAACCGCTGGGTGGTGCTCAAGGGCCTGCTCAACTCCGGCGACGAGGACGCGCTCGCCGCGGCGCTGGCCGAGCAGCGCTTCCTGGCCGAGGTGGAACACCCGAACATCGTCAAGATCTACAACTTCGTGGAGCACGAGGGCGCCGGCTACATCGTCATGGAGTACGTCGGCGGTGAGTCGCTCAAGGGCATCCTCAAGGACCGGCTCAAGGCCAACGGCGGCAAGCCCGATCCGCTGCCGCTGGACCAGGCGCTCGCGTACGTCCTGGAGATCATGCCGGCGTTCGGCTACCTGCACGACCGCGGCCTGATCTTCTGCGACTTCAAGCCGGACAACGTGATCCAGACCGGCGACCAGGTCAAGCTGATCGACCTCGGCGGCGTCGTGCAGATCGACGACATGGACGCCGCCATCTACGGCACGGTCGGCTACCAGGCGCCCGAGATGGCCACGATCGGGCCGTCGGTCCAGTCCGACCTCTACACGATCGGGCGCACCCTCGCGGTGCTCACCACCGACTTCCGCGGCTACCAGAGCACGTTCAAGGACAGCCTGCCGGACCGCGGCGAGTTCGAGGTGTACCGCAAGTTCGAGTCGTACTACCGGCTGCTGGTGCGGGCCACCCGCACCGCGCCGGCCGACCGGTTCGTCGACTCCGCCGAGATGACCGAGCAGATGCTCGGCGTGCTGCGCGAGGTGCTCGCCGCGGACGGCGAGCCGCGCCCGGCCGTGTCCCGGCTGTTCACCTCCGAGCAGCGCGCCGACGACGAGCCGAACTGGCGGTTCCTGCCGGCGCCGATGATCGACCTGACCGACCCGGCGGCCGCGTTCCTGGCCTCGGTCACCGTGACCGAGCCGCAGGAGGTGCTCACGCTGCTGGGCAAGGCGCCGGAGAACACGATCGAGGTGCAGTTGCGGGCGCTGCGGGCGATGATCGACCTGGGCGCGGCCAGCGTGGGCCGGCCCGGGCTGGACCACTTCGCCGACGCCCGCCGGATGCGCGACACGGTCGCCGCGTCGGCCGCCGGCGACTGGCGGGTCGCCTGGTACGACGGCGTGCTCGCGCTGGCCGCCGGGGACACCAACCGGGCCTGGTCGCAGTTCGACGCCGTGTACTCGGCGCTGCCCGGCGAGCTGGCCCCGAAGCTGGCGCTGGCGTTGACGCTGGAGCTGGCCAGCCGGCCGGACGAGGCGGCCGGGTACTACGACGTGGTCAGCCGCACCGACCCGGCGTACACGACCGCGGCGGCGGGGCTGGCCCGGTGCCGGCTGACGGCCGGGGACCGCAGCGGGGCCGTCGAGGCGTACAACCGGGTGCCGGGCACCTCGTCGGCGTACCGGACCTCGCAGGTCGGCGCGGTGCGGGCGCTGGTCCAGCCGCACCCGTCGGCGAAGTCGGACGTGACCGCGCTGGCCAAGGCGGCCGCCCTGATCGACAAGCTGGAGGTTGAGGCCGCGCAGCTCGCGGCCCTGCGCGCCGAGCTGCTCGAACAGGCGCTCGTCACGCTGACGTCCGGCACCCCGTTGCCGCTGGCCGTGCTGGGCGGGGCGGTGAACGGCGGCGGCAAGGCCAACGCCGACGAGCGGGACGTGCGATTCGCCCTGGAGAGCGCGTACCGGGAGATGGCCCGGGCCGCGCACGGCACCGAGAAGATCAGCCTGGTCGACCTCGCCAACGCCGCCCGCCCGCGGACCCGCACGTGACGGGCGCCGTGGACTGTCCCTCGTGCGCCGACGAGCGCGCCGCGGGTGCCGCCTTCTGTGAGGCCTGCGGCCAGCGGCTCATTCCGGCGCCGGAAGCAGCCGTCCCGGAGCCCGTCGCTTCCGGCGCGGCCTGCCCTTCGTGTGGGACGCCGGACAGCATCGGGGCTGACGGCTACTGCGGGAACTGCGGGATGCTCGCTTTCCGGCCCCGCGACCACATCGAGGCGCAGGACGGGGACTACGGCGCGGTGACCGACCGCGGGCTGCGGCACCACCGCAACGAGGACGCGATGTGGCTGGCCGTCCGCGGCGACGACGTCGACGTGGTCGTCTGCGACGGGGTGTCGTCCTCGTTCGATCCCGACGTCGCCTCGCAGACCGCGGCCGACCGGGCCGGTGAGCAGCTGGCCGCCCTGAAGGGCGAGGACGAGCTGCCGAAACGGATCGGCGAGGCGGTCGCCGGCGCCGCCACGGCCGTCGCCGAGCTCGCCGCCAGCGGCGATCCGCGCCGGGTCGCGTCCAACCCGGCCTGCACGATCGTCGCGGCCTGCGTGCGCGGCACCGAGATCGGCTACGCCTGGGTCGGCGACAGCCGCGCGTACTGGGTGCCGGCCGAGGGCGCGCCGGTGCCGCTGACCGAGGACGACTCGTGGGCCACCCACGCCATCGCGCTCGGCGCCGACCCGCAGGCCGCCTGGAACAACCCGCAGGCGCACGCGATCACCGCCTGGCTGGGCGCCGACGCGGGCACGGTCACGCCGCGCGTCGGCGAGTTCATCGTCACCGCGCCGGGGCACCTGGTGCTGTGCAGCGACGGGCTGTGGAACTACCTGACCGAACCGACCGAGTTCGCCGACACCGTCCGCAGCCACCTACGCGAAGCCGGGTCCACGGTCGCCGCCGCCCGTTCCCTGGTCGCCTTCGCCAACTCCGCGGGCGGCGCCGACAACATCACCGTCGCCCTCATACCCGTCGTTCCCGCCGCTAGCTGATTGGGAGAGCCCGTGCCGTACACCGCCGAGGCGTTCCAGAACGAGTTCCTCGCCCTGGGCGCGACCGAAGTCAACGCGATCATCACCGTCAACTCGACCGGCAGCGAGGGCGGCCGCCGCACCGCCGGCGCCACCGAGATCATCATCGTGGACTGCTCCGGGTCGATGCAGGCCGAGGGGCGGATGGTCGCCGCCCGGCAGGCCGCCAAGGCCGCCGTCAACTGCATCGACGACGGCGTCAACTTCGCCATCATCGCCGGGGTCAGCACCGCGCAGCAGCTCTACCCTGGGCCGGGCCAGCTCGCGGTCGCGTCGGCCGAGACCCGCGCGGAGGCGGTGCGCTCGATCGACCGGCTGCAGGCCAACGGCGGCACCGCGATGGGTGCCTGGCTCAAGCTCGCCGGCCAACTGTTCGCCCTGCGCCCCGGCGACATCGCGCACGCCATCCTGCTCACCGACGGCGAGAACGGCGAGTACAAGGGCTACCTGGAAGGCGTGCTGGACGAGATCGGCGGCAAGTTCACCTGCGACTGCCGGGGCGTGGGCACCAACTGGACGGTCTCCGAGCTGCGCAAGATCGCCACGGCCATGCTGGGCACGGTGGACATCGTGGCCAAGCCCGCCGACCTGGCCCAGGCCTTCGAGCAGATGATGACCGCGGCGATGGGCAAGACCAGCGCGGACGTACAGCTGAAGGTCTGGACCCCGGTCAACTCCACGGTCCGGTTCGTCAAGCAGGTCGAGCCGCAGGTCACCGACCTGACCGGCAAGCGGACCGAGGACGGCCCCCGGGCGGGACGGTATCCGCTCGGTTCGTGGGGCACCGAGAGCCGCGACTACCACGTCTGCGTGGACGTGAACCCGGGCGCGGCCGGCGACGAGATGCTGGCCGCCCGGGTCTCCGTGGTCGAGGGCGACGACGTGCTGGCCCAGTGCCTGGTCCGCGCGGTGTGGACGGACGACGCCGCGCTGTCCACCCGGATCAACCGGCAGGTGGCGCACTACACCGGCCAGGCCGAGCTGGCCGACGCGATCCAGGCCGGCATCGAGGCGCGCAAGGCGGGCGACGACCGGACCGCGACGATCAAGTTCGGCCGGGCCGCCCAGCTCGCCCACGAGAGCGGCAACAAGGCGACCGAGGAGCTGCTCGCCACGGTCGTCGACATCGAGGACGCGGCGACCGGCACGGTGCGGCTGCGGCGCAAGGTCGAGGCGGCCGACGAGATGGCCCTCGACACCCGGTCCACCAAGACGGTGCGGGTGGGGCGCGCGCAATGACGACGTACACCTGCCCGAAGGGGCACGCGTCCACAACGGACGACTTCTGCGACACGTGCGGGGCGCGGATCGGCGGCACCATGCCGATCCCGATCCCGGTGTCGTCCGGCTCGGCGCCGTCGGCCGCCGCCGCCACGACCCCGATGCCGGTGGTCCCGCCGACGGCCACGGGCACGCCGTGCCCCAACTGCGGGACGCCGCGTACCGGAAACTGGCGGTTCTGCGAGGACTGCGGCTACGACCACAACACGGGCAAGGTGCCGACGCTGGACGTCGCTCCCCCGGTGCCGAAGGCCGGCCAGTGGACCGCGACGGTGTTCGCCGACCGGGAGTACTTCGACGCGAACGCGATCGAGGGCGTCGAGTTCCCGCCGGACAGCAAGGACCGCACGCTCGTGCTGCCGGCCCCGCAGGCGCGGATCGGGCGCAAGAGCACGTCGAAGGGCACCAACCCGGAGATCGACCTGTCCGAGACGCCGCTGGACCCGGGCGTCTCGCACAGCCACGCGCTGCTGACCCTGAGCGTGGACGGCGTGTGGCTGGTGTCCGACCTGGGCTCGACGAACGGCACGTACATCAACGACGAGCCGAAGCCGCTCACGGCGGGCCAGAGCCGATCGCTGGCCGACAGCGACCGGGTCCACGTGGGGGCGTGGACGACGATCACCCTGCACGCCCCGGCGCCGTAGGCCGGACATCGGTCCGGTTCCGCCGTTTCGCTCCCTACGGCGGGCCGGACCGATAGTTTGCCGATCATGCGCGACGAACGGGTCGGCGGCGGCCAGCGCACCGAGGTGATCGGCCTGCTGAACCGCGCCCTCGACGAGGGCGTGCTGGCGATCGAGGAGTACGACGTGCGGGTCGCGGCGGTCGGCACCGCGACCTACACGACCGATCTGCTGGCCCAGGTGCGCGACCTGCCCCAGGAGTACGGCTGGCGGCCACACCCGGTCGCCCCGCCGCCGCCCGCGCCGCCGGCCACCCCGTCGCCGAGGTCGGGCCGGGCGGCGCTGATCCTGGGAATCGCGTCGCTGCCGACATCGATCTGCTTCGTCGGCGCCATCCTGGGCATAGCGGCGGTCGTGCTGAGCCTCCGAGCCGGCCGGAACCGCCCCGGCCTGAGCGCGGCGATGCTGGGCCGGGTGTTCGGCATAACGGGCATCCTGCTGTCGGTTGGCGCGACAATCGCGCTGTTGTTCGCCGCCCGCCATAAGTAGCCCGACGCGGCACCCCGATATCCAACAAACGCGGATCCGGCGACAAACATCGCTGCCGACCCGTCACCAAACACCGCCTGGGTCCTGACAGGCGACCACGATCCACCAAATCGACATTCACACTTCGAACAAAACGATTTGGTCCCACCGGAACCGGGGCACTCAACGAGAACCGCCAGTAAGGACGGTCGCTCCGCCGAGCACTACTGCTGAGCGCCGCCGCTGAATGGGTCGGCGCGGCGATCTTGGTCAACTGGCACCCCTGGAGCCTTCTACTTGGCCGGCCAGGCAGCTGATCGCAATATCGACACGTCGGGTCGCGACCGCAGCTTCCCGCCCGAATAGCATTGATCACGTCTCCCGATCCGGGCACTGGCGACGGCGGTCTAGTGGCTTGGCGAGCACAGTTCCGACAAAAGCGATTTGTCTGAATCGGGCGCCTGCTTGAAGCGGCATTTGGCCAGAACCGCCGCCGTCGATGCGCCGATGGTCACAAGTGCGTCGGCCTGGACCTTGATCGGGACAGCTACCAGAGCATTTGCGGCCCTGGCGCGACGTTGGGAGCCCATGTCTTGTGAGCCGATGCGCCGACGCCCCACCCGCGGACGACCACCCACACACTACGGGTCGTCGACGAAAGCGTTCCGGACGTCCGGGCAGTCGAGCCGCGCGTGCTGCACGGCCGCACCTGGGAGATCGAGCCCTACCTCTCGTCGACCTGGCGTCCGGGCGGCGGGCAGAGCAATGCGGCAAACGAAGCTGGTGGCTTGCGAGGTCTGGACGCGCCAGCCTTCATGGTCGTCGCCTGAGTGGACCGGCGGGAGTCACGGGCGGGAACTATGAGCAGGGGTTTGGGGTGCGAGGACCTCCAGGGCAGCCAGGCGTAGCTTCTCGCTGCGGGCATAGAGCGACGCGCCCCGGCTCGGGCGAATGTTGCCGGCCATGCCGCTGTAGCTGCCGCCCGCCTCGATGACGATCAGCGACGTCGCCGCGAAGTCCCAGAGCTCGCCGCCCGTCTGGACCGCAAGGTCAAGCTCGCCGAGGGCCACCAGCAGGCCCGGATGCAGCCGCCAGGACAACTCCCGCGTCAAGGCCAGCAGCGGGGCCTGCAGCTCGGTGACGGCCGGGAGCACGCCGAGCCGGCTCTCGGCCACCGCGTCCGGGCCGCCGGGGTCGACCGCGATCCGGCGGCCGGCCGCGAGGTCTCGCCCGCCCGTGTAGGCGCCGGCGCCCCGCGCGGCCCAGAAGGTCACGCCCTGAGCTGGGATCGCGGCGACCGCCGCCACGATCTCGCCCGCCTCCTCCAGCGCGATCAGCACGAGCCAGCGGTCGTCGCCGGCCACGAAGAGGGCGGTGCCGTCGATCGGGTCGATGATCCAGCGGCGGCCGGCGTCGCCGGTCTGGCCGCCCTCCTCGCCGAGGATCGCGTCGCCGGGCCGCTCGCCGGTGAGCACGTCGCGGATCGCCGCCTCGACCGCGCGGTCGGCCGCCGTGACGACGCTGCCGTCCGCCTTGAGCTCCCTGGGCAGTTCGGCAAGGGTCCGGGCATAACGCAGGGCGACGTCACCACCCACCAGCGCGGCCCGCCGGGCCAGTTCAAGGTCGTCCACGGTCCCATCCTGCCCGGCACATGCGACACTTTCCGGCGATTCGAATGTCGGCCCGATGAACGCCCGCGCTGCGAAGCCCGGGAGACCACCGGAGGCCATAAAAGCCCCGGAACCGCCAGCGCCACGGACCCAGGAACCACAGGCACCGCAGAAAGCCGCCGGGGCCCCAGAGATCCAGGAACCGCTCTCGCCGTAAACCCGGCAACCACCAGCACCCGGGAACCCGGGGAGCACCAGCACTGCTGAAACCCAGAAACCGCCGAGGCACAAAGCCCGAGAACCGCCCACGCCTCGGAAAACCCGGGGAACCACCAACATCGCGAACCCAGGAACCACCAGCGCCACTGACCCGGTAACCACCAGCGCCGGCGAAATCCCGGCAACCACCGGCACCACTAGACCCAGGAACTACCGGCGCCCGCGAATCCGGCAACCGCCAGCGCCGCGGAAGCTCAGGGACCGCGGGCGTTACGGAACCCGGGAGCCGGGCCGCTCAGCCGAAGGTGCCGTCCAGTGTTGCGTGTGCGTTGCCTGCTCGGGCGACCACCGTGTACGAGTCCTGGGCCGCACCCCGCCCCGAGCCGTGCAGGAACTGGGCCGCGAACAGGTACGTTCCCGGGTTGAGTGTCGCCCCGTTGCGTAGTTCGTACGTATAAATCATGTTTTTTGCGTCTCGGGTGACCGTCATTGTCAGGTCACTGTTCGGGACCGTGCTGAATTTTCCGGCTTCTGAGGCGTTCGGGGTCAGGGCGATCTTGATTGTGATCAGCAGGGAGCTGACCGCGGCCGTGTTGGCGATCGTCACGTTTGTCTGTGACCAGGTGTCCACCGAGTGCGGGTCGACCGCTCCGTCCGCGGTCAGGATGCCGTTCGGGCTGGGCTGGCCGGCCGCGCTCGCCGACCCGGCTGTCGACGACGGGCTGGTCGGCGTCCGGGTCTGCTGGCTGCTGCTGGTTCCGGCCCGGCTGCTGGGCGACAGCGAGGGTGACGGCGACGGCGTCCACGACGGCGACCCGGCGACCGGCGCCGCGACCGGCGGCTCCGCGACCGGGACCTCCTTGTTTCCCGAGCGCACCGCGACCACGCTGAGCACCGAGATCACCACGACCGCGAGCGCCGCGCCGACCGGGCGCATCGTGAAGAAGGCGCGCGGCGCGTGCTGGCCCGCACTGGCGCGGCTGCGTTTGCCGTGTCCGGCGGCCCGGCCGCGGGCGACCCGGCGCTCGATCGCGGCGCGGCTGGGCTCGTACTCCTGGGCGACGTCGCGCAGGGCCGAGCGGATCTCCTCGACCGTCAGATCGTCGGGACCCTCGCCGTACGGCTCCTTGGGCGGGCTCATCAGCCCTCCAGTCCCCAGCCGGACCCGGTCGGCGCGGCCGTGACCAGGTCGGCGCCGCGGGCCTGGGCCGCCTCGCGCAGGTAGCCCGCCAGCTGCTCGGCGCCCCGGGACGTCTGGCTCTTCACCGTGCCGACCGAGATGCCGAGGATCGTGGCGACCTCCCGCTCGGGCACGTCGAAGGCGTACCGCAGCACGAGACACTCGCGGCGGCGCAGCGGCAGCCGGCGCAGGGCGTCGCGGACGTCCAGCACCGCCGGCACGTCGGAGCCGCGGAACTCCTCCGCGAACCGCTTCAGATTGAGCAGCCCGAGGCGCTCCCGGCGCTGCCGCCGGATCCAGTTGCGGGCCAGATTCGCAAGCACCCCGCGGGCGTACGCAAGCGGGCTCTGCGCGGCCTCGACGCGCGCCCAATGCCGCCAGATCTCCACCAGCGAGTCGGCGGCGATGTCCTCGGCGGCGTTCGCGTCACCGGTGATCAGGTAGGCGAGCCGGGCCAGGTCGGCGTGGTGCGCGGCGAAGAACACCTGGAAGGCGCGCTCACGATCGGCATCGTCGGGCATCCGGCTCCTTCCTGATCCACGGCCATCCGCATGGAGGCGAGGCCCTACACCCCTAGGTGATCCGCGAGGCCGAAAAGGTTGCTCGCCGGATCGCCCGAAATTTTTCTCCGATCCGGGCAACCCCGCGGGCCTTGCCGGCCACTCAACGGATGAGCGTACGGAACCCACGGTTGGAGAGTTCATGAGTCGCACTCGCACGCCGCAAGTCAGCGGGCCGTCCCAGCGGCGTTTCCGCGAGATTACCCGGGCCTGGCAGTGCGAGCCGCCCCGCGTCCAGCTCGTGGTCGTCACCGACTGGCTGGAAGCCCGGCTCAGCCCGCCGTATTCGCCGGCCGAGGCGGCGATGATCGCCGCGGCCGCGGTCGCCGACACAGTCCACGCGGTGGAGGCCACGCCGGTCGCCCAGCGGGTCACCGAGGCGCTGCGCGGGAACGGACCGGGCCTGCTCGTGCGGACCTCGACCCCGCAGGTCAACGCCGATCTACTCGCGGACGCGGCGGCACGGCTCGGCCAGTTCGACGCCGTGCTCGGGCCGACCGAGGACGGCGGCTGGTGGGCGTTCGGCCTGCGGGAGCCGGACGGCGCGGCCGGGCTGGCGTCGCTGGCGGAGGCCGGTTCGCTCGCCCTCGCGGCGCTACGGCTCGGCCTGCGGGTCGCGATGCTGCCGACATTGCAGCAGGTGAGCACCGCCGCCGACGCCTGCGAGGTGGCTGCGCAGTGCCGGCCCGGCGGCAGTTTCGCCGCGGCCGTCGGCGAGGCGCAGGCCCGGCTACGACCAGCGGCGGCCGCGCGGTAGCACCGCCCGCTCGCGCCCAGCCACCGAGCCAGCCGGTGCGGCGGATCCCGAGGTCAGCTAGGCAGGCCGAAGACGTCGGCCAGGCCGGTGACCTCGATGGCCTTGCGTACCGGCGCGGACGGGTTGGTCAGGGTCAGTGGCACCCCGGCCCCCGCCGCGGTGTTGCGCGCGCTGACCAGGGCGCCGAGCGCGTACGAATCGATGAAGTTCAGCCGGCTGACGTCCACTTGCAGGACGCGGCAGGCGAACAACCCGACCGCCGAGGCGAGACTGTCCCGGACCTGGTCGGCGCTGTCCAGGTCCAGTTCCCCCTCGAGGGCGGCGAGGAGCAGGCCGTCGGCGTCGACCGGTGCGTACGTGACCAGGGCGTCCTTGGGCATGTGTCCGACCGTAGTCGGCCCGCACCAACTCCGCTCGGTGGTCGGTAGCGTGGCCCCTGTGCGATACATCGAGGCGCCAGCAGAGTACGAAAAAAGCGAAAAGTACGAAAAATCCTTGTTCCTGGCCGGTGGCATCTCGAACTGCCCGGACTGGCAGGCCGCAGCCGCCGCCCTGCTGAGTGACCATGACGGCCTGACCGTCCTGAATCCACGGCGGGCCGACTTCAGCCTCGCCGCGGAAACCGCCGTCGAGCAGATCACCTGGGAGTACCGGCAGCTGCGCCGGGCCGACGTGATCCTGTTCTGGTTCACCGCCGGCAGCGTCCAGCCGATCACCCTCTTCGAGCTCGGCGTGCACACCACCCGCGACGTGCCGCTCGCCGTCGGCGCCGACCCGGACTATCCGCGCCGGCTCGACGTCGAGGTGCAGCTGTCGCTGGCCCGGCCCGGCCTGACCGTCCACGACAGCCTCGCCGCGACCGTGGCCGCCGCCCGCGAGCTGATCTCGCGCGTCGCGGGCCCGGCTATGCGGTGAGCTCCTCGGCCGGGCTGAGCACCGGCGCCGCGGCTTCGGCACTCGGCTGCACGGCACGGCGGCGCAGGCTGCGCACCTCGAAGTAGAGCAGGGCCAGCGCCCCCAGCGCGAGGACCACGTGGCTGACCGGCGTCACCACCGGCCCGCCGCCCATCAGCGGGTGCATCGCGAAGTCGTGCCAGGCGTACGTGAGCAGCCCGCCCGCCGCCGCGGCCAGCCGGTGCCAACTCCCCCAGCCGGCCCGCCGCGACCACCGGGTGATCATGATCGCGGCGCCCGCCAGGGCGACCAGCATCGCCGCCACGCCGAGCCAGACCGGCGACCACTTGGTCAGGAAGAACAGCCCACCGGCCAGCAGAGTCCCGCCCAATACCAACCACGGGCTCGGCGCCGGCCGCGCAGCCGGGGCGATGTCCCGGCGGGGCAACCGGAAGGCGGCCACCACCAAGGCGATCACCACGATCGCCACGGTCAGCAGCTTCGGCCACGCGGCGACGTAGTGCTCGGTGCCGTACGTCGACATGGTGGTGCCGAAAGAGCCCAGCGCCAGCAGCACGCAGCCGATCACGAAACCCGGCGTCCGCAGCCACGGCGTGGTCCGGCGCGGCGTCCATTCCTCGACCAGCGCGATCGGCACGCTGATGCTCCACACCGTGTGCAACGCCAGCACGAAGATCGTCCACGGGACGGCGATGCCCAGCGCCGGCACGAACCCCTGGTCGAGCAGGTGGGCGTCGACGTAGTTCGGGTTGAACAGCGACATCGTCGTCACCCCCTCCTCGAACACGCCGTAGGCCAGTGCGAGCAGGATGATGCTGGGCCAGCCGCGGCCGGTGCGGCGGACCAGTTCGCGGATCACCAGGGCGCCGCCGCCGTACATCGGGGAGAGCACCAGCAGCAGGAACACCATCGTGATCGGGAAGTCGCCGAGCAGGAACTCGGCGACCAGTGGGGACAGGAAGTACAGCGCGACTGCGGGTGCCACTCGGCGCATGACCGACTCCTCCGTGGGCAAATGCTGATGAGGAAATCGTCACGCCGCGGGCACCCGCGTCCCTGCGCCGTTTGTCACCCCTGTCGGCTGACAGATGTCTCAGGCGGCAAGAGCACGACCGATCGGGCCGGCGATGTCCGGGTCGGCCATGTAGTCGGAGATCGAATGCGGCTGATCGCCGTTGAACGTGCGCTCGTCGCGGACCTGTCCCGGGCAGGCCATCGCGAAGCCGGGACCGATCGGGTGGATCAGCGCGACGATGTCGTTGACATCGAACGCGTTCACCCAGCCGTCGGCCCGCGCCGGCACGGGACCGGGCACGCGCGGCCGCTCGCCGTTCACTTTGGTCAAGAGATTCTTCTGTACGACGGGATAGCCCAGCGGGCTGCCGGCCGTGCAGAACAGCCGCACGTCATAGCCCGGCGCCAGCCGGGTCAGCGCGTCGTAGGCGACGATCGTGCCGAGGCTGTGCCCGACGACGACCAGCGGGCCGCCGCCCGGCCGTTTCGCGCTCAGCGCCGCCGCGACGATGTCCAGCACGGCGTCGCGCATCTCGGCGTTCTCCAGGTAGTACGCGACGTCGGTGAGGAAGTCCTCGATCACCATCGAGGCGACCCCGGTCTTGCGGGCCACGAAACTGAGCGCCGACCGCAGCACCGGCACCCGCAGGGCGTCCCCCCAGCCGAACTTCTCCAGTTCCACGTCGGCCGGCCCGATCTTGTCGGCGAGCCCCGGGTCGGCGTACGCGATCTCGCGTTGCGGGTCGAAGCCGAGCTGATCCGCCGCGTCCCGCAGCAGGTCCACCTTGGTCGCCAGCACGGCCTGGGTCGCCGGGTCCGGCTCCTCGGCCAGCTCGAGCTCGGGGTGCCGGCCGCCGGCCGCCTCGAAGGCCGCGATCCGGTCGCGGAACTCGTTGCCGTAGAACGGGAAGACGACGTCGGCCTCGTCGACCGGGGCGCAGTTGGCGAGCACCAGGCCGCGCGCGAGGCCCGCCAGCCAGCTGCGCTTCTTGGCCAGGATGTAGCCGTCCAGGCGGGCCGGGTCGGCGGCGATCTGCGCCGAGCTGGCCTGGCTGCGGCCGTGGATCAGGAGCAGGGTGGTGGACATGGGGTGCACCGTCCTCAGCTAAGGGTTTCGTCGACGAGTTGGCGCACTTCGGCCGGCAGGTCGAGGTCGCGCAGGTGGGTGACCAGGCGGGAGACGCGGATGCCGGCGTTGGCGACCCAGTTGCGCAGCCGCTCGGGGGTGTCGCCGGTGACCGGCGCGCCGTTGATGTCGATCTCCTCGCCGGCCGCGTTGCGGGCCTGCTCGCTGCGGTGGTGCAGCGCGACGAGCTGCCAGCTGTCGTTGAAGACCGGCGCGCCGGAGGCACCGGGCGCGGTGTCGGTCTTGTAGACGAACCGGACGGCGTCGTCGAGCGAGACCAGCAGATTGTTGCGGAACGCGACCTGCCGGGGCCGGCCCTCGGGATGCTGCACGATGTTCACCGGCTGCCCGACCATCACCTTGCCGACGGCCCCGAGCAGCGGCACGTGGCCGAAGGTCTTGCCGGGCGCCGAGCCGTCGGCCAGCGCGGCGACCGCGACCAGGGTGAAGTCGAGCTCGTCGACCGGGCTGGTGACGAAGCAGGTGCCCGGGTCGAAGTCGAGCACCACCCGCGGATCGGGGTGCCCGTCGTCGGTCACATAGCGGAACCAGGCCTCGCTGGCCGTGGCCGTGGCGGCGTCCGGCAGCACGTGGTGGTTGGTGAGCAGCAGCCGGTCGGAGACGAGGAAGCCGGTTCCGTCCCCGCGCGGCGTGTTCACCTTGGCGACCGTGTCGGCGGCGATCTCGCCCTGCCGGAGCCATTCGGTGCGGACCAGGTCGTCG
>Ga0307512_10005278_pt1 | contig 13565 bp, 18 predicted proteins | sample 14_EM_MG_FD_200267 | JGI IMG/M metagenome (GOLD analysis project Ga0307512, IMG submission 200267) | Populus trichocarpa ectomycorrhiza microbial communities from riparian zone in the Pacific Northwest, United States - 14_EM | ecosystem: Host-associated > Plants > Roots > Unclassified | place... | reverse complement strand
TTTTCCCCCAAAGCGTACTCTTTTGCGGACCAAAAATATTCTGAACTGTCCTCAGCCGACGAATGCGTACTTCGGTCAGAAGGATATTCAACAAGCCCTCCTCCTGCGTCGCCTCGTTGGTGATCTGCACCTCCCTCATCCGACACCCAGTCACCTACACATCATCCCGACCGCTCGCGATCCCACAGATGGTCTCGCCCTGTCCTCGCGAAATGCATATCTCACCCCTGCCGAGCGCCAACGTGCACCTGCCCTCTACACGGCTCTCCAGGGCGCTGCTCGGGCTTGGGAAGCAGGCACAAGCAAACAGGAAGCTGTGCAACACGCGCTACAAGTATTAGAAGCAGCTAAGCGTGAAGGAGAAGAACACGGCGTCGAAGTCCGAGTAGATTATATCGAGATGAACGACCCAGACACCTTCGATGTTCTAGGCGATGAGCAAGTGCAGCGATCCGACGGCGCGGCGGTGATCCTTAGCGGGGCGGTATGGTTCGGCCAGACGCGGCTGATCGATAATCTGATCTTAGGCAACGGAGAAGGAATTCTCGCACAGTGATGTGAGCTACTATTTCCTGCCTCGAGTGCTTCGTGAACGCTTAGGATCACAAGTGTAGGGCTCGTTTTGGGCCCTGGGCCAGTACCGACCGAGTTCTTCAACCAGAGATCACATATTTCGAAGACCTGATTCATATCCACGGTGAACAACTACCGTTCCAAGGGTCACCTGTTGACCCTAATATGAGCGTTCCGGGGTGCACAAAATTTTTGGGGCGGCCGGGGTTCGACTGGTACCTTCACGGAATCGAGGTGGAAAGTCTGGGCCGCTGTGACAAGTAGCCGAGTTGGTTGGACTGGGCAGTGCTCGGGGTGCGCCGGTACCCTCACACCTGGGTTCATTGCTCGACGTTACAGGTAAATTGGTACCAGCCCTTGTGTTTGTCATGAATCAGTGGAATGAATGACCACCTGTTAGTACCTGCCAAGCTCCTGGTTGATAGGGGCTGTCGCTCTCTCTCACGAACGTTGTTGTTTGTTATGAGAGGCGTGGCAGGTCTTATGCTATGCGCGCTCAGGGACATGAGGTCACGGCAATCACAGAAATGACAAGATTTTTGTGCCTTCTTTTAACTGGTCCGCGACAGCCGCTTGCTCTGTATATAAGACCCACCCACGCTTCACGCAACCCTGCATTTGCCTCAACCCATATTCTCATCACTGGGACGGTGACCATCCAGTCCGCATCCTTCATACTGACCCTCCTCGTTCCAGGGCACTTGCAAAGAGGCGGCTCTCAATGTCACTCATATAGGTTGTATTGTCAGCCATCTCCGCTTCGCGTACCATGAGGACGTTCACTCGTGGCATGAGAGGAAATCCATCTCAGAAAGTGTGAAAACTGAACAACTTGGTTTTCGCACCTTTTGAAATGCATTTTCCCTCGATGGTTTTGCGTTGTAGCAGTGCGTGAAAGGGTTGAGATGGTGTTATACTGATTTCCTGAGTAAACAGGAGAAGACCTTCACAGCAGGCCATGCATTTTGTACTCTCATCGGAGGCCATCGATCTCATCAACTTATGGCTACATGGGCCGCACCTCATCGCACTTTTGTATCCCTTCTCGCAGCTGTTCTGATTGAGCTCGGTATCATCAGCAGTATTTTCTTCGTCGGTTCTTCGTGTTGTATTCGCGACTTTTGTAGCGTGAGGGAACTTCATCTCAAAAATGCGAGAATTGCACGACCCGAGTCTCGCATTCTCGCATTTTTGATATGCATTCCCCTCAGCGATTTTGCATTGTAACACGTCAATGTTAGAATAATATCGATTCGTGTTTAAAGCCGTAAATCAAAGTGCAGTAAGGACTGGTCGTAACCTATCATCTAGTAATCGATTGCGGCCCCTCTTCAGTCTTTCAACCAACAACAATGATGGCTTCGCTATCGCTAGAGAAACGCACGACCAGGGTCTCAACCGGTTGCCTACCTTCTAGCAAGCTCCTCGAACTGAGCACTTCTAGGCCCTTCGTTCACCAGGCATGGATCATTACGCAGTCAGATCCGGTCGCTATTCACGTCGGAGCGTGCTGAAAGTCAGGTCGACGTCGCGTTCCCTTTTGACCGTGAACTCCAAGCGACGTTCAGAAAACTCGAGACGGATTACTATACGTCGCGTGCTCCTCTCGCCGAGATATACGACTCGCTCCGCACGTACAACCAAGAGTCTGGCCTTTCCAAGTGCGTTTTTTGTCGTTGTTTTGTTGTCTCCGCCGAGGTGACTCAAAAAAGGCCACAAGCGACGCTCAAGTTGCGAGCACAGGAACATCTCTCCCCGATGCGTGGTCCTGCTGGGAGGGAAGCATTATCCTTAATACGGGGAAGGAAACCTTCGAGGCCCTGGGTCTTCCTGGGACTAAGATATCTGCACGCATGCCCGGGGCGCCAGAGCAGCACTGTACGCCCACATTTTTACGTTCTATTTCTCTTGCCCCAGTCTCACAACTTGCAGTGATCAATGTCTCGCTGAACAATACACCGGGCGCGAACATCCGGAGCCACGATTTTATCCTCGATTCGCTTACACGCTGGGATCAATCGCGCGAAAGATCTGGCGAAGGGCAGTGGGATTTTACGTTTCACGTCTCCCGTCCTGGTGAGTCAACTGATTTTTTTGCGCGTTCTTGGCTCATTTTTATGGAAATCTTATTCGGTTCACAGACAAAGGGACGGGTCCGCTTTCGCCCTCTCGTACACAGCGTCATGAAGTCAAACCCGTCATTCAAAACCTCCAAAATGTCTGCATCCCGACCGCTGCTCTAACCCCACGTCCGAATCCGCGCTCGACCTCGACCGGACGCAGAGGACGTCGTGACTTATCGCATGGTGAGACGGATGCTGACGAAGATGATGCGATGCAAGATTGGAACGAGAGGGCGAACTCGTTGTTTGAATGGATCGGGATGGTGAACATTGGGGCACAGCGGCATGTCCTTTTGTCGTGTTTTCCTTAGGGAGTCCGATCGCCTGAAACACATGTGGCCTAGATTACAAGCCAACGATCGGGTGGACCCATATGTGGCTGTTTATTCTGCGCCAGCCCCATGCACCGTTGGCGACGTGGCGCATATTCGGTGGCACGGTTTCCTAACACCTCGATTTGTACAGAGTGTGATCGATACGGCAACGTGGGTCGCCTTTTTTCATTTTATGATTTGAGGGCACGAACTCACTGAAAACACATCTACCAGGAGGCAAATGTCGACATCCCAAAGCATTCCCTTGATTGGTCTAACCATCCATGGGTCTACTTGGGTACCAGAACTCACACCGCTTCGTGTTCCACGATTGGAAGGGGAGGACACTGCCTGTGTTATCCTTGCCCCTGAAGGCGCAGGCGATGCGATGGCCGGCGAGCCTACGAGGGACAGTGGCGAGAACAACCTCACTGGTGAGTGATATCCATGCTGAGGGCGGAAATCATTTATTTGTAAGACCACCTCTAGGCAGCTGGGTAATGGTTGAGTCGATAGGCAAATGGGATTCGAGGTTTGGATAGCGGCGGAAGTGCGGAATTAATTGCGGCTTTTTGGCTGTGTCAGGGAATAATTAATGTGATTATTTTTGTTTTAAGTTTTTTGTGGTGTGATCCGTATTTGGAACGGTTTTGTCGTTTCCCCGACTGGACACAGCTTTCCTCACCTGTGGTGATCTCGTACCAGCTCACTCTCATTTCTCTTCTTCAGCTCTTTCACCTTCTTTTCCTCTCTTTCACTATCCATTCTTCTTATTTTTACTCCAAAAAATGGGACGTACCTTTTCCCCCACCATCACTTCCGCCCCTGTTATCGTTGATCCGGACGACTCTCACGATGGAATGTACCCCCATTACCCTCGCTGGTCCTACGAGAACGCATGGGATCCCGACTCTGATGCATTTTTCAAGGACGCGGTTTACGAGGCCGTTGTCCCCGCCCTCCCCTTGGAGCCCGTTACTCCAGTTGAGAGCAGCGACGGCTCCTCTGTCGACTCGAGCGGGCGCGGGACACCTGCCGAGCTGCCTCCCGTCCCGGGACAGATCTCACCCTCAAATCAAGAGATGGAGCTATGGCTCGACGGCGCTTCAACCGGCAGCAACGCAGCCACCACCAGTCTCCCTCCACTCCCTACCCCGCGCCGTCACTCGACATCCGAAATTCGACGTGGCGCGCCGCTGCCCCACTTTGTATCCTCCGCGGCATTCGAGCGATTCTACAACCGCCAGCTGAATCGCGCGCGCGATTCGCAGCGTTTCCCTGCGTTACCGACGACGGACGGCGACCCGGATGCGGATGGCCCCCCTGTCTCTTCGCGCCCTGTCCCTGGCGTGAGCGTGAGCGTTCGCACGTCGGAGATCTCCCCAATCCAGCTGCCCTCATCCCAATCGCGAGCAGCCATCTCGCTCGCGTTGCAGCGGCAGCAGCAGCAACAGCACCCAACTCCTGCGCGACCCCACACTCCACCCCCTGCGTCTACGCCGTCGGTCACGGTCACGGTCTTATCCACGCCAACGCCTGGCGGAGAGGCGTTACAGCCTTCCCCCCCTCCCAGCGTATCACCGCGCATCTACAACTGGACAGCTGCCGTACAGTCCGCGCCCGAGTCGCCGACTTTGCCGTCGCGCATTCGCGTGACCCCCGCGCGTTGGCCCGTGTATTGATTCAGACGGTCACACGTCCCCTCTGGTTATCGCTATCAGGGGGCGTGCCGATGCCGGAGTATTATCGGCATGTCAAGTGACACAAAAGTATCTTTGGAATTACCCACCTCAAATCCCAACTTCAGACGTTCTGACCAGTGGATCACGGTTCGATACGAAAAAAAATTGCACGTGCTTGTGCTCGCCTTCCTGTCGTTCGCTCTCTCTGACCCCCTATGTCCTCGCTGAATATCCGTCGTTCTTTGCTGTAGATCTCTTGGATTATAATTATGTCCACCTTTTCCTATGCGTTCTTTTTTGGGGCATTACACGGCAGTGGCCATCTGCTCAACTGGCTGGTTCGTAGAATGTACTTTACTTTGTTTTACGACAGTCACGGTCCTTTTTTCGTCTGCGCTGTCCGCCACAATCTTTCTGTGGTGCGTCAGCCGGGTCGTGAGCTAATGTTTCACCTGAATCTCGTAGAAATTATGGGTTGTACTTTTGGCTGTTATGTTCTCACTCCGCGGAATGTATCGGTATTTGCTCCACCACTATCTCCGTTCGGAACTTGCGATCGTTAATTCCTCAGGCCTCAGACCCTATCGTATTGTTTATCCTTCTTGAAACCGTCTTTGTCCTATTGACCAGAGCACGGAACGAGGTCACGGATAGTTCCTGGTGGCCAGGATGAACCCGAGGCCCGGGGGACCAACAATCCCATGTACACCTCTGAACTACGGGCGACCTCATCGAGATGACACCCCGAGGTGAGAGATCGAAGAGAACTGTATATAAAGTCAGGAAGAAACCGGCATCTCATAATATCGTCGTATCCTTCATTTTGGTGTCAGCTGCCAGCTGCCACACACGCAGGTAGGTCGCGCATCTTGCGTCGTTTGTGATGCGCATGTTAATTTAACCAAGCTAGACTCGGAGATAGGGATGTCCACTCGAATCAGTAATGTGTCAATCTTCACAGTTGCCATTAGGACCGAAAACGGGCTTATGCTACCAGACAACAAACTTATAACTGCGACACCGCACAGAGCCGCGCGTTCAAGTGGCCACGACTGGGTCACGTCATTCTACATTACTCATCATGATCTTGGCCAACGATGCTTCGATCCAAATACTGCTTTCCATTTTGTCTCTGCTCAGTCACTGTGGGGGCTATTTAGGTCATCTCGGATCACGGTATAAAAAGACTTCTTCGTTGAAGGCCAATCGTTCCACCCCCTCTTGCCTTGCTCCTTAGCCCGTTCAACTGTTTTCGAAATGTCGGCTACCGGTAGTCCATCGGTTCAGTTGCCAGCGTACAAGGGATTTACCGTCCGCGTCTCAATCCTGTTTGCAGGAAGTTGTGTATTACCAACTGCTATGCTGGTCCAGCCGCCCATAGCGGGACACGATACCACGGACGTACCCCTGTTCAGCTTCCTCGTCGAGAATGACGTAGCAGGAAAGAAAGTGTTGTACGACCTTGGTTTCATGAAAGCTTGGAAAGAAAAGCTACCGCCGCCCCGTGAGTCTCTACGAGCCGTATTCTCTATAGCCTTGTGGTGTGATAGTAGCTAACTTGCGACTCAGTAATGGAACTATTTCAGGGTTTCGTTGCGACCGCCGATCTTTCCAACGACGTTGCCGACATTCTGAATTCCGCCTCTGTGCCACTGTCCTCTATCGATTCCATCATCTGGTCCCATCACCACTTTGACCACATGGGCGATCCATCGCTTTTCCCGTCGAGTACGTCGCTCATCGTTGGCCCCGGATTCAAATCGAATCCGACGACATATCCTGGGTACCCCAAGAATCCAGACGCTATCACGATCCAGGATGCTTTCGAGGGTCGCCAACTCATCGAACTAGACTTTAGCCAGTCTCAACTGAAGGTGTGCGGGTTGCGAGCCATCGATTGGTTCGACGATGGCTCTTTCTACTTCCTAGAAGCTCTCGGGCACACGAATGACCATGTCATGGCCCTGGCGCGCACCGCCGAAGAAAAGTTTATACTGCTCGGAGGGGACGCGGCTCATCATTGTGGCGAATTCCGTCCTACGCCACTTCTCCCTCTTCCCGAATCGATTTCTCCGTCTCCGTTCGAGTCGCTTAAGTCTCTTTCCTCCTGCCCCTGCTCCATCTTCGAGCCCATCCACCCATTGGCTGACCCGAAAAGCGCCTTCGGAACCACCCCGTTTTATGAACCGGCTCCACCGATGGTAGAGGATGCCGTGGCTTCCCGTGCCACGCTTGAGGCGCTCGAGGCGCTCGATGCATGCCCGAATGTGTTTGTCATCATCGCGCACGACTCCTCTCTCCTCGACGTACTCGAGTTTTATCCCAAGGCAGAATTGACGGGCTGGGATGGTGGAGAGCGCAACCCAAAGGAGATTGGGAGGTGGAGGTTTTTGAAGGACTTTGGAAAGCAGGTAGTGTGAAGTGAAGGAGACGTATCTTGACCCTGACGTTCACGCGTACATACGAGAAGTCCATCGTTATCTGAAGTCTCAGTGCTCCGGCTCTCAGAATTGTCGTGTCATTTAGTAGGAGCTTGTGTCACTTGGATACTAGTAGTCCTTTATTGGGTTCAAGTTCACGCTGCATCACGCAAGGCCAACGAACAAGGGAAAACAACAACTGGCTGTATTCCAAAATGCAGTAAATGGTAAGTAATGGCACCGACTCATCAATCTAGTTTAAATCAACTATGCGCAATCTGTAGCTGCCAGGGTTTCCTTGAACGTCTCTCTTCTAGCCACAAAGCAGGAACCACTGCAGTTAAGTCGCGAGCACTTACGCTCAGGTGGCTCTGTCGTTTTGAGGCGACTTGCTAGTGGCGGTCGAGTCCAGCCTCGTGAGCCAGGCGTTCGGAGACCTGCTTACCTAAGTGCATTTCGGTCGGAGTTCTGTCGGACATTGCAAGGCAGTTGGTCTGTCTCTTTGTGTGAAGTCTTTGTGGTTTTTGTGAAGCAAAACGACCGGTTCCGAGTCCACGAGGGCTAAGACAGATGCAAAATGGGCCTCTCAAGGCGGCACATTCCAGGATATTCTCACTCGAATTAATGACTTGAACGTGCCGGTCTTCATACCTGGCATTAGGATTGAAAACGGGCTCAGTTCGTGCCATCGGCATTTATAACGAACTTGAAGGAGGAATCGTGGCCCAATCGTAGCATTCCGCATAATCACCACTGCCTTGATCCAAATACTGCAGTAGTACCATCCTGCTTTGTCTCTCCTCAGTGAGGCTTATTCGGGTCATCACGGATCACGGTATAAAATGACTTCATTGAAGACGATTCGTTGCAGCTCCTCTCGCCTCGCTCCCTAGCTCGTTCAACTGTTTTCGAATATGTTGGCTACCACTGGCAGTACTAGTTCGTCAGTTCAACTGCCGACGTACAAGGGATTCACCGTCCGCGTCTCAATCTTGCTCGCGGGAAGGGCTGTAGCACCAACTACTATGATGATCCAGTCACCAATAGCGGGACACGATGTCATGGACATACCCGCGTCCAGCTTCCTCATCGAGAATGAAGCAGCAGGGAAGAAGGTGTTGTACGACCTTGGTTTCATGAAAGCTTGGAAAGAAAAGCTACCGCCGCTCGGTGAGTTCTCTACGCGCCATATTTTTTTTAATTCTCGTAGTCTCTCCCTTGATTCCAAAGTCGCGGAGTTGGATGGACTTTCATGCATGGTGTCTTGATAGTATTGGCTGACTTGCGATTCAGTCATTGAACAAGCGCAAAGTATCGGTGTAACCATCGATGTTCTCTCCGACGTGGCCGACATTCTGAATTCCGCCTCTGTGCCAATGTCCTCGATCGACTCCATCATCTGGTCCCATCACCACGTGGACCACACGGGCGATCCATCCCTTTTCCCGTCGACCACGTCGCTCGTCGTCGGTCCCGGATTCAAATTGAATCCGAAAGCGTACCCTGGGTATCCCAACAACCCGGACGCTCTCACAGTTCAGGACGCTTTCGAGGGTCGCCATCTAATCGAATTAGTCTTTAGCGAGTCTCAGCTGAGGGTGTGCGGGTTGCGAGCCATCGATTGGTTCGACGATGGCTCTTTCTACCTCCTAGAAGCTCCCGGACACACGGATGACCATGTCATGGCCCTGGCGCGCACCGCCGAAGAAAAGTTTATACTGCTCGGAGGGGACGCGGCTCATCATTGTGGCGAATTCCGTCCTACGCCCCTTCTCCCTCTTCCTGAATCTATCATTCCATCTCCATTCGGGCCACCCACTGGCCCGTCGTCACTTTCCTCATGCCCCTGCTCCATCTTTGAGCCCATCCACCGGTCGGCGACCGATCCCAAGAGTGACTTTCGAACTACCCCGTTTTATGAAGCGGCCCCAATGATGAAAACGGATGCCGTGGCTTCCCACTTCACGCTTGAGGCGCTCAAGACGCTCGATGCAAACCCAGATGTATTAGTCGTCACCGCACACGACTCTTCTCTCTTTGAAATCCTCGAGTTTTACCCTAACTTGAAGGCGGAATTGACGGGCTGGGAGGAGGGTGGAGAGCGTAACACAAAGGGAATCGGGAGATGGAGGTTTTTGAAGGACTTTGGAAAGCAGTTGGTGATTCCTGTATAGATCGAAGGAGCTGTCCCTTAACTCAAAGTTGACACGACTGTACGAGCAGAGGATTTGATTTGAGGTCCGGTTGTTATTTGAATCCTCAGTACTGAGACTCAGAACTCCCATGCCATAGTAGGGTTGGCACGGCGTCATGTTCGGATATTAGTGCCTTGTTAGGGTTCATGGAAGATCAACGAACGACATGGGAAATTTATTGGCCGTATAATGCACAGAGTAATCGAATGGCGTCAATCCATGGACCTAGTCACATACTACGCGCACTCTGTGGCTGCCTGGGTGTGTTCGAGTGAATCTCCAGGCCGGCTCCTGACAAGGAGGGAGGACTCTACAGTGCATACACCTCAGGCGTGTTTCCTTGCCCAGTCATAGATCCCAGTCAATGTTGAGGCAGCCTGCTTGTTTCTCGGAAGCTGCGCAGCGTCCTCACCTGAGAAGCACGTGAACTATAGGTATCAATCGCTTCAAGCCCAATAATGCTATTGAACAAGGAAGCGGTCAGGGTACGATGGGTTGGCAATCGCCGAACGATGGACATTAACCCTCGACTCGGATAGACTGCACCTGACACTTGGTTAAGACGTACCAGTCATGGAAAATGAGGATTGTCTTTTAGCCGTCTTCCGTGTCGAGATGTTAATTGTATCTTTCGATAGCCCCATCTCAGGGTAAGACTAATGCAGGGTCTAAGGGCCTGTCTCTGCCACGGCATCACAGTATGCCGGGGACAACGACGCCATGGCCTTCCCTTTGAAAGAAATCGGCAAGTTTACTTATGACCAACACCCTGTTTGGAAAGCCATGTATAGACATGAGAGTGAGGTTGTCAATGCTGCCGAAGAAGTGGTCGTGGATATATATCTCGAGTCCACGACTGGTCGAGCGTTTCTTGTGCGCTGTAAGATTCATGGATGGCCTAGCGAGGTTTACAGCGCTCAGCATCTGTTCTTCACTTTAAAAGCCTGGCGAAATCCCTCAGTGACTAAGTATGCAGACAAGTTGAAGGAAGAGTGGCGTGCCACGCGCGGACACTGTCAACATGATGTCCAAGATGATGTCCCGGTTTTTTGCACCTGATAACAGTGAATAAACTGTAACTTATAGTTAAAAAAATTTCATAAGGGATAAAAGATGTGAATAAACCGGGATGTTCTCCTTGAAAAACAGCATTAAGTCCTTTTTGTTCCACAGTTTATCTCGGGTTTTGCCGCATGTGGTGTGACGGAAATTGGTTCACGTTTACGTCCAGAACCTAAGCGGGCACGACATGAACGAACACCCAGCCTTCGAGTCATGCTGCTGAGCATTGACTAATGATTATGAACGATACCTAGTTGCGATAGCCGCAATACGTATCGGCCCGTGGCCAGTGAAATGGCCCGAGTCCTCAGAACCCGACGTAGGCTTCGATATCACTCCATCAGTCCCCGCATTTGGTATATATGCCCAACACCGCCTCAAGGGCCATCGCTCGCTCGCTGTCATGATGTTCAAAAAGGTAATCCGCTAATGCCATCCCGGGTGACATATCACGCCACGCGCTAATTCACGACTCGGAGCCCGGCGAACGTTGCCCGACAAAGGAACGTCCTCGCACCGTGACCTTGTCTCTGTCTGATTGGGTCATGCCATCTATCGCGCGCAATGTTCTTTGAGATCATGAACAGCAGTGATGCGGTGATCTCGTGGTTCTTCACTCCGGCGATGTTGGACAAACATGGAAGCTGTTACGGGATTCAAGTTCTGACTCATAGTAGTAGGTCCGCGTCCTTCAACGGGCGCATTTCTATGAAGTTCCATTCTCAACAAATTAAGGGCCACTGTCAGGATCAGTACGTACCGTGCCTCCAGGGCCTACTGCGCTTCGCACAGTGTCTAGCTATTGTTCTTGTCAAGATTTGGCTGATCTTTTGTAACCCGGACATTGTCAAAGGGCAATTGATCGAAATGAGGGGTTCAGACAACCTGTTTCCGATCTCCCTTTGAGATTACTTCGATGGGACATTACAACCCTGTTGACTCGGAATGTATTCTTACCATTACCAAGGTGGCGAGCTGCGAGCGTCCAGGGTTCAGCAGTGTTACGCCCGACTCCATGGAGCGTGTACGCATCGCGTCCGTCACCAGTCTCATCGACGCGCCACAGATCACCGGCAATGCGCCCATCCCTCCCACCTATTGTTCCTCGTTACGATTGATTGTTCGATGTCATTTGACAGACTTCCCTGACCAGATTGCTTTACAATCCGTCTTTTTTGTGTCACAGGCTTCTTAGGTGATCGGGCGCATGCGCCATCACCTGCACACCAAACTCATTCGATACCTCAAACATTGGCCCATCCTTCAGATACCGTGTTCTTCTCATCAGATTATGTTGGGAACAAGCAACGGAAAAGGCTGGGGTTCGCCCATAAAACAAGTGGAGACACTTGCCTAGGAGGAAAGAGGTGAATTTCTATCATTCAGATTCGGGCCCAGGGATCCCGTCAAGACGAGGAATGCAGAATACTAGGAGTAGAGTTAATATCATTCAGGACCGTACTAGATCAAATCCAGTGTGTCGCGCCGACCCTGCAGTGAATGTGGCAGACTGTCGAGACCACTTTCCACCCCGCCATCCTTCCTAAGCTGTACTTCCATATTTGATGGCCCATTGCTTTAGTGAAAGTATATGACAGTCAAACATTTGCTTGGTTGGGCCAGTTGGCGTTGCGGAGTTAAACGGATGTAGTGGGTCACGTGATAGAAGTGATGCAGAGATGGCGGCGTAGAGACCGGGAGTTGACTACTGATTACCGTGACCATGCCATTGTCTCTTGATGAAGAAGCCCGTCTCTACACAACCAACGCTGAACGAGAGAAATACGAATCACTTGCAACCCTTTATGGCATTGTTGTTGCCCTAGACTATCTGGAACGCGCCTACGTCCGGGACTCGGTGACAGCTGCAGAGTGCGTTATCATTCTTGATTTATCGGCGATGCATTAAGAGTGGGACACTAAGAGGTACTCTCCTGCATGCACCCGATTGCTGTCACAATATAAGACCATGCTAAAGCTAGTCGGTGATGACGTGCCGAGCATTGAGCAATTTATGAGTCGATACCGGGTAAGCACACCCCATCCGTGGCCCCTTAGTCGTTCAACCCATATCGTCCCCTTACCGCAGATGGACCTTCCCGCGGCCCTTCACCGTCTCACGGTCGGTGTTCCAGCGACTGTTGAGCACTCAAGTGAAGCAGGTCCGGAGACCGGAAAATGGGTCGCCGAGACGACGCAGGTTCGGTTATTCCTTTGTACATCGTTTCTGATACGATCTCCGAGACTGGCGTCTTTCCAGAGTTTCATCACCTTCATGGATGCTTTGAAACTACGCATGCGTGCCAAAGATCAGCTTCATCCAATCCTTCAAGAGCTTGTCACTGGCTATGCACGGTTCAAAGGAAGTAAAGATTGGGAGGGCCGAAGCAAAATGGTCGGATGGTACGTCATTCCATGGACACCAGTCCCACATGTTATTTACCCTTCTTTAAAGGTTGATCACGCTTAACGGGATGAAAGCATCGGAGGAGATTACCGAGGAGCAATCGAGACAGGTACTTGTAGTTTCGCCAGCTCAAGAAATGTGCTAATCACCTGTGTCCTAGTTGATGTTCGATGTGGAACACGCTTACGCAGAGTTTTTCAGGAGCCTCAGCAGCAAAGACGGCCACCCATAGCGGTAGTTGGCCTATCTTTATAGGGGATGATAGACTTGTTTGTAGATTGTGTGCGGTTCGTAATGATTAGTCTTGTACTCTCCGTTGCCAGTGGCACTTGCGGAACATAACCGACTTTGTGATTACGTCATCCGTAAACGTCCCTCACAGGCCTCACCGGCCTCACCAGTGGCACACGTCACGCCGCGTCACTAGCTGAGAATGTCTAAGTCGACCACCACCAAAGCTAGACGTCACCCTCGGCGCAAGCGCCCTTTAATGCGTTCTCAATGCTTTCTTCTGCTCACTTTAGCCCTGGTGTTCTTTCTATTATTTGCACTCAGAAGATACGCCAGCCATTCTCCAGATCCCTTCTCAGTCAAATGTCATTTTCCTGGGTGGAAAATCCATCCAGCTGTATCAGATTCCCCGCGTACACTTGACAACCAGGAGGTGGAAAATTTTGGTCCTTTGTATATGCTGGAGCTTGGGTCTGCGAAGACGATTCCCAACTCTTCGATGACTGCCCTTCTGCCTGTTACGGTGAAGAGTACCCGGACTTTGGAGCTGACGATCAC
>Ga0307512_10005277_pt1 | contig 13566 bp, 11 predicted proteins | sample 14_EM_MG_FD_200267 | JGI IMG/M metagenome (GOLD analysis project Ga0307512, IMG submission 200267) | Populus trichocarpa ectomycorrhiza microbial communities from riparian zone in the Pacific Northwest, United States - 14_EM | ecosystem: Host-associated > Plants > Roots > Unclassified | place... | reverse complement strand
GGTCTTGAATCTTGGGTAATCTTGGTGGTAAATGATCGTAGAAATCTATAAATAAGGTTTTGGCTGCCTTTCTAGGCTAATAAGCAAGAGGTCGTCCCGCGACAGCCTCCCGGACAATCACAACTTAATTCATTTTCAATGCTGCAACTCAGTGATCCTAAACGTTTTAGCCAATAAAACCAGTTAAAACTCCATTTATAGACATTAGTGGCTATCTCGCGCTTTGATAAACCATCCTGCAAGGACAAAAATCGTTGACGCTCCGTTGACGCTCATTTTCAGAATGGGGCAGCGAGCGTATTTCTTTCTCTTTTGGGTTGGAATACCGCCAATAGATCGTTTATGATCGTTTGCATCCAATTGCCATCTAGATTACTCATGATGCAAGACCAAAAATCATTGACGCGCTGTTGACTATCATTTTCAGGATGGGGCAAGGAGCGTGGCTCTCTTGTTTTTAGTTATAAAGGCTGCCAATTCATCCGAAAAGGTCAATGATGTGCAAATGTTAATATTTTGCGATTAACAGTAGGGTATCTAAATGTGACCATAAATAGAAAAACCTGAAACACAGAACCGGAGATTGGAACCGATGGGTCAAGCCAAACCCGGCAAATCCCACGGGTTGACGGGTATGGGTGCGGGTTTGGCCTGCAAAGACGCTGCGGGTCGGGTTTTTGGACGGTTCTCAAACCGAACCGAATCGTTTTGCTGGTCCGAACCCGGACCACTGGCAGGTTACCTGGACCCGTTGTTAACACTAAATGAACCTGCAGTGGGTTACTAGCACTGGGTTGCTTCCTGGACTGGAAAGAAACCCGCTGGTTTTTGGCTGGGGCGGAGCCACACCCTGCTTTGATTTTAAGGTTCCTTCCACTTTGGCTCAACTTTGGCCCCAATTAAATATCTGAGTTCTGATTGTATTGTGACATGATCAATGTGTAAATTCAGCGGTTGTATTCACTCTGTCACCGTCCGCTTGCAAATTTGCCATCCGACCAATAGTCATAGAATTGCGGTGAAATAACGCACACTTTCAAGCGAAGCATGTGGATGATCGATCGCAACTCAATCAATATTCGTTGGATTGCACATCTGAAACCTGGAGGTGAATGAGCACATAACATTGCACAATTTTCATATTGATCATGTCACGATATGATCCAAACTCAGATACTTATTCAAAGTGCAACTTATGATGTTGCAATGTCGAGTTTTTGGTGGTAAAACTGGCCCAATTGCAACAGTCCGGGTTTTCGTCTGGTAAGAACCATTCCAACTGATCCGTTCTGGGTCGGAACCGGACCTGGAACCAACCGTGGAATTTGGAATTGTTGCTACCACCTGTCTCACAGCATTGATCATAGTATCTTGTGTCGACCTCACTGTTGGGCAAATTGTTGGATGTTGCAAGATACCAACCACATGGAGGTATGCTGCATAGGTTATGTCATGGTTGGTAGGTTGATCAACTTGACAAAAGCAGAATTTGCATTGTGACCATCACTTGATGGGGAATAGTCATGCAAACCGTACATCGTGACGAGGTGGTTTGTGTGTGATCCTTGTAGATTCCCGGTGATGTCTTGAAACAAACATCAACCAATGTCCTTTCCATCGAAAAATGTAATTTCAATAACTATCAAAGATAACACTCTAGTTGTCCTTCGCCACAATATATCCCTGTATACAAACAATCATCATCAGCCTGACTTACTGCAAATTGCAGCACTGTTTGAATCCCTTTCAACCTGCAGTTATAGGCAGCAAGATGCATCTTGAATGGAACATGCAAGTCTGCTGTCAGTAAATCCATTTTGACTTCTGGCTAGCAATTTATTCCTCAAAACTTTTCACTTCTTTTTGTTTTGATCTGCCTCACCGTTCCACAACAGCAAGTCCCGACATTACAAACAGCTCAGTCAGGTGCAATTGAATCTGAATTGAGCCAAATGGTAGGCGCTTTATCGAGTTCGCCACCTGCCGAGGCATATCAGCAACCCAGATATATATTAGTCCACCGAGATGCTGCAATGGCAATCACTGAAAATATGACCATGGAGATACATTTCAAAATTGTATGTACATCTGAACTTGGTGGGAATCGCCACCAGTATGCCATTGGATGTGGGAAACTCCATATGAATGTAGACGGTGGTCATCAAGCAATATAGTGTACAGCAGGTGTATGTAAGGCACTGCATGAGGAATTTTAAGCAGACTGCAATTGGAAACCCCAATGGTCGACCAAGGCATTTGTCCGCACAGTCCTCAACACCAAACATTAGGATGATGTCTGTTCCGTGATGTTCACGGATGTAAGGTGTTATACGCATCCCTGGCGGTGGACAAACCATTCTTCAAAGACAGTAGAGGAGGCTCTGGAGTCGTATATGATTGAGGTAATGGTAGAATCTGACTTTCGGAAGCAGGATCTAATTTTTTGTAGGTTTTCAACATGCCAGTGACTATGGCAAGGCATGGATGTCAGGTACAGATAGAACAGTCGGACATGTGCCATTCTGTGAATATCGCCCAAATCGCCAATGGAGCTTTTTTGTGCACTAAGATAGAGGAAACACAATACCTATTCAACAAACCTTGAGCAGAAGGATGTAAACAGATGAAGCCCGGTGTTGAGTTTTGTGGGCATACCAAAGTTGAAGGCTGCACCACAAAGGCACATGGCAACAGTTTCTGAGAATCAAACAGGCAGTGGCTTTCCTTGACAAATCGGCACTGCAAAGAATGTCCAGTTACACTGCAGAAGTAAATGAATGTGTGCACCTCGATCAGACGCAGCACTACCTCCACCCCAAACACCACCTGCACAACCTGGTCACCATGATAGCACATAATGGTCTGAAATTAAAGGTGTGCCACCCCGCTATGTATATAATCATACTTCTCTTCCCCACACTTAGGTTCACACTCTTGATGTACATCCCAAGGCTCACAAGTATGATAAAGATGGTATTCCAAATTTGCTGAATGATGAAAGACCATCTACTGGTTACTACACTATCAGCTGAGTGGCAGTGCAGCTGACATCCATTTTGCAGACAAAAACGGCCATTTGAGGGAAGCTGACAGTGAAGATGAGAACTGATAAACGGGAGCGGGATTTGTATGTCTTAATATTATTTACAATTGGTGGACACCTTAAAGTATATTTTAATGAATATATATGTATGGATTATTAAACAACAATGTACGAGTAGAGTTCGCACCGGGTTCAAATTCCTGGGTCAGTTCCGGGTTCAGTTCCACCAGGTACTGGACCGTGGAAATGGGTCTTACCACATGAAAAACCAGGACCATTGGAAAGGGGCCGGTTTAACCACCAAAAACCCAACATTTCATGTGCACAATTTTGGCTCCTATTAAGTATTCAAGTTCTGATCGTATCATGACATGATCAGTATGTACATTGCTCAGTTTCTGCCGCTGTTTCACCTCGCGCTGTCAGATATGCGACCGGACCAGTATTGGTTGAGTCACTATCCAAAACCCGCAACTTCAACGGAAAATATCATGTTATTTCACAGTGATTCAACGAATATTGGTCCAATCGCAAATCTGAAGGCGGGAGGTGGACGAGCGCCAAAAACAGCAAAATTTATGTATTGGTCATGTTACGATTCAGTGAAATCTCAGATAGTCATTTCGAGTGAAATATGCAGGAACCGGAGAATGGAACCGAGTTCCGGGTACAACCCGGCCAATAACCTAGAGGTGTATGTCCGGTCCAGGTAACAACCCCGCAAAGTCAAAGTTGGTCGGGTTTGTGACTGCGTCCGGAACCAAACTGATCTTGTTGGCCAGTCCCAACCCAGACCGCTGGTGGCCTACCGGGACCCATTGCTAATACCGCGATCTAGTGATAAAGCAGATCGTACATAATGTGGATAGAACAGCTGCCAACTCTCCATTACTGATATTATATGCAAAAGTGAATGGTTCCATATTTTGGATATACCAGTGCCAAAATGAATGTCAACAGAGGGTCAAGGAATTTTCTTGCTGTAAGTTCGGGAATCAAAGAGTATACCAGTCACAGTTATACACAATCAAAGTATTATCTGCCTTTACAGGCCATAGAGACACGTACAAGTCCCCTGCTTTATTTCAACAATCAGTGTCAAAGGAGCAAAAAGGATTTTTGGTCATACATCTTGGGTAATCTATGTTGCCATTGATCGCAGACATCTATTGACCCCGAGTCAACCGCAGGTATAGGCAGATATTCAAGAAATGATTCCACGATAACCTCCCGGATGATCACAACATATTCCATCTTTGCAGCTGCAACTCAGTCATCATCAGCATTGTAGTATAGTAAACTGGTCACCACTTCGTATATAGATGTTAACTGCCACTTCGCACTTTGATTAAGCATGATTGTACACCAAAGTTTGTGGATGTTCTTTTATGATTCATGTTCAACATTGGACAAGGTGTGTGTTGCTTTCATTTTGGCCTATAATAGTGGCCAGTACTGTGCTTATGTATAAGAACAATGCAGTCACTCTCTATTAACCTGACTTACAAGACCGGCATTTATTGACGCTACATGGATGCTCACTGTCAGGAATCAGTTGTGAAGTCGTAGCTGGTATTTTCCCCAATTGAGACAGCGAATACTTTAGTATGCATGAGAATGACCGAGTCTCTCATCAAGTACATTACTTGAAAGGCCAGCAATTGTTGATGCTGGGTTGACGCTAATTTTCAAAATTGGGCAGGAAGTGTGTCGCTTTCTCTTTTGCCTATAAATGCAGCCTACACATTGTTTATGAATATCTGCAACCAATCACCAGGCAGATTCACCACGATGCAAAGACCAACATTGTTCACCCTCTATTGATACTCACTTTCGGGATGGGGCAGGGATTGTGTCGTATTCTTGATTGCTTATAAATGTGGCCTATACCTCATTTATGAATGTCTGCATCCAATTTGCACTCAGATTACTGAAGATGCCATACCAAATATCATTGACACACTGTTGATTCCCATTTTCAGAATGAGGCAGGGAGCGTATCTCAATTGTTTTTGATTATAAAGGAAGGCTATCAATCAGAAAAGGACAATGAGGTACGAAAGTCACTATGTGGCGATTAGCAGTAGGATATCTGGATGCAACCGTAAATGGAATAATCCGAAAAGCAGAACCAGGAATTCAATCTGATGGGTCTGGCCAGCCCCTGAAAAACCAGTAGATTGACACGCACGGGCCCAGGGTTGGCCCCCTAATAAGGAGAATGCAAGGTTGCTGGATGGGTCTGCAACTGAACGAAACCATTTTGGTGGTGTGAACCCTGACCCCAGGTGGGTTACCTGGACCAATTGCTATTACAAATGTCGAATAAATCGTTCAAAAGCATGTCAGAGAGCATATCAGAGAGCGCATCAGAGAGCATGTCAGGGAGCCACAGAGTTATATTGTCAAAAGGAGATTGTCAGAGAGCGTATCAGATATAGTGTGTCAGTTTCATCAAATTACAGTGGGTAGTACATCAAGAGTGTCAGCTCCAGTGTTGACCAGATTTGTCCAGATAGTTGAACCTCAATACACATTACTAACACATCATAGCATTCTTTGCTGGATGGATCAACAGTTGTCCCTGTTGTACTTGCCAGTGACAAAACTATGCTCTCCACAGGAAGCCGCGACACAAGGTTATGGCTGGTTTGTCCCACTATCGGCTATCTCTCTAAGGCAGAGAGACAATGGGTCAAAATGCAATGATTCATATCAATTGGTGTCATACTGAAATATCCATAGGAACTGACAACCCATACCAATAAGATCACCTGCCATGGCTGGATACAGTGTTAGCAACGGTTCTGGGTACAGGTCCAAACCAAACCAGTAACAAATTGGCTGTGTGGATTGTCAATACACATGAACCGTCAATTGGTGCACAGTTTAATGGCAGTCTCTCAATCCGTCTGATTTGGGCTGGTTCTCAGTGGGTCGCCCAGCAGGTGCATCTGTAGATTTATACAATGATCTTGTTTTTGCAGTTGGATAATTGTATATTACCAAAATTAGGTATTCGACAGCCAATAATCTCCTTTTGCATATTTTGCAATCTGCGAAATTGATAATTTTGGAATCCGTATTTTTCCTGTTATACGTCGTATTTTTGGCTATACAGGCAGTCAATAGTTGTTTTATGAGCTCATCAAGGTGCGCAAAAGCCTTGATTCCCTAATATCCAGGACCAAGTAGTGTTGACGGTCTGTTGACGATCAGTTTCATGATGGGGTAACATATGTGTCATGTACTGTTTAAAATGAAAAGGCTGCCACAATATTGTATATGAATTATTAATACATGGCGACACTTAGATTAGCCAAGATGCAACTCCAAAAATCTTTGACACTCCATTGATGCTCATTTTCAGGAGGGGGCAGGAAGCATGCTGCAATTGTTTTTCCCCTGAAGGCAGTCAATATCTCATGTAGGCATGTGTGCAGACCAATCGCCAGTTGAATTACCGAAGATGCAAGATGAAATATCAGTGATGCTCCATTGATGCACGATTTCAGGCTGGGGCAGGCAGCATGCCCCATTTGTTTTTAGCTATAAAGGTGGCGACTGTCTCATGTTTCGGTGTTTGCACACAATCGCCTCTTGGATTACCAAGATGTAATACCAAAAATCATTCACACTCCATGGAAGCTCATTTTGAGGATGTGACCGGGAGCGTGCAGATATCATTTTAAACTTGGAAAGCAGCCAATACCTCGTGTCTGAATGGCTGCAACCAATCGCCATGTAAGTTACACATCATATATATCCAACAATCATATACGCTCCATTGACGCTCATTTTCAGCATGGGGGAGTGACGGAGTCGTTTACTCTGTGGCCAAGGCAGGCTGCTAGTACGGTGGTTATGAACTGCAGCGACCAGGTTACTTTTCAATTACCATACTTACAAGACTACAAGTCGTTGACGCTCCATTGACCCTGCTTTTCAGAATGGGGCAGGGAGTATGTTGCGACTATTTTTGACCCAACACGCAGCCAATACCTCATGTATGAATGGCTCCAACTAATTGCCACTTAGGTTACACAAGATGCACTGCCAAAACTAGGTGATGCTCCATTAATGCTCATTTTCAGAATGGGGCAGTGACCGTGACATTCACTCTGTTGCCAAGAACGGTTGCCAGCCGGTTGTGTATGAGTAGCCCCAACCATTGCACTTTTCAATTACCATACTTACAAGACTACAAATCGGTGACGCTCCATTGACCCTCATTTCAATTTACTGTCCAGTCAAGATCTGCTGCCATCAATAATTGCATTTATGATCATTTGAACTTTGTGGTTGCCTTTCCAGATAATCAGGACTTGGCTCTATGGCAAAGCCGAGCCCAGTAATATTCTAGCACTGGTCGCTCTAATCTGTTGAACATTTATATAACTTGCCAAATAATGCATATTGCCTGCCATAGCACTATTTACTACTCAATATTCTCACGCGACTGCTCAATATTCTCCCATAATATTTCTCTACATGAAATTCTTGGTTAAACCACATACTGAATTTGGTGATAATACATTGATGCATTCTGTCCGACTTTTTTTTTTTTGGATCCCCTTATTCCTCCTCTTTCCCAAAGTGATATTGACTGTCATCAACACCTTTTCAACCTTCTTCTTTCACCATCATAGAGACTGGATCAATCTGGGAACATCTGGTACGGCACTCACATTCTGCTCTTCCGGGGTTTCTGAAACCTCTCTGCCATTGTCCAGTTCCATCGGTTATTCATTGTCTGCCTCCCAGCCGCTTTCACTGTCATCTGGATTATCGAAATCACCATTCAAGTTATGACAATTTTCGGTGTCTGACATCCATTCAGTTGAACAATCCTGGTCACCTTCGGTAGGATGGCGGTTGATTCGTTTGATTCAGCGGACATTCAATACTTCAGTTCGCTCTCCAGGGAGGTCCTTTGCAGACAAAGCTGGTGGCACAGGTGATTGTTCCGACAATTTGAATGCAGCCGCACCAGCATGTTGAAAGTTTGACCAGAATGCATTGATGATCTCTTTGGTATCGGAAATGTACCTGACGGATGACATTTGTTTATTTTGAGTGCAAGATTCCTCCAATGTAGCTCATAGGTGTTGGCTACTCTGCCACATCTCAACAAAGTCGCGGACCCTAGCCATTCAGTGCAACTTCATTTGCTCGGCCTATCTCTTTTTTCTCCATCTCGTTATCAGTACTGGGTATATCCAATGCTGGGTCATCGCGAGCCAGTAATCCGTTGCTGGCTCGAGCAAACTGCCATACTATGACCTTTTTGCGAAGGGTCTCGACTGCAGTGTTGGACTGCCTCCACCCGATCACATCTCAGCCATCGGAAGAACTGGCCTCCGCTCAGTCACTGTGAGGTACGATAGAGAATATATCATGTGCCACATTGGAGAGATTGGGGTGCTTTGAGTGCATTTCCTCTTGCTGCCGCCACCAGTCTGTGATATCCAGTAACCATAATGTACTACTAACCTCCATTGGGTCGGAGTGGTGATCATGAAGATTCCGATTACATTGCCCCCACTGCTGTGCTGATTCAGAAGGTCAAGTGAAATAGAGCCTTGCAGCATTCAATCTACATGCTGCACGATCGCTTCATCCGGGTGTCGTTTCAGCCTCATCGTTATGCATTCAGTATTCATTATCATTGCTGGACACCTAATATTGATCACACGAAGTTTGGTGAGATCTAGAAACCATTGCGGAGGAGATAAGATTGTTGTTTGGTATACTTTCGGGTAGAGTGACCAGCCAATATTGATGTTTAGCACAGTATGCGTTCTCTACATCCTTCAACAAGGCCTCCTGGCATTGGGTAGTATAAGAAGTCTCGTCTTCAGGATAAATATCCATTCCATTGTCCCACTTCCTACAGCATCGCAACTTCCAGAAAGGATCAAGGATATGTGCCGCAATGAGAAGCATACCTCTTGCATTAGTAACTTTGGGATAATATTTTGACAGCTTCTGCCACATAAACTTCATGCTATAGTATAAGTCTCTCTTCAATTGTGTTTTCTTCTTGGCCAAAGCTCGCATCACGCCATCCATATGATAGAACATGTCATTATAGACAGTGATGGCATGATGCAGAGTAATGATATACCATTTCGACATCCACAGGGTCCACTACCAGAATGGCCATAAAACTTCCATGAAGTAGTTGACAATGGTTCGCTGGTCATGTGTTGTTAAGAGTGGCCGGTCATCGAGGCATTTGGGATTCTTGGGCCACTCGCAGGTGAATTCTGGTATTGAGTAAGCTCGCTCAAACAACTCCAGTGTCGAATTCCACCATGGTTTCACATCCATAATTGGCAGGACTGCAATTTGTACTTTGGCTTTCTGCTAGGCAACGAACTTATTTTGATGACCAGGTGTCAGCGTAATTAATACAGCAATCATTCTCTGCTATATGAAGGTCAATTTCAGCACTTTCAAAGTATGTTGAAATACGTACTTTCTCAATTAACTTTGCTAAAGCTGGTTTCATGGCTGACACTTTGTTGATTCGAGCATTGCCCTCTTTTCGATGTCTTTGACTCTTCCCAATTTCTGTGCTTTCATTCTCCACCAACTGTTGATCGCGCTCATGGGCTTCGCAAGACTTCATGCTGCCTTCTACCCTGAGACTGCTCACGAATGAACCCAGAGCAAGCTGATTGATGTGTGCCATGCATGGTCTGTGGTTTCTCAATGCGGGCCACTTAATTCCGGAGGCCAGAAGGGTAGTTTGTAATTAGTGGGCCATCAAGTAATTTGAAGAAGTATTATCGGCTGTAATTCCAAGTAAACGGCCATCAGTCAGCTCATGACAATCTAGAACTTTCTTCAAATGTCCAGTGAGCCATCCTCCTGTATGTTGACTCTGGACCGGTAATCCTTAATGGGCTTCCGAGATAGGGAAAGAATGGGCTATCGACCTCATCGAATGCCAGTTGTACTTCTTGCATACCCCGATTTCGATCCATATAATAGGCAATAACGGATGTTATTGCAAATTTGTTCATCGATGTCCATCAGTCTAAAGCTAAACTATCTTTGTTTCTTGATGGCAATTGCTTCTTAATTGCATCCACTGTCAGTGTGTATTCCCTGCAGCAAATATTGCTCAGAGTGATGCCTGACGGTAATGGCAACTCACTTGGTATTGTGTTCTATAACTGTCATTGCTCAAGGTTTGATATCGCGTTTCATGGAATAAGAGCCCTAACAAATACCAGCATGAGGTAGTAATTCCCGGTGTCTTGGTGAAATTCGGCAGATTGAATGTTCCTTGCTGCCAGTTCAGCGCGTTTTGTCTGTCAATTCAGTAAGTATACTTAAAACCCAAATGTTAAATTTGGATTTCCTGTGCAAACTTAGAATCGGAATACCTCAACTTCCATGCCTCTTGAGTATGGCAAATGCTGTTTCACCGACCATTGAACTAGTCAATTCGGTTGCTTCTGACACTGTTGATTCGATGAATTTTGCAATTTGTGCTTTTCCCAGCCAGTGTTTCCTCATTGAGCTGGTCCTATGTTCTGATAGATGGCAATGAAATTGATGGCAAACGATACATATGATGGCAGGGCTGCCGTTCTTCTCAATTCGGCAGTGCAACTAGAATCACCTCAAAGGTGCATGTCAGGAATTAATCCAAGCAATAGGCTGCTCCGAGCCTACATTCATTGAAGCCCACCAATCATTGAAGCGGATTTCTAAATCAAGGTCGCTTAAATCACTATTACAGACAAGTTCAGTTTTTGAAGCTATCATAACCTCGAGAAATGAGGTATTGAAAGATGTTGTATCTGACATCGCGGTAGAGAATTGAATTCTAGGTAATTGGACCTGAGTAACTGTCAAAAGATACGTTATCGTCTGCTTGAACGCAGGTTTCTCAATATTGACTTGAGAGGTACAAGCAAAGAAAATGTCAGCCCTGTGAGACATCGCATGCATATTTCTGAAGTTGAATACAAAGACATACATAGACGAGGCATCAGTATGCAAGTCAAAGTTGAAGCTCAACATCTTCCTGATTAGGCAAGACCTTTGGAGCTTCACCTAGCAGGACTGCGGTGATGCTGACAGCTATGCATCACAGATTGATCAGAAAATCAAGACTCACAATCTCTGCGCAGGACTATCAGCACCCTCCACCAATGACACCGATGGCAATATCGACACTGCAAAGATAATCGCCCTGAGGAGTGAGCAGGAACTCATCTTCTACCTCCGTCAAGGGATCCCAGGGAATGACGAATGTAATGTCTTCCAGGTGCTCATGATAGATATAAATACAACAATGACCGCCATGCCTGATGAGATCGTCACCAAGCTTGTCTAAAAGGAAGCTGCAATCAAAAGAGATAATAGACTCGCTCCAGGAGTGCTGCTTTGTGCAAAGATGGGTGGCAAAGGTGGTAATGGCAGTAAAGCCGGTAATGGCAGCAAAAGTCCAAAGAGGGATAAGAGAAATATTGAGCTGGATATACCAGAGAAGAATGGGCGTAAGTGCTTTCAATGCCAATGGCAAGGGCATATAACCGGGAACTGCCTGGGCAAGCAACGCAGCAATCATCCAAAGCCTGCTGGAACTGCCGCAACAGCATCAACTGCCGCAACAGCATCACCTGATACCACTTTGACTCTCACCACTTCAATCAAAAACAGCTGGATAGTGGCTAACTCAAATGCATTATCCAGTGATTTGTTCATCAGTTGCGGATAAAAGACTTACATATCCGGCCATTGATCAATGTTCATCACCTATATCGAATGTCCTCTGAATACACCGAAGGGACAGGATTAGTCCTATTAATGGTTCCACATTTGTGGTTCAGTTACGGGTCCGTGTTGGAACCGAACTGGGACCGGTCCAATGGGTGTTACCCTATCCGAGTTCCGACCCTCACCGAACCCGCAGTGTTTTGCCCCGTTCCACATTTTTGCAAACTTAGAACTTCAGCTCCAATTAAGTGTTTGAGTTCTGATCATATCACAATATAATATATACGTAGAAGATGAAGTTTTAGATGCACTGTCACCTCCCTTTGTCCAGCTTCCAATCCGATCACTGTTGGTTGAGATGCTGTGAAATGATGCCAAAAGTTGGGCATTTTTTGCAGTAACTCAACGAATATTGATCGGATCGCAAATTGGACAATGGGAGGTAATGGAGTATCTAAAACTGCAACTTTTACGTATATATTATATTGTGATACATTCAGAACTGAAATACTCAATTCTAGGCAAAGTTCTGAGTTCAACAAAATGAGGCTTTGCTGTATGATAAACCCGGCTAAAAAACCGCCGATTTAGGTGCAGTTCGGGATTGGAACTGCTCGTCCTCAGGCTGTTCGGTTGCTTGGCAGGTCCTGAACCGCACAGGGGCCTCAGTGCCAGTTCCAACCAGCACCGCGGACGGGTAACCCGGAACCATTGCTACCACTAGGACTGATACATTGGGGTCCCATCATTTGGAACCGGATACGGAAGTGTTAGGTTGGTTTGTCAACTGCCAGATAGTTAGATGGAAACGATTATACTTCAAGATGTGGTACATTTGCCGGTATCGTTCGATCTCATCTTACAGTCTCAGATCATGGACAGGGACGTCAAAGTAGAACCAGTGAATCTCTATTGTCTAAACCTCTACAATCGCCATGGCAAGTTGATTTCTACTGCACCTCAGGTCAATGAGCTATTCATTCTGGAACAAGTTCCGGAATTGACTCAATACTCTCATAGTGACAACAGCTGCCTGCTGGCATATACGACAACTGCGCATGCATCTCGGCAAGCTGCAGAGAAGCGGATGGTATGGCACTGCCAGTTGGCGCATGTCGGTCTCAAGGATTTGAAGATTTTGCCGAATGTCATTGACAATGCTTCGCAGATGTCCGGGAAGTGCATTTGCAAGAGCTGCATCAAGTGCAAATTAGCTCGAGAGCACTGTACTCCGAATACAACTTCCCATGCCACTAGGCCACTGCCGCTAGTACACTCGGACATATGCAGTCTACTGGCAACACCCATCGGAGGAGGTCAATATGTGTTGCTTTGTTTGTTTGTTTGTAATCATATTGCATTCAGCCGCTGGCGGCCATGGCATATCCCGTACATATTTCCTCCCCGCTTCTTCCGTACCATAAAGAAACAAAAGCAAAGTCGCGAGTCCTCTTCTCCCCTTAACAAAAGAAACCGCCAAAAAACAACATCAACTTTTACACCCCCCCATCACTCGACTCCTCGTGATCTGAGTTCTCCGCCTCCTCAACCACTCCGCTAATTCTACCGACATCTGTACAGGATAAGAAATCCATCAGAGCCTGCGAACACTTTTCTTCTGCAAAAACGAGAGACATTGGCAATGAAATCTTTGGCTTCTTTAAAACCTTTTCCACACCCTCATACCCATCCTCCCCCTCTTGCCCATCAACCCAAAGCCTTTTTTGTTCTCGTTTCCATCTTTTACACCACTTAAAAAGGTGGTCTCTTGTCTGATATTCATG
>Ga0307512_10005275_pt1 | contig 13572 bp, 12 predicted proteins | sample 14_EM_MG_FD_200267 | JGI IMG/M metagenome (GOLD analysis project Ga0307512, IMG submission 200267) | Populus trichocarpa ectomycorrhiza microbial communities from riparian zone in the Pacific Northwest, United States - 14_EM | ecosystem: Host-associated > Plants > Roots > Unclassified | place... | reverse complement strand
GAAAGCACCCTCAATGTTGAGGGTAAGTACTGCTGGTCGCGTGGGGTTTGGGTTGGTCGTCTTCTTCTTGCTAATAGAGCTGGCAATGGGCATGATAGCTCGCAGTAGTGCATCAATAGCGGAGTTCTCAGATTGGGCTCCCATTTGTGAAGGGTGAGTCGCTCCGCACATCTGGGCAGTTTGGGACAGCCGTTTTGCCACAATTGATTCCAGGAGTTTCCCAAAGCATGACAGGAGTGAGATTGGGCGGTAGGATTTCGGGTGCGAGTATGACTTCTTTCTGGGTTTGGGAATGATGACACAGTTGGCAATTTTCCACTCTGGTGGATGGGGGGCATGTCTGAGGTATGCAGTGAAGAGGTGAGGAAGCAGATATGGGACAGCGTTATTGAATTGTCATAGGGTGTCATAGGTGATGCTGTCTGGTCCACCTGATGTGCTATATTTCAGGTGTGAAAGTGCCAGCTGTATTTCTTTCGCAGTGACATCTCTTGTATGGTGGCGTAAATCTTTCTTGGAGGTAAGAAGGTTTGGGGGGAGTGGTGTCCAACCTTCGGTATTGATCTCAGGAAAGAGTGCAGTGCATAATGCATCGCATTTTCCCTGAAAGTCTGACTGCCCCTCGAGTGGCGGAATAGGCCTGTGGTGTGTGTTGTGATGTCGGATGGTTTTCCACACTGTTCGTGTAGAGGCAGCTTCGAGTTGGTGGATTCGATAGGCTGTTTTGGCATTGCATACCATTGTCAACCACTTGTGGCATTTGTATTGACTGTTTTCTCGGTTTGCATCTGAGGGTTGGACACCTGCCTGTCGATCCGCACGCTTGACACTCTACTTTGCCAGTGTCAGACTGTGGTTCCACCAGGGTGCTTCCGTTTTCCGTGATTTCTTCAATGGGATGGCTTTGTCGACTGCCTGGTGAATGAGTTTTGTGATGTTGGAAATTGCTCAGAGCGTGTCGTTCATCCCTTGAAGGTGTGAAAGTTCCATCCCAGCAGACTTAATTGTGTCGTCAAACGTTCGCCAGTTGGCCTTTCGCCAACACCGACAGGGTACTGTCGGTGCCATAGTCAAGGGTAGGGATAGGGCGATACTGATCACACTGTGGTCAGAGGTGGACTCATGGTCAACAGCCAATGTTAGGATTGATTGGGTCACTGATCCCCGGGAGAGACATAAGTCGATGGTGGAGGGCTGTCCGCCATTCCTGGGGTGGTGTGTGGGGATCCTGGCTGATTCTGCAGATGGAAATTGTTGTCCTCAGGCCAGTTCGCGATCGTGTGGCTTGCTTGGGAGGTGCATAGTGTCTGCATGAGGATTCCTTACCACCACGAGTGGTGTGTGTTCAGGTCTCCCATAAGTATGCAGTCCATTGGTAGCTTGATTGTAGGAAGAATAGTAGCCAGCGGTTCCGATCGGCCAGGGGAATAAAAATTAAATAGTGTAAACTTTTTCTGATTGTGTGGCGTGGTGAATGTAGTGCCCAGGAATGAGTCTGCGGCTGTGAAAGTGGTGGTAACGATCAGGCCAGATGTGTGGCATACGTACGTCACTCATTTGGGTTTCGTTGGGGTTAGGGTAAAGGCATTAAATCCTGGTAATGAGGGTGGGTTTCCATGTCTATCGCACCATGGTTCTTGGAGGAGGCAGATAAGGTTTTCTGGTTTTCTTGAAAAATCTTGCAATGCTGAGATTGTCATTGCTTGGCCTCGCGTACAGTTCAGCAGCTGTACGGACCCAACGGATGCAGGGAGGGCCATCTAATTGGCTGCTCCCCCTTTTTTTTTTTTTTCCCTTTGGCTGAAATGGTGCGTGTGTGTTACGGATCGTCGTGTGGGACCGAGGGCTTGCTTCTGCTGCCTTGATGAGATGAGATGGGGGCAGACCGGGGGCGTCTCCCTGCTCTGTTGTAGAAGTTGTCTTGTTGAAGATGCGGAGTTTAATTCGTTCCGGGCAGTTCGGGTCGCTGGTTTTGTGGGGTGCGTTGCAATTGGCGCAACATTCGGTGGATGGGTACAGGCAGGGCCTTTTTTGCAGATTAGGAGGGTGCATGGGTGCTCTCATGTCTCGTGAGGGCTGGCACAGACAGCACAGCATGAGTTGTTTTGGCAGAGGGCAGCAGGGTGACCATATCCTTGACAGTTGCGACATTGAGTGCTGCGTCCATATGTGATGTAGTCGTCCAGTTGGCATTCCCAGTTGCAGACAAAAAGGTTCCGGCATCCAATGTCAGCCTTTTTGACATTGCCAGTAAGCGTCATCACCACTGTGGAGTTTGTCTTGTGCTCGCACCGGTCAGCGGGTAAAAGCCAGTGTGGAATCTGCCCTTGTATCAGCTGGGGGTAATTAGTAGCAATGCTCTGGGAGATTTCAGATAGAGAGAGGTACGTGGGGACTCCGTGCAGCAGAAATTGGCTATAGCGTTTACCAATCTCCACCTTCTCACACTTCCCGTAGTATGAGAGGGCATCGGCAATGATCGTAGAGTAGTCCTCATATATGACGTTGTGCTGGGCATTGCTGGTGGTGAGAATGACCGAACCACATACGGTGACTCGAGCGCGGATGAACAGAGGTACGAGAACGTCCTTGTTGTTGACCAGGGCAGCGTTGACATGACGGAGTGCAGTATCTGCCACAACCTGACGTTCGGCATAGGTTTTGTCTGGCTGAATGTCCCCTGTGTCGTTGGTAGTGCCATTCGGAAAGTGGCATGTGACTTCACGCTCGGCTTGTGGATACTTGGTGGGAATAAGTTTTGGAGGGGGCGTCTTCTGCTTCTGGATGCCACTCGGTACAGTTTCTTATCCACAAGTACCAGTGGGTGGGTTCTTTTGAGCAGTCACTGGTGCTGGGAGAGTGGTATCCAAGGTGGTAGGAGTGGTGGACCCAGCTACGTCTTTGCCGGCATTCTTCTTTGTAAGTTGCAGCTTGAGGACTTTCTTGGTTGGAGCTGCTACTGGTGCCTTCACGGGGGGTTGGGCAAGATGTTGCTGGTGGGTGAGAAGCTACGTCTGCAGCTGCGTGACATCGGAACCCAGTGAAGTGATCTGGTTGTGCAACTGGTCAGTGGTTTTCTTGAAGGCAATAGTGGTATCGGCCACTAACTTCACGATGTCTCCAGCGATCCGGGTGTAGAGGCATTCCATAGCTGCTTGAGTGATGATTTCGAAGTCAGAACGTAGGGCTGCATATTCAGCACTCAGTGGGGGGGGCAGCTTGGGAGCAACATATTCTGGGAGATCAATATCGTTGCTGATTGTTTGGGTCTCGGTGATGGGTTCGGTGTCTTGGAAATCCATCCTGTTCTCATCCAGGTCTCTCTCATTGGTATCGGATCCAGAGATGCTCTTCTCACAAGGGAGATTCGCTGGTGAGCGGGGACGGGAGCCCATCAGGAAAAAAAATCTGCGTCCGGACGCACAGGCTGCGTCTGGACACACCAGGTGCAAGGGACGCTCTGGACCCACTCTGGCAGGGCACATACCACTCCCAACGCGAAATGCACAGGCAATGTGAATTCAGACGAAGCACGTCATGGCACTATGCATTCGGACGCCATATGCCAGGGCACCGTACGTCCGGACGCAGCTCACCATGGCATCTGCTTACCTGACGGAGCGTGTCAGGGCATTTTCCTTCTGGATGCAGCCGTGTCAGGGCATTTTCCTTCTGGATGCAGCCCTGTCAGAGCATTTTCCTTCTGGGCGCAGCCGTGTCAGGGCAAATGGCATCCGGACGACACATGTCATGGCACCACGGTCATGCTGTCTGTCAAGGCACGGAACATCGTAGCAAATACTCTTGTCGTATTCGCAAACACGCAGCGGGTTCCAGGCATAGCGACTCAGTCCAGTTCTATTCATTCTATCTAATGTACATCTATATATGCTACTACCACACTTCGTGCAGAAGCAAAGGAAAGTTGGCAAATACGACACAATGCGTTGAGCATGATGCAATGAGCACGACGCAATGAGCACGACGTGATGAGCACGACGCAATGAGCATGACAACTATGAGGAGGATGGCGATGAGCACGCCGCCTGCGGCGAGGACGATAGCAAGTAGGATACGGCAAGTATGATTGCAAGTAAGATGCGGTGAGTACGATAGTGACCTTTGTGACATGGTTAGCACAGCTCTCAGAGTGACAGACAGCGGGAAGTTGTACAATACAACGTGACGAGTACAATGTCAATGAGGGTGCCGGTGGTGAAAACGATAGCGGGTAAGATGCGGTGAGTATGATGTCAATGAGGGTGCCGGCGGCGAGGATGATAGCAAGTAGGACGCGGCGCGTATGATTGCAAGTAAGACACGGCGAGTATGATGGCGAGCTTTGTGACAAGGTTAGTGCAGCTCTCAGAGTGACAGAGACACCGAGAAGTTGTACAATACACAGTGAGGAGTATGATGTAATGAGGGTGCCAGTGGCGAGGACGATAGTGAGTAGGACGCGGCGAGTAAGTCGCGGCGAGTATGATGGCATCAAAGACGCGACGAGTACGATGGCAATAGAAAGTGCCAAGCCACTACTAACACTTGCACTTTCGCAAGGTTCGGCTCGCTCATCACTCATAGATAGACCCCTTTTTTCTTCTCCTTTCACCTCGTCCTACTCGTCGACATTTTCCTAATCGACATCTTACTCGTTGCGCCTTTCTCGCCATCATACTTGCCGCGTCTTACACGCTCTCATACTTGCTGCATCCTACTCGCCCACACTCGCCGCATCCTACCCCCTATCGTTCTCACCGCCAGCACCCTCATTGACATCGTACTCGTCACTGTGTATTGTACAACTTCCCGGTGTCTCTGTCACTCTGAGAGCTGCGCTAACCTTGTCACAAAGCTTGCCATCATACTCCCCGTGTCTTACTTGCATACATACTCGCCGCGTCCTAGTTGCTATCGTCCTCGCCGCCGGCACCCTCATTGACATTGTACTCGTCACTGTGTATTATACAACTTCCCGGTGTCTCTGTCACTCTGGGAGCTGCGCTAACCATGTCACAAAGCTCGCCACATAATAGTCGCGTCTCACTCACTCCCATACCCACCGCGTCCTATGCGCTGCCACACTCGCCGCATCCTACCCGCTATCGTTCTCGCCACCGGTACCCTCATTGACATCATACTCGCCACGTTCTACCCGCTATCGTTCTCGCCGCCGGCACCCTCATTGACATTGTACTCGTCACGTTGTATTGTACAACTTCCCGCTGTCTGTCACTCTGAGAGCTGTGCTAACCATATCACAAAGCTCGCAATCATACTCACTGCGTCCTACTTGCTATCATCCTCGCCGCCGTTGGGGTGCTCATCGCCATCCTCCTCATAGTCGTCATGCTCATCGTGTCGTGTTCATCTCGTCGTGCTCATCACGTCGTGCTGAACACGTTGTGTCGTATTTGCCAACTTTCCTTTGTTTCCGCGTGAAGTGTGATAGTAGCATATATAGATGTACATTAGATATAATGAATAGAACTGGACTGAGTCACTATGCCTGGAACCTGCTGCGTGTTTGCGAATGCAACAAGAGTATTTGCTGCAATGTTCTGTGCCTTGACAGCCAGTGTGACTGCGGTGCCATAACACGCGTCGTCCAGACGCCATTTACCCTGACACGGCTGCGTCCAGAAGGAAAATGCCCTGACACGGCTGCGTCCAGAAGGAAAATGCCCTGACATGCTCCGTCCGGTAAGCAGATACCGTGGCGAGCTGCGTCCGGATGCACGGTGCCATGGCGAACTGCGTCCGAGTTAAGCAGGTTGCGTCCGAAGCGTCCAGAGTGTCTTGTGCGTCCGGACGCACAGGACGCAATTTTTTTTTTCCTGATGCCCAAGGTCATGGAAGCACCAGGGCGAATGAAGGACTCCATGGAGATCTGGCCACTGCCAGAGGAGGACATGAGGTGGGTTGCAACCGTGTTGGTGATGAGCGGATACGCAGGGTCCGCGATCCTGGATGGGGGTCGAAGTAAGGTCAGAAACGAAACTCAACCGAATCGGCTTCCCAGGGGATGAGGATGTAGCCCGAGACGCAGGGAACCTTTTGAGATCGTTTTTATTGAAATTGGTGGTGAGGGAGAAAAGTTCTTTTCAAAACGTAGGGGGGTTGTTGGAGATAAGATTTGATTTCGATCTATCGTGCTTTAACACTACAGGTTTTGTGTGCCCCTCCTTGCCATAACGCCCCCATGGGGCTTCCATCTTTCCCGTCCACTGAAGAAGTAGACGCACTAAGGAAAAGAACAAACAGGAGAGGAATCAAGGATCGCAACGCATGACACAGGACAAGGAACCAAGGAAATGCTCTGACAGTACAAAAGAAACCGATCGCCTCTGTCCTTCCTCCTGTTCATCGTGTCGGTCGTGATATTGTTTATGGTTCGAAAGCACCGAAGTCCGGCTTGGGAGAGGCCGAGTCACTTGCATTGGTGCAGTCTGGTGTTTTGTGGCTTCCGTCGAACCGGATGAGTGCAGAGTGTCCCAGGCCAGTTGCCGGTAGGAAGTGGCGCAGTGGGTTTGAGTTTTCGGGTGCGGTGATGAACTCTAGGGACTGGATGTCTCCTGTGGTGGCTTTGTGGAGGAGTGCCCGCTGCGGCGTCAGCAGCGGGCAGTCTCGCAGTAGGTGGTGAGAGGAGGTGAGGTCTGTGCCGTAAGGGCATGGGTCTGCTTTGATGTTGGGGGGTGGGTCGGAGGGCGATCGGTTGCAGAAGACCCTCCATATTGCTTGTGTGTCAGCCCAGTTCACCCTGTGGAGGTGGCTGGGAAACTTGAATGAGGGCTTCGAGAGTGGTAGTTCTGTTTTCCACCGTTGGAGGAGCTCCGCTCGTGCTTGAGCCAGTAGCCGTGTCTTGGCGGTGAGTGTGAAGCGGCAGGGGATGCCATAGGAGGCTCCCCATTTGGCGAGTGTGTCGGCTCGTTCATTGCCGTTGATGTTGCAGTGGGAGGGGCACCAGGTGGTGGAGATCTCCCAGCCCAGGAGGCTGAGGTCGCTAATCATTTCCAGGGCACAGCGGGCGTATTCGTGGTTGTGTTTGTTGAATTGTAGTGTTTTGAGTGCCATCCTGTTGTCCACACAGATAATTGCTGTGGCTCGTGGTGCGGTGGTAGTGAGGAGGGATGTGACTGCTTCTTGAATTGTGTGGAGTTTGGCGTTGTACACCTCAGCCCGGTTGCCTAGGTGGCAGCTGCCTTCCCCCAGCCAGTAGAGTCGTTGGTCACCGCAGTGAAAGGCTGCCCATCCACACCTAACAGATCCATTCTCAAGTTTAGAGCCGTCTGTGTAGACTGCAACGGTGTGGTTTGGTAGTGTGTGGAGCCATTCTTCATGGAGCTGTTGGGGTGTTATTGTTTTGTCTGGGTTTGGAGAGGGGAGCATGTTGGTTCCATCTGCTGTCGAGGTGGTGGTGCGGTTCTCCAGTTTGCCTTGTACTAGGTGCTTGCTGAGTGAGTAGAGGCGGTGGAGTCCTGGGAGGTTGGGGTGGGTCTCTGTTAGGGCTTGTGGCGGGCCCAGAGCATGGTGTTGGGGGAGGAAGTGGAGTCGGATAGCATATTTCAGGGATAGGTAGTCCAGGTACACCTCCATTGGCAGGAGTTGTGATAGTGTGATAAGGTTCATTGTTCTGGTGTTGAGGGGAAGTCCCATAATCCATCAGGCGACTGAGTTGTAGGTGGTGTGTAAGGTTGCAGTGATCATCAGGGTGCCCGTCCACCATGCTGGTGATGCCCAGAACATTGTGGGGAGGATTGCCGCCATTGCCAGGTGGTGGGCTACTTGCACGGGGATGCCCCTAGAGTGGTGTTGTAGGAAGTTGAGACTGCTGAGGGCCTGGTTGCCCTTGGCTGCTGCCATGGTGGCATGGTGTAGGAAGCTGAGTGATTCATCAATGTATACTCCTAGGTACTTGATTTGTGGTGTGGCTGCAATGGTGTTGTTGTTGATTCTGAGGGGGGGGTGTGCGCTGAGACTCCTGTTCTTATCTTTGCTGGTGAGAGGAAGGCAATAGAGCAGTTCAGTCTTGGGTGGTGGGAAGGTTAGTCCGAGGTGAACGACCTAGCTGAGGTGTTCTTCAGTCCTTTCTTCGAGAAGTGTGTTGGCTCTGGCGATCATTGTTGACATTTGGACCATGCATACGTTGTCTACATAGGATGTGTCGATCGCGTCGTGGGGTTGGTGGCTCTTTTCCAGCATGGCGTTGCTGTAGATGAGGAACAGGGCTGGGGAGACTGGGGATCCCTGGGGCAGCCCACACTTGTATGGTTGGGGCTGTTCTGATTGTTCGTCAAAGCTGAAGGCGATTTTCCGGTCAGTGTTGAAGGCAGTGACCCACTCCGTCAGGTATTGGGGCATGCGTCGTTGTTGCATAACCTCCCAGAGCGTTGCTGGGTGGACTTGGTTGAAGGCGTCCTCGATGTCATGGGTGAGGACAGCCGATCGTAGTGGGGTTCTGTTTGCTGCTTTCTTCTGGCTGATTGCCCTGGCGATAGGGGTAATTGTGCTGAGTAGGGTATCGATTGTGGAGTTTTCCGCCTGGGCTCCCATCTGTGAGGGGTGTATGGCCCCAGAGGTGAGGGCGGCCTGGGAGAGCCGCTTGGCGACGATGGATTCCAGGAGTTTCCCAAAGCATGATTGGAGGGAGATAGGGTGGTAGGACTTGGGGTCGGGGTATGTTTTCTTGCCTGGTTTGGGGATGACCACGCAGTTTGCTGTTTTCCATTCTGGTGGATGGATGCCCCAGGTGAGGTAGGCTGTGAACAGTTGCGGGAGTAGGTGAGGGGCCGCAGCATTGAAGTGACGTAGGGTGCTGTATGAGATGTCGTCTGGGCCGACTGAGGTTCCATATTTCAGGTGGGTAATCGCCAGATGTGTCTCTTGTAGTGTGACTGGCCTTGTGTGGTGGCGGATGTCCTTTGTGGAGGTGAGGAGGTCAGGGGGGAGTCGTGTTCGTGGGTTTGTGTTAACTGAGGGGAAGAGCGCATTGCGTAGTACATCGCATTTGTCTTTAAAGGTTGTTTGTCCGTTGAGGGGAGGGATTGGTTTGTGATGTGTATTGTGGTGGTAGATGGTTTTCCAGATGGTTTTGGATGATGCGGCTTGGAGCTGTTGGATTTGGTACGCTGTTTTGGCATTGCGTACCATTTTTGACCAATTGTGCTGTTTATATTGTCTGTCTTTCTGGTTGGTGTCATTGGGTTCTCGGCGGGCTCGTCTTTCTGCCCGTTTGACTGCTCTTTTTGCCAGTGTCAGGTTTTGGTTCCACCATGGTGCCTCCTGTTTCTGTGGATCTTTCCTGGGGATGGCAGGGTTGGTTGCTTCGTGGATGAGATGGGTAATGTTGGTGACGACGCAGAGGGTATCCTCGGTCCCTTGGAGGTTCGAGAGGTCCATCCGGGCGGCCTCTATGTGGGAGGCGAAGCTTCCCCAGTCAGCCTTGCACCAGCAGTGCTGGGCCTTCTGTGGTGCTGCATTTGAGGGTAGCGAGAGAGAGGCGGTGAGAGAGCTATGGTCCGAGGTGGTGTCGTGGTCAATCACCAGGGCGATGACCAGCTGTATCGTCTTGCCCCTGGAGAGGCATAGGTCGATGGTGGAGGGTTGCCCCCCATTTCGGGTGTGGTGGGTGGGGGTAGCTATTATGTTGCGGAGGTGGAAGTTGTTTTCTGTGAGCCAGTTGGCGATGGTGTGGCTTGCCAGGGAGGTGGTTGCCGCTGGGGGCAGTGGGCCCTGCCACCATGTGTGGTGGGCATTGAGGTCCCCCATCAGGAGGCAGTCTGTTGGTAGGTCGATGGTAGGGAGGATGGCCACTCCTGGGTCCGGTCATCCAGGGGAGTATAGGTTGTATAGGGTGAATGAGGTGGTATGTTGTTGCTGTAGGGATGTGATGGTGGTGCCCAGGAAGGAATCCTGGGCCGTAAAGGTGGTAGTAGCACTGAGCCCAGGCACACGGCGTACGTAGGGTGCGCATCTGGGCCATGTTGGTGTTGGGGTGAACATGTCGAAGTTTGGCATAGTGGGAGGGTTTCCATGTCTATCGCAACACGGTTCTTGAAAGAGGCAGATAAGGTTTTCGGGTTTTCTTGCAAACTCTTGCAATGCTAAAATCGTAGTCGCTTGGCCCCTCCCACAGTTCAGCAGCTGTACAGACCCGACAGTATAGGAGGGTATTTTATTCGGTCATTCCCGCCATGGGGGCATCTCCTGGGGTGGTCGTGGCCTTCGTATTCATGTTGTTGTTGAGGGATTGGGTCTTGAAGTGTGTGGGGTAGTTGGGGTCGCTGGCCTTGTGGGGTGCATCACAATTGGCACAGCAGATTGGTGGGTGGGTGCAGGTGGGGCCTCTCTTGCAGGCCGGGATGGTGTATGGGTGGTCTTTTGTTTCGTGGGCGTCCACACAGACGGCGCAGCGGGACGGGTTGTTGCACAGGGCGGCGGGGTGTCCGTAGCCCTGGCAGTTCTGACACTGGGTGCTTCTTCCGTATGAGATGTAGTTGTCAAGTTGGCATTCGCGGTTGCAGATGGTGAGGTAGTATCATCCAATGTCAGCCTTCTTGGTGCTGCTGCTCAGGGTCATGACTATTGTCGAGGTTGCTTTTTGTTCGCATCAGTCTGCCGGGATGAGCCAGTGTGGCGTCTAGCATTGGACCAGCTGGGGGTAGTTCGTGGCAATGCTGTCGGAGATATCAGGCAGGGAGAGGTGGGTCAGGACTCCATGGAGCAGGTACTGGCTGAAGCGCTTCCCGATTTTGACCTTCTCGCACTTGCCATAGCAAGAGAGGGCGTTGGCGATGATCATTGTGTAGTCTTCGTAGATGATGTTCTTTTGGGTGTTGGTAGTAGTGAAGATGATGGATCCACGCATGGTTACCCGGGCGCAGAGGAATAGGGGCGCAGTTACGTCCTGGTTGTCAACCAGGGCTTTGTTGACTCGGTGGAGAGCGGTGTTAGTGATGGTCTGGCGGGTGATACAGTCTTGTTTGGCATGGAGGGCGGCTTCGGCGGGGGAGGCACCCGGGAAGTGGCAGGTGACCTCACATTCTGCTTGGGGGTACATGGTCGGAATAAGCTTGGCTATAGCGGGCTTCCTTCCTTGGGTTTTCTTCTTCAAGTTCTCCCATCCTTCAACGTTGGTGGCGTGTATGGCATGTTCAGTTGGTGGGTTTGGTTGGGCAGTGGGTGTCTTGGCGGCGTCAGCGTATGTGTGGGTGCTGGTGCTGTTGTTGGTCGGTGGGTTGTTGACATTGTAATTGTTCTCGATAGCTCCCTTCCCCTTTCTCTTTCTCTCTTTCTTTGGGTTGGGGCTGGTGTTTCTTGGGCCCCCGGCCGGCTTGGCGGTGGCTGCAGGGCCCTGTGTGGCTGAGAGGAGTTGTTGCATTTGGGTGACTTGGGTGCCCAGTGTGGCGATTTGCTTGGTCAGGCTGTTTTTGGCGTTCTGAAAGGTGGTGTTGTTTTTGGCGAAGAGATCGGAGATCTCGGTGCACATGCTTCTGGCGAATTGGTCTATGAGGTTGCTGGTGATGATTTTGATGTCAGTACGGAGTGCAGCATACTCTGGGCTGAGTGGGGCTGCCATCTGGGGGGCAGTGCTGGTGAGCTCGTCAATATCTCCACCAATCGCTTGCATTGCGTTGTCGTGTTCGGTGTGTTGGAAGTCCATGGTGTTGTCATTGTTTTCTTCCCCTCCTTCGTCTCCAGAGTTGTCGGAGTTAGATTGAGAGTCAGAGTCGCTGTCCTTCTCCTTGTGTGCTCGCTTTGCAGGGGAGGGTGACCGTGAGGTCACGACCGTAGGAGGTTGAAGGTTGTATCGGGAGGGGTGCTGCTGGGAGCGGGCTCTGGGGGTGCGGTGTGTAGAGATTTCGGTGGTGGCGCGGGTGTTTGGGCGGAGTAAGGCGCCGAGGGATCCTAGACCGGGGTTGTTGGTGGATATGAATCCTTTTAGCAAGATGGTGATAGTTTGGCTACGTACGAAAATCACGAAAAGCAGGCGGCGACAGGAGGGAAAATTCCCAGGAGGGTTCCGGAGGGGTGCGGCCTCTAGTTAATTAACTATTGACCAACTCGTGAGGTGGCTTTCCGGAGTTGTTGACAACTTAATTGGAAAAGAAGATTTTTGGTATCACAAAAACAGTGAAGTTTTGGGGGGTGCTATGAGGATAATATACGACTTCAATCAATTGCGCTCAGTACTACAGACTATATGCGTTCCTGCCACCGTACCACCCCCATGGAGCTTCCATCTTTCCCGTTACCGCCGAAAAGTAACCGCACAGCACCAAAGAAAACGTAAAAGCATGGTACCAAAGAAATCGTAACAGTGAGCGACCGTACAGAAAGACTCATGACAACCTGTCCTCCCCACTGGCCGAAATCAAAGCATTTTGTGGGTACATTATAAAGGAGACTTGCAGTGGAAAGAAACTTCGGTAAAGGAGACAGTGTAATACCCTTACCTTTTGAGCGCTCTCTAGGTGGCCATTGTCGTGTCAATGGTTGCCGCGTTGTCACGGCGCATTCCCAGCATAATCTTGACATAGGTGGAGCAGCTTCAGTTGGAGGCTTTGTGTGGTTGTAGGCAGTTGGCGCAGCAGATCGGCGGGTGGTTGCAAGAGTGCCCTGCTCTGCAGTTCGTTATCGCATACGGATGATCCTTGGTGGGGTGGGGTTGTGCACACACAGCGCAGATGTGGTTGCTGGCGGTGCAGCGTTGCATTGGGTGCCCAAAGGTCTGGCATTTGTTGCATTGGGTGGCAGGGCTGAAGGTGATGTATTCGGCAATAGTGCATTCGCGGTTGAACACGGCGAGGCTGGTTGCACCAAGAGACTTCTTCGTCATCTCACCTATAAATGTGACGATCATGGAGGAGGCCTCTTTACCCTGGCGGCGTTCACGGCTGGTGAGCCAACGCAGTGTTTGGCCCATTCGGAGGGACGGGTAGGATGATTCGATTTTGGTACGGGCGGATTCAGGTGTGGTGGTGGTCGGGATGCCATGGACGATGAAACAGGTCCATCGCTGACTGACCCTGGATGATGCGATTGGGAATTCGTAGAGTGCCTCCTCGAGGATGGCTAGGTATGGTTCGTAGCTGGTGCTCAGGTGCTGAGGTGCGACTGTGAAAATGAGGTTGTTGGTGGCAGTGATGTTTGCCAGGATGAGGGGCGGGTGTTCGATGTCGGCATGGGTGGTGATGGTCTTGTTGGCCACTTGGAGTGCGCGGTCTGCGGCCTCCTTGCAGTAGTTGGGTGCGGTCGTTAGGCTGAAGAATATCAGCCAGTCCGCCGTCGGGTAAGACTTCAGGAGGATCGTCTCCTTCCTGGCCTTCTTGCCCCTAACCTCTGTAAACTCCCTCGGCTGTTTTTCTGCTACCTGTGCGTAGGTTGGTGCAGGACCTGGGGGAGGCTTGGTGGTGGTGGGTGGCTTCTGGCGTTGTTGGGGGAGTGCTGGCACAACCCTGGGGGCTGCAGGAGCGGCGGCGGGGATGAGACGTGTGGATAGGGTGGCGATTTGCTCGAGTGCATGGTGATGGTGTTGGTCAACTGGGAGATTTCTTTCTGCATCTCCAGGTC
>Ga0307512_10005274_pt1 | contig 13575 bp, 11 predicted proteins | sample 14_EM_MG_FD_200267 | JGI IMG/M metagenome (GOLD analysis project Ga0307512, IMG submission 200267) | Populus trichocarpa ectomycorrhiza microbial communities from riparian zone in the Pacific Northwest, United States - 14_EM | ecosystem: Host-associated > Plants > Roots > Unclassified | place... | reverse complement strand
TGTCGGTGGTCGGATTCAACGACTCCCCGCTGATCGCCTTCACCGACCCCCCGCTAACCACACTGCGCCAACCGGTAGCGGCAATGGGCAACGCGGCCGTCCGAGCCCTGGTCGACGAGATCAACGGCCACCCCACCCCCCGATCAGAGTACGTCTTCCCGGCGGAACTGGTCGTCCGCGGCTCAACGGTGATCGCCCCCCACCGCCGCACCCCAACCCCCGCATCGGTCGCCTGAACCCAGGCCGAAAATGGCACCGCCCCGCCGCGCCGGTTTGATGATGGCAGCGACGGAGCGGGCGTTCAGTGGGTCGCCCGCCGCTCCGAGGGGTAGATCGGGGAGGAGCGGCGGGCAGTTGGGACGGGGGCTGAGCGGGGAGGCTTGGCCGCAACGGGGTGCTGCGGCATCGGCCGATCTCTTAGTGGGCGGCGGCCGGTTCCGTGGCGAGCTTGTCCTCGTCGAGCATTGTCGACTCGTCGAAGGGGTCGCCGCCGGAGAGCACGAGCAGGGCGCGCTCCCGGTCGAATTCGCGGGTCCAGGTGCCGATCAGGATGGTGGCGATCGCGTTGCCGGCGAAGTTGGTCATCGCCCGGGCCTCCGACATGAAGCGGTCGATGCCGACGATCAAGCCGACGCCGTCGAGGAGTTCCGGCCGGTGGCTGGAGAGGCCGCCGGCGAGCGTGGCCAGGCCCGCGCCGGTGACACCGGCGGCGCCCTTGGACGCGACGATCATGAAGAGCAGCAGCGAGATCTGCTCGCCGATCGACAGCGGCTTGCCCATGGCCTCCGCGATGAACAGCGACGCCATCGTCAGGTAGATGGCGGTGCCGTCCAGGTTGAAGGAGTAACCGGTCGGCACGGTGATGCCGACGACCGGCTTGCTGACCCCGATGTGCTCCATCTTCGCGATGAGCCGCGGAAACGCGGACTCCGACGATGAGGTGGAGACGATCAGCAGGAATTCGCGGCCCAGATACTTGAACAGGCTCAGGATGTTGATCCGGGCTACCAGCCAGAGGATGGTGCCGAGCACCACGAAGACGAACACGGCGCAGGTGGCGTAGAAGCCGAGCATGATTTGCGCCAGGCTCTTGAGCGCGTCGACGCCGGCGGAGCCGACCACCGCCGCCATCGCGCCGAACGCGCCGATCGGGGCCACCCACATGACCATGGCGAGGATCTTGAAGACCAGCCGTTGGATGGTGCCGATCGCGCGCAGCACCGGCTCGCCGCGCGAGCCCAGCGACTGCAGCGCGAAGCCGACCAGCAGCGCCACGAGCAGCGTCTGCAGTACCTGGCCCTCGGTCAGCGCCGACACGAGCGAGGTCGGGATGATGCCGAGGATGAAGTCGGCGGTGTCCACGGGGGCGGTGGTGCCGACCGCTTTCTGCCCGGCCGCCGCGACGGACGCGGTCAGGTCAAGGCCCGCGCCGGGGTGAATAATGTTGCCCACTACCAGGCCGATCGCCAGCGCGACGGTCGACATCACCAGGAAGTAGCCGAGCGCGAGACCGCCGACGCGACCGACCTTGGCGGCCTGGCGCACGGAGCCGACACCCAGAACGATGGTGCAGAAGATGACCGGGCTGATCATCATCTTGATGAGGTTGACGAAGCCCGTGCCGATCGGGCGCAGCTCAACGGCGAAGTCGGGCACGAGAAGTCCGACAGCGATACCAAGAATGACGGCAACGATCACCGCCAAGTAGAGAAGGTGTATCCGGTCCCGCCTGGCAGGCGGGGGAGGGCTCTGGGTGTCCATGCCGCAGACTGTGGCCCAGGTCTCAGCAGAGAGCACCATTGCGTTCATTCTGTTCACCGCCACGACCCGGAGTAGAAACCGCCATGACACGACGCTGGAGCATCGCCGGGCAGCTGTTCGCGCTGCAGGTCCTGGTTGTGACGCTGCTCGTGACCTGCGGGATGGCCGGGGCGTTCCTGCTGGTCCGGCAGGACGCGCGCAGCGCCGCGGTCGACAAGGTCATCGGCGTGGCCGAGACGGTCGCCCACTCCCCCGAGGTCGCCGCCGCGCTGAACTCCAGCAACCCCTCGGCCCAGCTGCAGCCGTACGCGGAATCGATCCGGCATGCCACCAACACCAGGTTCGTCGTGGTGATGGCGCCGGACCGGACCAGGTACTCGCACCCGGACCCCACGCTGATCGGAAAGCCGTTCGCCGGTTCGATCGCCAAGGCGCTGGCCGGCGGGACGGTCGTCCAGCAGTACACGGGCAGCCTCGGCGCGTCGATCCGGACCGTGGTTCCGGTGCAGGACGGCGACGGCAAGGTGATCGGGCTGGTCTCGGTCGGCATCACCACCGAGGCGATCAACAGCAAGCTGTGGCGCCAGGTGTTCGTGGTCGCGGTCGCGACCGTGGCGGCGCTGCTGCTTGCCGCCGTCGGCGCCTGGCTGCTGAGCCGCCGTCTGCGCCGCCAGACGCACGGCCTGGGCCCGGCCGAGATGACCAGGATGTACGAGTATTACGACGGCGTGCTGCACGCCGTCCGGGAAGGCCTGGTCGTCGTGGACCGCAACCGCCGGATCACACTGATCAACGACGAGGGCCGCCGGCTGCTGGGCGTACCGGAAGATGCCCCGGCCGACCGGCCACTGGCTGATCTTGATCTGCCGGCCGAGGCCGCGGCCCTGATCGCGTCGGGCCGCGACACCGTTGACGAGCCGGTGCTGGCCGGCGAGCGGGTCCTGGTCGCGAGCCAGCGGCAAACCCTCTTCGAGGGCCGGCGGCTCGGCACCGTGCTCACCCTGCGCGACCATACCGAGCTGCGGGCGCTGACCGGCGAGCTGGATTCCGTACGCGGTCTCAGCGAGGCGCTGCAGGCGCAGGCCCACGAGGCCGCGAACCGGTTGCACACCGTCCTGACGTTGGTCGAGCTCGGCCGCACCGACGAGGCCATCCGGCTGGCGACCGCGGAGTTGTCGCTCGCCCAGCAGCTCACCGACCAGGTGGTGGGCGCGGTGACCGAGCCCGCGCTGGCCGCGTTGCTGCTCGGCAAGTCGGCCCAGGCCAGCGAACGCGGGGTGGAGCTGACCGTGGACGACCGGTCACGTGTCGTCGGCGAGCCGGTGCCGAGCCGCGACCTGCTCACCGTCGTCGGCAACCTGGTCGACAACGCGCTCGAGGCGGTCGCCGCCGTCGGGCTGCCCCGGCGGGTGCAGGTGCTGGTGCGCCAGGAGGGGGGCGAGGTGCTCGTGCGGGTCACCGACAACGGTCCCGGGCTGAGCCCCGAGCAGGCCGACAACGCCTTTCGGCGTGGCTGGTCGACCAAGTCGGGGCCGGGCCACGGCGTGGGCCTCGCGCTGGTACGCCAGGCCGCGGAACGCTACGGCGGCGACTGCAACGTCGCGCCCGCGGACGGCGGCGGCGCGGTGTTCACCGTCCGGCTACCGGTCCCATCATGATCGCGCGCAGCGGGCGCGAGCCGCGAAGGTTGGGGGGTCGGTCATGACGGCCATCCGGGTCCTTGTGGTCGATGACGAGCCGCTGATCGCCGACGCGCACCGGGCGTACACGGAGAAGGTTGAGGGTTTTCAGGTTGTTGCCGTCGCGCACACCGCGCGCGACGCGATGGCGGCGCTGCGGGCCAGCCCGGTCGACCTGGTGCTGCTGGATTTGAACCTGCCCGACAAGCACGGTCTGGAGGTGTGCCGGGCGCTGCGCGCGGCGGGCAGCGGCACGGACGTCCTGGCGGTCACGTCGGCGCGGGACATCGCCATGGTGCGCGCGGCGGTGGCCCTCGGGGTCACTCACTATCTGCTCAAGCCGTTCACGTTCGCGGCCTTCCGCGACAAGCTAGACCGCTATGCCCGGTATCGGCGGCAGCTGTACGGCACGGGTGAGATGGCGGCGCAACACGAGATCGACCGCGCCTTCGCCACGCTGCGCGGCGCACCACAGGACTCTCTTCCCAAGGGCCTGGACGCCGGGACGCTCGATCTGGTCATCGCCGCTCTCCGTGCGGTGACCGGCCTTTCCGGGCTGTCCGCGGCCGAGGTGGCAGCGCGCACCGGCACGTCACGCGTCACGGCCCGCCGCTACCTGGAGCATCTGGCCGACGCGGGCCGGGTGCTCCGCAGCCAACGTTACGGCGGACCGGGCCGACCTGAGGTCGAGTATCGCCCGTCCGGCACGCCCTCGCCGCCCGGCTGAGGTCACCGACCGCGGGCGGCGGGACGCTACACCTCGATCGGGCTCGGCGCGGGTGAACTATCGACACCTCGGCGGGCCTCGGGCCGGGCCGTTACCGTGCAGTGGACTCGTCTCGATTCCACGGGGGATTTCGTGACTAAACGAGCTGCTGTCTCGCTCGGCCCCAGCCGCCACACGGGCATCCTGAGCCGCCCGTCCCGGCGCCGCCTCGCGGTCGTCTACGTCTGCGGTGTCGTCATCCCTGCCGGTCTGGTTGTCCTGCTGCTGAGTGGGCTTCCCACCGCCATGGCGGCCCGGCCGGCCCCGACCGCGGCAGCCGTCCAAGGCTGGCAGGTCGGGCACGCGCTCGGCACGATCGCGGTGTTCGTCGCGGTTGCCCACCTCGGCGGCGCCCTGGCCGCCTGGCTGCGGCAGCCCCGGGTCGTCGGCCAGGCCACCGCCGGGCTGCTGCTCGGCCCGTCGCTGCTGGGCTGGGCCGCGCCGCCGGTCAGCCACTGGCTGCACGCCGGCGGCAGCGATCAGGCGGTCGATCTGCTCGCCCAACTCGGCGTGATCCTGTTCGTCTTCCTCACCGCCCGGGAGCTTTCGGACGGCGAGCACCGGGCCGGGCCGACCGCGTTCGTCGTCGGGCAGACGATGGTCGCCGTCCCGCTCCTCGCCGGCATGCTCACCGCCCTGGCCCTGAGCCACCACCGGCCCGCCGGGGTCGGCGCGGTGCAGTACACGCTGTTCCTGGGGGTGGCCATGAGCGCGACCGCCCTACCGGTCCTCGCCCACATCCTCGCCGAGCGGCGGCGGCTGACCAGCCCGATCGGCGTGCTCGGGATCAGCGCGGCCGCGGTGGGCGACGCCAGCATCTGGTGCCTGCTCGCGGTCGCGTTGTGCCTGGCCGGCACCGGTTCGATGGCCGACACCCTGGCCCGGCTGGGCCTCGCGGTCGTGTTCCTTGCCGTCCTGTGGTGGGGTGTGCGGCCGCTGCTGCGGCGCGTGCTGTCGGCCGAGCGCGACTCCCGTTACACCGGCCCCGCCCTGCTGCTGGCCGCGGTCCTGGGCTGTGCGCTGGTCACCGACCGGCTCGGCCTGCACGCGATCTTCGGGGCGTTCGTGGCCGGCCTGCTCCTGCCGCACCGGTCGATGCTCGTCGCCCGGGTCACCGTCGTGGTCGAACAGGCCACCCAGTGGCTGCTGCTCCCGCTGTTCTTCACCGCGGTCGGGTCCCGTACCAGGCTGAGCGTCATCGGCGAGCCGCGGCTGCTCGCCGCCGGTGCGCTCGTGCTCGCCGTCGCCGTGCTCAGCAAGATCATCGCGGGCGGTGGCGCCGGGCGGGCGGTTGGCCTGGGCGCTCGGGACAGCGCGGTGCTCGGGGTCCTGATGAACTGCCGCGGCATGACCGAGTTGCTGATCCTCAACATCGGGCTCACGGCCGGGATCATCGACGCTAGCGTCTTCACGGTGTTCGTGGTGATGGCCATCGTCACGACGGCGCTGACCGGGCCGCTGCTGGATCTGCTGGGCTGGCGTGACCCGGTCCAGGCCGTCACGGCCTCGGCGGCGGCCGAAAGCAGAACAAGCCAACAGTCGCAATAGGAACGTCGGCAGCAGCCGGTCCGCGCCCATTTTCCGGGCGCGGCGGATGTCAGTCTGCCGACGGGAGCCGTTCGGTGCGGATATCAGTCGGCCGACCGGAGCCGTTCGGTGCGGATGTCAGTCGGCCGACGGGAGCCGTTCGGCGCAGCAGGAGCCGCGGGTGATCAGCGGGACCGGCAGCACGATGGTGCGTTTCAGCCGCCGGGTGGGATGGTCGAGGCGTTCGAAAAGCCTGGTCGCGGCCGTCCGCCCGACCGAGACCGGGTCCTGGTCGATCACCGACGGGGCCGGTTGGATGGCCGTGGCCAGCGGGAAGTCGCCGAAGCTGACGAGCGGGAGATCGTTACGGCCGATCGACTGCAGTGCCGGGATGACACCGATCGTGCACCAGGCGTTCGAGGAGAACAGCGCCGTCGGCGGGTCGTCGAGCCGCAACAGGTCGATCGCCGCCTTGCCGGCCTCCAACTCCGCGGTGGGCCCGAGGGTGATGAGCTCCGGATCCTCGGTCAGGCCCGTTTCCGCCAGCGCCGCCCGGTAGCCGGCGAGCCGGCGGGCCGTGGTCGCGGTGGCCAGCGAGTCGCCGATGAAGCCGACCCGGCGGTGGCCGTGCCCGACCAGGTGCCGGGTCGCCTCGTACGCGCCGCCGTGGTCGTCCTCCACCACGCAGTCCGCAATGATCTTCGAGGGGGCGCGGTCGATGAAGACGATCGTCGTGCGGTCCTGCCAGGTCCGCAGGTATGACTGGTCGGTCGAGATCGGCGTGGTGATCAGGCCGGTGAGCTGGCGGCCGAGCAGGGACTCGACGCGGCTGCGCTCCTCCGCCGCGTGCTGACCCAGGCTGATGATGAAGACCGCGAAGCCCCGCGACCGGGCGATCTGCTCGACCTCGCGGGTGAGGGTGGCAAAGAACGGGTCGGAAATGTCGGGAATGGCGATGCCGATCGCCGCGTCCCGCCCGGACCGAAACGTACGGGCGAGGACATTTGGCACGTATTTGAGCTCTGCGATGGCCTGCTCGACTCGGCGGCGGACATCGTTGGAGACGTAGCGGTCGTTGTTCATCACCCGCGACACTGTCTTGGCGCTGACCCCAGCTCGCTCCGCCACCTGGCGCATCGTGCTCATCCGATCACCCTCCAGCGTATGAGGATACGCAACACGAGGGCGGCTCTTGTACGCGGCCGCCGCTGGTCAACCTCATGTACTGGTGCACACGGTGCCGTTGAGCGTGAACGTCGCCGGCAGCACGTTCGGGCCGGAGTAGCTGCCGACGAAACCGACGTTCGTGGTGCCGCCGCCCGCCGCGAGAGCACGGTTGGAATCCAGGCTGGTGACCGTCACCGTGGCGCCGGACTGCGCCCAGTTGCCGTTCCAGCCGCCGCTCAGCTGCTGCCATCCGGTGGGCCAGGCGAACGTGAGCGTCCAGCCGTCGATCGGGGACGGGCCCTTGTTGGTGATGTCGATGCTGCCGACGTATCCGCTGCTCCAGTCGGTGACGTCGACGAGATGCACCGAGCAGGTGCTGTCCGCGGGGCTGCCGGTGGCGAAGGTCAGCGGCGGCGAGGCCGGGGACAGCTTGCCGGCGCCGTCGCGGGCCAGGACGTTGACGGTGTACCGGGTGCCCGGGGTCAGATTTCGCACGACGAACGAGGTTCCCGAGCCCTCACCCAACTGCTCGGAGGTCGTGCCGTTCTGCCGGTACAGCTCGTACTTGGCGATCGGGCTCGAACCGGCGGTGGCGGCCGGCCAAGAGATCGTCGCGCTCCGGTCGGTGACGCCGCTCGCGGTCGGCTGCCCGGGCGCCGAGGGAGCGCCGCCGGCACTGGACGCGGGGTGCAGCACAAGCGTGGTCAGCGAGTACGGCGGCAGGGTCTGCGTGGCGGCGGTGCCCGTCCGCGCGCTGGTCACCGAGGTCGCCCCGTTGGTGTACGTATAGACGGTCGGCGCTCCCGCGGCGGGCGAGTAGCCGGCGTACTCGATGGTCACCGGGTGTTCGTTCGCCGGATCCTTGTTCACCAGAAGCACGGCCAGGTCCCCGTCGGGCCGGCGAACAGCGTGGGCGGTGACCAGCGGCTCGTCGGTGCCGGCGCGGACGAACTGGTCACCGGCGTGCGCGAAGGTATTGACCATCGACAGGCCGTAGTAGGGCGCGAACGGGGTGTTCATCGGCGGCTCGCAGGCGCTGCCGTCGGCCAGGCAGGTGGCGCTGGAGAGCAGGCCATAATCCTTGTAGTCGGTCTGCCCGGCCACCGTGGACACCGTGTCGATGCTGTTGTGCACGTTCCACCAGTCGACGGTGAACACGCCGTTCTCCAGCAGACCCGAGTAGACGTCGGCCAGGAACAGCGCGCCCGGCTGGGTGTTCAGGCCCACCCCGACGTTGATCTCGGTAAGACTGATGCCGATGCGCGACGCGTTGGCCCCGGCGTACCGGGCGATCTGCTGGCGGGTCAGGTACACCGCGTCGGGAATCTGGTTCGGCTTGACTAGCGCCTCGGCCGCGGTGGCGCCGCCCGGATACCAATGCAGGTCCACGAAGTCTATTTTCGGGCCGGCGATGGCCAGCACCGTCTTGTTCCACGTGTCGGCGTCACCGGTGCCGACCTGCGCGTCCGGCCAGTTCGCCGGCATGGTCAGCACGGCGCCGACCCTGATCGTCGGGTCGACCGCCTTCATCGCATCGGCGAACGCGACGACACCGTTGGCGTACCCGGTCGGGCTCTTGTCGGCGTGGTTGTCGGCTTCCCAGCTCGCGCCGTAGTGGCCGTTGCCGTACAACTCGTTGCCGATAGTCCAGTATTTGGCGGCGTACCCCTTGGTGAGGTTGGCATATCGCACCCAGTCGGCGGCCTCCGCCGGGGTGCCGGTGCCGTAGTTCGCAATGATCATCGGCTGGGCGCCAACCCGCCGCACCGACCCCATGAAGGTGTCGAAATCCGTGCCCGGCGCCACGTATCCACCGGGGGCGGTGTTGTCCTTCCAGTGGTAGATGTCGCCGTAGGAGCCGCCGGGGTAGCGCATCATCCCCACCCCGGCCGCCTTGAGCAGATCCGAGACGGCCGCGGTGCCCAGCTCGCTGTCCCAGACCGCGTCGTTGACGCCCAGCCCGGTGCCGGGCACGGTCGCCAGGCCGGCCCGCGCGTTGACGGTCACCTGCACGGGAGTGGTCGCCGCCCGGGCCGCCGGGGCGAGGACACCGGTCGCGAGAAGTACGGCCGCCGCCAGGGCTGTGCTACGAGTACGCCGGGTCCTCATCGGAGCGATCCAATCGACGTCGGACGATGGGAGCGCTCCCATATTTCGTCCACGCCCCGCAGGTGTCAAGCTCTAAAGACCGAAATACTTCGATGCCAGCATTCGCGACGTTCCCCGGCACCACGGACCAAACCCACGCCGGGGTACGACCACAACGGGTCAGCGGTCGAGCGAAATGCGGCGCGAGCGCCGGGCCGGTCGGCGGCATAATGGGCGGGTGGACATTGCCGCACTGCCGTCGCGATTCGCCGAGGCGCACCGCCGCATCCCGCGTTCTTGGCAGGACCTACGCGGTCCAGCGGCCGGAGTTGTCCACCTACCGACCAGGTTGTGCTGGTCCGGGCCCGCTGAATTCGATGTCGCCGACGCCGGGCAGCGGCTCACCCTGTATACGACGCTGCTCGACTGCGGGCAACTCGGCGATGTCACCGAGTACGTCAACCCTGACCTACTGGAACAGGACTGGCCAAAGATCCGCCGGCTCACTGCTCGCCAGCTGGTCCAGTTGTGGGAGCGGCGACTGCCGCAGCTCGCCGCGGCCTGACGACTGCGGCATGGAATCGTTCCATCAGCAGTTGGCCATGATCGCCTTCGGCACGGGCGACGAACTTGGCTTGGTCTTGGCCGGCGGGTACGCAGTTAGCGCGCACCATCTGACCGACCGGCCGTCGCGGGATCTGGATTTCGCAACCGCGTCCTCGCTTGACCTGCCCGATGTCACAACGCGCCTCAGCATCGCGTATGAGCAGGCCGGCTTCCAGGTGTCCCGGATCGAGTCGACGTCGCGGATGGCACGATTGGAGGTCAGCGACGGTCAGCAGTCATGCGAGGTAGACCTGCTCAAAGAGGCGATCGGTCCGCCCGTCCAGTTGGCGATCGGGCCGGTGCTCACTCTCGATGACGCCGTCGGGTTAAAGATGCGCGCTTTGCACGACCGGGCGGCGCACCGGGACTTCATTGACGTGCATGCCGCCGCAACTCGTGGCGGGTACGCGTACGCCGACCTGGAACGTGTCGCCGTGGTGCATACCCCCTATTTCGCCGCGGCGGATCTCGCCGACCGACTGGAGGCCGTCGAGTTGCGTGACGACCGCACCTTCTATGGCTATGGCCTCGACGACGCGCAGATCGCCGAGGTCCGTCGATGGGCGCTCGGTTGGGCCGCTGATATCCGCGTCCGGGCCCTCCAGTCCGGCACCGGCGAGTGGCGGTCGGAGCCGGACTGGGATGGCTACCTCGACGAGTGACAGCAGCCGGGTCTTCCACGCCCGCCGAGGCTGGCACTCGACCAGGGCGGTTGGTGCTCGTCGCGAACAACACCAAATAGCTGATCAGGATCATGGGTCCTAGCGGTCCGCCGGCGATGGGTGGCGGGCGGGTGTTGGTGTGCGGTCGTTGTGGGGTGGTCGGGTGCGGCGGCGCCTGATGATGATTTCGACGATGGTCAGGTTGACGATCCAGCCGATGGTCTGGCCGACCGGGATGACCGATGTGGCATTCTCGCCGATCGATCCCGCGTTGGCGCCGCTGAACGGGATTTGGACCAGGAGAAACAGGGGAACGAGGAGGCGCGACGTGACCGCGAGGAAGGTCAGCGCGTAGTTGCGCATCATCCAGTCGCGGTGCCGGGTGAAGTCGCGGCGGCGGGCGGCCCGGTAGGCGAGGCCCCCGGTGATCAGCCAGAGGATGGCCGCGGTGGTGAGGCCGAGCTGGGTCATGAGGCGGCCGGACCAGATCGCGACCGGGATGGTGGCCACCGCGGACGGCAGGACCCCGGCGAGCAGATAGACCCGGCCGATCGTTCGGTGCACCGTCCGGCGGGCCCGCACCCCGGGCATGAACTGCAGCGGGCCGAGCACCAGCGCGACCGCGGCCGTGAAGATGTGCACCACCAGAACGGAATACTGCAGGGTGCCGGCCACCTCGAGGCGGCTGTCGTTGATGTCGAGCCCCAGGTACGGGGTGACGAGCACCAGAGTGAAGATGATCGCGACGAGGAACACCAGCCACGCGGTTCGCTTGCGCATACCTCAGCCTGCTGGGTGCCGCCCGATCCGACATCCGTTTCCGGGCGGCCGCCAGGTACGCAAATCTGCGTACCTCGGCGGTCAAAGGTGCAAAAGTCTTGCCACGCCGAACTCGAAGCGTTCCTCGAAGGATTCCTCGATCAGGATGGGGGCTACCCGCTGCAGGGCGGGGCGCTGCCCGACGTCGAGGCCGTGGGCGAAGCGCCCGGGCATCGCCTGCTCCTCCTGCGCCAGCCCCAGGATGAAGTAGACGAGGCTCCAGCAGGTCCAGGCCGCCTCCCGCTCCGGCAGGCCGCCGTCGAGGAGTGCCGCGATCAGGGCCTCGGCGAAATCCAGCGTGGCCGGCTCGGCCGCGTAGGTGCCGGCCACGATCGTCGCGCCGTCGCGATGGGCGAGCAGGGCACGCCGGAAACGGCGGGCGAGCTCCGCGGCCCGCTCACTCCAGTGCTCCGGCAGGCCGTCGATAGAGGCCCCGGCGACGATCGCGTCGGCCATCAGCTCGATCAGCCGGGCCTTGCTCTTGGCGTGCCACAGGACCGTGTTCATCCGTACGCCGAGCCGCTCCGCGATCGTGCGCAGTGAGACCGCGGCTGCCCCTCGTTCGTCGAGGATTTCGAGGGCGGCCCGCACGACATCCGCCTGGCTATTGGTCACCGACCTAGTGTATTCGCGGCGCCGATTTGGTCGGCGGGTCAGCCCCGCTGCGGCGACTCCGCTCCGGGCATGCCGACGCCGTCGCCCGGCAGGCCACCCTCGTCGGGGTGATGCTCCGGCGTCGGGGCCGGCCGGGCCGAGTCGTGCGCGGGCGCATCGGTGATGTTGTCGGGATGCTCGAGGTCCGGCCGGCCGCTGGGATCGGAAACTGTCATGGCGTCCCCCTTGATCAGGTCATCCCGGTATTCAGCACAGCAAGCCATCTCCATACCCACCGCAACCGAGGCCAAACACAGCACGCCCCCGACCCGGGCAGCGCCGCCTCACTGCCCGGCCAGCCCAGCGCCGCCCAACCAGCCCCCCAGCGCGCCTCACAACCCAGGGCAGCCCCAGCACCCACCTCATTACCCGGCCAGCCCTCAGCGCCGCCTCACTGCCAGAGCAACCCCAGCGCCCGTTCACCAACGGGGCAACTCAGCGTGCACTCGCAATCAGGGAACCCCGCGCGCACTCGCGATCAGGGAACCCCGCGCGCACTCGCGATCAAGGACCCCGCGCGCCCTCGCGATCAGGGCAGCAGGAGGTGCACGTCGCCGAACTCGTGCCAGAGGTATCCCGCGTCGAGCGCCGCCGCGTAGCTCTGCCGCAGCAACGGTGTCCCCGCGATCGCCGCGAGCATGTCCAGATGCGAGGCGCGTGGCTCATGGAAGCCGGTGAGCAGCCCGTCAACCACCCGTACCCCGCACTCCGGCGTGACCACCAGGTCGGTCCAGCCCTGCGCCGGCCCCTCCCACGCCGTTTCCAGCGCGCGCACCACGGTCGTGCCGACCGCGATGACGCGACCGCCGTCGGCCTTGGCCTGGGCCACGACCCGCAAGGTGGTCGCCGGCACCGAGAAGCGTTCCGGGTACGGCCGTTCGTGCGCCTCCGGTGAGGCCACCCCGGTGTGCAGCAGCACGGGTACGACCAGCACGCCCGCGGTGACCAGCCGGGTCACCAGGGCGGAGGTGAACGGCCGGCCGGCGCTGGGCATTTCGGCGCTGCCCGGGTGGACGCCGAAGACGGTCTGGTAGTAGCTCAGCGGCCAGGGCCGGCGCACGTAGCCGTACCGGATGGGCTGGCCGTGGGCGGACAGGAAATCTTGAACGGATGGTGCGCCCGCGGTGTCGACCTGGGCCCGCCACAGCCGGCCGGTTGAGTACTCCTCACGCAGGGTGACCGCTCCCCCGCCGGGCAACGGATAGCGCCGCCCGGGCGTGGCTTCGGCGTACGGCGTCGTGGTCTTGCCGGTTTGCCGGCGCACCTCGATCAGCCAGCCGCCGTCCGCCAACTCCGTCGAGAAGTGGATGGTCAGCGGGCTGCCGGTGACCGGCACCGCCGCCGGCAGGGTCGCCGAGGTGTTCACCACCAGCACGTCGCCCGCCCGCAGCAGCGCCGGCAGGTCGGTGAACCGGTGGTGGCTGACCGCGCCGGCGGCCCGCTCGCCGACCAGGAGGCGTACCCCGTCCCGGGTTTTCCCGCGGGTTTCCGGCGGCCGGTTGGCCTCCAGGTTCGCGGGCAACGCGAAGTCGAGCGACGCGGTCACCGGGCGGCCCCGGTGAGCAGGTCGGCGAGCCGGATCCGGCCGGACGGCGGCGCCTCGGCGAGCAGCCGCCGGAACGCCGGTATCACGGTGCCGGGTAGCGGCCGGTCGCTGATGTCCTCGCCCGGGAAGGCCTCCTGGTGCATCCGGGTTCGCAGGTCACCCGGGTCGACCCACCAGACTCGCAGGTCGCTTTCCTCGGCGGCGAGCACCCGGCTGACCTGTTCGGCCGCCGCCTTCGCCGAGCCGTACCCGCCCCAGCCCGGGTACGCCTCGACGGCGGCGTCGGACGTGACGGTGACG
>Ga0307512_10005273_pt1 | contig 13578 bp, 7 predicted proteins | sample 14_EM_MG_FD_200267 | JGI IMG/M metagenome (GOLD analysis project Ga0307512, IMG submission 200267) | Populus trichocarpa ectomycorrhiza microbial communities from riparian zone in the Pacific Northwest, United States - 14_EM | ecosystem: Host-associated > Plants > Roots > Unclassified | place... | reverse complement strand
TAGGGATTGTTCTTTTTATACATTTTTTTAAACCGGTTCGGTTTGGTCCGGTTCAATCGGTTTAAGCTTTTTTAAACCGGAACCGAACCGGACCGGGTAATTTTTTTATTTTTTAATTGGTTTATTTAGTTTTTTTAAACATCTCTAACCAAGAGTGAGGTAGTGGATAGAAAGCACCCTGTGTCAGGGAGCTAGTTATCCCTAATCAGGACATCCAATATGAAGTTGTCGTCACTCCTTACAGACACTTTAATAAGTAGTAGTTTCAACGGGGATCTGTAAGATTTTTCTGTTATTTTAACACCTCTCTCTCTCTCTCTCTCTGAGGCCATAGGCGCACACATTTTATTATTCACCTTCCTGCTCTCTCCTCTTACTAGGTTATGTCCAAAAATAAAATCCAACACCCATAACATTACCCTCCCTCCCTCTTTCACCCCTCCACAGCAAATTCAAATTCAAATCTATCAATCAATGAATTAGGGTTTCTCCTCAACACCATTGCAGCTGCTTCATTCGAAATCCCCTCTCCATGTGAACCCTTCATTGTGCAAACAAGGAAATGACCCCAGTTTCCTTGCCGCTGGATCGAAATCCTCCCCTCAATCCTCCTCTTCTTAGGTTTAATTTCTGATTAACAAACTCTTATTTCTATTCACAGATTCATAACGAGTGGTTAATTTTGACTCTTTACGAGAGAGCTAGCTAGAATTTACTGAAAATTGATTATATTTTTGTTCTGATTTTTTCTTATATGTTTCAGTGGTAGAAACGCCTTGTGTTTGTTAGTGCAGAGAGAGATTTGTCCTAGAACTAAACACACGCCAAAAAGGCGGTGGGGAGAAGCTTCGCAATGGAATTATAATTCTTCATCCGTGCCGAAAACTGAACCAGCTAGAGATGCGAAACGCGGTCTTATTTCATGGTAATTGCGCTGATTTTAAGCTCTCTTTGTGGGCTGCTTGCTTCGTGTTCTGAGTTTCTTTGCTCATGTTTTAGGGCTGAGGCTGAGTCGTTGCGGCATCTATCGGCGCAGTATTGCCCACTGGTGCCTCCTCCGAGGTCGACTATAGCAGCAGCATTTAGTCCTGATGGAAAAACACTCGCTTCTACGCAGCAAGTCCTCCTACTCTGGTCTTTTCCTGGTCATGCCTGCACCAACTGGAAGTTGTACTCACTTCTCTCTCTCTCTCTCTTTATGCAGTGGTGATCACACAGTGAAGATAATCGATTGCCAAACTGGAATCTGCTTAAAGGTGTTGATGGGTCATCGGAGGACGCCTTGGGTGGTAGGTTGGAATTTGTTTTTTTTTTGCAAGGATCGCTAATTTTCTTGATCTTTTGTAATTCTGGCCAGCTACGTATAAATGGATAATGGATAAATTTGACGCAATTATTTGGCATATACTCAAATTTTAAATTCTAACACTTTCTTTTTTAATCCTGCTCCACTGAGATGTCTTCCTAAAAAGTAATGGGAATAGAATATATTCAGTGAACATGCTGATTTTTTCGGTTAGGGCATTATAACTATCTTTCTGCGGTATACTCATTTAGTACTATAGCAGTCTACCTGTCTACAATTTATCAAATACAAAAACTGCATTTTCTCAAGGGCGACTGCTTCCCTTTCCTTTCTGTTTTACAACCATTTCCCATTATCTTTCATGTACAATCACAGTTTTGTTGTTGATCTCCCTTCTCTTTCCTTTTCTCCCCATTTAAAGCTATTAACCCTGCTTTTCAGCTCAAATCAAGTGCCTTTTCTTGAAAATGAACAACCTTTAAGTTATCTTTTCCATATTAAAGACCCTAATTTTATAGGTCAGGTTCCACCCACTGCATCCAGAAATTCTTGCAAGTGGAAGCTTGGATCATGAAGTTCGCTTATGGGATGCAAACACATCAGAGTGTATAGGATCCCGTGATTTCTGTAAGTTCAGTTCTACACATTGATTATTTTTATGCAGTTTTCTTTTTCTGTAGTTGTTGAGCGTGTATGACCTGGTGAATTTGTTTCCCCTCACAGATCGTCCTATTGCTTCCATTGCTTTCCATGCAGAAGGAGAATTGCTTGCTGTTGCATCAGGTCACAAGGTATTGAATATTACTTTAATTTTGCTCAACTCACACAAACTTTTTTCTTCTCATTACTTGAAAGGCATGTGTTGCATTGAATATATAGTTTAACATAGCATTGGCATTTAATCTCATGTGTCAGTTGTACATATGGCACTACAATAAGAGAGGGGAGGCGTCTTCGCCAACTATTGTATTGAAGACTAGGCGCTCTCTTCGAGCAGTGCATTTTCACCCGCACGGTGCTCCATTTCTCTTGACTGCTGAGGTGAATAACCCAAAGGTCATTTATTTGATTACTTACTCATTCTATCATGTAGATTACATTTTTGGACTGATATGCAGGTCAATGATCTTGACTCTTCAGATTCTTCTATGACACGGGCAACATCTCCAGGTTACCTGAGATATCCTCCTCCTGCTGTTTTTGTCACAAATGGTCAGTCTGGTGATTGTGTTAGCTTGGCTTCTGAACTACCACTTGTGTCCTTGCCTTTCTTGTTCGTGCCTTCATTTTCTTTAGATGATAGTAGAATAGATGCTAATAGACTTGTCACTTCAAGTACAATGCAAGTGGAGTCCTCTACTTCAATGCAGCTTCAAATGGATACAAATGCAACAGACAGATATGTTCCCTTAGTGTCTCCCATGGAGACATTTCCTGCAGTCCCTTCTAGTTCATATACCAGTGCAGAAGGTATAGTAAATAATTCTTTCCCTTCTGGAATGGGAGGTGGAGTTTCTAACACCAGAGAAGACGCGATGGAGACTGATGAAATGCCGCCTGTAGGGGGGAACCCTCAAGGAAAATCAGCTCATCTAGAGATGCTTGGTGTTGGTAATAGTGCAATGGATGGAGTACCTGCAAATACTTCAATTAGGCAGCAGTCCACTGATTTTGGGCAACTTCAGCAGATTCTACCCTCTAGAGACTCCACGTGGTGGGAGTTACCCTTTTTGCAGGGATGGTTAATGGGTCAGAGCCAAGCTGGTGGACCCTCGACAGTTCCTCTTAGTAGTGGTAGTCGTGAACGTTCAGCCCAGTATATTGGTCCTTCCTCACTGACATCTTATCTATCTACTCAGAATGTGGAAGCTGCAGTGGCTTCTTTGGCAATGCCTGGCAGCACCAGCATCTCCGGGGTCTCTGGGAGATCTGGCTCTCGGCCTCGCATTTCACGCTCCCGGTTCTTTGTGCCTGAATCCAGGGAAAGTATGGCTCCCATTAATATGCGACATGAAGGTAGTGATAATCAGCCCATATTTAATAGAATCCAGTCTGAGATTGCCACGTCATTGGAAGCTGCAGCTGCTGCAGAGTTACCATGCACTGTAAAGCTTAGAGTGTGGTCTCATGACATAAAACATCCTTGCGCTCCACTCAATGCTGACAAATGTCGCTTAACCATACCTCATGCCGTCCTTTGTAGGTATGCTGAAGGCTGTAATTTTTCTTTTTCCTATCAAATTTGGTGTTTACTTAATTAATCAGCATGATAGAATTTAAATTGTTTTGACCAAAAAGAAAGTATTAATTTGTTGATTTTTTAGTATATTCTTTGCTTGCTCCAGCAAGGATGAGGCGTTTTTATTGCTGCTTTATGTTCAGTGAACTCTATATTATAACCACATCACTTCTTAAATTTTTTCTTAAGTCATAGTGGACAGCTTGGTCATCTTTTGGATTTGCATTTTATTAATATATTTTGGCTGACCTTTCAATGTTCACTTTGTGTCTCTCTGGCTGCTATTGTTTTTTCAGTGAAATGGGCGCTCATTTTTCACCATGCGGAAGATATTTAGCTGCCTGTGTTGCTTGTATGCTGCCCCATATGGAAGCTGATCCCGGTTTACAAACGCTAGTCCATCAAGATGCTGGGGCTGCTACTTCCCCTACTAGACACCCAATATCAGCACACCAAGTAGTGTACGAGCTTCGCATATATTCCCTGGAGGAGGCAACGTAAAATTCTATCCAACTTTTACAATGCACTTGATTCTTTCTTGTTCTTTAATCCAGATGAATGATTGTCTTATCTATCAAAGTGGCTTTTCTGTTTATACAGCTTTGGTTCAGTGCTTGTGTCACGTGCAATTAGAGCTGCTCATTGTTTGACTTCAATCCAGGTCAGTGATCTTTCATAGATGAAAGGAACATGTATGATGTATCTGTTTTCATATTTACCGGTCTACTTCTATTACAAGCAGGCCTTTGTCTTTGCATTGAGATGCAAAATCTTTTGGCCTATTGATGGGTTATCATATAGTTAGCATAATAAGGTCAAATCTTACCTGTACTCTGCTGGGTGACTGCTTGTTAGTTCTCCCTCCATTTTTCATGTGGATTCTCAACATTCAATTGCATTTAGCTTGTAAAGGATATGCTGATGCTCTTCTTTGTGGTATTAAGCACATTTGGCTAAACTGGTAACAAAAGGAGGACTTTTGAATTGTAATTCATTGTGTGCTCCTCCTTGGGGTGTTAAGTGCATTTGGCTAAACTGGTAACAAAAGGGCTTTTGAACTGTAATTCATGGTCTATTATTTATGGCAACATCCTTTTTGTCATTGTTGTCATTAGTTTCTTTGGGGTCTGGAATCCCTAAGAGGACTCATTTAGTGTTCTAGACTTCTGAGATCCTCAATTGCTCTTTTTTTTTTCCTGATAAAGGAAGAAAGAGAACCCTTCGGACATGATGCTCTGAGATATAGATGTTGCGATTCAGATATAATATTTTTAAGATACTTAAGTTGCAAATACTAGAATATCTGGTCCTGGTATACTTTTTTTTCTTCTTTTAAATACCAGTTTGAATATGTCTATCTTATTTGTATGGATTTCTAATTATGTTGGTGTAGATGGTGAAGGTCATAGATGTTTTGCTTGTTTATTAACATTTCCTTGTTGGTTGATATTACTGTGCTTTGTATTTGATGCCATGTGCAGTTCTCACCAATGTCGGAGCACATTTTACTGGCTTATGGTCGACGTCATGGCTCCCTTCTAAAAAGCATTGTCATTGATGGGGAAACGACAACACCTATTTATACAGTTCTGGAGGTATAAAGTTCATTTTCTTTCCCTGCCTTTTGTCTTTATTCTTGATTCCCATTTACTTGAGAATTTTCTGTTGGGTGATTGTTATTTTGTGATAAGGTGTCCTTTTCTGTATGGATTTATGCTTCATTCATGTAAAAACAATCCATCTCTCTGCTTTATTTGCTAACGTTGTCATGCTTTCACAATTGTTGCACTGGCAAGAGTGGAATTAATTGAGGTGGCTTTCCTATGAAGCAGAAAATTGTTGCTCTAGCAAACATAGTTTGTGATGTGCTGACAGTGAATTGAGTGAGATAGTTTTTCTATATGATCGATGAAGGAATGAATTTTGAATAGAAAAGTCTGCAGGTGATTGTGCTAATACTAGATGGAAAATTGGAGTTTGTACTACTGGAAAAAGGTTTCTTTGAGCGTAAATGTGCAAAGATGTTATGGCCAATGGGTTATATACTTCCCAATTAATACCCAGAGTCACGGTTGCAATTGTCACTATTATTGAAATGATGGTTTTTATTCTGGAAAAGAAATATTATTTGGAAAAAACATAAATAGTGAACTTATTATGTTTAGCAGCAAGGGTTTATATCCTACCTATATTTCATACTGTAACTGTCTCTGGAATTTGGCATGTCAGTCTTGCAACTCTAGTCCTCTGTTTCTGTCAATTAGGTTTACAGAGTTTCGGATATGGAACTTGTGAGAGTGCTTCCTAGCGCAGAGGATGAGGTCAATGTTGCTTGTTTTCATCCCTTTGCCGGAGGAGGTCTTGTCTATGGAACCAAGGTGTGCACCTTTCTCTGATCATGTTCATCTTATTAATCTATACTTTTGAACTGCATAACAGTTTTCGGTAAACTACAGGAAGGGAAACTTAGAGTCCTCAAGTATGATGGTGTCCATGGTGTTAATTGTACCAGACCAAATCACTTTCCTGAAGAGAACTTGACTGAGGTAGAATAAAATGAAAGGTTGCTTTATAAATGAAAGGTTGCTTTATTTTCTTTTATTGATTAGAAGATGCCAGTGTTCAGTTCCCTTATTTTATGCATGCTTCCATTTATAAATCTTATCTGGATCACAGAAACGAGCACTAGTGCAGTTGCACATCGAATAAAAAGAAAGCACTTTTATGTCATGTCAAATGTAAAAAGGGAAAAAAGGATGTAAAAGAAATCTGTTAATCATGGAAATTAACTAGGGGTTATCAATCCTTTGGAGCATTTTGCCTTGTTTTTTTCCCCGTGCACTCATTTTCAGCAGCTCTGAGATTTGCTATGATATCTGGTCTATCAAGTATCTAATGACTAATCTGAAGTTTTTACCATTAGACATCATTTTAATGCAAATTGGGATTGGGTTTAGGTAGCTGCTTGAGCTTTTCCCAAAAGATCTGGGTGGTTCATGTTGTCTTGTTCGGACATTATTGTTTACCTCATGGAAATATGAACAAGGGTTGCCATGCAGTGGAAAATGTGCTAGGTCAACTAGTTCTATTTGGATGATATTGTTAGTGCCTATTGAGCTAGCCTTGGTTTCTCAAGTGTTTTTCTGTAGAATAACAAGTGACTTCACTCAATGCAAAGTTGGTGGTTTGTCTGGTGCCTTAGAATGTTCATGTCCATTGGTTCCTTTCCCTGCTATTTCCTTGCCCCTCAGTTCTTATTTTTGTTTTATCGTTTTTATATGGATTGCAGGTCCAGACATATGCTCTAGAAGGTTAAACCCCCATGTTTCCCCTTTGTGCAATCTGCGTAGCTCAGCCTGATGGTATTAATTTGTACCTTATTTCAACTTTCTCATACAATGCATCCCAATTTCAGAATTTGTTCAATCAATATTCGTGCATTTTCTTAGGTTCTGCAATGTTTGCTTCCATTGGACCAGAAAGCTCACCATTGTACACGAGGCAAAAGCTCAACATTTGGTGCGCGTCTCCGGGCCTGATTTGAAGCAGGTGTGACTAACTTCTGGAGTTCTACACTTACTAATTTCTTCTCACCAGAAAATTGTGGAAATGTATAACAATTTATGTGCTAAAATGTAAAATATTGTGCCCCAGTAGCGTACTAATACAAGTCTGCATGTTTTCCTTTTAATTCTACCCTCTCCTTCTCTGCTTATACAAAAAGAAAAAAAAAAGAGAACATTTTCGTTCTTTCAATTGAATATTTTCTTTATTGACCAAATGAATTATTGTTTAATAGTTACTGCAAGTTGCCCTCTTCAATGGGTGCTAGCTCACTTAGGCTTTGGCTCTTAATCAATGTTAGCTGATGATGGAAACGAATTTGGTGGTGCTCAGCTTGAAACAATTTTTTTCTTCTATAATGTTTCTGAGTTCTGATTCAAGCAATGATGCGTGGCAATTTAGAATAAAGTGAAGAGCGTGTGATTTCACTGAACACATGTTTGAATCAAATGTTAGGAGGAAGATTAGTTTCATGCTCCCAAGGACGGGTTTATGGTAGCTGTAGATCTCATCCCTCCATATTAGTTGGTGAATAAACCTCCATATTAGTTGGTGAATAAACCTCCATATGGGGAGTATGTTGTTATTTACAAGTGTAAATTGTGAATAAGATGATGTAAAATAAGATGAAATGAAAAGAACGGTTACACAAAAGTATATGTTAGTGTATGAATGTGCAGGAGCTGGAAGAAACACTGCAGCTAAAAAAAGAAACAGAAAGTTGAAATTTGTTGGTGAAGCATGGATTCAAAGCATTGTTAATGTAGTTTGTGTTTGGATCGAAGGTCTGTGGAGGGAAGAAAAGTGGGCAATGTGTAATTATGAGTGGAATAATAATGAACAAAGTGCTGTGAAGGTATTGGAAATGCATGTGAATAAACTTTAATCAATTTAATCTATGTGTAAGAAAGTACATGAACCTAATTATTTTATAATGATGGGCTAATTAAGTTTAGCATCAGAAGTGGATTAATGAATTAAAAAGAGTTTTTGATGAATTAAGAGAAGATTTGCAAAGTTTAAAAAGGATTTTAAGCTTAGAAAAAAGTGAAATTGGGAGTTAGAGGGAGTAAGAGCAGAAGGTGAAGAAAATTGGATATTTTTTTCTTGCAATTTCTTCTTGATTTCTTGTTATTAGGAGGTAACAACCACTCCTATCATGATTCATTTCAATTCTAGTATGTTTTGAAGTTTATTGTGTTGTATGTATATTGTGGAATGTTGGGTTATATAGGTTTGATTGTTTGTAATGGTAATTGTTTTTGGAATTATGTTCTTAGATATGAAAAACTAATTGGTAACATGAGAATTGTGGAAAATTTGAAGAAAATTATGTTCCTTCTTTGGTGTGAAGTTTCGGCCTACGTGTATATATAAAGGAATAATGAATTTGGTTGGTTTAATTGTTATGAAATTTGAATTGAGTTATGTTAGGTTAAGTATAAAATGAAAAGCTAATGTGAAGTTGAAAAGAAATTTTGAAGAAAAATCCATGCCTTTTTTATGTGTGATATTCGACCAACTTAGTGTATAGGAGGGTTTGAATTTGTTAATTCAAATTGACATGGAATATATGTTTGATTATGTTATATATTGTGTTTGATTATTGGGCATGAAATTAAATCACATGAGAATTAGAAAAAAAAACATTACATGTTTCCCTTGGTGAGAAGTCTCGGCTTGAACAAATAAAAAAGAACTGGACTTTGTTGACTTAGTTGCTATGAAAATTGGGTTGAGTTGTGTTAAGTGAAATGTTTAAGGTTGAATAATAAGAATTTAAAAGGAAAATTTGGAAGAAATTCATATCCCCTTTTCGGTGGTGGTTTTCGCCACATAATAGTAAAAATGGGGTTTAAATTTTCTTAATTTAAAATGATGTAAAGAATTGTGCTAAAAGATATATTTTGAGACTATGTGAAAAGAGAATTTCATATAATTTAGAAAGGAACTTTTGCTACCTTAAGAGATAGGTCTGGTTAAAATTTCGAGGGGGGGTCCAAAAGTTTGCTTTATATGTTCTTAAAATTTATTATTGAAATTAAGGGTTTTAACTATTGAACCTATAAGAATGAGTATGAACATAAAAAGTGTGCATGTGTATAGAATTTTAAGGATTCCCTTGTTATCGGTTAGAGAATATTGGTTAAATAAGAATTGGAATAAAATTCTTAGAACGGTTGAAATGTTAATGATGTTTGAGACCCTGATCGTATAAGAGAGGCTGTCAAATCAGGACAGTAGCATGAAAAAGCAGACTAGCACAAGCTTTAGGTAGGTGCTATGTAATTTTTTTGCTTAAAAGATTTCTCAAGTCTGTAGAAGTGCAAATTTCTAAAAATATGCATTTATTTATAAAAATGTTAATACTAAGAAATGATTAACTTGACCAGCTATCTAGAATGAAGCTAGTGATGTCAATGTAATTGGCTGTCAAGACACTTTATTTGACTAGCTATCCGAAGTAGAGCTAGTGACATCAATTTGATCGACTGTTGAGATACTTAAATTGACTAACTGTCCAGAGCGGAGCTAGTGGAGTCAATGTGATTGATTGTTAGGATACTTAATTTGACAAGCTATCCAGAGCTAAGCTAGAGGCGTTAGTTGACTGACTTGCTAGGTTATTTATGGATTATTTAGGTGGAATAAAAAAGTTGATAAGTAGAAAGAGATGACACATTTATTTTTAAAATGTTGATTTTGAATTAATGAAATAAAAATGGAGTAGTATATGCTTTGTTGTATCAATTGCTGAATTATGTGCTTATATTGTATAATGAATTGATTTTAGGTTAATCATAGATCCAAGCTGAGCAATTAATTATTTATAGTATTTCTTTTTGTTTAGCTAATAATGATGTAATTATTGATAGGTTGAATTCCTTTTTTGTAATATAATTTTGTGACAAATGTTTGTATGGTAAACTAAACTAGTATTAAGATCCATGTAATATAACTATTGAATCTCTTTTATTAGGTTTGAAATTTAACGTAATACTTATTTCTATTTATTAAATTAAAAATGCATGTAACTATTGTGAAATATATTTAATGTGATTGATTATGGATTGTGAAATGGAAGGAAATTTGTGTTGCTCATGGAAAAGATCCAGGATGGTTGGACCATAGATTAAGTCTTGATTGTGTATGTTGATTGTTGATGTTGACACTTAAGAATGTTCAGTTTTAGAAGAGACTCTGCTGGAATTTTTGCAGAATCTTAAATGACTTTAAAGATGGAATTATGTAATCATGAATTTTGGATTATGAGATTAAAAAACAATTACCCTAGCTTTTAAGAAACCATGACTTGATATTATGTTAAACCTGTATTTAAAATTTAGGGATGTTACATAACTTGATTATCGCATGCAAGCCTTCTTATACATATGCTAGTGTAATATGCCTTCGGGGTAAGAATCAATATTAAGTAATGGATTAACACTAAAGACAGGGGTTAAATGTAACAATCTGGTTTTTCAAGCCAAAACAATGGTAATTTTTTTTATAACATTTCGGGAATTGATAAATCGGTTTCCCCTCATTATCGAGGCTCAATCCATACACCAAACATCAATCAACATTTTATTAACAACAACTCTTACACAAACACATAGTATTATGTTTGCATGATTACAAGTTCACATTTCAAATATACGTACATAATTATAAGTTTGCATTCCTATACTATTAATAGACATCACAAAATTAAACAAGAGTATCGAATAACACATACACATTTAATACACTTTGTTCATACAAAATACATCGTGATTTAAAATGTGACTGCATGATTCTTTGCAAAAGTAAGTTCTCGTGTAATGGTGTTCCTAGGTACCTCGTTGGTGTGATGTCCCTGCTGCAATACAAATATTTACAAGGATTATAAATAATTAATAATAAGCAATTAAATAGTTTAATGTAAGCATTAATGTTATTCTCTGTTTAAGGCATAACAAGCGTAGTTCTTTTATATACTTGGTGTATACAAAACATAGTACACATGAATGTATCAATTCTTGAAACTAACTCACAACTCCCAAATTCGGCTATCCTCTTAGGACACCATTAGCCGAAGCTAATCGTTTATTCCTCCTGGTCATACTCTTAGGATATCATTAGCATGCTGGCATAACCACTGCTATTTCATTTGCAGCTCTAGCCGTTGCTCCGCAAGGAATAAGTGTTTCTTTGGCTTGATTGCTTTCACTAGGTCTAGTTAGGCCTGGCCTGGGAGTCGATTAGCCCGAGTTGTGTTAAGGTAAGTGGCACTTGAATTTGAAGTAGCCATCGACCAGGTCTTGAATGCTGAATTATCGGTCTTACAACTTGTATCGATAGACCCATTTTAATTTAATGTTAAGGAGATGGATTTTAAATGAAATAAAAAAATCTTGATCTTTGAACTTTCTCTCTGCTTGAAGTCAAAACAAAGGGAAACCAGTCATCCATTTAGGATGTCATTAGCCAAAGCTAATCATTTAATCATCCCGGTCATCCACTTAGGATACCATTAGCCGAAGCTAATTATTTATTCATCCCGGTCATCCTTTTAGGATGCCATTATCTGAAGCTAATTATTTACAAGGTCCATAGACCAAAGAAAATGTAACTTAAATGTCTCTATACAAAGACTAAACTTAAGCTTTAGATAAAGAGGAAAAACAAAGCTTAGACAAAGAAGAAAAACTAAAAAACAAACCGAGAAAAAAAAGAGTAAAAATATCTTGAAAAAAAAATTGTCCAAAAAATATCCAGAACACTCTTCCTTCAATCATTTTTTATAGTGGATTTTGGAACAAAGATTATACATAATTAATTCTGATAATAACTAAAATAAATTCGCTCCATTATTACTCTTAATTACATGTCTTAAAAACAATATTAAACCTAATTTATACCGGAAAAACTATTCAAGTTTATAAAGAAAAAGACTAAGTGATCAAAATTTTATACATAGGTTAGACTAACTAAGGATTGAAAAAATAATAATTCTTTATAGGCTAAATAATTATAAACTCAAGCCCAATCTCAAAAAATAGGTTGGAAAAAAATAATTTATTTTGTTGTCTAAAATATTATTTGATAATAAACCTAAATCCAATCCTATGCCAAAGCCTAACTTGAAGCTTGAGCACAAGCCAGGTTGTGCGCGTGTAGCTTAAGCCCAAATCTCATTTTTCATAGGTCATTTTCGTTCTAAAAACTTGGGTGCTTTCTAGGCTCAATTTTAACTCTTCACATTTTCACTATATAAACATTTAGAAAATCTTGTTTTTTTCCTATCTAGGATAGAGTTTTTGGGGTTCACAAAAATATACCAACCAAGAATTCTTTGAGATCAATTTTTCATTCACCTTTAATTTATTTTAATCATGCTAATGTTTCATGTTAAAGAGCTTATGTTAAAAAATAAATTTCAGCAAAGTTTTAACTTTAAAACTGAGTAGACTCCACTTTTAATTTAGCCTCAAATATGGTATTAACCTTATTTTAAATAGTTTTTCAACATGAACTTTAGTATAAGGTTCAATTACAATCTTAATCATAGTGTCGCACCCGATATCGTGGAGACCTTTAAAATTTTTAGGCAAAAGAACATATATCTGACATCTTACTCTTAGAGGGGAAAAATGTCTGGTTTAAGGAGTCGTCACCTAGTTTTATGGTCACTAGAAACCCTAACTGGTCAACAAAGATTTTATGGCACGATACTGATTATGTAAAAAGAAAGATACTATCACCCCTAAAACATCTTACCTGAGGTAGGATGCATTGGTGATTTTGTCTTAAATTGCTAAGGATTTGTTATATTATGCTTTTAATGGTCTGCTTATAATGTTCTTGACTCTAGCACAAGTGAATATTCAACTACAAATACTTTCAACCTTGGTGTTGGTAAATATTACAAAAAAGTATGATATTCCTGACTTTGGTGTCAGTGAATATTGAGGTTTGAAATAATTTTCAATTCTAGTGTTTTGATTCATAACTCTAGCATTAGTGAACATCGAGCATCGAGGGTATTTCTAATTTTGACATTAGTGAATACAAATATTCCTAACACTAGCATCGGTGAATAAACAAGTAAAATTTTGAATTAAAAGTAAAACATATCTTTTTATTATTTTTTTAGAGAAAAAAAGAAAGAAAAAACAGATATGTATCGCATACTAGATTCACATTTCACAATATAAGTTTACAAGCCAATACTAAGTAAAGTCATAAAAAAACATGCGTGGGACCCACAAATAAATTTAAGAAGATCCTTAATTTTTTTTTAGAATTTTCTGATATCTTAAAATACCTATTTGGCTAGATATTAAGATAAAGAAGACTTAAAAAAAAAAAAGACATAAGGGTATGTTTTCCAAATACACCCTAGCCCAAAAAATTAAGTCAACTAGGCCTGAGTTCCAGGCCCAACTCGGTCTCAATCCTTTTTTTTTCAGGCTTGATCCAGCTT
>Ga0307512_10005272_pt1 | contig 13580 bp, 11 predicted proteins | sample 14_EM_MG_FD_200267 | JGI IMG/M metagenome (GOLD analysis project Ga0307512, IMG submission 200267) | Populus trichocarpa ectomycorrhiza microbial communities from riparian zone in the Pacific Northwest, United States - 14_EM | ecosystem: Host-associated > Plants > Roots > Unclassified | place... | reverse complement strand
TCTGGCTAGGAGTCGAGCACGGGACAGCCGGGATTTGTGACGGGTGGGTTTATATAAACAATACTTCACATCACTTTAAAAGACTTCTGGAGACGGAAAAAGCAATTTTTATTTTGCTGATGTTCGGAAGGCATAGACATGTGAGAACGGGCGCAACGTATGTTGGCGTTCGAACTTGAAACAAAGTAACATACAAAGAACATAACACTATAGGCTCGCTATTCAATAGCAATCGTCTAGGAGGACTGCTGAACCATAACTAGGATAGTTTAGGCTGGTGTTCGCTTAGCGCCGCTTAGCCTCCCCTAGTCGCAGAGATTAATTTGCTGGTAGTTGCAGATGGGTTCCCGGACGAGTTTGACACCAATTTCCTTCTTAGACGGAGAGTCTGCGGGAATTGGGCTGGCCAAATTGGAGGCAGCAGCTAAAACCATACCACAGGTTAGCAACCGACGATTTAAGCGAGCTGTCATGATGTTACTGACCAAAAGCCAAGAGGGTAGCAAAGACACGGGTGAACTGCATTGTGGTTGTGGAGGTTTTGCTCGCAGAAGGTGAGGCGGGTGGATTGTATTCGAGAGCAGATCGAATGGAGAGCGGTGGGGAGATCGGGGAACATTTCCCGTTCTTAAGTACGTTTCGATAATCGTCCCAAAACAATCCTCAAAGCTGTGACACTCGTTGACGTTGGTCCCCCGTCTCCATTCGGATGAAAAGAATCCGACGGGATGCAGGCTTCTTTCCATTGCCTGATTCTCTCCATCATCCTAGTATCCAGCAGCTGACCTATCTTTACTCTTTCAGATTCTGGGGGCCCGTCATGACTATATCTTGAGAACCGCGACCACAGCCTCAATATAAATCTGGATACCTGACATCAGATCGCGAGGCATCACCCCTGCAGCACAACATGGAGAAGTTTGGCACCAGATGACCCCCTTACTTCTAATTCAGTGACAAGAGATCGGTCACTTCGGTAGACGCCGATACAAACTGGGTCCGTATGCACATATTGACTTCATCGTTGCCCAGCGCTGTTGATCTTCCGACCTGTAATTGAAACAAAGGAGACGTACATCACCCTCACCTTGAATGGTGATAATCTATTGATCCTGCATAGGGACAAACCGGTGATAGCATAGCTTCGTCATTGCCTCCACACATTCTGGGATAGACTCAGACGACTCAACGACCCTGCCTGCAGACCACATTTTCAACTTCCAGAATGTCTGTACTAGATCGAGAACGAACCTGATGAGCCACGGTACACAGCTAGGACTGGGACAACCGTGTTCGAAGGTGGAATGGTGTTGTCCTCGATCTCTGCAGAGACAACGCGAAAAAATACCAGGGTTGAATATTGACCCCTCCATCCGGAAAATTTGATAGGGTCCACTGACATCTTTATTCTAGGCGGTCGTTATCAATGTCCCAGCGTAATACGGCATCAGCATCCAGGACATCCATTAGAATGTTCAACCTTCAACTCTCCGTCCTCCAACGATTTACCCACAACGCAAGAGGAATTCCGTCCTTCCAGCGTGACGCTGCGGCACCTCGCAATTGTTTCACAACGTCTAAATCACTCAGGTCACGTCGTTCTATTGCCGGCCGCAAGGCAGACACCAGCGTTTCGACGGTGGAGCACCAAAACCCTCTCACGATGGTTCCTCGATGAAAATGGTTAGACCACACTGCCAGGGAACAGGGAAGGGAGCTGGGTGGTTTTTCGAAGTGCAGGCTCTCGACGGAAGTGGACGATTCCAGGCCAGGAAGTGGTCGGGTTTGAAAGAGGGGTCGCCGGCAACGCAGTTTCCTATGAAGCGAGATTGTCATGTTTTTGAGTTCAAGCACTCCATTTTGAGCGTGGCCTGAGAATTAGGACCTTTCAATCTGCAGAATCCGCCGCAATTCTGAACATCTTGACGTTGGAGAAGTAGGATAGGTTTAGACGCCGGGAGAAAAGGAACGTCAAACGCCAGAAGCGGCATACATGTGGAGCGGCGATGTCCGATTCGCCGCTTCAGATGTGGGAAGCCACTGCAGCGAGGGTTTCAGGGGGGAGGTGGTGAGTAGTGGAACCGTGGTGGTTGATTAAACTGTCTGGCGGAGTGTTGCGACTGCGGTGCTCGGATCTATTCCGCAAACCTAACCCATGGATAAAGATCAGCTACTTGGCCCTCTCTGCTGCACGACACCAACCAATGAAAAACGTAAAAAATTTCCAGAACGGTGAACCCCACGTTAGCTTGAACCCGTCGTGAGTGGATGCGCACCCGGGAGAATCCACTGCCTCAGCAAGTCTCGTCTTCAGGACGAGGTAAAGCTTAAAAACCAATAGACTGAAGCCAGGACCCTGAACTAGAGACGCATGATCGTTCTGTTTTCCTTCTATAGCCATGGCGAAGTATATGGAACGACGTGAGATGATGGTGCGCACCAAGTCCTCTGATCCCGACGACGGAAGTGGCCGGACCCGACGGGAGAATACTCGGAGCAACATGCACTCATCCAACGCGACATGTACTCTCAGGCCTGAGTCAGGCCTCGGGTCTCGGGTCTCAAAGATAAAGGGGTGTGTGGAATAGAGTGAGATGCGAACACCCTTATCTCGACGATTCTTTGACAATTTCGGACGGGCCATTCGGGCCCGCAGGATCAACATACAGCAGTATCAATTTGACCTTTCCAAAACACCGATGCACGTATATCATCTTTGAGAAAGCGACATAATCTGTGGCGAAGGTTTCATAGGGGAGGGGATGAGTTAGGCTGGAATCCAACCTCAAATTCGGGGCTCGGGGGGATTAGAGGGAACTTGGGGGGATCAAACGTGGGGGAGGATGAACTAATGATTATCGATGAAGTATCCGGCGGAGCTCTCCCTGCACGAGCCAGCGAGAAGAGAATGGGAGATCTAGAGCCGTTAGCTGAGGTTAGTTTCACCGTTATCGAACTCCAGAAGAGTGCCCCAATTCATACAGATTCATACCACTCTATCGCCACCACCCGACCCCGCACCATATTGTGGGTCCACGTGCCCGCCACACTTCTTATCCTTCCACGACTATGTCTTATAGTAATTGTGGTATCAGCGTGTCTAGACACATATACTCCCTTTTCTACAGTCTCAACACCCAGACGTACGACGGCGTCGCGCCGAAGACAGTTCACGACAGTTGACAAACTTGTGGAGTACGTCTCAGACCTAGCGTGGATCAGTAACCGTTCTCCTGCAAGTGTTGCGCGGTTCCTCAAAGAGTTCCGCGGTTCGCCCCGTCGATCAAAGCAAGCCAGATCCTTCGTCGATGGGCTTTGCACTCGAATTTTTCGGTGGTTCGCAGCGGCTTCAGTGGAGGACCTTGGAATGAACGGTAACAGCGGCGAAGTGGCAATACATGGAGGGCACGGTTTCATAGAGGCAGCGTCGTTCGTTGGCCATCTCGTCGGGTATGGCTTGCTCGACCACGAGCTCGTGCGGCAGTATCTCATTAAGCCATTGATGACCCACCATTACCTCCAACACGGGAGACCTGAGGAAACTGTTAGGGTCGATGCAATCTGCCGATTGTTTGATGCCGCAGGAAGCACCTTGGTCCAAGGTCTTCTCGAACCCGAAGATGTCCGATTATGCCTCAGGATACTGGAAACTGCCCAATCGTCAAGACCTGGTGGGTTGGGATGGTTATCCGCCACGAAACTAGAGGTGCAGTGTTCTACTTATCCTGATGCACCTCATCGGAACCTGTTAACTCGCGAACCAGGAACTTTGCGAGCTCCATGCTAAATGGTTGCGGCGGAATGACGGGGAAGAACGGAATGGTGTCGCGGAGGCGACTGAAGAAGGTGAAGGGGAAGAAGAGGATGAGATGACTGTTGAAATCCCTGCAGGGGTTGAAACCCCCGTCGCTTTCACTCCCCAAGATCTTCCTACCACGATCAATATTGCAATCCCCTCTCCCATCCTGCAAGGCACTGAGCGTTTCTCTGTCTCGCACGACGTGGGGCCTTCCCCCGACGCATTCACCGACGACCGAATCACCACCGTCTCTTCCCCCACGTTGAGCATCTCCACCATATCCGACTTGACTCCGACCGAATTCGACGAGGATATCGGAGAGGACAGTGGCGAACGGATCCTGATTCGCCACCAGACGTTCTACTTGGAAGATGGAAATGTCGAGATCGTGTGCGGGCAAACAATTTTCCGTGTCCACTCCACTGTAGTCTCGTTCTCCTCCCCAAACCTTCGGGACATGCTTTCTTCCTCTACCCTCCTCAGTGCGCCAATGCACGAAGGTTGTCCTCGGATTGTTTTCAAGGACAGCGCTGAGGATTTTGCGGTCCTACTGAAGATGATCTACACGCCAGGGTGGGTCGTTTTCTCTTACAGTGGGTTCTGTGAACTGACCAGATGACCAATGACCAGATTCCCGGCACGGAACAAGGTTCCAGAGTTTACTGTATTCGCATCTCTCCTGCGAATGACGACCAAGTACGGTTTCTCCGATATCCGCGAGGCGCTTGTCGAGGACCTCAAGGGCGCGTACCCCACAAAGTGGGAGGATTTTGAAACGGCGAAGGTCCTTGGCGAGAACGTATTCGGATCACCCAACCCCCATCCGAACGCAGTTTTGAATCTGTTCTTGGAGCAGAGAATCAAGTTCGCGTTACCATTTGCGGCCTACCGAGCTGGTTTAGGCGGCCCTCCTACTCATGCCAGCGAAAGACCTGGAACGGTGCTCCCACGTCTCACCCTCGCTTATATCATCCACGGCATGGGAGGAATGCGGCGCACGATGGCATGTGCCGTGCAGAGGGTCGCATACACTTGGGAGTTGGGAGCGTGCCCTAAGAGTGCGTGCATCTTGGGCGTTGGGGTGGGGCCTGCGAAACAGGGAATGAAGGTACTGGACAGGATCTCCAGCGTTCTATTACAGAATAGTGGGGGCGATGTGCTGTCTTCCCTCCGGCTTGGGGACCCTTTCTGTGCGGATTGCACAAAACAGCTGAAGAACATCCATCGTGAGTACCGGAAGCAGGTTGTCTGGGTGAGACTTCCTAGTCTCCTCGGCTGGGTGAGTTGGGAAGGTGCCGTCTGATTAGAGGCTAACCGCGTGTAAATACATTAGTTACTACCCTGGATGTCAGGCGATTTCATCATATGTGGATTCCAATCGTCCTTCTCTATGCTTGCTTTTGCGGAATCATCCGCTCGTGCCCTGTTTCATAGTCTATCCCTCGGGCGAAGACTGGGGCTTTCTCACGAACTTCGACCATCGGCTACTTGATGCTTGCCCCCCATTCACAGACCCCATAAAGGTGCTCCTAGACGCCTCCATTCAGGCCGTCGCGTCTCTAGCGCCACGTGCCAATTTCAGACGCCGCATTGCACCGTTGGGCCTTAGGCCTAGGCTGGAATCCAACCTCGAATTCAGATGCGGGAGGATACGGTTTAGGGGGAGTTAGGCCGCCCGCCACATTTCTCATTGTTGCGCAGCCATGTACAACGATTACCACGATCGTCAGGTCGTCCTTGCATCGAACATTTGCAGCTTGCTCTACGATCTCGTGCCATCGACGTACGATGAGGTAGCACCGAAGATTGAATACTGGATCGAGTACGTGCTCAACGAACAATTCACGACGACCGACGACCTTGCAGAACGAATCTCTGCCGTAGCATGGGAAGATCGCGGTTCCCACCCGGACATTTCGCGGTTCTTGAAGGAGTTCCGCGATGCACCCCACCGTTCTGAGCAGGCCAGATCCTTCATCGATGGGTTGTGCTTTTACATTATTCGGTGGTTTGCGATTGCTGCAGCAGAGGATCTTTGTTGGACGCATTGGCACAAGGGTTTGGTCTCGAAGAGCGGAGGTCCAGGCTTCATACGAGCTGCGTCATTCGTGGGTCACCTCATCGAATCCGGTTTGCTTGGCCGCGAACCGGTGCGGCGGCACATCTTCAAACCGCTAACGAACCACTACTATAATCCTGGTAACTTGTGGAAACAATCTGTCAGGGCCAACGCAATCTACAAGTTATTCACTACCGCTGGACATGCCTTACTTCAGGGTTTCCTCGAGCCCGAAGAAGTCCAGGACTGCTTCAAAACGTTGGAGGTCAGGGTTACACTTGGGGATATGCATGTAGATGGATTGGATACATTGTATCCGGCGGGATTGAATGTACGTGTGATTCTCGTCTCAATGCTTCCACTGGACCTAACTTGTAGACTAGGAACTTCGCGAGATCCATGCTGCGTACCTGCAGCGCAGAGTTGAAGAAGAACAAAGGAACTCGACAGCCGCCGAAGTTACTGTGGAAAAGGTTGAGGCTCCTGTTGCTTCCGCTGCTCAGGAACTCCCTACCATGCACATCGGTGTTGATACCCCTTCCTCCGCCTTTCAGGAGCTTGAGCCTCTCTCGCTGTTCCACGGTGTAGAGTTTTATCCCGACACAGACACCGATATCCGAGCCTCAACAGTATCCTCTCCCATGTCGAGCATTTCCACCCTATCCGACTTGACCTCGGCCGAGCTAGGCGAGATCGAAGAAGACGATGGTAAATGGATCCCTACTCCCCATGAGACGTTCTACCTGGAAGATGGGAACGTAGAGATCGTGTGCGGACACACGATTTTCCGGGTCCACTCCCCTATAATCTCATTCTCCTCCCCTAACCTTCGGGACATGCTTTCCTCCTCTATCCTCCTCAGTGCGCCAATGCAAGAAGAGTATCCTCGGGTCGTTTTCGAGGACAGCGCCGAGGATTTCGCGGTCCTATTGAAGATGATATACACACCAGGGTGGGTCGTTTCCCCCGGAAGTAAATTCCATAAACTGACCGGGTGGCTGGAGGGCAGATTCCCAGCAAGGCATAAGGTTCCAAAATTTACGACGTTTGCATCTCTCCTTCGGATGGCGACCAAGTATGGTTTCTCCGATATCCGCGAGGGACTTGTCGAGGACCTGAGAGGCGCATACCCTACCGAGTGGGAGGACTTCGAAACAGCGAATGTCCTTGGAGAGGACGTTTTCGGATCACCCAAGCCACATCCCAATGCAGTTTTGAATCTGCTCTTGGAACATAGAGTCAAGTTCGCGTTGCCTTTCGCCGCTTACCGAGCCGCCATGGGTGGATTTTCCTCTTTCGTCAGCGACGAACCCGGTGCGGCGCTCCCGCGTCTCACCCTTGCCTCCATAATCTACGGCATGGGGAGGATACGGCGTGGGATGGTCCAGCTTTCGCATTCAATTGTCTACAGTGGGTACCTAGGGGTGTGTCCTCAGAAGGAGTGCGTCTTGAACACCGGTATAAACCCTATAGAGTGGAGGATGGAAGTGCTGAAGAAGATCTTCGGCATCATGGTCTACAAGAGCAAGGACGACTTGCTGTCTCCCCTCCCACTGGGAGACTTCGTCTGCGTGAATTGCGAAAAACTGTTGCAGGATGCCTATCGTCGTTACCGTGAACAATTCGTCTGGAGAGCCCTTCCTAGTCTACTTGGGGTTGGGAGAGGGTCCTTCACGCTGTAAAATAGTTTTTGCCCTTGATGTTGTGTACATAGCCGACTTTGACCGCTGATGTAGATCCAAATCTTTTTTCCTTTTTTCTTCCCGAGTCATCGTCTGTCCGTGGTTTTCACCCTACCATATTTCTCAGGTACAAATCGGGACTTTCTCACGGATTCCGACCATTGGCTGTTTGATGCAAGTGGTTCTCTTTCACAAAACAGCTGGTAGAGACGCCTGTTTAGACCACCGCGGGTATGGATCTTGAACGCTGGTACCAACCAACCAGAACAGAGGATGGGGGCGCTGAACAAGATCTACAACGCTATGGTCGAGAGGATCGAAGGTGACATGTTGACTGCCCTGTTGTTGAGGAACCTTCTCTGCGAGGGTTGCACAAAACAGTTGGAGACGATTCACCGTAATTGGCGCAAGCGATTCTTCTGGACGAGGCTTCCTAGGTTGCTCGGGTGGACTGGTTGGGAAGGAGTCTGATTCGGTGTAATATGAGGCCGATATCTGATGGCTGCGCGAATCGTATTACATGTATCGATTATCTGTTGAATGTGTCGACGTACGGAGATTACATAGAGTTGTAATATATTGCGGAGAAGAGCTGAGCCAGCTCCACACGCGGGTAAATCCGTGTTTGTTACTTTGACCCGCGCTATGCCTCCGCAGACGGCTGCAGGGCAGAGAATGACCAGAACCCGAGGCTTTTGGCGACTATCTGAATCCGTGTTGTAATGGAGGCGGTGGGTACGCGTCTGGTTGGAACGGTAGTATAGAATGAGGTTTGGAAAGTTGCCGATTGACTTTGCGGCCGATTGTTAGTCGGGAACTCGTAGTTCCGATAATGTCGCCTCATATTCGAGGAGACGTTGACCGTCATCAAACATCCAGGGTAGGGGCAGGGATAAGCTGCGAGAAAGATAAAAAAGGTCGAAGATATATCGATGACACCAATGGGTCAAAAGATCAGCTCACTCAGGGGAATGGAGAGGGGAAATGAATCATACCCACGGCGTTCTCCTGTATGAGTATGGTAATGAATTTTGAGGCTGCTCGGGCGGTTAAACCGCTTCCCGCAGTGGTCACAGACGTGTTTCCTTGTCTTGTGCTCGTGAAAACCTTCCACGTCTATCTGACGGGACGCTTCCGACGGAGGAGGTCCGCGCCCGGAATCTAATCCCCGTCCAAGACGCGAGGGAGAGACAGGTGTCGTCGGCAAATGGTGTTCCGATTGAGCATAGGGGTTCCCTCTGTCGAGAGCGAGCCGCGGGGTGATGGGACGAGAGCTCGTAATATTAAGGTAGACGGGAATTCACAAAAGGGGAGGTACTAAGGTCACTGCCGTGAGGTATCGCTCTCCAGATCCAGTCGAATGGCGATTGGAAGTTACTACAATTCATGACCGGGTAATCTCCGTTGGTACACGTCATCATTGGGTGTGATCGTCAGGTACTCAAGACCATGTCACTCGCTGGGTAGAACGTTTCCGTGGTCTACCGTAGCTTCGTATAGGTGGGACCCTCTGGAGAAGTCCAATTCCTGGTCGGCTCTTGGCGGGAGTGGGTGGTTCCGGTGTTATCGAAAAGCCAGGAAGTGGTTGGGTTTTGAAAGGGGAGGGGTTGCCGGCAGTGCAATTTCCTATGGAACGAGGTTGTCATGTTTTGAGTTTAAGCACCCAGTTTTGGGCGTGAAGTGAGAATCAGAGCCTTTCGATCTGTAGAATCAGCCGCGATTCTGGACATCTTGGCATTGGAGAGGTAGGATGGGTCTGGACGCCGGGAGAAAAGAGGGACGTCGAACACCAAAAGCTGCATACGTGTAATTTGTCGTCTTCGAGGTGGAAAACTGCAACGAGGGTTTCAGGGGATAGGTGGTGAGCGATGGAACCGTGGTGGTTGATTAAACTGTCCGGCAGAGTGTTGCGAATGCGGTCCTCAGTTGTTCTGCAGACCTAACCTATAGATAAAGATCAGCTACTTGGCCCTCTCTGCTGCGTGATGCCGACCAATGGAAGACGTGAAAATTTTACAGAACGGTGAACCCCGCGTTAGTTTGAACCCGTCGTGAGTGGATGCGCACCAGAGAGAATCCATTACTTCGGCAAGTCTCGTCTTCAGGACGGAGCAAAGCTCGGAAACTGATAGACTGAAGCCAGGAACCTGAGCTAGAGATGTATGATCACTCTGTTTTCCTTCCATAGCCATGACGAAGGAGATGGAACGATGTGAGGGTGGTGGTGTGCGTCGAGTACTCTGGTCCCGGCGACGCCGGGAAGTGGCCGGACCTGAGGCCTGACGGGGGAATAACCGGCGCCTAGTATGCACTCACTCAACGCGACATGTAGTCCTCAGGCGAGGCCCTAGGCCCTAGGTCCCAAAGATAAAAGGGAGGTGTGGAATAGAGTGAGATGCGAACTCCCTTATCTCAACGATTCTTTGACAATTTCCGACGTGCCACTCAGGCCCGCAGGGCCAACACACAACGGCGCAGATTTTTACCTTTCCAAAACACCGATGCAAATTTCTCATTCACGAATGTGAGGTGTGACTAGAGACGAGGGGTAGTACACCAGAAGCGACATACCCGTGTGGTGGTCATGAGGGATATGTCGTATTTGAGAAGGCGACGTAGTAGACCACTCTGGCGAGGGTTTCGTAGGGGAGGGGACGACGGTGGATCAGAGATCCAGAATCATTTATTTATGTTAGTTTCCCCGTTATCGAACACCAGAAGGGTCGCCCGATTCACATCACCACCGCCGTCACCGTCCACTCGGTGGAGTCAACGCCAGATTGTATTGTGGGTCCACGTGCTCGCCATACATCTTATCATCTTGCACTCAACTATGTCTTACGATAATTGCGGTGTCAGTGTACCTATACAGGTATATCGGCTGCTCTGCTGTCTCGACACACCGACGTACGATGAGGTCGCGCCGAAGATAGAATACTGGACCGAATTAGTCCTCACTCAACAGCTCACGACAGTCGACAAGCTCGTGGAGCAAGTCTCAATCCTGCCGTGGATTGGTCACCATTCTCCCGCAAGTGTTGCGCGGTTCCTCAAAGAGTTCCGCGATTCACCCCGGCGATCGGCCCAAGCCAGATCCTTCGTCGATGACCTTTGCACTCGAGTTTTTCGGTGGTTCGCAGCGGCTTCAACGGAGGACCTTGATATGGACAAGTACGACGGCATGGTGACGAGGGGCGGGGGGTATGGCTTCATAGAGTTAGTGTCGTTTGTTGGCCATCTCGTCGAGCGTTCCTTACTCGACCTCGACCTCGTGCGGCTGCATCTCATTAAACCATTGACGAGACATCAATACTCACGCCCCAAAACACCCGCGGAGACTGTCAGGGTCAAGGCCATCCACAGATTGTTTATTGCCGCAGGAAGCGCCTTAGTCCAGGGCCTTCTCGAACCCGAAGATATCCGAATCTGCTTTGAGATACTGGGAACCCAGTCGTCGGGGCCTGGTGAGACAGAAGGGCTATCCGCCGCGAAACTAGAGGTGTAGTGTGCTATTCATCTTGATCTCCCTCATCGGAACCTGCTAACTCGTGGACCAGGAACTTCGCGAGCTTCATACCTCGTGGTTACAGTTGAATGACGAGGAAGAACGGAATAGTGTCGCGGAGGCGATTGAAGATCGCGAGGGAGAAGAAGAGGCGGCTACCGAAATCCCTGCAGAGGTTGAAACCCCCGTCGCTTTCACTCCCCAAGATCTTCCTGCAACGCTCAATATTACCATCCCCTCTCCCATCTTGCAGGGGACTGAGCGTTCCCCTGTCTCGCACGACGTAGAGCCCTCCCCCGACGCATTTGCCAACGATCGAATAACCACGGTTTCTTCCCCCACGTTGAGCATCTCCACCATATCCGACTTGACTCCGACCGAATTCGACGAGGGTATCGGAGAGGGAATCCCGACCCGCCACGAGACGTTCTACTTGGAAGATGGAAACGTCGAGATCGTGTGCGGGCAAACAATTTTCCGTGTCCACTCCACTGTAGTCTCGTTCTCCTCCCCAAACCTTCGGGACATGCTTTCTTCCCCTACCCTTTTCAATACGCCAACGCCGGGGGGGTGTCCTCGGATTGTTTTCAACGACAGCGCTGAGGATTTTGCGGTGCTGTTGAAGATGATATACACGCCAGGGTGGGTCGTTTCCCTTCAAAGTGGGTTCTGTGAACTGACCAGATGACCAATGACCAGATTCCCGGCACGGAACAAGGTTCCAGAGCTTACCGTATTCGCATCTCTCCTGCGAATGACCACCAAATACGGTTTCTCCGATATCCGCGAGGCGCTTGTCGAGGACCTCAAGGGCGCGTACCCTACCAAGTGGGAGGATTTCGAAACGGCGAAGGTCCTTGGCGAGAACGTATTCGGATCACCCAAGCCGCATCCGAAAGCAGTTTTGAATCTGTTCTTGGAGCAGAGAATCAAGTTCGCGTTACCATTTGCGGCCTACCGAGCTGGTTTAGGCGGACCTACTACTCATGCCGTCGGAAAACCTGGACCGGTGATCCCACGTCCCACCCTCGTTTATATCATCCACGGGATGGGAAGAATACGGGCCATGCTGATATTCATTGTGCAGAGGGTTGCATACACTTGGGACTTGGGAGCGTGCCCTAAGAGTGCGTGTATCTTGAACGTTTGCAAAAGGTCTGCAAAACGGAAAATTGAGGCACTGGACATGATCTCCGAAGTATTACAGGATAATGGGGGCGATATGCTCTCCTCCCTCCAGCTTTCGGACTCTTTCTGTGCGGATTGCGCAGAACAGTTGAAGTACATTAATCGCGAGTGTCGAGAGAAAGTTGTCTGGGCGGAACTTCCTTGTCTCCTCGGTTGGAAGGGCTGGGAAGGTTTTTGATTCGGGGTCGGTCATGCGTAAATACATACATTAGCTGCTACTGTATGTCAGGCGATCTCATCACATGTGGACTCCAATAGTCCTTCTCTTGTTTTTGTGGAATCATCCGCTCGCGCTCTGTTTCATAGTCTATCCGGGCTTTCTCACGAACTTCGACCATCGGCTGCTTGATGCTGGCCTTCGTTCACAAACTTCATAAAGGTGCTTCTGGGCGCCTCCGTTCAGGCCGTCGCGTCTCTAGCACCACGTGCAAACTCCAGGCGTCGTATTACACCGTTGGGCCCTAAGCCGCCGACCCGCCACACCTCTCATAGTCACGCAGCCATGTCCAACGATTACCACGGTCGTCAAGTCGTCCTTGCATCGAACATTTGCAGCTTGCTCTACGATCTCGCACCATCAACGTACGATGAGACAATTCACGACGACCGACGACCTTGCAGAACGGATCTCTGCCGTAACATGGGAGGATCGCGGTCCCCACCCGAACATTTCGCGGTTCTTGAAGGAGTTCCGCAATGCACCCCACCGTTCTGAGCAGGCCAGATCCTTCGTCGATGGGTTGTGCCTTTACCTTCTTCGCTGGTTTGCAGTTGCTTCAGCGGACGATCTTTGGACGAATTGGCACAAGAGTTCGGTCTCGAAGAGCGGAGGTCTTGGCTTCATGCGCGCTGCATCATTCATGGGTCACCTCATCGAATGCGGTTTGCTCGGCCGCGAACCTGTACGACAACACATCTTTGGACCGTTGATGAACAACTACTAGCATAATCCTGAAAACTTGTGGAAACAATCTGTCAGGTCCAACGCAATCTACAAGTTATTCACCACCGCTAGACATACCTTACTTCAGGGTCTCTTCGAGCCCGAAGAAGTCCAGGACTACTTCAAAACACTGGAGACCAGGGTCTCGCTTGGGAATGCAAATTTAAGAGGACTGGATAATTTGGATGCGAAGAGATTGAATGTACGGTGTGATTCTTGTCTCGATGCTCCTACCGGCACCGCGCTTACGGTGCACTTTTAAAGTACTTTAAGGGTAAGAACATCTTGCCGCGCTGTCCTTTAACAAGTCTTTAAAACGGTATGATCGTTTGTGCACTTCGTGACTTCAGATCGCTTTAAAAGACTTCTGAAGACGAAAAAAGTTATTTTTATTTTGTTGATGT
>Ga0307512_10005271_pt1 | contig 13580 bp, 13 predicted proteins | sample 14_EM_MG_FD_200267 | JGI IMG/M metagenome (GOLD analysis project Ga0307512, IMG submission 200267) | Populus trichocarpa ectomycorrhiza microbial communities from riparian zone in the Pacific Northwest, United States - 14_EM | ecosystem: Host-associated > Plants > Roots > Unclassified | place... | reverse complement strand
GAGGGGGATGGTGGGGATGGAGAGGAGGGAGGAGAGGTCGCTTTTGAACAGTGGTGATGCAAGTGATGGAGTCGACGACTAGCTCGTCTCATGTGCAGTACTTGTTCTACCAAAGCATACCATGGGAAGCGTGTTCGTAGAATACTGTACCCGCAGATGTGCTTGGGACGTCAGCAGTCAGCACAAGGTGTCCGTCTCACCAAAAAGGTGGTTCTGTCAGCGTCAGACGTTGCTGTTCCAGATCTAATAATTGTCAGTAGTGATTCGAAAAAATGATAGAACACTCGGTTGCTTCTGTTTGGGAATGGCACTCAGCCGAGCATCAGAGAGCGAATGTGTAGCCATGATGATGGTCCCAACAGGTACTTGTAGAGGTAGATGAAGGCAGAGTGACAGTGTTCCGGTTAATGAATAGGGAGCGGCAATAAACATTATAGCTACAGGAGCCTGAGCGCTGCTGAGCTAGATCACACATCACCAGTCATTACACATCACTCTTGCTATTGTCCATCAATGATGTTGCATGTGTACTTGGATCGTGAGTCTCAGCATCGTCTGAAGTCTTGTATGAGAATGAAGACTTGTATGAAGATGGTGACTGTATGAGGATATGCATCAGGACCAGGGTGATGCGTCTCATGTCAGATAGAGCATACGCGTACGCATATGGTAGATTGTACATATACGGTCATTGGCCCTCCAGATAGAGCAATTAGTACATTTTCAACAAATGAAAATGTTGTCAGCAAGTGCTGTCCCATTAAAAATTTCCTGTCAGCAGGCGATGCCGTCCCAAGCTCATCTGCGGGTACAGTAGTCAGCGGATTTGTGCTATTGAGTGCTCAGAAGAGCTTTAATACTAGGAGAAAGTTTATCGTTCGTTATTTATGTTTACTTCGGACCGAGTCTAAAAGTGATTCGTCAGTATTGTGGAAACGAAAATTGGTGACTTCGCCTGACTCAACATCCTATTGTAGTCCCATATTTAACATCACCGTTGATGGTTTCAACGAAGAAAACGGGTAAAACCTTCCAAAATCTACCACATTATCAATCATAACCAGGCCAAACAGTAGGTGTGCAATAACCACCGACGTAAAGTACTTTCCTCTAACCAATAAGCAACTACTCAAACTGTCTGCCTTCTACTCAACAAAACATCCTCTCCCAAGTGTACTTCAAATAAGACAATACCTAGGCCATCCGAGTGACCCCGTGTTTATCTGGTGATGAAGATATAGAGTGAGTTCATGATACAGGAACCATGATGAGACGAAGTCCTTCTGATTTAAGTTTATCTCCAAATCCGTGAAGAGCTTGTGGCCAGATATTACCATTCTTTTGCTACATAATGTTGCTATTAAGCAGTGTTGAAAGTTAGGTGCACATTTATCCATTTCCTTACTATTCTTAAGGCCGCAGCCGCGGCGAAGTGCCGGATCGTTTGTATGGCAATAGCTCCCACCTGTGTGGGAAAGTGTATCGCAAGCCGTTTTTATGAACCCATTGTCATACCTCCGCTTCTACCTCCCTCTCGCTCGGAATGCGAAATGGTGAATCCCGCAACAGGACTACGTCGTCCGGAAGGATTCTAAGACACGAGCTGAAATATTCTCGAAGAATGATCTCACATTCATAAGACTCCTTAGAGTTTGCGAAAACATCGTCTGGAGATAATGCCTTGGACAATCCGGTTTCAATAAACGCGGTCAGTACGCACGTAGCCACCACTGCTACGGACTCTTAGTATTTTCTGCATCTCTCCATATTCCTATTTCGTTGCATCAATGTCTGGTAGATCTGGAATGGATATCCATGGAGTATCCTGAGACTATTTGAGTCCACCTACTGAGAGAAAGAACCAATCGTTTCGACGTTTAGAATAGTCAAGGTGAATGCAGATAGTATCGGATGCCCGGAATGGTCGAATAAGCGTACGGATTTTCTGCGGAACTGGAGGCTGCAAAGCGTCAGCAAGATCCTCTCTGACACCTTTCCTTCAGAGGGATAATCACCTTCGCCGCAAGGTACATAACCTAAGCACTCCGTTTATCCATGTACACTATTCTAAGCATTGCAAAACTACTGGGGCGGATCGGTAGAGAGATCTAGGCTCTTGTTCGTTGTAACTACCGGTAAGGCGTTTGATCTTGTGGATTGCAGAAGAGGAAGAAAGGAGCTCAATTAGTAGCCAGTCCTCAACCAAGTCAATGCCGTGATATTAAGGATTATTGATTGTCATACCACTTGGAACACGGGGGAGTTACCTATGGCATCCACATTAGACGTCCCTCTCCTCACATTTCAATTGTTAACGTTTCTGCTTCTGGATGGTCTTTAGTTCATAGAGGTATATAGAGTCGTAGCCGGTCGAGATAGAAGACGGTTTGATGTCTAAGATGCATTCTTTTGAGTTACTATAAATTAGTGTAGTACCATCAAAAGTAGCGGCGATGAACGAAGGACTTATCTTGAGCAGTGCAGATGATTTACAACAACCCGACCCTAGTTAACCCTAAACCCTAGCATATTGAAAATATTCTCCTACTTTCCACTATCTATAACAGCGGCGATAATTTTCTCGTCTCGCTTCCCCATCTTTCATCCGGTCGACCCAAACAAGTTCGGCTTTGCTCTCATTCCCAGAATTTCTCGTCGCTCGTAAGCTCGCACCTCTGTCAGACGGCTGGTTTTCGAGCGCAGTTCGGCTTCTGACGCCCTTCACAAGATACCATTTAATTTCTTTCGGCCAAATGATTAGTCACAAAGTACCACTCCACGGTTAGAGACGCCTTGTGGAAGCCTTACGTCTCGGAAGGCCCGTCTCGTGTGCAACACTAAAGGTAAGATTTTTTGACCAATATTATCTCTGATGTTATGAAACTAATGGTTAGAAGATATGTGTATCTTAAACATAAATTCTCCTGAGATCAGACCTGTGCCGAGGATCTTTCACTACCCTACAGCAGCGTTTTTCCAATTCGTCGTCACGTTGATTACGATGGTTCTAGAAGTTAATATACCCGCGTAGAATGACTACCCGGAAGAATAATTAGAATTAACGAGGGACGTTTAATGTACTCTAGATGCTATGGTCAATTCGTTGTGTCAATCTGTTAGCGGTATCTAATTGCCTTCAAATAGTCTTATGCTGTTACAGTGGTCAACAACTCAGGCGAGGAGTGCAATAAAATGGAGAGGTCGAAATAGAATCGTTGAGATCCGTTGAGTACAGAGAACTTATTCAGAGTCTGAGCGGCAGGGTTGATGAGTACTTATTCGATAATCGTGTTCCGATTACATTTGTCAAAGATGAGTACAGAAAGGCGGTCTTTCCCCCGATAACATGTTCACCATTATGTGATCAAAAGACCTTAATTACAGTCAAAACTATGAGCTTCCCTTCGCTGACGCTCCCGGAAACTTTGCAGTTCAGATGTTGCCGCGCGCAGTTTCCGTGATCAGGGGAGGGGGATGGGAAAGAGGAAAGAGGAAAGAGGAAAGAGGTAAAGCGAGAGAGAGAGCGAAAGAGAGGGAAAGCAGGACCCACCGAGAGGCGCAACGGAACGCGATGTTATCGCTGGATCACTCAAACCACGTCGGCAATCTCTATTTCTCACTCGTTACAACCAAATAAAGCCTAGCTCCAGTGCCCTTTCAGCCTAAGTCAAAGTGAATGATTCCGATTGGCAAACATTTAGCCTATTTGACACCCCTACATCACAGTAATTCTCGCATTGGCACGGCAATGATATCATGTACTAGTACAATACTAATCATCACGGTGGTACTGATGCCAATACTTTACGAATGAAATTCCCATCGGCTCCTGTCAATGACTTGCGTACCAGTTTGGCTGACAAATATCGGGCAATGTACTAGTGACTCGCTTTTCTCCTTTAACAGACCTCAAACGGCAGCCCAATATGTGAGGTCACTGACACAGGTACAAGCGAAGGTTACAAAGATATGTCTGAACAGGCCTCTGCCAGGAAGTCAATCTATGGAGAGCTTTAGCTATTACTTTTACCAGACAAGACGGAAAGATACTAGGCGCTGATGCGGACCTCAGTGCTACAGGGCATTATAGTAAAGACGCCACACCTCGTGGCTCTTGGGCCGAATGACTTATTTGCGGACGTGATTGATTTATCATGCTATCCTCACCACTTATACTCCCCTACTTTGTTGTCATTCACCAGACCGGCCGTAGGCCGGTACATCTGTTGTACTAAATAATGCCCATCCGTCTTGAGCCCTAGACTTCACGTGATTATCTTGGCGTTCCATCACTTCAGATTGTCCTTCTATCATAATATCGGTCGCGGATATGCTGAGTCGGGGCAAAATTTTATCGTCGCTAGTGAGATTGCGGAGAGGTGTGGGTAATCTTAACTAGATCTGGATGTCTCTGCATTTCGGGCTGTATAGTCACTCTTCATGGTTACGACGATTCGCCGATTCATCTTGTTGGTTTTATTAATTCGTTCAGTTTACATCATCCAGTGGATATCGAGAATGATAAAATATGAAAACTCCGGAGTGGCACAGCCCCATGGGGTTTGCGACAATGGTTGAGTTTCCTGCATGAGAATTGTGCGCAATAGGTTTGTGCGCAAAATGTTTATATCCAGCTTCACTTTTTGAACCTACCTCAACCAAGAACATTTCTCAATTGTGCCTCCATAGAGGGTTTCTTTGACTCCTCCTTTACAACTCAATTGAGGAGTTGTATTCCCACCGACTTGACGGCAGAGAAGATAATTTTTGAGGTGTTTAGCCATACAATCATACCCGTATAGCTCAGCCTTGACGGTGAGATGTGCATATGCGTGTTTCAGCTTGTCCCCGAAACGATGAAGATATCCACGCATCTGCTCTTATACTGCAGGTTGACATCAGTTCCACAACATGGTGGCGGGGAAGATGATAATAACGCTGCTGCCGGACAATGTAATAAAGGAGGAGTCTCGCCACATCTCAAAACTTTATTTTCCCCACACGCCTGAAACATCAATACCAACAGCCATGTCTTTGAGCACCATTGAAATCGACTACATACACTCGTGGGATCCCGAGGACACTTCGTCGGATTTAGATGACAGTGTGTGGAATAACTATACACCGGTTCGTTTGTTACCAGCGCCGCGAGCGCCGCCTGCAACGCCACCGCTACCACCACCATCGAATCAATATATTAACCCAAGGGAGCGGCCGCCAACCAAGGCCCGACACGCATATTTTGAGGTAGTTGACGATAGCGAGGACGAGAATAGGGGCCTTTCACAGCGCGGCAATAAGCCTTCCGATGCATTTTCATCTTGGATATCGAGCCAACAGAATAGCCCGAGACCAAGAGATGTGAGACTCGAACACTAAATTTCCTGCGAAACCTTATTGACTAAAGAAGAAGAAACATTCACCTGCCAGAGCTCCTCACTCAATACATTTGTTTGAATCGTCGGAGGAGGATGTAACATTATACACCTCAAGCGACATTGAAAGCGATGTCAGTGAGCCCGCACGTCTTATGTGAAATTTTGACTAACAGAAGAAGGCTGACTCGGATGGTATCTTGCAACGTTCTTTCGGGCATGGCTACCCTCGCCATGTGCCACATGTCGACGCTCGTCGCCGGCGGACTCGCCCATATGTTAGATTCGAGGTGCCCGACCATGACAGTATTTCACAGCATGACCAAGAACTTGAAAAGACTTTGGGGCGAGTTCAGGCACTACTTGATCAAGTCGAGATGCAAACCAAACGAGCAACCAAGCAGGCTGAGAGTGCTCAACGGAATGAGAACGCACAACACGATGTGAAGAATATACTGGAAATGTTTTTTGAACGGGCTAAAATAGAAGAGGCGGAGAGGGTGGAGCAAGTCGAAAGGGAAAATAAGAAGGTCGTGGAAGAAGCGCGAAGGATCCAAGAAGTCCAAGCCGCGGAGAAAGCAACTGCGAGAGCAGAAGAAGAGAATTTGAAGGCGAAGATTAAGCAATGTATTGCAGATCTTTTGGGCCCGCGATTCTTGGAGATCTCTCAAAGCAGACGGATTCAAGAAAAGATTGTCTATACGAGACTCCCGAAGGATTTGATTTGTAAGGAAGCGTTGGAGGAAAGCGGCATGGAGTACAACGAACAAGTATGAACCATCAAATTCTATGGCTATTTGCATATGCATACTGACACTAGGCAGAATCAGTACTTTTTAGTGCATCAACAGCTAGATAAGGTTATGCAGCAGCAACTATTCGACCGTACAAAACGAATTAGAGGTATTTACTCGGCTGGATCTTCTAGCAAGTAAAACCATAGGACTTGAAGCTAATATGATGAACTGAAGACTTTAACTTGCAAATTGAGGCTGCTGCAGATTATACCACGGCAGTCACGGGCGCCGACGGACTCTTATACAAACATGTCGCTGTGACAGGCTTCCCATATCCTTTCGTAATTCCGGTCTCTGAAGCCCCCCAGGCATGGGATGACCAGCGCTCTACATCTTATTCTACAACATTGAGTGAATTTTCCGCTACGTCTGCAGAGGCATCCTCTGAAACGTCAAATACTTCTGCGGGTATTATTTCGGGTGAACCCGTCGATCAGATTGATCACATTCGAGAGCCTCCAATGGGGTGTAACGACCCAGTATTTAGGGTAAAATCCTTAACAGCTGCTGCCACATTTTCTGACTTTGATTTTACATAGGCTTTGTGGATACAATCTCACTTGTTGTCACCTATTAAAGAGGGAACACAAACAATACCCAAGGGGTTTGGAATGAAGCCAGCACTGACAAAGATGAATCTAGAATACTCAGAAACGGTATGTCAACGAGATTTCAAATTGGTTTGATACTGACGGAATAGAAATACGATTTTATCCTCCACAAGTCGCTCACTACAGAGCAACTAAGCGAGATTGCCGACGATTCGTTTGGGAGTATGATAAGCTGGCAGATTGGCTCATTCCAGTCACTAACTTAAATGTAGAGATTTCTACGGTCGTACCAAAGCTTCTTATATGTGAAGCAGCACTGGACGAGATGCATCTTTCCTATACAGAGCTAGTATATATATACTTCAAGCTACAATTCCGCATAAAACTAACGCTAACTGTTAACAGCCAACTGACTTCCTCGTCCATGAAGAGCTCCAACACAAAACCATAACAGACCTTATGTCCCGCACCAAAGATATCGGTCAGTTGTATCATTCGGAATCCTGCCACTCAGCACAACCTAATCATTTTCCTACATCTAGGTAGCTATATGAAACTCCCTAAAGACAGTTTCGCGAATCCATCATTACAACGATTCCTCGATCAAGAGAGGGTCGAATATACCGAGACAGCAAGTCACAACTTTCTATGAATTTAATACGCCACTAACTCTGAGAGTATTAGGATGACAGCTACATAATTCATCGGTACCTCACGAGTACATTTGCAAGACGACTCTTAAAAGAATCAATGACGAACGCTGGCTGTAGGCTGAGTTTTATCTGCCCTAAAATCGTATGAGAACTAGCTTTCGGTATCAGGCGATTACTAAGCAGCCACAGGCAACTTCATCTGTGATGGGCCACATACGGTTGGCCACCTGCGGGTTTGCCGATGCTGCGATGGGACCATGCGAGTTTCTAGCGCTGCCTACTTGGCTCGAACCGGCGAAGTTGTTGGGGTCGAAATATTTTGATACTACTTTTGACGCAGCAAGTCATGTACGCATAATTTACTCAGAGTTTTTGTGACAAATTTTCTAACAAATTTTTTTAGCTAGCACGGAGCGTCCAAGTGTTACCGGTAGAGGATGAACACCTTGATCTTACAGATTATATCGACCTCGCAAAGAGAGCAGAGGACGACCATCTGCGATCTATTAAATGTGGTAACGGCAATGCTGACGACATTTCAGCACTTCCTGAGGTTTATGAGGGCCCGCAAGAAACTGAGTTAGCAGTTCCAACCAGCCTTACCAGCAAGGACAAATCCTTACGAGATCAGTGTCACTCAAAATCACTCGTCAAGGCAAATAAAAAGAAGGGCTTGCTAAACTAAAGAAAGCCGCCCAGAGCGCCCAAACACAAGACCAGCATGTTAGCGATTCTCCTCAGCCACCTCGAGCGCCGTCGCCCCCACCTGAACGAGGGAGGCGTAGGCGTAGACGTAAGGTACGAAAGGAGAAGGGAAAAGAGAGGCATACACCTTCCCGGAGCTTCGAAGGCGAGCAGGCCACTCAAAATGAGGAGGAAGACCCATGGGCATGGCCACCAAGGTCACCAAGCCTTCCACGAACGAATTGTGACAGTCGTGGGCACCCTCGAGAAACTAGGGAGAAGGATGCTAAGGTACCACTTGAACGACAGCCCCGCCCATTAGATGTACAACTACAAGGTCTTATGGTTCAGCCTCCGGTATTTTCGCCCCTTCCGCCACAGGTAGCGAAAGAGCATACTGCACATATAGTACCAGTGCCGAACCCAGAACTGAATTTGCCGGTAGCAAGGGGAATCGAGGAAGTGGTCATCATGGACGCAATATACCCTGGCCAACCCTGTCAGCAGTCTCAGTTCTCCTCACCTGAGCCGCCGGATCCGATGCCTGTAATACCTACCTCAAGTACCCCTTCAGCACCAGTGGCCCCGCTCTCGGATTTGGTCGAGTTGCAAAACCGGATTTCAAGTACAAACGTCGTTACGGGCTCCCCAACATTGAAATTATCACTCTTTCCGGGTGTGCAATCTAGTTCTGCAACCTCATCAGCCGAAGGACAATCTGGAGTGGTGCAGCAAGTCTTTAGTGAGAAGCAAGGGCGAGGTCTGGGTACCTCGCAAAAATCTTTAATCCCCACAGAAGCCGGAGCATTTGTCGGCGAAGATATCATAGAAAGGAAGCCGCCGACACCTAGTCCCTCATTTTTGGACAATCAAATCAACATTTCAAAAGATTCCAATTCATGTCTTGATGATGCCAAACAAGAACGACCATCCCACAAGGCAGCTTTCTCGCAGCGACATCTGGACCAACTCAAAGAGCGTCTCATGGAGGCAAAAAAGGACCAAGATCAAGTAATTCGGCAATTGAAGGAGGAGAAAATGCACATGTTTTCCAACAAGAAGAGATTACAGGCAAAATTACGGAGAGTAGTCAACCAACGAGATAGAGTGCACTCTAAGGCAGAGAGTCTCCAGATGGAGAATCAACGGATTTTATCATTATATGCTAACCATGCCCGCGAGGACCTACGTCCTAATGCAGCAGCACACGAGCGCTCACTCTCTCCACCACGCCGCCAGATCCCACCCAGATTGCAGGGCTCTAAACCAACTAGTGCAGTAGAAGCTAGCGATGAGGATGACGCTCCGTCGCGTGGAACCCCTCTCACTATTAATTCAGCGGTCACAACTTCTCGCGCGATTGATCAACCCCCAGGACTGCGCAAACGCGGCACAAATGCCAATTACCACACGACTGTGGCGTCTGAAGCCTCTGAACCATCCACTTACTCAGATGAAGGAACTGGCAAGGGAAATGGAGAGCAAACGAGAGGTAACCCCCTCCAAATAGATAACACTAGAACCACAACTGAGTGTCTCAGGATCACGGATGTCCTTGCCATGGGCTTTTCCTTTCCGAAAGGGGCGTTTGATAATTAAAGATTCGGCTTCAAATGAGCAGGTTTCGGAGGAGAAATCAGTTGAGGTGACTGGACATGCACATGTCAGCCTAAATTTGCCACTGGACAAAGTACGCGGGAAGACAGTCCACGAGAGGAACCAGGGAAACCAGGGTGATTTGTTGCCGGGACGCCGAAGTAGCAGCCATCAGCTATCTTTGTCATACCCTTTAAATATGCCATACGACCCTTCTACGACCAGACACGACAAACCTCATGGATCTGGACTGGATGAAAGAATCGAGTCCACACCTGGCTGGAATTCAGCTGATTGCGATGGTCCGGAGGCCAGGTCCAACCGAAACCGCTGTTTCCCTCGAGAAAGTTTTCGTCATGTGATTGAATATGCGCCGGGTCAGCGTGAATCTTCCAAGCCAAATGGTAGACGTCGACGGAGTCGTTCCGGCGGTAGGAGTCACCATGGGCACCAGTATCATGTGGTTAGGCAAGTCTATGGCAGTTCTGAACGGAGATCACGGTCCACACACAGTACCCGTAATATCGAGCCTGAACCAATTGCGCATATTCCTGAACTTATCCCTCATGAACGACGACTGGAGGGTGGTCCCTTCTCTCAACCTTTAACCGTAGTACGCTATCAGCCACCAGCCTATAGCTTGACCGCTCAATCCCCAAGCATCATTGATGTCTATCGGCAGTCACCTTTCAAGGATCAACCTCGCACCAAAAAAGTGACGCCCGACACATTCTTTGTTTCGTTGCTTCTAGCAACAAATCCAACCAAACGGAGCGCTGAGTACCAAATATTCCGAATAGAGCTTGACAGGAGCGAAGTTGATGATAAAATATTATTCCAAAAGTTGAAATCGACATATCGTGGAATACGAGGATGGCGACGCAGGTTTTCGTTCAAAGGCGTTACGGATATCAAATTTGCTCAGGTAGATAGTCCCCCAGAGAACTACACTCAATATCAGCTAACTTTTATTAAGTACTACCAGGACGGGCTCCCCCAATATCATTCCAACCAGTGCCAGACTCCCTTCACCGAGCCGCATTTCCGGCGACTCATTGTCGCTCCGCTGTCTCGCCCAATCGACTATGAAGATTTTGCGGGCTATAGTCACCTTTTCCACTACTTTAACAGTCCAAAAAAGGTGCAAGGAAGTAAGAGGTGGGTAGGTGCAGTCAGCCAACTGAGGGGAAGCCAGCCTATGGCGAAGCGGAACCAGAATGGTCAGCTTACGAAGTCTGTTTACGCTCCTCCGCTCGATGAACCGTCGGGTCAAGGTTTGATATTTAGGGAGGGGTGGTTGGTGAATAGAATTATTGTTACGGTAATGTTCATTGTATTGGCTAGTCTTGTTATTGCGATTGTGTGGAGTTTGTTGCGGACTATTGAACAGGGAATTGCTGCAGGGGGTTATGTTTTGGCGGCTTCTTCGGGATTGGTTGGGATAGTTTCCTTAGTTAACGCATTGGATGATATTGGGTAGATGTTGGAGTCGAGAAGGATGTGCATTGTAGTGGTGGTTGCTTGTCTGCGAAAACATTCGGGTTCAAAAAAATCTGGCGGATTTTTGTATGTGCGGCTAGGGTCGTACCAACCCTGACCCTACCCTTCTCATAGCAATTATCATGAACTCAAAGTATCGAAAGATTGCTTTCAAAATCTTTTCTTTAATCTTTCAGTAAATTTTGGGTTGATTTGGGATAGGACATAGGTGTAGGTGGACGTTCAGCTCCTGCTTGTGATCTAGATGCAACTCCAAGACTTGTAGCACCTGCAGCTATCCACTACTTATCTCCTAAGCGCCAGGCATCTTTTGATAACTTTTGATATCTATGCCAAAGGTAGATATCTACGGATATCCATACATACCCAGGCTTTTTTAAATATTGACCGGGCCGATCTATGCCAAGGGCGGCTTTCTCAGAGGTAACCGGGCCTGACCGCTTGGGAACACTGGATATACAATATCAAGAGGATCGATTGGTTGAGTTTGCCATCGGTCCGGTTAGGTTTCTACCTTTCAGACTGTACGTTGCAATACCGCGCTATATTGACAAATATATTGTTGCACGAAAATGGAGGACTTTAATCTCTGCAAACACGCTTTTACTTGTGACGCTACGAATTATGTTGACTGAGGGATTTAGCCCAAAGGCTACCAGAACTAAGGCGGGCACTAACTCAGCGGACTTGGTACGGAGCCTATCTCCCCGTGAGCCTCGGGCTTGGTGCGGTGTCTATCTCCCCGTGAGCCTCGGTCCTGAGTAGTGCCTTTCTCATGATGCTTCGCTCTTAATGCTTGAGATGATCTCTTTCTTTATATATGTCTATCTTCTCTCTCTGTACGATAGACAATTGAGCTTCTTCATTCTTTCTTTTTTGCTCTCATCAAATTATAGAGTAGCCCAACGATAAGATCCGCATTAATTCTCCCCTAAACCCCGAGGAGAATCACATTATGCGCCAGCATAGCCCTCTTCCTTCACTGATCCCTCCCTAGAGTATAACAGGGAAGCGGCGCGTTGAATGGTTCCAAACGCAACACGGTACTAAATTGGGATTTCTTTGAACTGCTAATTTTCTTGGCTGTCTTGGCTGTCGGTACCTATTCGTCGACATAAAATTATAAGGTACTAGCACCGGTGGCGGCCTTGCCGCCCCCAGGATTCGAAACGTTGAGCATGGTGGACTTGTTACAATATCAGGCAGATCACCTAGACTTCTGCTGTGTGTCCACCATTGTGTATCTTGATTTGGTGCTGCTGTGTATCTGCCGCTGTGTATCTGCCGCTGTGTATCTGCCGCTGTGTGTCTGCCGTTGTGTATCCGCCACTGTGTATCTGCCACTGTGTCTACTGTGTTGTATATCCACTACTGTATCTGCTGCAGTTCATCTACCACTGTGCATCCGCTGCTGTGTATCTGCCGCCGTGTATCCGCCGCTGTTTATATCGTGCTGTGTATCTTGAACTACTTCTGTATATCCGCCACTGTGAATATGTATTCTGACGTGGTACTGTATATCTGGCTGTATATCTGTCACTGTATATATATCCTCCACTGTATATCTGCCACTGTGTCTGCTGTATTGTTGAGAGTGATCTAGTACAAAGAGAGATTGAATTATCTATTGTACAAAAGTGATTGTCTACCGAACTATCTAATGGTAGAATCCATGCGTTTATATGCCTAAGAAATTTGAAGTTCGCTGGAGATGATAGAGTGGCGCCAGCAGTGGCAAATGGCGGGTGGCGAGTGAAAATTTGTGAATGAGTCTACACAAATGACTCAGTGCATTAGCAAGCACTCTCCAATGCTTTCTAGCAGCTTCGATGGCGTTCTGAAAACTTGTAGGTCTTTGGGATAAATCCTGAGTCAACATGTGGGTATCCGCCACTGTACCCGCCACTGTATCTGCCACTGCCACACGTGCCACATGGTAAGTTCACCGGACCAATGAGAATGCTTCGAGCAGACAAACCAAGTGTATAACTATTAGATGTGCCTTGAGATTTTACGGAGGTATGACGCTGCCTGACCCGTTGGTACGAGAGCAACATTTCCTCTAACCCCCCTCCTTCTCCCAAGACTGAGGCTGAATAACCTCGTACTCCGCATTCGTGCAGGCACAACACATTACACAGGCAATCTAGCTCAAACCCTCCTTCTTTTACTGATTGGATATTAAATAAAGAATAGTAGCACAGGATTGCGATCCAACAACCTTATAGCCACGAGCGGATGTACTCGGAAGGTGCCAAAAGTCGGGCGCGCCCCATAAAATGCGGAAATTCTACACTTCCACCACAACAATAGAGAGAAATTTCGAAAGAGAGGGGAGTGATAATTGGTTATCAGAAATGCTTCTATGAAGTTTTCTCAGAAAAATATTTGTCATGTAGGGAATGATGAGGATCTTGGCATTTC
>Ga0307512_10005269_pt1 | contig 13584 bp, 12 predicted proteins | sample 14_EM_MG_FD_200267 | JGI IMG/M metagenome (GOLD analysis project Ga0307512, IMG submission 200267) | Populus trichocarpa ectomycorrhiza microbial communities from riparian zone in the Pacific Northwest, United States - 14_EM | ecosystem: Host-associated > Plants > Roots > Unclassified | place... | reverse complement strand
AATAAGTTTTGAAAATTTTCTCTTATAAATTCGTCACGAATTTCTTGTGCCACTAAAAAATTTGATAACCCTTTATATATTACACCAGTTTCTTTTGTAACTTACTTATACAAGTTACAAAGGAGTCTCTACTGGAGGTGGCGTAATACAAAAAAAGGGTTAGTTGGGACGCAAGGGGTACAGACGAAGGTGGCAAGTCTGGGTTGCGTATGTAACAGATCTTCCATTCGTGTGTTCTGGTTATGTACGAATATACCTTTGGGCGTGAAATGTAATCGCCCACACAAAGTAGCAATATGTCCATCCAAGAAATCGTAAGCTACAAGGGGTATGAGTACGTCTTCAAAATGCTCAAGCCAATTGGGTGGGAACTGTCCAAAAAGAAATTTAATAGAGTTGATAAATGACGACTCGAGGTAACTGAAAGGAAATGATGCCGAGTGGGAGTGGCGCCTGATCTTGGTGCAAAGGTTGATGGGAGGAAGGGCAGAGGCAGCGTGTATCCAAACGTTATGGAAGATGTCCATGCGGAAGGGAGTTACGAAATGGAGAGGGTGATGGCCGAGCTTGGTAATATGGGGGATATTGCGAAGAAAGTCTCTCTCAATAAATTCTTCTTGGGGGACCCAAACTTTCTCACCATGGTCATAGGCAATGGTGTACTGATGGGGGTGTTGATCCTCGACAAAGGTGCAAGCGGGGGCGGCAAAGAGGTTGGGAAAAAGGTTGGCTAGTGGAACCGATGGTAGTGTGATGGGGGAAGGTTCACATAGAACCTGTAATAGTCCCGGAGTGGGTGAACGTGGTCCGGGGGCAGGAGACAGGACGGTGGCAACAGGGGTGTTGACGATTGCTTCAGGAAGGGGCTTGGACAGCACATCCTCAGTTTGTACATGAGTTCGAGGATCGAATCCAAGATGCTGGTGGACGAAGCTATCTTGGGTTGGGGCGGGGAGGAGGTTTTCCTGATTGTCGAGGCGATAGTTATCCTCAAAGGCGGCAACGTGGGCAAGAAGGTCAAGGTTGGTGACGGGAGCGGGGGAGGCGGGGGTGCTGGTAACGATGTAGGCGGGGGAGTCTGGTGGAGTGAGGGCGAGGGGCTGGGGTTTAGCCGGAATGAAGACTGGAGGAAAGAAGGCGGGGTCGTCAAAAGTGGGGGATGGTGAATGGGAGACGGCAACTATAGGTAAGGGAGACCAGAACATGTTCGCGTTGGGACTTGGGAAGTTCCAAGTGTTGAAGTTGCTATTGAGAACTTCAAGAACAGCAGCGGTGGCGTCGGCAAGATTCTGTTGGTAAATGTTATCGACGGCGGACCAGGAGGCGACAGAGATTTGGGAAAGGGCAGGGGAGGCAACGACAGTGGACTCGGAGGAAGTGAAAGACACTTCAAACAGTCAGCTCTACTATGGAGACTGTTCTAATGTCGTGACTCACTACTTGTTATGACAGGCAGTGGGTAGCGACGGTTTGTTGAAGGTAGAGGTGACTAATCCAAAGGATGACTTGAGAGATTGCAAGGGTGAGGATGACAAGGGAAAGCTGGAGTTGCTCAATTGTAGGGTAGACAAGAGAACAGTCTGGGGACTGTTCGTACAATTTCGCAGGTCTTATATACTAATACAGGGTGGTCTGTGCATACAAGTTTAGGGTAGGCATATATGGTTACACAGGCAGCCCGTACTTTAGGGCTGGTCCAGATATAGTACAAGGGTGGGTCTTAGTGCTGCACATCTGAGTCATTGTGCTGTGCAGAGAGGTCTTGTGACTTGGTTGACTGTTTGATACACCGTTGATCGTTCCCATGGTTTTCCACATACCAATCAATGGACTAGGCGCGTGACAGAAACGCGTCTGTCCATGTGATCATGTACGGTCACATGATTGCGTAGATGACCAATCCCTTGGTAGGTCATGTGATTGATTCCCACGGCCACGTGTCCCTAAGTCACATGATCCCAAGGGTGTGGATTTGTCACGTGATGTGTCACGTGTTTGGTCACGTGCTTGGTCATGTGCTTGTATACATGATAGGTCAGCTGATACTTTCCCAGGGTCACGTGCTTGAGGTGTGACCCATACCACGTGACTATACGTTGGTTTAGGGGCAGCATTGGGAGGACTTGACTTTGGGATTTCTTGTTTGCGTGTTGTCACGGACTTCGTCCACAACACAAGGTTACTGGCAGTATCAGGTAGAGGGCCAACCCTATGTCATCAATATCGCAGGTTTGGGCTGATTCTGGGCCACCATGAGGTCATCGGCAGTATGTAGTTTAGCAGGTGCTGGGCCAATTTGACATAATTGGTGGTATGATGCTGGGCCATTTTAAAGCTATTGGCAGCATCTCTCTCAATACAATGCTTGGGCCATTTCAACCCAATATGGGCCAACTTGAAGCTATCGGTAGCGCTGCCTCAGGGGAAATTTGGGGCCATCACAAGGTTACTGGCAGTATCAGATAGAGGGCCAACCCCATGTCATCGATATCGCAGGTTTGGACTGATTCTGGGCCCACATGAGATCATCAGCAGTATGTAGTTTGGCATAATTGGTGGCATGATCCTGGGCCATTTTTAAGCTATCAGCAGCCTCTTTCTCAATACAATGCTTGGGCCATTTCAAGGCTTTCAGTGCCACAATCTATTTTTATTTAATAGTGATATTGGATTTTTTTGGGCATTTTAGTATGGGTGTTCATTATGATACCAAAAATTTTAAACCATTTGTATGGGTATTTTATTGACCCCATATGGTGACCAGTAGATCTTTATACTGGGCCCACTCATAAACTACATTGGTTTTCTTTCAGTTGGCCCATATGGGCTTTCACAAAGGCATAGGCAAAAAGCCACATGGGATTTTACATAGATATTGTCTATATATTGGTGAATTATATGAAAACACAGCACTATTCCTATACCACATCTTCCCCACCAAATACAGAGAGGCGACCAAGAGGCTCAAAGGCAAAAGCACTAAACTTCCAAATCCCAGTCATTCAAAGTATGGAAACATACTTAAAGACAAAGAATTTGTAGAGATGCTCAGAACACTTCTAAAAGCAGCAAGGGACACCAAAAGAAAATCAGCATGGGGCTGCAGACATACACCATCTGCGCACTTATCATCGGGGCCATTTTTCTCATCTGCACCCAGCCAGCCAACCATCGTTGTACCACCAGTGAACCCCCCTACACCTGTCCCTCCATCAGTCATATTGCCAACAGTCCCACAAGTAGCCACACCATGTCCTGGTCCAGAATTACCCATAACCTGCATACCACCATAACCACCTTCACCTCCAAAGTACCACCCCAGTAACCTCCCATTTGGGAAAGCCCTTGAACCACTTCTGTGGAGTCAACATCATTGCCATGGATTCTCATCCATGGAACAATTCAAAGAGCCTGAACCTGAACCTGAGCCAGAGCAAGACAATCCCATGGAACCTGACCCTGACATACCCATGGTATCTCCAACACTATCCAACGAACCCCCAGTACTGTCCGACCCTGATGCCTCAATGATGTCCCCATTTATCCCTTACCAGCCTAACCCTGGGTACACCCAGAACCCCAGCTACAAACTCCAATCAAAGGAACAACCATCGATGCCATGGCAAGAATTCCTTAGCCAAGGATCCACACCTGCATCCAAGCAGGCAATATTGCCAACAAGTGAGGTGTCAACTTCCAAACATTATAGAGATTCAGCAGGAAGATCAGTACCAGTTACCCCAGCACACTCCACTCCGCACACCCCAAGTACTTCTGCCCCAAATACAAACTACAGACATACCATTGAACTTCCCTTTGGAGGCACCCCAGTCCCAGCCATAGCTGAACTCCCAGAAACCTGAAGTTGCATGGCAGCAACTCTCTAGGAAGGGCATCATGTTATGATCCAGAGCCTATTTTTCATTTTCTGCCCACCTCCCTCTTTTCCAGATCACGTGATATTCTACCTGACCAGTCACCTGACCCATCACCTAATCAATCACCTGACCAATCACCTGACCACTCACCTGATCTCTACCAAAGCACCAGTTCCTATTGTCCACCTAATTGGGACACCTTATTGTTCTCCTTTCTTATTGTTCTTCTACCTATTGTTCTACGTCATTGACCCACATTTCCTAGTAGCCTGTATCCTAGGATGACATCATAGGTCTAGCCATGATATCATTGACCCACATTTCCTAGTAGCTCATATCCTAGGATCTATCTTTAGCACAGGGACTCATTTTGTATATAAACCCCCTGTATTCCTTAGAGTTGGGCCTTATGCCTGACTTGGTTTTCAATCCCAAGTGTTGTTGCTTCCACAGCACCTTCAGAACATCCCCTAAACCTTCTTTGAGTTGCTTCAAGTCCCCTTGAAGCTCTCCCTTTCCCTCTTGCTTGACAACCCAGGCATTGGCCTTGTGCCACTTCACTTCATCACATATTACAGACGCTAAGGGTGTTAGTCCCTTGTGCACAGATAAGACCTACAACTTCCAGTAGGCATTCGACACAACAAGACCTACAACTTCCAGTAGGCACCCAACACTTGCCAAACCAACAACTTGTGCACATCGCACCTTAAGGTCTTGGGACCTTAACATATAATGTCATGTGTCAATGGAGCATTCATATGAAGGACAGGGTGGCTGGCAGCAGGCATCTTAAGATTTCTGATGGCCTGGAGCTCAGATTGGGCATCGGTCTCTTCCATATCCATGGGCACCAGGATACCTGCCTTGCTAGGTATTTACCAAGCTTTATTGAAGGCGGCCGACAAATAGATGGTAAGACAATTGAAATGCTTTGGGCTCCACTGAATGAGATCTCCAGGAGCACAAGGGGAATGTCTACATCACATTGTAGGGAGGCAATAGATGACCATATGAATGACTCAAATTGGAAGAAGCTTGTTAATTTGGGTGAGCACCATCTCAAAGGCACTGCATCAGAGCTGACAGAGTCCATAAAGTCAATGCCATATCTAAGTGCTATCACAGGGCACTTTCTGGGGCAATGCTCAGTTCAGCAGCATTTGAGAGCATAGACAGATTGGTAGGCACAGATTCTACCACAGTTTGGGCTGAAGAAGAGGAATATGCAATAAGGGAGCATGGATGCAATGTCACTGTTATGGACATCTATGATATCAGAATGGAAAAGCGTGAGTTTGACCATTCTAACTTACTTTCTTGTGACAACTGGCTCCAGTCCCTTCTCAGGCAGATATACTTCTTGAATTGACAGAAAAGGAGATAGATATATCTGGACATAAGGGACATGCTGCATGGATTGCTATGGGATTGAAAGTTCAAGAAATGCAGTATGGCTTCAGTAGCTTCCTCAGTGAGATTTATGGTTCTGACACAAAGAAAATAAACAGGTTATTGCTTCAAGTACTGGTGAGAAAGCTTGGGTCTTACCCAACTCCAGATCAAAAAATGGACATCACCTTAAGGCACTCACAGCTCCAGGTTAAAGTTGATGGATTCCAGAAACAGGCCGGAAGCATACTTCACACTGTCTCCAATGATGGTGATGACTCCTGGGTGGATGACTATACAAGAGGAATATACACTGGCATGGAATTTGATGGCGTTGGTGAAGAAGATGATGGGCTTGATACAGCCACTGAGGAATGCAATCAAATGCAATTTCCAAGAAGCAGCCCTCCTGATGGTCATATAAATGCAGAGCATATTCTATTGCATCTTCTATCACATATGGGACGAAGCTGGTGTAACAGAAATGGTGCCAAAGATCTGGCAACAGTCAATGTTGCCAATTTTATATACTAAGTTACAATATTGCTGATGAATTAAAGTGTACATAAGCTCAGCTAGCTGTAAGACTACTAAGTTTCAAATAATCTGTAAAGTAGTACTACTAAAGGTAGTATTAACAATCTATGGAATAGTACTACTAAATGAGTAGTTATCTGTAGGGCAGTATTACTAGATAGGGAGCTATCTGTAGGATAGTTCTACTAGATGATTAACTAACTGTGGAATAGCACTACTAAATGGTGGGTTAACTGTAGAATAGTACTACTAGATAGATAGTTATAGGAGGGTAGTACTACTAGATGGTCAACTAACTGTAGAATAGTACTACTAGATAGGTAGCTATCTATAGGATAGTACTACTAGATAATTAACTAACTGTGGAATGGTACTACTAAATGGTAGGTTGCCTATAGGATAGTACTACTAGATGGGTAGTTAATTATAGGTTAGTACTACTAAATGGGGGGTTAACTGTAAAATAGTACTACTATATAAGTAGTTATCTATAACATAGTACCACTAAATAGGTAGCTATCTGTGTGATAGTACTACTAGATGATTAACTAACTGTAGAATGGTACTACTAGATATGTAGCTATCTGTAGAATAGTACTACTAGTTGAATAACTAACTGTGAAAAGGTACTACTAAATGGTAGGTTAGCTGTAGAATAGTACTACTAGATAATTAACTAACTGTGAAAAAATCTATAGGATAGTAGTACTACATGGGACAATAACTGTAGGATAATAGTACTAAATGGGATTATAACTAAAGGATAGTAGTACTAGATGGAACAGTATCTGTAGGATAGTAGTACTAAATGGGATGATAACTAGAGGATAGTACTACTAAATAGGGCAATATCTGTAGAATAGTAGTACCAGATAGGACAATACCTGTAGGATAGTAGTACTAGATGGGACAATAACTGTGGGATAGTAGTACTAAATGGGATAATAACTGGAGGATAGTAGTACTAAATGGGACAACATCTGTAGGGTAGTAGTACTAAATAGAAAGATATCTGTAGGATAGTAGTACTGAATGGGATGATATCTGTAGGATAGTAGTACTAAACAGAATGATAACTATATGATGGTAGTACTAAATAGGATGATAACTGGAGGATAGTAGTACTAGATGGGATAGTATCTGTAGGATAGTAGTACTAAATGGGATGATAACTGGAGGATAGTAGTATTAGATGGGATGATAACTGTTGGGTAGTAGTACCAAACAGAACAATATCTGAAGAATAGTAGTACTAAACAGAATGATAACTGTAGAATAGTAGTACTAGATAGGAGAATAACTGTAGGATAGTGGTACTAGATAGGACAATAACTGGAGGATAGTAGTACTAAATGGGACAGTATCTGTAGGGTGGTAGTACTAAACAGAACAATATATGTCAGATAGTAGTACTAGATTGGATGATAACTGTAGATAGTAGTACTAAATGGAAAGATATCTGTAGGATAGTAGTATTAAATGGGATGATAACTGTTGGATAGTAGTACTAAACAGAACAATAAGTATAGAATAGTAGTACTAGATGGGACAGTATCTGTAGGGTAGTAGTACTAAACAGAATGATATCTGTAGGATAGTAGTACTAAACTGAATGATAACTATATAATAGTAGTACTAAATGGGATGATAACTATAGGATAGTACTACTAAATGGGATGATAACTAGAGGATAGTAGTACTAGATGGGATAGTATCTGTAGGATAGTAGTACTAAATGGGATGATAACTGAAGGATAGTAGTACTAAACAGGATGATAACTGGAGGATAGTAGTATTAGATGGGATGATAACTGTTGGGTAGTAGTACTATACAGAACAATATCTGTAGGATAGTAGTACTAAACAGAATGATAACTGTAGAATAGTAGTACTAGATGGGACAATAACTAGAGGATAGTAGTACTAAATGTGACAGTATCTGTAGGATAGTAGTACTAGATTGGATGATAACTGTAGATAGTAGTACCAAATGCTTTCTGATATCTAGAGGATAGTAGTACTAAATGGGATGAAAACTGTTGGATAGTAGTACTACACAGAACAATAACTGTAGAATAGTAGTACTAGATAGGTCAGTATCTTTAGAGTAGTAGTACTAAACAGAACAATATCTGTGGGATAGTAGTACTAGACAGGACAATAACTGTATGATAGTTGTACTAAATGGGACAATAACTGGAGGATAGTAGTACTGAATGGAACAAAAACTATAGGATAGTAGTACTAAATGAAGTTGTATCTATGTAATAGTACTACTAAATTGAATGATTACTATAGGATAGTTGTTCTAAATGGAATAGTACCTATAAAATAGTACTACTAATTAAAAAATAACTATCTAATAGTACCTCTAAATGGCATAGTAACTATGTGATAATATTACTAATTTGGATAATATCTGTTAGATAGTAGTGCTAAATGTGATAGAAACTATAGCACAGTACTACTGAATAAGACAGTAATTGTAGAATAGTACTACTTAATAGCTAGTTATTTGTAAATAGTATTACTATATGGGACTGTAACTTTAGAATATAAAATTATTGACTAGCTGTAGAATAGAACTACTAGATGTGCTGTTATCTATATAATCATACTACTAAATGAGATGCTCTCTGATTATTTAGTAGTATTATGCTATGAATAACTATGTATTTAATAGTATTATTAACTCTAAACCCTAAACCTGTAAACCCTAAACCCCTAAACCCTAAACCCTTAACCCTAAACTTGTAAACCCCTAAACCCTAAACCGCAACACCTATACAATTCTCTACTCAAATGCCATTCACAATATAGCATGTAGAAGAAGAATGTCTTCTTTGTTGATCAAGGCTATATAAAGGAAATAAGAGGCTAAGAGGTTAAGCAGTAAAATAATATTGAAAGTAGTTGTGATGACTACAAAGTAAGGGCAGTTATTATAATAGCTGACAGTAGCACTTTGAATTGCATATTAAATAATAAGAGGTTTTATATATTAGTTTATCCATATACCTATATGCTGTAGCAAATATTTGTCAACATATCAGTAAGCAAATTGTTATAATAATGAAATGAACCATTTTTCTAGGTGCAATTGCAAGTTCTAGATTTAGCAGTTCATAATGATAATGGATGGCTCATGTGACACACTAATAAAAGTGATGGTAGTGTAGCAGCAAGTGAGCACAAGCCAGAAAGGAGTGTAAACAGGAGCTATACAGACATAGATCTCAGTTTGGCACACAAGTGACCAACAACTATGTATATTTACTATACCTATGCAGACACAGATCTATATACTGTAAGTACAGGTAATAAATGCAAGGGTAAAGTAACAAAGCTCACCTCAGTTTGGCCCACAAGTGACCAATAACTGAGGGGACATGAGCAGGACTACAAAGGTATAAAAGAAGTACAGAAAACAGGGTACTGAGTGGATACAAAAATAGGGTAGGTACTAAAATCATTCATACATGCTGTCTATGTCAAATGCAAGTCTAATGTCCATGTGGCCTGACTGCCACTTCTGCAACATTGTGTTGGCCTTACTTTGTTGTAGTCAAATCTACTTTCAATGGTCTTTCACTGCTCAACCTCTTAGCCTCTAATTTACTTGATCTAGCCTTGATCTAGAACGAATATATTTATTGCTTATTTGCTATATTATTTAGAATGTGATGTTGTTAGCATAACTTAGAGCATATCAATCAGGAATTGTGTAAGGGGTTCAGAGTTTAGGCTTACAGGGTTTAGGGTTTATAGATTATAAACACAACTAAATGGACAGCTAGATATGGAATAGTACTACTCAAAAATCAGAGAGCCTACCATTAAGTAGTACTATAGCATAGCTAATTAACTGTTTAGTAATACTCTGCTATAATAAATGTAATATGTACAGTAATAGTACTGTACCAGAGTAAGTGTTGCCCTTAGTAGTACTATTTTACAAATAACTTCTGATTCAGTGGTACCATCCTGCAGTTACCATATGCTTTAGTAGTACTATCAGACAGATACAATCTTATTTAGTACTGCTATCCTACAGAAACCATTCCATTTAGTAATACTATCATACAGTTATTTTTCTATTTTGTAGTACAATTTTATAGGTACCATCCCATTTAGTACTACTATCATACAGATATCTTCCTATTTAGTAGTACTATCCTCCAGTTATCATCCTATTTGGTAGTACTATCCTACAGATGTTGTTCTGTTTAGTACTACTATCCTACAGTTATCATCCCATTTAGTAGTACTATTCTATAGATATTGTTCCATTTAGTACTACTATCCTACAGATACTGTCCCATCTAGTACTACTATCCTATAGATATTATTCTGTTTAGTACTACTACCCTACAGTTATTGTCCCATCTAATACTACTATCCTCCAGTTATTGTCCAATCTAGTACTATTATCCTACAGATATTGTCCCATTTAGTAATACTATCCTGCAGTTATTTTCCCATCTAGTACTACTGTCCTACAGATATCATCCCATTTAGTACTACTATCCTCCAGTCATTATCCCATTTGGTAGTACTATCCTACAGATACTGTTCTATCTAGTACTACTATCCTAGTTATTATCACATTTAGTAGTACTATTCTACAGATATTGTCCCATGTAGTACTACTATACTACAGATATTGTTCTGTTTAGTACTACTTCCCTACAGTTATTGTCCCATCTAATACTACTATCCTCCAGTTATCATGCCATTTAGTACTACTATCCTATAGTTATCATCCCATTTAATAGTACTATTCTACAGTTATCATTCCATTTAGTACTACTATCTTACAGTTATTATCCTATCTAGTACTACTATCCTACAGATATTGTCCCATCTAGTACTACTATCCTACAGATATCATTCTGTTTAGTACTACTACCCCACAGTTATTGTCCCATCTAATACTACTATCCTCCAGTTATCATCCTATTTAGTACTACTATCCTACAGTTATCCTTCTATCTAGTACTACTACCCTCCAGTTATTGTCCAATCTAGTACTACTATCCTACAGATATTGTCCTATTAGTCCTACTATCCTACAGATATCATCCCATTTAGTACTACTATCCTACAGATATTGTCCCATCTAGTACTACTATCCTACAGATATCATCCCATTTAGTAGTACTATCCTACAGTTATCATCCCATCTAGTAATACTATCCTACAGATACTATTCCATTTAGTACTACTATCCTTCAGTTATTGTCCCATCTAGTACTACTATCCTTTAGTTATTGTTCCATCTAGTACTACTATCCTACAGATATCATCCTATTTAGTAGTGCTATCCTACATATACTGTTCCATTTAGTACTACTATCTTACAGCTATTATCAAATTTAGTACTACTAATCTACAGTTACCTTCTCATTTAGTAGTACTATTTGACAGGATATTGTACTATTCTTGAAACTACTATTTTACTAATTTTCTGATTCTAGTAGTCTGATAGCTAGCTAGACTTATTTACACTTTAATTCATCAGTCTTATTGTTATATAGTATATAAAATTGGCTGCATCTATTGCCATTTAGTAATACTACCCTATAGATACCTATGCATTTAGTAGTACTATTCTACAGATAACTACCCATTTAGTAGTACTATCTTACAGATACCATCATATTTAGTACTACTATCATACAGATATCATCCCACTTAGTACTACTATCCTACAGTTATTGTCATATTTGGTACTACTACCCTACAGTTACTCTCTGATTCAGTAGTACTACCCTATAGTTACCATCTCATTTAGTACTACTATCCTCCAGTTATCCTTCTATTTAGTACTACTATACTATAGATCTTGTCCCATTTAGTAGTACTATGCTATAGTTACTATCCTATTTAGTAGTACTATTCTACAGTTATCATCCTATTTAGTACTACTGTCCTATAGAGATCATCCTATTTAGTATTACTACCCTATAGTTACTGGTCTATTTAGTAGTACTAACCTACAGATACTATCCTATTTAGTACTACTATGCTATAGTTAGTCAACCATTTAGTAGTACTATCCTCCAGTTATTGTCCCATTTAGTAGTACTATCCTATAGATATTATATTTAGTACTACTATTCTACAGTTACCATCCCATTTAGTAGTACTACCATACAAATATCACCCCATTTAGTACTACTATCCTCTACTTATTGTCTTATTTAGTACTATTATCCTATAGTTATCATCCTATTTAGTAGTATTATCCTACAGTTACCTTCCCATTTAGTAGTACTATTCTATAGATATAGTCCCATTTAGTACTACTATTCTATAGATATAGCCCCATTTAGTACTACTATTCTAAAGTTACCATCCCATTTAGTGGTATTACCATACAAATATTGTTTGATTTAGTACTACTATCCCACAGTTATTGTCCCATTTAGTACTACTATCCTCTAGTTATTGTCCCATTTAGTGCTATTATCCTACATTCATTGTCCCATTTAGTAGTACTATTCCACAGTTATTGTCCCATTTAGTACTACTACCCTACAGTTACTATCCATTTAGTACTACTATTCTACAGATATCATCCCATTTAGTAGTACTATACCACAGTTACCATCCCATTTAGTACTACTCTTCTACAGATATTATCCCATTTGGTAGTACTATCCTATAGTTATCATCCTATTTAGCAGTACTATCCTACAGTTACTGTCCCATTTAGTACTACTATTTTCTAGATATTGTCCCATTTAGTCCTACTATTCAACAGTTACCTTCCCATTTAGTACTACTATTCTATAGATATTGTCCCATTTAGTAGTACTATTCCACAGTTACCTTCCCATTTAGTACTACTATCCTATAGTTATCATCCCATTTAGTACTACTACTGCATAGTTACTGTCCTATTTAGTAGTACTATCCTATAGATATTGTGCTATATAGTAGTACTATCCTTCTTTTACTATCCTATTTAGTACTACTATCCTACAGTTACCTTCCCATTTAGTGTTACTATTTGACAGATTGATAATACTACCTTTGGTAGTACTACTTTACAGATTATCTGATGTTAGTAGTCTGACAGCTAGCTGAGCTTATGTACACTTTAATTCATCAGCAATGTTGTAACTTAGTATATAAAATTGGCAGCATCTATTGCTGGCAAAGGCAGAATTGCACCTACTGGAGGGCCAACTCAACAACTCTTTGCATTGCATTCACATTGCCCTGGGACACAAATCCTACCTGTTCAGAAATAATGTGTGCCTGGTGTTACAATAACCCTACCACCATCTGCCACCGCAGTACCACTTCCCCAACCATCTGCGCCAGTCATCCCATCCTCATTTACGACTGCCATACCTCAGATTCCAGTCACGTGGCCCACCAGTCATGCGCGCTACTACTCATCCATGGAATACTTCCAGGAACCTGCACCAGTTACCACTGAGAACAGTGATGAGGACAGTCCTATGAGGGATCATAGTCCCAGCCCAGCAGCCCCAGCAGTTCTGCTCATCCAGTTAGAAACCCATAAGCAACTGTCGCTGCCATAGCAAGCATGGCTCAGTCAATCCGGGCCATACTATCCCGAGCAGAGGTCCCAGTCCCCAAGTAGTGAAGAGGAGTCCGCCCCTAAATGCCAACATCACAATGATGGAAGCTATACCCCTATTATGTCACCATCCACTTTCCTGATATCCCTGGGCGCCCTGCCAAGTCCCCCAATAGCCGCCAGTCCCAATGTGGACTCACCTCCTATGCAGATCAACCTTCT
>Ga0307512_10005267_pt1 | contig 13592 bp, 10 predicted proteins | sample 14_EM_MG_FD_200267 | JGI IMG/M metagenome (GOLD analysis project Ga0307512, IMG submission 200267) | Populus trichocarpa ectomycorrhiza microbial communities from riparian zone in the Pacific Northwest, United States - 14_EM | ecosystem: Host-associated > Plants > Roots > Unclassified | place... | reverse complement strand
CTGGTCCCGGGCGGAGCTGCTGGAAAAGGTGTGGGGGTGGCGGGTCGGCGACAACTCCACGGTCACGGTGCACGTGCGCAGGCTCCGGGAAAAGATCGAGGCCGACCCCGCGGAGCCGCGGCGCATCGTCACGGTCTGGGGTGTCGGTTACCGGTACGAGCCGGTGGCGGCGGGTCCGCTCGAATGATCGCCATGCTGCTGATCGGCCTGTACGCGCTCGCCGGCGGGGCGGTCGTCGGGTGCCTCGGCGCCGGCGTGCTGCGGTTGCTGCGGGAGCGGTCGGTCCTCGTACACATCATGGTGTTGTTGGTTGTCACGGTCCTCGCCGTGGTGGCGGGTGTCGCCATCGTCGCCCTGGCGATGTTCCTTTCCGCGCACGACCTGCAGGTTGTGCTGATCACCGTCGTCGCCTCCGCCCTGGTGAGCCTCGCGGTGGGTGCCGCTTTCGGCCGCCGCCTGGCCGCGTCTGCGGTCTGGGCCCGGACAGCCCGGGAACGGGAACGCCAGTTGGAGGCCAGCAGGCGTGAGTTGGTCGCGTGGGTGTCGCACGACCTGCGCACCCCGCTTGCCGGGTTGCGGGCGATGGCGGAGGCGCTGGAGGACGGGATCGTTTTCGACGACGCCACGCTGCGCGAATATCATCGCCGGATCCGGGTCGAGGCCGACCGGATGGCCCAGCTCGTGGACGACCTTTTCGAGCTTTCCCGGATCAATGCCGGGGCGTTGCGCCTCGCGCCCACGATGGTGCCGCTGCGGGAGGTGGTCTCCGACGCGATCGCCGGTGTCGCCCCGCTCGCCGCCCGCTGCCGGATCACCCTGACCGCGCCGGACACGGGGTGGCCCATCGTCCACGCCAGCGAACGCGAGCTGGCCCGGATCGTCAGCAACCTGCTGATCAACTCGGTGCGGTACACCCCGGCGAACGGCGAGGTGCGCATCAACGCCGGCTACGAGCCCGACGGCGTGTGGCTGGCCGTCTCCGACACCTGCGGCGGCATCCCCGACGAAGACCTCGACCGCGTCTTCGATGTCGCCTTCCGCGGTCAGCGCGCCCGCACTCCCGGCTCGACGCTTGCCGGCGCCGGGGGAGGGCTCGGCCTGGCGATCGTCCAGGGCCTCGTGGAGGCGCAGGGCGGCCGGGTGGCGGTCCGCAACACCGGCGGCGGCTGCCGTTTCGAGGTACGACTCCCCGCCGCGTAGCAGCAACACAGCGGCTCGCGCCGACACTTTCCGACCGGCTGCACATCCCGTGTGCTTCATCCGTGCGCTTCATCCGTGCGCGCAGGAAGCGCCGCATCGACATTACCGAATACTTACCGCTAGCCGCCGACCCGAACGAGGTGAACGGGGCGACCGTATTACCGGGCGACCACAGTTCACGCGTTGGAGGTACAGAAAAGATGCGTAGGAGAACCGGCGTCATGACGGCCGTCGCTCTACTCATGACCGGCGGCGCCGTTTCGACCGGCATCGCGTCCGCCCACGAAGTACCCGGCCACGACAAGAGTGCCGCCGACACCGACCGCGGCGGCATGGTGTTCGTGCAGTCAAACGACCTGGAGCAGAACTCGGTCCTCGCCTTCCGCCGGGCTGCGGACGGCACGCTCACCCCCGCGGGTGAATTCGAGACCGGCGGCCGCGGCGGCGCCCAGACGGACAACCCGTTCGACCCGCTCGCGTCGCAGGAGTCGTTGGTCTTCGACCGGGCGCACCGGATGATGCTGGTGGTCAACGCGGGCAGCAACTCGGTCACCTCCTTTCGGGTACGCGGCGACGAGCTCACCGATCCGCACACAGTGGACTCCGGCGGCGACTTCCCGACGAGCATTGCGGTCTCCGGCGAGACCGTGTACGTGCTCAACGCCGGCGGCAAGACCAACGTGACCGGCTTTCAGATGACCAGCTATGGCCTGCGCCCGATCAGCCACTCCACCCGCGAGCTTGGCGTTGTCAACGACGCCGTCCCGCTGTTCACCGACTCGCCCCCGCAGGTCGGCTTCAGCCCGGACGGCCGGCACCTGCTGGTCACCACGAAGAGCGCCAACACCATCGAGGTGTTCGCCGTAGAACGGGGCGGTCGCCTCTCGGACGAGGCGGTTTCCACCCCGTCGGCCGGTGACGTCCCGTTCTCGTTCGTCTTCGACGATGACGGCCACCTACTCGTCACCGAGGCCGCGAAGTCCGGGGTGACCTCGTACACACTGCAGGACGACGGCAAGCTCGACGTCATCACCCCGTCGGTCGAATCGGGCCAGCAGGTGCTGTGCTGGATCGCCCAGGCCGGGAAGTTCTTCTACGGCACGAACCCGGGCAGCTCGACGATCAGCCTGTACACGGTCGACGCCGACGGGAAGGTGTCGATCGGCGGCAAGGACGGCGTGATAGCCGACGCGGGCGGCGAGGCCGCGGTCGAAGACGTCGCCACGGCGGACAAAGACGCCGACAAGGCACCGGGAGCCGGCCCGATCGACCTGGCCGCCACCGCCGACGGCAGCCTGCTCTACGTGCAGAACACGCTGGCCGGAACCATCGAAGGGTTCCGCGTCGGGGCCGACGGCTCGCTCGATCTGGTGACGACCCTGGACGAGGGCCTGCCCGTCTTCGCCGACGGCTCCGGCATGGAAGGCATCGTCGTCTGGTAGGGATGGCCGCACCGACGCGAAGGCCCGTCCCAAATTCAGGGGCGGGCCGGCTCGCGGTTTCACAGGACGCGGACGCGGGCGACGAACGACAGTAGATCCTCCGCCGACGACTCGCCGCCCTCCCGCACGAACGAGCTCACGACCCGGGCCAGCGCCTCGTACGCCTCGGTATGGTCGTATCCCGCGTGCTCGGCCACCCGCAGAGACCAGCGCCAGTAGTTGTCGAGCGTGTCCGACAGCGGCATGCGGAAGGTCTCGAGGACGGCCTTGAGATCCGGCACGATCGAGTTGAGGCCGTGGCGCTCGATGTACGCGTGCACCAGCCGACGATAGAAGGCGAAATGCCGTGCCTCGTCCCGCGCCAGCTTGTTCAGCAAGTCCTTGAGCACCGGCTCGGTGATGGCGTCGTTGAAGAGCTGGTAGAAAAGCTGGGTCGCCTTCTCCTGCACCAGCGTGTAGGCGAACGCCTGGATAGGCCGCTGGTACGGCAGGACGAACGGCTTCTGCCCCTCGGTGGCGAGCTCGAGCGCCAGGCTCTGCGGGGTGGCCACGCCGGCCGCGAGCTGATATCGAGTGAGGGCGAGCGCGTGGCGATCCTCGTCGCTGGCCCAGCCGATCAGGAACCGAAAATACTCCCGGTTGAAACAGAAGTCTTCGACCTCCAGCTCCGCCCCGGTGACCGGGAACGCCTGAAGGAAGTAGCCGAGATAGCCGGGTATGTGGTCCTCGATGAGCGTGATGAACCGGACCGTGGAGCGATCCTGCTCGGTAAGCTCGTCCGGCCGCAGCGCGGTCCAGTCCAGATCGTCGACGGTCCATTGCTGCTCGCCGGCCCGTTTCGCGGTCTGGCCCGTCAGCGCCGCCAGCACGGATGGGTCCAGCGGGTGTGCGGCGTCGCTCAGCACAGCTCCTCCAGACCGAGCCGGTTTCGCACCGCGACCAGCCCGTACTGTTTCGTGGTGTAGCCCCAGGCCGCGTTCGTCGTCTCGAGATAGCGCATCAAGGCTTCGTACTTGCCCGGGGCGATTTCCTCGATGCGTTCCCGGTTGCCCTCCGCCCGGCGCATCCAGTCGACGATCGTGCGGCGGAAGTGCCAGGTGAGATCGATGGTTCCGGCGAGACTCAGGCCCGCCTTCTCGACGACCCCGACCAGAGTGGACAGTGGATGCATCTCCGCGAAGCCGAAGATGTCGTCGGTGACCTGCCGGGTGCCGGGCCGGTCCGCGAAGGCCTTGTGCGCGGCCGCGCTGCGGAAACAGCTCTCGGAGAGGTAGAGGCGGGCGTCGGGACGCATCAGCGCGTACACCTTTGCCAGGACCTCGTCCTGGTTCGGCATATGGTTGATGGAGCCCACCATCGTGACCATGTCGAATTTCCCGGCCAGCGGCACCGCCGAGAACGGGCCGATGACCAGGTCGACGAGATCCGCGACGCCCGTGGCGGCCGCAAGCTCGCGGACGTAGGGTGCCTGCTCCTTCGACGGGGTCACGGCGGTGACCCGGCAGCCGTACTCCCGGGCCATGAACAGGGTGAGGCTCCCCCAGCCGCAGCCGATGTCGAGCAGCCGGGCGCCCGGTGCCGCCTTGACGTGTTCGGCGATGAAGTGGAGCTTCGCCGTTTGCGCGTCGTTCAGCGACATGTCCGGTCGCGTGTACAGCCCGGAGCTGTATTTGAGCCTGTCGTCGAGGAACTGGGCGAAGTACGCGGGCGGCAACTCGTAGTGCTGGTTTGTCCTCTGCACGGCCTCCTCGACCGTGGGGGAGCTTTGTCGCTCAGGCATTTTCGTCCACTCGGTTCCAGGCTAGGTTGACCAGGCCTTCGAGGGTTTGCGGCCGGAAGATCTCCTCGTCTTCGAACTCCACTCCCAGCCGCCGCTCCAATTCGGCGATGGCTTTGAGTAGGCGTACGGAATCCGCGCCGGGAAGTTCCTGCAGCGGCTCGTCCGGCCCGATCGAGGCCGCATCGACCCGGAGCGCCGCCGCCAGCGCCTCCCGGACAAGTGCCCGCACACCGTCCTTTGTGGGCGCCGCTGTCTCATCGCTCATTGCTGTCGCACCTCGGGATCCTCCTCGTTGTGGAAGTACGGGCTCAACCGTTCGCATTCGGCGATGCTGAGCCCCAGCACGCTTCTGGCCGTCTCCACCCGGATGGGCCGGAAACTGCCCTTCGCGGCAACGTAGGTCTCACCCGCCGCGCAGGTGATGGTCGCGGCGGTGAAGATGACCCCGCCCGCGTCGCCGGTGACCTGCGCGGTGGCCAGGTACGCGTGGCCGACCAGCACCGGGCTGAGCATGCGGACGTGCAGGGTGACCGAGAAGGCGAGCACCTGCCGCTGCACGGCGACCACATCGCCCATCAGCTGATCGACGACCGTGGCGAGCACCCCGCCGTGCACCACACCGGGGTAGGAGGTGTGCCCTTCGGAGAAGTCGAGAGAGGTGCCGATCAGGCCGCCGGCTACCCGGCGCAGGGTCATGGGCAAGCCGGCGGACTTACGGGGAAAGCCGCGGCCGTCCGCGGACATCGCGGTCAGCCAGGGCAGCTCGACCAATTCCCCGGACAGCGCTCCCCACGCCGGCAAGCCGCCCATGTCATGCGTCGCGTCGCGCGGCGATGCGCTGCGCCGCCAGGCTTCGTTGCCATTTCCCGCTGGTGGTACGGGTCAACCACTTCGGCTCGACCAGGTGGACGTCGACCTGAGACAGGGAGAGCTCGCCCGCGATCCGCCGGGTGATCTGCCGCCGAAGATCGTCCGTGGCGGTTCCGCCGCCCACCTCCGCGATCACGCCCATCCGCTCCATGTAGCCGTCGCTCGCCGGGAACGCCACGCATCTCTTCTGATACAACCCCGGGACCTCTCGAACGATCGACTCGACATCCTCGGGAAAGAAGTTCTGTCCATGTACGACGATCATCTCTTTTCGGCGCCCCATCACGAAAAGCTCGCCGTCCAGCCGGAATCCGAGGTCGCCGGTGCGCAGCCAGCCGTCCCCGGTGAACAGCTTCTGATCCGCTGAACCGCCGCCGTAGTACCCGATGGTGACCGCGTCGCCCCTGATCTGGATCTCGCCGAGCGCGGTGTCCCCACCCGCAGTTTCGCCGGCGATGCGCACCGCCATGCCGTGCACCGGATAGCCGACCGAAACGGCCCGCTTCAGCGCGTCGCCACTGTCGCCGCGGCCGGCGAGCCGCACGGCTGTGCTGTCGGCCTCCAGGCTGGCGCGCTGGATGTCGACGATGCGCACGGCGCTGCCGGGGCGCGGAAAGCTCACCGCGAGGGTGGCCTCCGCCAGGCCGTAGACGGGATACATGACCGACGGCGAGACACCCGCCTCGGCGAACCTCTGGCCGAAGCGCCGCACGGTTTCCGGGTTGACCGGTTCGGCGCCGTTGAACGCCAGCCGCCAGCTGGACAGATCAAGCCCGGCGAGCTGATCCGGGCCGACGGCGTCGAGGAGGTGGTCATAGGAGAAATTCGGGCCGGTGATGACGGTGCCCCGGTGCTCGCCGAAATATCGCAGCACCCTGGCCGGCCGCCGGAGGAAGGCCGACGGCGTGAACACGTGCACCTGCGCGCCGTTGAGCCAGTGCGACAGCAGGCCGATCAGCCCCATGTCATGAAACGTCGGCACCCACTGCATGAAGATGTCGTCCGCGCTGAACTCGCCGGACACGACGCAGGCCAGCAGGCCCGCCAGCACGGCCCGGTGGGTCAGCATCACACCCTTGGGCGCGCTGGTGCTGCCGGACGTGAACTGCACGACCGCGAGCCCGTCCGGACCGACCACAGGCAGCATGCCCGGGTGGGCGCCGGAGGGCCGCTGCCCGGCGTCGAGAACCTGCAAACCGGTCACGAGCTCGGCAAGCCGCTCGGCGAGCTCGGCGTGTCCCTGGTCGGCCACCACGTGGCGAATGCCGGCCGCGCGGACGATCGCCGCCAGCCGCCGGGCAATGCGTTCCGCGCTGCCGAGCTCCTTGGGCGCGGGCAGGACGCTCAGCGCGGCGCCGGCCCGCCACAGGCCGAAGATCGTGACGAAGAAGGTCGGGGTGGTAGTCACGAGAACCCCGACCAGCTCACCGCTCACGCCCAGCCGGTGGAACTCGGCGGCGGCGTCGGTTGCGGCCACGTCGAGCTCGGCCGCGCTGATCTTTTCCCGGCTTTCCGGAAAGGTCGCGGACGATCGACCGGACTGCCTGGCCAGCTCCGCGAGGCTCGCCCCAAGCGTTTCGCCCGCCAACAACGCCCTCGGCACGATGGCTACCTCCCCGGTTCTGCACGCCACCTGGGACGGGTCGGCGCGACAATGCGGCCAAGGTCGTATTAAATGCTGATCAAGAAGTGGTTGGGGCGTCTAGGAGACGATGTCCATCGTGGCATGAGCGTCGGCACGCATCCAAGAATGTGTATGGCGATTACTCGATTTGAGGAAATTCGGTAGTCCATGGATCTGGTGCGCGCAGTAGTCGGGTGTCGAAGTCATGGTGGCCGGCGCGGGACGGATCCCGGCGCCCCGCGCCGGCACGGTCAGGGGTCGGTTACGGCACCATCGCCGTCGTGGCGGTGCCGGCATTCAGGTATGCCCTGTTCCAGTCGTAGTAGATCGTGTAGAGCGTGGGCCCTGCTCCGTAGCTGTCGCAGTAGCTCGGCGCGTTCCCGTTGTTGGCGTACACCCGCACGCAGGCCGGTACCCCGTCGATCGAAGACAGGTCGTTCACCGTGATGGTGTACGTGCTGGGGGAAACGGTCAGCTTGATGGACGCCGAAGCCAGCAGAGTCGAACCGTAGTAGAGATTTCCGTACAGATTCCCCGGGCCTACCGCCAGCGCCGGTCCCGCCGCCGGCGTGGCGGCGCCGATGCCGACCAGCACGGCGGTCGCGAGCTTTCCGATCTTACTTTTCATGATGGCTCCCTTGCCGTCTCGAGTCCTGTCTGGAGCGACGTTAGGCAGCGTCGCCAGGGGTTACGAGGGCCTGCGGACAATGGCGGACGCGACCTCGTCGCGACCTGGGCATCGGCTTGCGGAGGCGGCGCCGGCGGCGGACAACGATGGACAATGACGAAACGATCGACCGGCAAGGAGACTGAGTGTGCCGCGTACCCAACGACCGCTCGAGCGCGACGATCCGGTGAGCCGCTTCGCCGGGCGGCTGCGGGCCGCCCGGGCGCAGGCCGGGCTGACCGTACGCCAGCTGGCCTCGACCTCCGGATATGGCCGTAGCACCCTGTCGCTGGCCGAGAGCGGCGCCCGGCTGCCCGCCTGGGACGTCACCGAGGCCTTCGTCCGGGCCTGCGGCGGCCGCGACATCTCCCGCTGGCGCGGCTGGTGGGAAGCGGCCGCGGAGTCCACTGTCGAGCGGGGGCCGCAGCAGCTGCCGGCCGAGGTGGCCGGGTTCGTCGGGCGCACCGAGGCGCTGGCCGAGCTCGACGCGCTGCTGGCCGCCGGGGTGCCGGCGGTCGCGATCTCGGGGGCCGCCGGGATCGGAAAGACATCGCTCGCCGTGCACTGGGCCCACCGCCGCGGTGACCGGTTCCCCGACGGCCGGCTCTACGTCAACCTTCGTGGCTTCACCGGCGACCAGGAGATGACCTCGGCCGAGGCCATCCGCGGCTTCCTCGACGCTCTCGGCGTCGCCCCGGCTGAGCTGCCCTCCGGTCCGGAGGCTCAAGCTGCCCGCTATCGCGCCCTGGTCAGGGGCCGACGCCTGCTCGTCGTGATCGACAACGCCCGCGACCCCGCGCAGGTACGCCCCCTGCTGACCGCCGCCTTCACCGTTGTCACCAGCCGCAACCAGCTCACCGGCCTGATCGTCACCGACGGCGCGCGCCCGCTCGTTCTCGATGTCCTGCCGATGACCGACAGCCGCGCGCTGCTGACGGCGCGGCTTGGCACAGGTGACCCGGCCGCCCTCGACCAAATCGCCCGGCTCTGCGCCGGGCTCCCGCTCGCGCTGAGCATCGTCGCCGCCCGGGCCCGGCAGAGCGGGTTCCCGCTGCCGCTGATCGCCGCCGAGTTGGCAGCCGACCACCCGCTGGACGCGCTGACCGCCGGGGACGCCGCCACCGACCTGCGTACCGTGTTCTCCTGGTCCTATGCGGCGCTCAGCGAGCCGGCGGCGCGGCTTTTCCGCCTGCTATCGGTCGGCACCGGCCCCGATCTGTCCGGTGCCGCCGCTGCCGTGCTGGCCGGCTCCGACGCCTCGGCCGTGCGCCGGCTGCTCACCGAGCTCGTCGGGGCCAGCCTGGTGACCACCCCGGCACCCGACCGGTACGTCCTGCACGACCTGGTCCGGGCGTACGCGCAAAGCCTGCTCTCGGAGCCGGAACGGCGAGCTGGAGCCAGCCGATTGCTCGACCACTACGCGGCCGGCGCGCTGGCGGTGAGCCTCCTGATGCAACCGCACCGCGACCCGATCCCGATCGACCCCATCGCCGGCCGCAGCTTCCCGGGGCTGCCGGCGGCCACCGAGTGGCTGGCCACCGAATACGTCAATCTGCTGGCCGCCGTGCGCCAGGGGGCCGATCTCGGTCTCGATGCCCAGGTGTACCAGATCGTCTGGGGCATGAACCTGTACCTGCGCCAGCGGGGCGACTGGCGGGACTGGAATCAGGCCTGGCGCTTCGCGCGGGAGGCCGCCCGGCGGATGGATCACCCCGCGGCCCGCGCGCTAGCCGAGCGGGGCCTAGCCACCGCCGACGTCGTGACCGGCCGGCCCGACGACGCGCTGCGCCGGCTGCGGCGGGCGCTCGCCTTCAGCGGCGATGCCGGTGACCTGGTCGGGCAGGCGCAGACCCATCTGCAGATCTGCCACGTCCGGGTGCAGACCCACGACCCGCAGACCGCCCTCGACCATGCTCATCAGGCGATGGCCCTCTTCGAAGGGGTGGGGGACGACCGGGGCATGGCGGGTGCGCTCAACGCGGCCGGGTGGTGCCTCGTTCAGCTCGGTGACCATCGCGGGGCGATCGAGCATTGCGAACGGGCGGTGGCGCCGCACCGGCAGCTGAATCATCCGTACGGTGAGGCCCTGGATCTGGATAGCCTCGGCCTCGCCCACAGCAGGCTGGGCGAGCACGACGCCGCCATCCGTTACTACGAGCGCACCGTCGTCATCTACCGCGACGCGGACGATCGGCTGGGCGAGGCGCGAGCGCTGATCGGCCTGGCCGATGCCTTCGCCGCGGCCGGCCGCTCCGATCTCGCTCAGGACGCCCGGCAATCCGCCCACGACACCCTGACCGCGCTCGGCCACCCGGCCGCCGACGCCGTGCTGCTCGGCAAGGGCAGCACAATCGCCATCTAGCCGCCTGCGTCCATCATGGAACGGGCAGCGGCGTGGATTTGACCGGTCTCGTCCAGCTCGACGGTGACCTCGCCGCCCGAGTCGAAGGTGACCGCGAGAATCGCGTCGCGGTAGCGGATGCGGGAGCTGGCCGCGCCGGCGGAGCGTATCCAAGCCCGACACAGCCGCCCGTCCCGCCAGGTCAAGTCGGCGGTGAAGCCGCCCCGGGCGCGTAGCCCGCGGACCGCCCCGTCGCGCCAAGCCGACGGCAATGCGGGCAGGAGCTCGACCTCCTCGCCGTCGGACTGCAGCAGCATCTCGGCCACCGCGGCCGTTCCGCCGGCGTTACCGTCGAACGAGTAGATGTTCTGCTCGGCACCGGCGATGCCGCCGACCGAGTAGGTCATCAGGTTGGCGTCGCTGGCATCGGTGATCAGCTTGGTGAGGTGGGCGAGGGCCGCGTCGCCGCGCAGGAGGCGCGCGTAGTAGACGGCGAAGGAGGCCTCCACCCACTCGGTCTGTTCCCATCCGGGCGCCCGCTGTCGGCGTTCGATGGTGACCTCGGCGGCGCGGGCGAGCCCGGGGGTGCGGCGCGGCGTTATCTGCCGCTCCGGGAAGAGCGCGCACAGGTGGGAGGTGTGCCGGTGGGCCGGGTCCGCCTCCTCGACGTCGTCCAGCCATTCCTGGAGCTGGCCGTGTCGGCCGATCTGGAACGGGGGCAGCAGTTCCCGGGCCGCCGCGATGCGCTCACGCAGTTCCAGGTCGGTGCCGAGGATCGTGGCGGCCTCGGCGCAGACCCGCAGCACGGCCTCGACGAAGACTCGGTCGACGGTGGTGCCCATGGCGATGGAGCACGGCGTGCCGTCCGGGGCGAGGTACCAGTTCTCGGGCGACTCGGAGGGCCCGGCGACTAACCAGCCGTGGTTCGGCTCCGGCACCAGATACGACAGGAAGAACAGCGCCGCGTCCCGGAAGACCGGGTAGGCCTGCTCGCGGAGGAAGTGGTCGTCGCGGTGGTACTCGTAGTGCTCCCACAGCTGCAGGGCGATCCACGCCCCGCCGGTGACGTGCAGGCCCCAGCCCAGGCCCGTGCCGGGCGCGGTGTATCCCCACGCGTTGGTGACCGTGTGCGCGACCCAGCCGGGCGCGCCGTACATCCGCTCGGCGGTGGTGCGCCCGGTCTCGGCGAGGCGGTGGACGAGCCGGAACAGCGGCGCGTGGCACTCGGCGAGGTTGGCCGGCTCGGCGGCCCAGTAGTTCTGCTGGGTGTTGATGTCGAGGTGGAAGTCGTTCGTCCACGGTGCGGTGCTGGCGAGCCCGTCGTTCCAGACACCCTGCAGCGCCAGCGGCAACGGGGAGTCCGCGCGGGAGCCGGCCACGGTGAGATACCGACCGTACTGGAAGTACAGGGCGATGAGGTCGTCGTCGCGCTGGCCCGCGGCGAGGCGTTCGCGGCGGGCGTCGGTGGGCAGCGCGGCGACGGCCGGGCCCGGGTCGCCGAGGTCGATCGAGACGCGGCGGATCAGGCGAGCGTGGTCCTCGACGTGCGCCGCGCGCAGTACGTCGTAGCCGAGCCCGCCGGCCGCGGCGAGCACGGCCTCGGCGTGCGCGACCGGGTCGGCGCCGGCCCAGTCCGTGCCGACCGCGACCAGGACGACGGCCGAGTCCGCGGCCACCACCTCGACCCCGGCATCGCTGCGCCGCAGGCTTCCACCCACGGTCGTGACCTGGGCCCGGATCTCGACGGCCGTGCCCTGCTTCCCGTCGCTGTGCAACTGCTCGACGGCACGGCCGCTGAACCCGACGCCGTTCTCCGTGGCGGAGACCTGGCCGCTCAGCACGGCATCGTCGAGGCCGAGGGTGAAGCCGACGGCGCCCGGGCGGTCGGCGGCCACGCGTAGCGCGATGACGCCATGCGGGTGCGAGGCGAAAACCTCGCGGACCATGTGCGTGCCGTCCTGGTCGAACTCGACCCGGACGGTACCGGTGTCGAGGTCGAGGGTGCGCCGATAGTTTCGCGCGGTAGAGCCGCCCGCGAAGTCGATCCGAAGCTCAGGTAGCGGCACGTTGGTCCCGTACGAGGCCATTGCCCCCGCCAGGTGCTCGCTCGCCAGCCGCTGGGCTTGCGCGTGCTGGCCGGCGAAGAGCAGCCGGCGGATGGTCGGCAGCTCGCGAAGCGCGGTCGGGCTCACGTCCGTGGCCGACGGCGCCCCGGACCAGGCGGTCGACTCGGACAGCCGGATGCGTTCGAGGCCGACGCCGCCGTGGACCATGCCGCCGAGCCGGCCGTTCCCGATCGGGAGGGCCTCGAACCAGCGCTCGGCGGGCCGGTCGTACCAGAGGGTGCCCGCGGGCTTGTCTGTGCTGGGCATGAGCGGGCCTCAGGAAGCGTCGACGCGGATGAGGTGGACGAGGGCGCTGGCGTGGTCGCCGGCGGGCAGGACCAGCGGGAGCCCGGACCGCAGCAGGACGGCGCCGGGGTAGGTCGCACCGGTGTCCTGGTCCCGGTAGACGGCCCCGGGCTGGACGGCGGTCAGCGGCAGCGGGCCCGGTTCGTGGCCGTACGCTCGGGTGGGGCACCACGCGAGCACCACGTGCTGGTCCCCGTGCACGTACTCCACCGCCGTGAGGGCGCCGTCGCCCCGCAGCCGGTACGCCGTGCCGTGCTGGACGGCTTCCCGGATGCGCTTGTACGCGGCGATCAGCTCGGCGGCCTCCTTCAGCTCGTCCTCGGTCCACGTGGTGAGGTCGCCGCCGACGCCCAGCGCGCCGGCCATGGCGACGTGGAAGCGGAACCGCAGCGGCGTCACCCGGGCCGTGGTCACGTTCGGGCTGTCGGTGGCCCAGGCGCCCATGACCTGCGCCGGGAAGAGCTGACTGAAGCCGTGCTGGATGCCGATCCGGTCGACCGGGTCGGTGTTGTCCGACGTCCACACCTGGTCGGTGCGCTCGAGGATGCCCAGGTCGGCCCGCCCGCCACCGCCGGCGCAGGCCTCGATCCGCAGTCCCGGGTGGTCGGCGCGGAGCCGGTCGATGATCCGGTACACCGACCGCGTGTGCTCGATCCACACCCGGTCCGGGTCGGCGTGGCCGGGCCACCCGGCCTGCGTGAACGGGCGGTTGGCGTCCCACTTGAGGAAGTCGATGTCGTTCTCGCTCACCAGCCGGTCGAGCCAGGCGTGGGCCCAGGCGGCGGTGTCCGGCCGCGCGAGGTTGAGTACGAGCTGGTGGCGCATCTGGGTGTGGTCGCGGTTTGCCATCTGCAGCGCCCAGTCCGGGTGCGAGCGGTAGAGGTCGCTGTCGGGGTTGACCATCTCCGGCTCCACCCAGATGCCGAACCGCATGCCGAGCCGGTGCACCTCGGCGGAGAGCGGGCGCAGGCCGTGCGGGAAGCGGGCCGGGTTGGGCGCCCAGTCGCCGAGGCCGGCGCGGTCGCTGGTGCGCCCGCCGAACCAGCCGTCATCCACCACGAACAACTCGACGCCGAGCCGGGCTGCCCGCGCGGCCAGCGCCGTCTGGCCCGTCTCGTCGACGTCGAAGCCGGTCGCCTCCCAGGAGTTGTAGAGCACGGGCCGCGATTCCTCGGGGCACGGCAGCACGTGCCGGCGGACGTACCCGTGCCACGCCCGGCTGGCCGCGCCGAACCCGCCGGCGGTGTAGAGCCCGGC
>Ga0307512_10005266_pt1 | contig 13592 bp, 12 predicted proteins | sample 14_EM_MG_FD_200267 | JGI IMG/M metagenome (GOLD analysis project Ga0307512, IMG submission 200267) | Populus trichocarpa ectomycorrhiza microbial communities from riparian zone in the Pacific Northwest, United States - 14_EM | ecosystem: Host-associated > Plants > Roots > Unclassified | place... | reverse complement strand
TCTGAGAGACGGAGGGAGTCGAGGGATAAGATCCGGATACCATTGCTTACACGCTGGACCTTGGGGGTGAAGCGAGAGAGTAGTGTCGATAGGGCGATTGCGGAGGGGCCGACGAAACCTTCAGGAAAGATAAGGTCAAGTGCGTCGCGGCTGGGAAGTGGGGCGCAGGTTGCGTTCGGTGAAATAAGATGCGGGGGGAGCGTATAGGGGTAGTACGTGGAATTGTTGGGAGAATTGTACAGGTCAAAGGGGTTGTCTGAGGCGATGGTATCAGAGGTGGGGGAAAGGTGAAGCTTGGTGAAGTGGGCGGCGTGAAAAAGGTCTAGGCGGGAGGCGGTGATGGAGAAGAAGCTGGAGGAGGACGGTGGGCGGGCGCAAGTTCGGGGTGGCGGCGGTGGAGGTGGTGGGGAGCGTGAAGACAGAGTGGTGGTGGTAGAGGAGCGAGGGATAATGACAGGATGGCCTTCGGTAGTGAAGACCCAGGGAACGTCGAGTTTGTGGAGGGGATTGTCATGGTCGAAGAGAAGGAACAGGTATTTCCATGTTTCACTTAGCCAAAAACTTTCCATTCGATCCTGTCGCTGCCCTGTCCGCACATCCTGCAGCCCAGCCCAACCACAAACAGCCCAACACCGTCGCTTCAGATCGCGCATCACCATCTCGCCGACGTGGAGCCAAAAAGGATCTTTGGTCGCCTGGTAGAGAAGGTATGTCGATTCAATAAACTCCGGTCGACCTGGGTACCAGGTAAGGCCGCCTTCGATGGTGGATAGCCGTGTATTGAATCGCTCTGGAAGAGCATTATACCTATTCCACAGTGCAGCATACACCAAGTTTCCCTGCACTGCCAGTTCGAGAGCATCATCTTGAGAAGATGTACTACCAGCTCCGGAGAGCGTTCCGGCAAAAAATCCTCCCAATGAATCTATCCACGCACCGCCCTGTATCCCAGCGCCGGTATTGACGTGCACATTGTTCCACCATGTCACTGGTTCTCGCACAAGCACATGTCGCTCCAACGCCGCCCGTGCTTTTTCCCATACATCCAAAAAGTAACTCTCGTCATCATCGCCGGCCAACAGAACATAGCTTTTGAACGCGTATTCATAGAAACTGTCGACGCCCGCACCGATACCAGAATTGGCACCTGTCCACGACCCGCTCTCAGCGTCTACACCTGCTCCTACAAGCCCAATTGGCGACCTCCTCCGCCAGATTGCATCAAACGCCCTCTTTGCCGCCAGTTCAAAGACCGGATCCCCCGACAATCGTGAAAGCGTAGTGAATTCGAGAACTAGTGAGCCTGCGCCTGCAGTGCACGTTTCCGTAGTCTCTTCATCGGGCTTCTCTCGTTTCACAAACTTTGCGTGCCGCCAGTATTTCTCCGATCGGTGTTCAGGCTCGCCGCTGGCGCGGTATAGGGGGTGTATCGGGGAGCGGTTGTAATAACGGGGGTTCTTGACGCCATGCGGCAATCCATGGCGGAGGTTGATTCGTGGGTATGGGATTCCCGTCGGCGATAGTGTGAGGGCGGGGAGAAGTCGCCGACCGAGGTCTGTAGCGAGGAGTAGAAGTTCGTCATTGTAGGTGAAATTTGGACGGTAGGAAGGCGGCAGTGAAGGTAGGGTATTTGTGGCAAATAAGTGTGCCGATATTAGACCGCCTAATCCACGAATTGTTGTTTCAAAAACTTGAACTTTGGCATCGATATCGAAACCTCTAGTTGAGCGCGATCGGCCCTGGAAGCGGCCCCAGGCGGAGGTGTGGTTGATGTGAGGCGAGAAGGGGGAGGAGGAGTCGCCTTTTGGTGTATTATACCTTTGTCAACGTCAGTTTCGACACGGAAGCATATACCGGAGCTCACCAATAAATTCGAACCAGTTCCTCGACGACTTCCCAGAACCTCTGTGCCTCGACTTCACTACTCGACGCCATCACCGCCAATGTGCTAAGCGAATCAATCGCCGTCAATGAAAACTCTCCCATAGCATCGTTCGTGCCGATGTCCTTCGGGTTCGCGCGGTCTCGGTGGTGCGCAATGCACGAGAGTGGTTTGACCTGCATTCCCGCAATTAATTTCTCGCTCGGCGCTTGCCTTGGGAGCTTGGAACGCAGAAGCTGGAGTAATACCGACCTCGTCTTCAGGAAACGCAACAGCCCAGTAGCTCTCCCAGCCATGGCGAAACATGTTGCGAGCATCTTCGCGCAATGCGAGTTGCTGCTTCAGAGTCATCGCCGACACGGTGAGCGCCCATTGCGACAGAAGGAGTACCGAGACAGTGAAGCCGAGAAACCGCTCGACGATGGAGCGACCAGGAGGACGAGCGTGAGAGAAGGAGGGCACGAGGGTCATGATGGCGGTTTTGACCGATGTGATGGCATTGGAACAAGCTGCAGCGGTGGACTGAATGGAATGCTGGATGGTGGATGGAGCAGCGATGAAAGAAAGACGATGGTGAATGCTGACATTGGCTCAAAGATGCAACTGTGGCAGTTGAAGCCGACCAACCACGTGATCGTCTGCGCGTGGGTTAGGGTTAGGCACTCTTAATACCTACCTGAAGGATGTCTGGACTCATACTCAACGCACGATTTTCTTTGGCTATAGTTGCATACACATTGGAGCGTTCATCTAGGGATTACCTAGCATTACTGGTATAGTAAACAACAGTGCCACCTCTCCTTCAGTAACACAAGGTCTCCAACAGCAGGTGCAGTGTCGTGGGGGGCGGATGGATCCTGGCGAGAAATAATCCATACCAACCCTCTCTTCCTCCTCGGGGGGGGAGCTCCGCCATCTAGCCGGCTCGCCCGGAGGCGGAGGGGGTTATCAGGGTCCTGTCATACTCTAATTAGAGTGAATACAGTATGATTAAACAACAAACAACAACCCTCTCTTCCTCAATTGCTTTCGACATTCCGTCCGTTGGTCCGACTACTATAGTCTCAAATAACCAGAAATCCCAAAGCCTTCCTCCTACGTAATATCTGCCGCGTCTGTAGCCTCCAACAGCTGCAGCGTGAAAAGACTTCCAGCCAGCAATAACACGCCGAAAGCACAGGTATATGCGGGCTGACTTTTGTATCATCCTCCCGCTCCCGTAGTCGCAAGAACACATATACCGCCAGCCCCAGGGTATAGAATGAGAGAATAACCCAGCAAATTGTGCCGGAATCTGCAGCCAAACCACGTCTTCAAATCCGGCCGTCCCCACTTATTGACAAGACCGCGATACAACTGGAATTCGGCGTTGTACGTGGATAACATTCACTCACTACAAGCCAGCAGCCTGCCGGGATGCAAGCTGGACAGAGGTGATGACCATTAATACCGAACAATACTAACAGGCTCGGACTAGCCAGTGCGTGGTTGTACGTCCGGCCAGGAGAGGGAGGCAGTGATGACAGCTCCGGTAAGACCGCCCTGGCGATGTTAGAAGTAGGTGCGAATTGGGGATCGCACAATGACGGAGGAAAACTTGAGTTCGGACTGCTTGAGTTCTAGCCACTTATTGGTGCGACCAGAGATGATATCGAGGTTTTCAATGGTGAGTTAGATTTTGATCCACTACGTAATGCAGGGTAGAGACGGGAAAGTATAGATCTTGATTGATGCAGCTTAATAGCTGCTTTTAAGTTGACTCCAGTTTCATTGTCTGCGAACGGCTTTGTGGTTTGCTTTCGCCGCTTCCGAAAGTTTTAGTATATGGAACAGCGATTTGTAACGTTCAAAGTACTGTACCGGCCACTGAGGTTCGGACATTGTCTACTGCTGATAGATAATATCGTTTTGGACTGACGGCTGCAGAAAAGATGGACAGGGTTATGGAAATGATGGTAGTGCATTGAAGAAGTTCTCAATTCGTGATATGTCATAAGAAGTGCAGGGAGAACGGGTGGGGTAAAGGGTGGATTAAGCGGGAAATACCCCGCTATATGGATCTGTTTTAAATGTATAGTATATAATTGAACTTGAAGGTGCTAACAACTTTTACTGCTTGGATACTGGCCTGGTGAAGCTGACAGAGGCATATAAACAGCTGGACAGACACTCCGTGCTGACTGCTGACGTCCGAACCTCAGTGGCCTGTACAGTATGAAAGGCTCTAGAGAAGAGCAGTGGCAAATATCATTCCAAATTGGTGAGGAGTTCAAGATAGAGGTGTAAATGTGGAAAGCTTAAAATGTCTAGTTAATAGACTAAGCACGCTCAACTATTAATCTAGTTAAGTTCTTCGAGTTTATTCAACATTTGCAAAGAACGCTGCGAATGTGAACTCCTACACAATACTGATCACAGGTGGTCGTCTCGCCACCGACACATCACTCATCGTACCCTTCAGTTAAAATCGTCCACAAACTACCCTCTACTATCCCAGTATTCCGCCCATAAGAACTCTATAGTATCAGAGTTTCCGCGGCCTTTGCAACTTCCTCCTCGGGTTGCCGGGGGTCGTATCCGTTGTGCCACACTGTTCCTCCTCCGTCACCTCCGTCATCTCCGTCATCTCCGTCACCGATTTCTCCCTGGGCCGCCGTACCTGCGTTCCCTCACGACGAAAGCAGCGTTCAACTTCCCACTCCCTCCTCCGTTTCGCTCGACTTTTAAACTTGTTGCTGATGACACCGAGACACACGCGTAGAGAAGTGAGGAGACCAATTGCCATCGGTATCAGCTGCCCAGTTGCGCCGAGCATGTTGACGCCTCTGATATTATTCCATACGATAGCGAGCTCAACACTAAGAGCGCACAAGATGCATGCTATAATTACCACAAAGAATTGTAGCTTTGTCGGTCGGGCGCGGAGGGCGAGCGCCGTCGCGGTGCGAGAGAGGCGTTGCTGGCGGGGGAGGTTGGGGGATGCACCGGGGGGGTTTGTATTTTCAGCGTCGTGGGGAAGCTCATGGGATTTGATCCGGTATAAAACGACGAGCCCGACTGCGAGCGCCACAATTCCCACAATGGCTATTACCGTAGCTGATTTCATGAAGATCCTAAACCACTTTTTCCTGGCATCGATCTTTGCTAACATGAATGTGTATGGTACACACCCGGACTGTATCGCCATCGTATCCATCCCGTGAAAGCTGTACCATACCCAGTAGCTCAGCAGCGGAAGATACAGCGCTCCTGTCCCGGATAAGTGGAGCATGCGCGCGCGGAGACTCTTTCTGTCGTTTGGTCGATGCACGTTTTTGGGATCTAAGAGCCCTACCACCGCCCCGCCGATGGAGAATCCGAGAACGATGAGGGGTTCTAACAAGTGCATATTGTTTCGTCGGATCGTGGAGTACACAAGTCCAGCTAACATGCCGATATTGAAGATGGCGTTGGCCTCGAAGGCAGATGACACCATTAGGGGAGTGAAGTACGCCCCGAATACCGTCGCGACCCATTGAATGTAGTAGCCGACCCGAATACCGAGGCCGTACATATCTTGGTCGCCCGAAAAGCTGCAGGATAAGGTGTCGTTAGAGGTACCGCGCGGGGCCGCGTTCTGTTGGGATTGGCGGGGAAGAAGCCTGGAGTCATATTGCAGTGGCTGGGAAGTGACGGTGGGAATGACAATGAGACTCGCAACTACCAGCAAAGGTAGAAGTTCGATCTTCCTTCGAAGCTCCGGTGAGCGTAGGACTTGAACTTCCATACCTGAGGCGTGGTGGTTTGGCGAGCAACGGGTGAACCATCTACCTCTGACTTCTTAGCAAGCGTATATTAACGATTTTCAAAATTTCCGTGTCGACACGTTGATGGGATCGGTCTTGCATGCAGTAGTTCCAGCCAACGAGGTGGTAGGATATGGCCCATCGGCAGCGTTAGCGGGGAAAACTGGCGACGCTTGAGTGGACGGGATCGGGTGTATGCGAGTTCTGGCATAAAGTAGATCTAGTTCTGCTTTGCTAAGTCGCTGTTGTCCATATCTGCTGATGACCGTGTAAAACAAAACACGTCTGGACGACAAATCCAGGTTCTCATGGAGGGTTCCCAATGCGCCATTTCGACTAACGCTGTTTCAGATAGCGTGTTCAAGCATAAGCCAACCATCAGAGGTACATCAATTCCGCATAAATCATAATGTTTAAAGAACAGTGCGTGTATTTACACACCAGTAACTACTAAATAGCGGTAAGGTCAAAAAGGTTAATACATACGGGGCAGGCGTTGTTCGCCATGTTGGCCGCTAATGAAAGAAAGTCCGGCCACCCATCTGCCTGTTTTGTACGAGTTCACCGGAGACTGCAACCAATACGAAGCCCACGGATAGCAAGCTGAGGACAGACGACAATCATTCTATTACTTGTTTTCAAGTTTGGACGATCCGCTACCGACGTACCATACATGATAAAAATATTACATAAAAGCTAGTAAGTAACCTTTGACAAATATCTATTGGGCAGACTATCTAAACTCCGGTAATACTAGGAGATTGCCAATACCGTTTGAAACTGGCTATGGTCACGTGACGTTCCTACAGTGAGGAGGGGCGTAGACGATCTCCGAGGATCTCAACGCCACTGTCAGCCGACAAAACAACTGAGATCGCTGGCTGCTGGGTTCAAAGGATGACCATGGGAACACTAACCGAAATCTTCAATTGTAGGATCGAGTTGGCCCGGACTTCCAGGATTCGAACTTCCTGAGAATCTTTATATTGCTCGTTATCAGACACTATGATTTTTAATCTGAACAGATTAGAGCGCATCTATAGATAGAACACTGATCCCACAGTTGTTGTGGCAAGCTCACTTGAAACGGGGGAGAAGATACTGATTGTACTGTGAGGAGGGTGGTGAGTTCAACATAGAAAATTGCACGCTACTCTAATGTGGTATGGAGATAAGCTCCAGCTAGGTACTACAGATTATGCTCGCTTAACAGCCTTCTGCCTCACGCTTTCGAGAACTGCCTGCACACATTGCAGTGGTAGCCCGAGAAATAGAAATTTCGGTGGTATATAACTGGTCACTAATCGGATGGTAATACAGCAAGCGATTCCTCTCCTCTCCACTCGCACCTCCAGCACATACGAACAACCTTCCTTGATTATTAACACGTGATTTTGAGTGTGGTAACCAAATAATGTTAACTTTATGATAACCTCTGAGAACGCCGCGTGCCGGTCCTTAATTGTGTAAGGGGTAGATGCGACACGCGCGTACTCACGGGCTCTCAGGAGGGATACCATCTTGCTGACACAACCAAAAGCGAAAGTTTTGGCTAGTCCAGCGAGGGATCCAGCCCTCACACTGCAGGATGAACTGGTGGTTTGTCAGGTGAAAGCTAAGTTCCTAGTTATACTTCATACCACATTTGAGCGCCCCATCTCATCACAAAAAGAACATATCAACCACAGCACAAGAACCACAGGAGCAATTGCATAGCACAGATATAGCTACATAAGCAAATACAATGAAATACGGAACACCTCCTTTCGCCGAAGAAGTCCGCGACTCCACACATTCCTTGCTAAAAATAGAAACTTAATTAATATATATATTATTGACTCTAGCATACTAAGGACTTGAAGAAACTAGAGTAGCAATTATAAAACTAACATACGCATCTCGATCATGACATAGTCCGTCTGTCTTGTCCAACACACTGAACCACGACGCGCTCAGAACTAACAGCACCTCCACCAGTGGTTTGACCCATGCAGGAACATCACAGTATCAGTATGCATACACCACCGAAGCACATGCACAGAGAGCCGTCAAAATTATGCAAAAGCATGACTGAATCCAGGGATAAACATCTCGAGTTGTCCACGGAGCATATTTGTTCTCCCTGGTAACAATTGCGTCGTCGTCGTAGTGATATTGCAATACGGTGTGCGACAGGATTCCGGAATAGTGTTGGCCATGGACGGGGACCGGAAAATACCCATCGCAGCGATTAATGCCGTATTGTCGTCCACCGCATCATTCAGAGTATGTGCGAGTAGATGCAATTCGTCCGGAGTCCTACCCAAACGCAACATTGGCTCAACCGAAACTGCCACACGTCTCGGCCCTATAGTGTACCGGGTATACAGTTGGGTGTGCGAGGTTCCAACTAGTCGTCCAGTCGTTCTTCCCTTCACACCAACAACCGCTCGAAATGAGAGTGCAATTGCGACACATAATGACAACCCAAGCATTCCGTGTCCAACGACGCCATTAGGCTGCAGTTTATCTGCATCCCAAGAACCGTATGCTCAGCCCGCACAGATGATGGAAACCCCCAGGAGTGGAACTGCCATGCTCTACACCAACTTCCACAAAGAAACTCCATAGACCACTGCATCCTCGGCTACATGCCAGCTCCCCGTTAGCGTCTCCCACTCTGGCGTGACTTTATCCCACGCCAGAGACATCATAAGAGCTTCATTGCCAAGTATATCTCCAGTTCTTAGGATTTTCAACGTCACCCGAACTGCCATCAACTGCACAGCTAATCTTCGGGCTGTAGCTGCAGCCATAAGTCCTGTCGCAACTGCCGCAGTCAGATGTAACAGCGAGTACATCAACTTTGTGCACTCCATGCCTATCGCTCGCGAGTCCCCAAATTGTCCGGTCTTGGCTCGGACCTCGACGAATGGAATGTTAACCTCCCGGTTCTGAAAATGCAGGAAAAGTCTTGCTGGTGTGATGTCTTGTTGCACCTGTGGAACCTCATAGATGTAGGCACAGAGCGACGGGAAACACTCCCGCATTGCGACTAAGTCTTGGATGATATGATTGATGGAACTGCTGTTGAAAAACGACGTCGTTGCCTCGGCTAGGCGTTGAGAGGTGATCGGGAAATACGGCAGCCGCGTATCCACGGTTCGAGTTGTGCTGTATTCGCCGCACGCGGACTCTGGATCCAATATGCCTTCGGCGGTATCTGGGATGTCTCGCTGAGGTTTCGACCGCAAACCAAGACCTCCCAGCTGGTTCCGAACGCGACCGACTCCAGTTGTATTGCAACTTGCAGGCTGAGGTGCCGCAGATCTAGGGGTGTACGCCAACTAATCACCACGACATCCAGGCGGGTTTAGCCGTGCTCCCAGCCAGAGAACATCGTCCAGTCGCCGCGGTTGAGAGCTCGGTATAGTTGGATACAGTTTCGTACCACTGAGCCCCGAGATGCCATGGCGGATATACCGATTGTTATGACATGTCGTCGGTTTGAAGAGTTGACGCCGATATAGATGGAACCCCAGAAGGCTATGATCTGTGAGACCATGGTGCAGTAGAAGGTTCTAGAATAACCTGTGCGTTTGCCGGGTCGACTAAGGTGCTGAGGATGAGGGTTAGGAGATATCGTATGCAAGCTTTGAGTCGGGAGCGTGGTGTAAGGGAAGACATGGCATTGGCCTTTCGAACTTCGCAGTGTCGGAGTATCCTCTGGATGATGGTCACCTGTAGTTGTTAAATAACTCAACGCCCACCACCCTTGAATATAACTTTCGCTTTGCTGCAGCCTACTGTTGCTAACAGCAGCTCTTTAATCTAATCGTGCAGCATTGTGTGACTCATGTGCACGGCGGATAGTACTGGGAGAGGTAGATGTATCTCAGAGGGATAGGATATGTTGGGAGTTCATTCTGGGTCGCGACACAACTTAAGGCGGTGATGAGGCATCTGGGCTGTTACGAACGTAAAGCAGACGAAGTCTATTCTACTATCTAAGAGAAAGCTCTGTCTTTATATACATGAGAGCCTAGAACACCATGGAAGTCCATGGAAGCTCACGATTGCAAATACCATTGGCGGTGGCGAGTGAAAACTCGTGGATGAGTCTACGACTGTGAGTCCGTAGCCTGTGAGACAATTCGGTGATCTCAGTGTATCGGCGACCTCCTTTCAGGTCATATAGTAATACTTCCCCCTCTTGCTACGCTCCGTGGAGCTAGAAAACACACTTTACAAACATCATGCCAAACATCATAAAGTGAAGTCTCCAGTGCCTCATTAAAACCCTCCTCCAATTGGCTGCCGTAGGCAGGGAAAGAGTGCAGTCCGTAGCATGATATGGGACGGCCATCCCTTTACATAAGAAATCCGAATGCATACAAATTTTGTGATCAGTGCCTTCTACCATAAGCCCATGGCTTTCGTGAACTTCTCGTGCTTCTGTCAGTGATGTCAACCATCCCGTCGGACGGCCGGGGACGGTGGGCCGTCCGAGATTTCTCCAGGACGGACGGGACGGCGCCAAGGCCGTCCGTCCCGTCCTTACTCCACAATGACGGCCTGACGGCCGGGGACTTGTCGGGGACGGCGACTTTGCCGTCCCCGGCAGCCATCCACCGTCCCTGGCTGACATCAGGCGGTTACAGTATGAATTTAGATGACATCGAAAATAGCCCTGAGACCGCGCGGTAAGAGATATACATGGACCTATGGCAGGGGTGCTGTGACACTTGTATCTAGCTACAGTGCTATAGCATGAGTAGGTGCGAATTAGGTGTAAATAAAGGTTGAAGATACACCCACTCAGAGCATGATCCACGCCATACACTTCTTGCTCAAATGGGTGTTGAGCTGATGAGTATTCCAGCAATGTCAGATGAACCAGAGCGTCTATTTAGTAGTGCGAAGTTGCTTATCAGTGACCTACGAAATCGCTTGGGTGATGATATCATTGAGGCTGCTGAGTGTCTGAAATCCGGGGTGAAACAAGGCTTAATCTTTGGAGCAACAGAGTCAGACATGGTCAAGATGGAGCAGATGCTGAATGATCTTGTTTCGAGGTCAAAGTAGATGTAACTAGTTTTATGAGATTTTATAATGTACAATGCAGGAGATCCATGGATGTCGGTAGATGACGGCCGGTGACGGCTAGTTGGCCATCATTGCCGTCAGTCCCCGTCCTGCCTCAAAAAGACGGCGCTGTTTCCGTCCTGCCTTTTGACGGACGGCGACTTTGCCCTCCGTCCCCGTCTGCAGTGATCCCGGACGGACGGGATGGTTGACTTCACTGGCTTCTGTCTTCCCAATGCCTTCGTGAAGATATCTGCCAGATTCTCTTGTGTCGATATCCAAGAGTAATTGACTAAAACTCGTTCGTGGAGATCTGGGCTGTTATGGTAACAAACATCTATATGTTTCGTTCGAGACTTGATGACTCCATTGGTGAGGTGTGAAAGCGCGCCTTCATTATCGCAGAGAATAGGTAGTGGCTTGTTTTCGTTCTTGTGTTTGATATCTTTCCATAATTGCAATAGCCATCTGCTCACTCGAGGCCTCTGAGCATGCGATATACTCTGCCTCTAGTGTCGACATGGCAACTGTGTCCTGCTTCCGGGACTGACATGATATTGTGCCATTGGAGATGAATATGTGGCCTCCCTGAGGTTTTCGATCGGCGCTGTCGTTGGCCCATTCCGAATCTGTGTATCCAGCGAGGTTATGATCGTGATCATGTGTATCGTAGTGTAATCGGTAGTCTTGTGGCTTCGAGATTTCGTAGAACTCTCTTTGCTGCAGTCAAATGGCTTGTGAAAGGTTTCGAATTGTAACGACTAAGTGCTGCCACTGCAAACAATATATCTGGTCTCGTGGCGAGCGCGATATACATGAGAGAGCCCACGATTGCTTGGTATTATCTGGGATCAGCTTCTCGCTCGGTGTCATCCACACAATGCAATGTAACTTTGACATCGAGTGCAGTTGTAGTATCATAAGCCTTCTCCATATGGAAGCGATTAAGCACTGAATCGATGAACCGTCTTTGACCAAGACTGATCGTGCTATCCAGGTTTCGGTAGGTCTCGATTCTGAGAAATTCTCGAGCGGTGCCGAGATTGGTGATCTTGTAAGTTGTAGCGAGAGCTGTCTTGATCTCTTCTACATCTTTTGCTGCCTATGGTGGGTAGGTCAAAAGCATATTGTCAACGTAAAGGAGTAGAAGAATACTGCCCTTGTTGTGTATATAGAGATTTGCATTGGCCTCTGATTGGACGGAATCTAATGATAGGAGAAATGGGTTAATATGCTGGTAGAAGAGATGTGGCGCCTGCGTAAGGCCGTAAAGTGCTTTTGGTAGTCGGATGACTCTGACTTCCGAGTCTTCCCCCTCAGGGCAGTCATCCACAAGACCCTCGATGAGGGGCCAGCCCTCCGGTAGCTCGATGAGCAGGGCATCATGGTCGACGTCAGGGTTAAGGATTGCAGTGACTACGTCGAGATGATCAATGTTCCAGTTGTTTCGCGCGGTGCGTATGTTTCTCCATACTCCATTTGCTCATATCTTTTGATCACTAGCGTGGCTTTGTAACGCGTTGAGCAATCGGGATTTCGTTTAGTCTTGAAACCTCATTTCGATCCGATTGGCCTTATTCCGAAATTGTTTCGTAATTCTTGTAAGTTGACTGGTGAGAAGGTCTCGTTTTGTATGATAGAGTTGCTCTCCCCTACGATCGCGGCTTCTCGTTGTTTCTTGCGTGGGCTAGGCATGGCTTCTTTGTATCAGTGCGGATTGCCATCAATTGTAGTCGAGGCTAGTGCATTATGTAACAGTTCAGAGATGTTTACCTGTGCTCTGCTTCTTGTGACTCTGCCTGTCAGTACTGGGGCGTTCTTTGATCTGTGAGTAGTAGCCGCGACAGATCGTCGCGATTGTCATTGTGTGATGACCTCGTCTCTTGATAGGACTTGATGATGACATTCGAGGGTTTGACAGTGACCGCAGTGTCCATTGTCTCTCTGTGTGTGGGCGTCCTCGTCAGGAGCCAATAAGCCATATGTGTGTGTGTCGCCATCTCTCTCACCTAAAGCAGGTTGACTTCAATCTCCGTGCCCATTTTTACTGTGCCCAGTTCATGGAAGACCGGAATTTGCTCCTGCCGAGGCAAGATTCCCTGCGACTGGCCGGCGGGCAATCCCATCAGTGTGGCCATGAGACATGCTTTCACCCGTTCCACTCATACGTTGAGTGCGGCGGTGAGACATGCTCTCATCCGTTCCACTGTTAACAGCGAGTACAGCATGAACCCAAGATTGACTGTCTTCCAGCCAGTCTCCCTTGATTGTCACGATAACGAGTTAACCCCTGTATGTAGCCTCAGCTCCTGACATGCCTCCCTACAGATCGAATACCACCAGCCAGCTCTCCATGAGCTCAAAGATAAAGCCAATAGTCACATTCCAACGGTTGTGAGTTACCCACTGAATAGAGTCAGCACCTGTTGCGCCTCCCTCCCAGCCGACCGCATCCCGATTGACTACCTCTAAGTACTCCTCTAATTTTGCTTGATCACTACCTCCAAAGTGCATCTTCCAACTCGCTCGATCATGGCCTCCAGCAGCATCTAGTGTTGTCAACCATCCCGTCCGCAATATCTGCAGTTCAGACGGGACGGCGCCAAGACCATCTGTTCCGTCCTCGCCCGCTGAGGACGGCATGTTGGCCCTCATCCACCGTCACCGGCCAACATCTGGCGGTTACTATGAATACATATACTGTAACTGTAGAGCGTGCGGTTCAAGATATAAATAGATTTTTCTATATTTCTAGACTCTCCATCAGTAGTAAGAATTCAGGTTCGGATCGAGCAGATGTTGAAGGATCTTGCTTCACAGTCAAGATAGTGGAGAAATGTACTTATTATAACTGAATATCT
>Ga0307512_10005265_pt1 | contig 13593 bp, 18 predicted proteins | sample 14_EM_MG_FD_200267 | JGI IMG/M metagenome (GOLD analysis project Ga0307512, IMG submission 200267) | Populus trichocarpa ectomycorrhiza microbial communities from riparian zone in the Pacific Northwest, United States - 14_EM | ecosystem: Host-associated > Plants > Roots > Unclassified | place... | reverse complement strand
GCCTTAAAGTGCATCTCTGAGTTCACTCGACCTCGGCCGCCAAGTGCATCTCCAAACTCACTCGATCACGGCCTCCCAGTGCATCTCTGAGTTCACTAAATCTCGATCTCCAATTGCATCTCCAAACTCACTCGATCACAGCCTCCCAGTGCATCTCCAAACTGGATCGATCACGGCCTCCAAGTGCATCTCTCAGTTCACTCGATCTCGGCCTCCAAGTGCATCTCCAAACTTGCTCGATCGCGGCCTCCATGTATATGGTTAAGAAGCGACGGTGGGTGTACGGAGATACAGTGGTAACGGAGGTGGAAGGAGCGACGCGGAGTATATATTCGGGATACCCTGAGGTAGATGGACAGCATCTCATTTTCATCTCATCTTGTCATACAACGAAAATACACACTCTATCTTTCCTAACTTTTGGTTGCACTCGCTCTTTCCGAGATTTCGTCGATCCACGCAATTGCGCGGATCTTCACTGCCAGGTAGTATCATATCTTTTCACCTTCTTCCTACGCTCCTCGAGCTTAATGTAAAAGGAACGCGAGGAGAGATTTTCGCAGCGTCACATTGCATTCCGACGTATGGTCACAGTTGGCTACAACGCCAGAGTGTTTGTTTAAATTAGGAGACCGACTGAGCGAGAAGAAACGGCGAAACAGCGTTCAGAGGGCAATATGCAACGCGACGCGTGGCATTGACGCCGGGCGTGGAGTAATCCGCCTCCGGGGTGTCTCTGACGGCTCTGACGGAGAGCGTCCACTCTGACGGAGCCATTCCGCCCGGACGGAAATGTTTTTTGCTGATGCATTGTATTGTGATTGCCAAACCTGGGTTTCTAACAAGCTCTCCCGGAGAAGCCAGTGAGTCTCTTCCATTCCCAATACTGTGGATTCCGCCAGTATTTCTGATCCCAGATTTGATGAGGCTTTCGCTGGCTTGAACTGCTTTGGCGGGTGGTAATGGTAGTTGGCCCAGAATGGTGTCATCCACGTTGAGTGATGGACTGAATTGTTTTAAGCAAACTCTGCCAAAGGTAACAGTTCTACCAAGTTATCCTGCTCATAGTTGGAGAAGGGCCATAAGTACAGTTCCATGGTCTGGTTTTGCTGTTCCCTCTGTCCATCGGTCTGTGGATGGAAGGTGGTCGACAGCATGTGGTTGATACTCAGGTGAGAGCACACTCGATTCCAGAATCGGCTTGTAAGCTCCTTTCCGCAATCGGTAATGACGTTGTCTGGTATGCCGCATTTGCAGATCACATGTTCGAAAAACATCTGCGGCAGCTCTGGCGAGTCAATATCTTTCCGGCAGTGGAGGTAGATTGCCACTTTCGTCAATAGATCGATGATTACCAAGATCCCAGTATACCCAGAGGCAGTTGACTCAGTGAGGTCTGTGATGAAGTCCAAGCTCACTCCTCCCCAAGGTTGTGACGGTGGTGGTAGCAGCATGTTTGTGCCCCGAAGGGCGTCCCGCGGTGCCTTGATCTGGTGGCATAGTTTGCATCCGGCGATTTATGTTCATACGGTGGCGTCCATTGCGGGCCAGTGGACATCCTGTGATACTAACTTGGCGGTTTTGAGAGCTCCGACGTGGCCGGATTCTGGGTTGTTGTGGAAAAGGCTTCTGACTTCGTTCCCAAGTAGGTCATCCTTTGGTATGTATATCCTTCCTTCGTAGGTGAGAACTCCTGCGGTGAGTTTCCATTTGTTGCTCGGTTCTTCCTCTGATTCGTCTATTCTTTGCAGGTCAGGGATATCTATGATTTGAGTGCCGAAAATCCTGAGTGGCACGTCGGTGGCCAACACGTCGGTAGCCTTGGCTGTTTTGATTTTTTGAAGGAGATCATCGTACAGTTCAATGGTGGTAGTGGAAAACGTTGCCAGTAGATGTGGGGTCGGTCTCTCGAAGCCTATCTCTTCGTCAGGTCTTCTTAATGTTGCCATCTCCCGTGTTCTTCTATCCTTGCCAAGCGTTCAATGACAAAGACGTAAGAGGATCGCATTTTCGCCAACCTGGGCTTTCTTCGGGAGAGCACTTTGGAAGTTTGGAAGTACTCAAGGTTCTTGTGGTCACACTGGATAATGACTTGTGATTGGCGCCCTCGAGATAGTATCTCCATAGTTTCAGTGTCTTGACAATCGCCAAGAGCTCCCGATCGTTCCAGTTGTCGTTCTGTTTGGCAGGAGTGCAGTTTCGAGAGTAGGAATTGACTGGGCGAAGAATCCCGAATCCGTTGTACTAGTTAAGCATGCTGGTGATTGCGATGCCGCTTTCATCGGTCTGCACAATGATCGGTTCTTTGCGGGTTGAAATGCTGGAACATTGGTCGTACGGTAAAGGCCTTTTTGGGCTTCCGAAATGTGAGTTCGGCATCCAGAGTCCATTCTCACTTCCGTAAGCCTTGTGTCTTTGCCAAATTTGATATGGGAGCGGTCATCTTTGCATATTACCGAATGAATTTCCGGTAGAAGTTCGTGAAAGCAAGGAGCACTTGAACATCCAGAACTGATTCCGGAGTCGGCCAGTCTTCGATCGTGGATATGCAGTGTGGCTCCATGCGGATTGAATCCGAATTGATGCCAAATCCGAGGAAGCCAACTTCCCGGACTCCGAAATGGCACTTTTTGGCTTTGCGATAGAGTCTGAAGTCCGTGATGTGTTGCAGCACTTTTCGGACTGGGGCTTCGTGCTCCTTCTCATTGGTTGAGTAGATGAGTATATCATCAAGGTAGCACACGGTGAAGTCGTCAATTTGAGGTCATAGGCAATCCTGAATGTAATCCTGAAACGTAGCCGGTGCATGTGTTAACCTGAAGCGCATAACTCAGTATTCGAACTGAAAATAGCGGGTTCGGAATGCACCCTTGAACTCGTTGCCTTCTTTGATTCGGATGAGGTGGTAACTGTTCTGGAGGTCCAGTTTAGTGAAGATCCGGGCGTCGCACACTCGATCGAGTTGTTCTGGTATTAGAGGAACAGGGTATCACTTCTTCACCCTGCATTGGTTGAGAGCTCGATAGTCGACACACAACCGTAGTACTCCGTCTTTGCTCTTCGCAAACAGGATCGGTGCTGCGGTCGAGGATAATGACTGTTGAAAACAGCCGTTCGCCAGGTTCGATCCGATGTAGGCCTTGGGTGTCTTAACTTTGAACTCCAAGATGTTTCAGACCTGCCTGTATGGTTGTTTGTAGTCGGGATCCAGATCGATCAGGTGGTCAATTTGCCTGTGTGGTTGGATTGTCTCAGCCATTTTCTTCCGGAAGACCTCCAAGAATTCCTGATATTGTGCTGGGATGCGGCCCCCATCATATGATGTTACCATCTCCACAATCTATGTTTGTTCCTATTCTCATTAGCCTTATTTGCATTGTAGTGTGTTTTGGCAGAGTGGAGATGGACAGGGGTCCCAGGTTGTCTGGATCGGACGGTTTGTCGGAAAAGACCACCCCCGTTTTCCAGTTTCCCCCTTTGTGTGTCGGCGAGCTGGTAGCAGTCATTCAATCACCGTCACTGTGTCACTCATCTGCCACAATTTCCGCTGCTGCTCTTGCTCGCACATTTGGCATCCTGTAGTTTCCATCACCTTCGGTGATGCCATCCTGAGATGCTCCCAGCTACCCTAGACCTTGTCCAAATTGTATGGTGAATGCCTCGACGACATCCTCGTTAGCTGAGAGGTGACCGAATGCGGTAGCCCTGAGTAGTTGTATATCCGGCGGAGGCTCATCATTTGTGTTTTCCTCACCGCATTCTGGCAGAGCGCGAGCGCGATCTGCTTCTGGAATTTTCGCCCATTGCGGTCCATTCGGCGTTTGCAGGGCAGTCAAGGGACCTTTGGTCCAGTCGATTTCCGGGTTCCTCGTGTTGAATGATGGGAAGCCCAGGACAAGGTAGTATTCCTTCATTGGGAGGGCTAAAACGTCCGATTTGTCAACCGGTTTGAGGTGTTCAAAATACTGAACCAATAGTCTTGCCTTTCAGCTCTCATTTGCAGACATCATCACCTGGCCATTGAGACCCTGGGTGGAGGAGAATGCTGGTTCGTGGGGCAATTTGAGTTTCCCGAGTAGACTCGGTAATATAAAGATGCTCGTTGCACCGCAGTCAATTAGTACTTGGACTTGCAGCACGTCGCCATGGATGGTTTGTACAAGGACTTCATGGACGATATGTGCTGAATCCAGTCTCTCTGTGCCGCATAGGTATTGGCTTGTCTTCAGAGCCCGACTATCCAGAATGACTCTTGACTTTCAGGCGATTCGGTGCGGTTGTATCTCATACAATGTTGCCAATAAGGCTCGGTTTCCCAAGTTCTCCAATCCCAACTCCGTCTCGGCCAGCTTCTCCTGTCGAGTTAGATATCAAGAGAGGTAGACTAGTTTTTTTTTGCTGCTCCGTGTCAAATGACTTTTGGCGCTTGTTTTGTTGGCCGTCGCAGCCGCTGCTATTGCTGGAGTTGTGTTCAGGTGAGTTCGTCTTGCCGTATTTGGTACATAGGTACGTTGTGTGGTCTCCGCTGCCGCAGTGGGTGCATTGCTGCCTTGCCTTTCGGCTTTCGTAGACTTCCCTTGAAAGCCACGGCGCTGGTGCTCAGTTGGCACGGCTGCCTCCACTGGACATATTGGACATGCCGGATTTTCAATTACCAGAATTGTTGGAATTATTGGAATTACCAGAAGTGTTTTCCGCAGGTTCGGTGATGGATGTCAAACATCAAGTCTCTTATCGCCGCCTTCCTGGGACGTCCCTGCATGGCTCTGCTGTTGGTGTTGCTCTCCCCCGTGCTGTTCGTCGTCCGGTGTGAATTCTGCGGCCCGGGCACAGTGAAAGAGTTTGTCGAGTGTGTCAAACCTATTTTTGCCGCTTGAGATCCATGGTCTGACTTTCATCTTAAGTCCGTGCCACAGGCCCACCCGTGCCATGTCGTATACAACCACTTTGTGCGTTATATGGTTCAAACTGGCGCTACTCCCATTTCCTTTCAAGCGGTTGGCATAAACTCGGACTGATTCTTTTTGTAGTTGCTCGTACTCCTGAATGGCTTTTGTTGCTGAATTGAGGACCCAACAATTATCTCTGTACATTTTTTGAAGCTCTTTTGTGACGTGTTCGAAGTTCTCCAATCACGGTTCTTTGGCTGTGAGTACATCGCTATCCCACTCGGACGGGTCCGTATATTCAGCCTGTCGCTGAGTCGGATCTGGCTAGTCATCCCAGGTGTCGGGAAAAGAGGCTGCATACTTCGGTTGATCAGGATCGCAAATTGTGATTAGGTGCTGATGGGATGCGAAATTTGATCGTATTGTTTCGAGAAACTTATCCAGCTCTTTCACCCCGCCGCAGTGGCGTGAGGGGTCAATCATCTTAAAGATCTTGTACCGATTTCCGGGTTTCTCCGGTCTGTCAATGGTTCTGCGGCGGTTGAGTTGGGTGAGCATTTGGGTTCTGTCCTCCTCCCATTTGGCTTGTTGTTCGAATAGGAGTTTAAGAAGCATCCAGTTCTGTTCAAGCATCGCCTTTTGGTCATCTTCGGTGATCTTTGACAAGATGTCGTCTCTGCCGCGATTATCCTTGCCCTCTGGTAAGGTTGAATGAGGTTCATCATTGTCTTCATCTTCATCGTCAGGATTGCGGACTTCTTCTTGAACTTGAGTCCGGGCGTGATCGCCATCGTTGATTTCTTCTTTGGGTAATACCGAGATGCGGCCCGTAGGAATGGGTGTAATTCAGCGGAGTGATGCTCGAAGGGATCCAACGCTCGCATGCGTGCTATGCACACGCAATTGGCTTCTCTGTATTCTCTTTGGATACATGGAGGGTCATTGGCTGTCATTGTTGAGTACGTGTCTGTCGCAACACGTCAATTAAGGGGTAAATTCGCGTGATCTCGTGAGCGAAACATATCCGATTACTGAAAAACCGAATATAATGTAAGGGCGCTTACCCCTGCTCTTGGCAGTATTGGGATATGGCAGGGTATACAGTTGCACACAGGCGCGGGTGGAATCTAGTATAGAAGTAAGTGGTACGATATTTGGTATGGAGCTTAGTCCCTGTGGCGATGTCAATATATGGTTGGCGGTTTCACGGCCCTGGACACCCCACGTGACTGTCCGGTAACCCTAACCACGGATAGTTGACCACCCAGTTACATGCTGCTCTTTCTCTCGCTGGCCTTTGCAGACACAACACATCGGCCTTCTGTTCCACTTCCTTCTCCAGTGCGGCCATGGCCCATTCGTATCACCTGGCGCAGTTGTGTCGAATCAATTTGGACATCTGGGGCAGCGAAGCTTGTTCCGTTTCTACATTCAGAGCCGGACCCCACGGCCGTCGCTGTTCCTGATGCGGAGATTTCGGTCGGTGCCGTTGTTGTTTGTGTCGAGCTCTCCCCCATCGTTATGTCATCTGCCTCCAGTCCCTCTTTTTCTGCATCGGCCATCTCCTCTTCGCTCCTGCCCCTCTCTCCACCTTCTTGTGCCGTCACCCTCAGGCCCAGCGCTGTCCGGTTTGCTCCTGAGGTATCTCCCGAGGTCTTCCTGGTCCGTTCTGCTGCATATCATCTCCTCCTCTGCCCTGCCTCCCTGGTGGCCTGCGCCTTCTTTGCACACCTATTGCTGAATGGGATGTGGTTTCCTTTGCAGTGAATGCACTTCTCTTGTGTGTGGCCGCAGAGAGAGCCCTGCTTTGCAATGCATCCCACGACATTGCATTGAGGGGTGCTGGTGAGATGCGGTCCTGAGCAGTCTCCGCATGTTGGTTTCCCGCTTCACTTGCTCTCCATGGAGCGCCTTCCTCAGCAAAGCTCACATCTGCTTTCTGCGTCTACATTTGAGAATGGTTCGACTCGGTACAACACTCCCGGTGCCTTGATGCCTTCTTTGACCAGTCTCCGCAACACCTTGCCCCTGTTTACCACACAGACAACTGCCAACGCGGAGATCTCCCCCCTCTGTCTGCTTTCCGCGAGGCTGTGATGGTTCTCCAGCTATTCCACTTCGATGGATATCACCAATCCTTCCTTCTCCCCATGCATCTCGTCCCATATCTTTTGCAGGCCCTCTGTTCCTTTGCCCATGTACCTCACCAGTGGTGCTGCATGCACTTTGAGCCTTTCCCAGTATTTGTTTCCTTCAACGTCGATGACGCCCTTGTCGACTGTCCATGCTGGGTTGATGATGACTTTGCGGAAGGCAACTTCAACTGCTTCCGTAGCGTTCTGGTCGGTGATTGCTGTGATTGCGCCTTTCGCGTTCCTCTTAACACTTATAATCTGAATCTGGGCCAGAGCTTTCTGTTGGAAAAGCTCGTGGTTGAGCGCCGACGTAATCTCTGGGTGCATCTAGTTCGGCAGTGGTATCCGCTGGTCTCTTCATGAAATCAGGTGTCTCTCCGCCATGCTTGATCCAGACGTCGGGGCAAGGCCTGGGCTTGTCGGCAACATCTGACTCTGGGTACATGGTTGGATTGCTTCTCACCATCTGGCCGGAGTGGGTGTAGGTTTAGGTTTGAGTTCGTGTTGCTGTCCTAATAGCTGTTTGAGTGGCAGTTTGGGTTTGGGTCTCGGTTGCTGCTGCAGCTGGCGCTTATCTGGTTCAACGCCCCGCATTACGCCTGTAAGCTGTCAGGCACCAAGGCTGTCACCTTCCTGCCTTACCGTCTCATTCCTTTCCTCAATTCAGAATTCCTGGGTCGGCGCTGCTTCACCTACTCTCCATTTGGCCAGCCCCTTCGCGGTCATGTCCGCACTGCCCGCTCCTCATAGCACATGGTCCCTGTGGGAATCATCCCATTTCGTCTCCCAATCCTCCAGCCGTTCTTTCATGCCACACAGTTGCGCCTCTTCACGGGCCGCGTATGCTTCCATCACTCTGGCCATCCCGTCAATAGTTTGGCGCAGCTGGGTCACCTCGCCTGCCTGGTGCCTGAATGTTTGCTCCATCCGACTCCTCCAGTCTCCCAGTAGGCTTACTGGCTCAGAGTTCTCGTTCCTCAGAGTTTGTCCAGTCTTGTTAGGCTCCCACTGCTCGCTGGCAGCCATGAAGGTCACGCGTGGTGTGTTCCACGACCTTAGGCCAGCCGCTCCCCTGGCCTCTCCTGCCTCCGTCATGTCCATGTCTCACTGAACAGGGTGTTTTTCGATCATTCCCCCAATACAATTGTTACCCTCTTGGGTCACCATTGGCACACAGTTGCTTGCTGTCGCCTCATGTTGCTCGCGCCCGGCCACCTTCCCTTGTCCAGGGGGGCTGGGAGTGTGCTTGTGGGGTCAAATCGATGCCCGAGGTGTGATGCCCGGGTCTGCATGTCGCTCTCTTTCTCGAATGCTGAGCTTTCTCGAAGTTTCTGCGTCTTTACCTCCACCAAGCTTTGTCGCACATCCACTGAATTGCGCGGATGTCTGGATGCGTTCACTTGACCTGACGGGCCCACTCTCTTCCGCCGGTAACGGTGTGTGGGGTGTCCCATCCGAGAGTGATTTCGATGTGAAAAATTGATCACCGCTGTCCGCGTTCCGATTAGTGTAGTTGTTGTTGACACATTTTGCCGTTTATGTATGCCAGGACACATGTCGTGATATGCTGATGTGTCGTTCCATCATGACAAATGGGGAAAGTCCAGACAAAACTGCGGAAACAAAATGGCAAAATTAATCAGCAATTGTGATAGTGATCGACGAGAGGGCATCAGCATGAACTACCTTATTCGACAATGACTGTGTACCATCATTGCTACCAGATCTTCAGGTTTCAGGCTCAATTGCCATGGCACCTGACAAACTCACATGCAATTGATACAAAGAGATGCGAAGTCCAACTACCCAGCAACAATGGCAACTGAACCGAGTGGTATCAACATTACTGAGGCAGTAAGAGTGATACATATCGCATATGCAGAAGTGGCTCTGAGATGCAGCATGACTGGGGACATATTGGATGGGAAAATAAGTAACAAATTTCCATCTGCGAAGGAGGGATCAAAGCTGTACAAGAGTGGACGTAGGGCGAAATGAGCGGTCCGCGAGTCAGCAAGTACACCAGTAAACTGGCGACGCTGAATAGGAAGACATATATGGCTGCTGGAGGGCATCATCGTGAATGTACACACAATTGTGTTACATCATCACGATACCTAGAGGCCGATATGGGGTTGGAACAGACACTATGGCACGGCATGAGACAGTTCATTGATGATACTTTTCCCATCTGGGGTGCTCTTGACATCCAAAACATAGTGAGGAGGACAGGTATCTCAGACATGTCAACAAAGATTCTGGCTGGAAGACGATTAGTTGAAAGAGAGCCAAAGGCTGTTAATGGCCTGTAACAATCAAAATGCACAGGCACAGTACAGTAAGAGCAAGCTCAAATGTAAGACCCACAGTAGCAGTAGCGGCAGCAAATTGTGCCACGGCCAGAGCGGCATTTGCCAAATCCGATCCCAGCCCAGGCCCAGTGCCCAAGGAAATGAACAACACTACTGAAATGTACCCTGACCAGACAGTGGGAGAGGTTCCCCCTAAGGTACCATAGGAGAACCTGAACAAAGACCACCCAGCCTGTGATGACCAGTGCAGGTCTCACCCGATGTGTTGCCCGAGAATTACAGCAAGGTGCATGAACATCAGGAGAGACAGTAACCCTCAAAAGCTGAGTAGGATGGATATGGAAATTAAGTCTGGGGTTCACAGAGAACCGTGCCAGTACCAGGCCCCAACATATGTCTGGAAAAAGTCATTCTGTTATGTGTAGTCTACCACAGGCTATATAGTCTACAGTAACCTCGAATAACACTGATAATGCCCAATGACACACACTACCCAATAGCCATTCCCCGTAACCCCCGATCATCCACTGGTCATTTACCGATAATTTTCCTGTAAATATCCGGCAGGACAACTGAATTATTACTGTCAATCAACTGTACTGGATGTATTATGTACTGCAATTCCTGCATAACATCACATTTTAATTACACTTACAGATTTATTTGCTAGGGACATCTCCTCTCACATCCGTAACATGAACTCTGTTAATTCTGACATTCTCTGTTGGACAACTCTAACAATTTCAAGCACACACTCTGACTATCATGACTCTGACAAGCTTGCTCCTACAACTCTGACATGCTCACTCTCACAACTTTGACATATTCACTGTTAAAGCACTGAGATGCTTGGTCTCACTACTCTGACATGCTGACTCTCATCTCTCTGACAATCTGGCTTCGTTGGGAGCAAGCTGGTAGCATTGGATTCAGCTTCACAGATAGGGGTGAATATGGTGCTGCTGGGACCAAGATGGTAGCGGTGGATCCGGCTTTGTTAGTAGTGGTGGATGTGGCTTTGCTGGATGCGGTAGATTTGGTTTTGCCAGGAGCAAGATGGTGGTGGTGGATTTGGCTTCTCTGGTAGCAGAGTATCTGGATTCAGTATGACCTGGCAAGAAGCTTTGGATCTGGCTTCTCTCTCACAACTCTGACATACTTTATCATACCGCTCCAACATGCTCACTGTTATCTCTGACAATCTGGCTTCGCTGGGAGTAGTACCAATGGACCAGGGTTTGGTGGAAGTGGTGAAACTGGCAATGTTGGTACCAGTGGATCTGGAATCACTAGTATGGAAGGATTGGGCTTCGCCGGCAAGAGTGGCTCTGTATTTGCTCATAAGAACTTGGAAAGATCTGGCTTCGATTGAAGCAGTGAATCTGGCTTCCCATCTGGCAGTGGATCTGGCTGTGCTAGGAGTTGGCAGAATAGGACTATTTACAGCTCAGGGAGGGATAAACTAAGAGTAAAATACCCGATGGTGGTTATGATGATGTTCTTGATGGCGCTGCTGGTGATGGCGATGGTGGAGATAATGATTATGGTGATGTTAATTGTGGAGATGGTGATGCTGGTGATGGTGATGCTGGTGATGGTGATGGTGGTGATGCTAGTGGTGGTGATGCTGGTGGTGGTGATGGCAATGGTGGTGGAGGTGATGATTGAAACAAGGGGGTTGATAGAATGCTTGCAGTATGAGAAATTTGCTTCATTCTGTAATTCATTAGTACTCATGGTAACAGTTGCATAACATTCCTACAACCATTCCGTAATCGCCAAGGTACAAGGTACTCAGTCCATATCCATATTCAGTAACTGTAACACACTGGTACCAGTCATATTATGTCTCTGATACAGTTGCACTGAAGCTTTTTCCAACAGGTTTTGCGATTATCAATTTAAAATGGGATTCCAGAGGCATAATATCAGCAATCAAGCTCCACAACATAACTGCAGAGATGGCTCACCTGTACAATGATATCATTATCAAGCCAACCAGATAAGTTGACTATGGATGTTACGTGGGTGCTTCCTCCTAAATAACTGTACTTACTTACATCCGAAGATACTTATTAGTAGATACTAGGTACACGGCCGTAGATCCTAATTAAGATTCCTTAAGCGTATTTCCAGACAAAGTGTATTGGTAGTCTGTAAAGATCGTATACGCAACAGGGACAAATATGTATCGTCGTATCGGGAGTTATCAGATGAATAGCCACCAAATCGTATCGTAGTGATGAGCAATACTGACAGTACATATAACTCCAATAGTTAATTATCGGCAATATTACGTCTACACGTAATCTCCCCAAATCTTTTTTACTGCTTCCTTGACTTTAAATATATCTCAAGGGTATCCTTGGATATAGCTTGTAACTGATTCCTTCGCTCTTTGTTTAAAGGTTTTGCCGGAATCTATCCTGACCTCGTTCTGGTTAACCCACAAGTTTTCTGCCTTAAAGTTTTCCTTTCCTTCCGGGACTGTTCAATAACCCTCTTAGCATTTTGAATAACAATAGCAGCTTGGTCCAACTTGGCTTGACTGCGCTCAGCCTCTGGACTTTCGCTATTCTTATCAATTTGAGGTATCCTATCCGGATGGATATAAATTTCTTGGGTTGCAATATTGAGATGTTTCGATAATGCATTCGGCAAGTTCTTTTCCGAGGATGATCGATCTTCTTCCGATATTATCTGACTCGCCTCAAATTGGATTCGCAAATTATCGATATGCATAGCTAGCTCCTCTGAAAGTCCAATAACGGAAACTATCCACCAAACGCTTTGCGCCACAACGATATAACGATTATCTCTGGCGTAACAGATAATCTTCTCTAGCGCATAAACTATAATATCGTTTTCTTCCTTGAAGGTAATAGTTATTCGTATAGGATAATACTTCTCAAAGGTGCGGGGCTGCCGCTACACAAAGCTAATAGATATTATATATAATAATTGATAGGTATAGGTATCATAAAAACTTAATAATAAATAACGGTTCTCTTCCGCTGGTAGGTATTGCTGACAGTTTCGCTGCTAGAGCTTGTTCTTTTCATTTCCGGAACAATGTGACCTCTTTATAGAAAGTTCTCGGGATGTTACGCATGCACACCGATTTTTCCTTTCAATGATTTTGATAACAAGGTGCTTTGCATCTTACATTCATTATCGTCCGCATGCATGCTAAGGCAAGCCAGCTCAGAATGTGCCTAGTAGAGATTGCCACGAATCCCCAACGTTATCGTGTTCATGCAACGTGGTTTCAAAGCAATACGCTCCTGATAAGAATCAGGCCATCCGTCGCATGATATCATATATCAGATCATAAATTAAACTTGGACATCACACTCTCGTATGGTTCGGAAATCGGGAATGCCTGCCATCATAGTGGACACGTCTTTTTCCTAATCAATCCTGTAGTATGATTGCATCATAGGCTTATGTGGCGGACAACCACTACTATGCCAATATACATTAAATGACACGCACGTAGCGTTGCAGTTGCCATTCCATCACAATTCAATGTGGGGGGATGCTTCCACCTCGTATCAACATTCATGTCATAATCTTTCAATCACGTCGCTGCTTAGGCCGGGACTATTCCCTTTGGCCGGGGCATGCCCAGTGCTCCGAAGTCACATAAGACGACGGTCTTGAGATCTCTCTTGATAGCTTGCAACTATCGATTGCCGTGTCTGCAGGTCGAGGTATTCCTCAGTATGATCAGACATAATCACTCTAACGTCAAGAGTAAATCTAGTTGATAATTACATGCTCGGCAGGGTTGTGCCCCTTTTGATCTGGCAGTGTAATTGCATCATCAAAGCAGCTGCCTCAGCATATGCTTTCAATGAATCCGCTAAGCCTTAGCTTAACCAATCGAGACAAGTACCACTCATACCCAGCTGAAGGTAATCGTGACCGCAAGTTTTGAGGGTGCCTACGGTAGTCGTTTTGCATGTCAGGTGGCCCGAAGGTTATTTCACTGACAAGTACCCAGCTTTGGTTATCGCAAGTTACGTATACTCTGTTAAGGGAGAACCCTTAACAATGGAATCATTGATGTTGAAGGAAACTTATGCTGGCACAGACTGAAGATCCACAACATCCCTCTAATGAGATAAATGGGCTGAGGCCTGAGAGGGACTGCTGGATATGAGGGATGTAATCAAAGCAGGAAATAAAGGAGTGAAGATTCCTGCTCAAGTGAGATCACAATTGTGGGGGGGGGGGGCGGGGCGGGGGGGGGGC
>Ga0307512_10005264_pt1 | contig 13597 bp, 20 predicted proteins | sample 14_EM_MG_FD_200267 | JGI IMG/M metagenome (GOLD analysis project Ga0307512, IMG submission 200267) | Populus trichocarpa ectomycorrhiza microbial communities from riparian zone in the Pacific Northwest, United States - 14_EM | ecosystem: Host-associated > Plants > Roots > Unclassified | place... | reverse complement strand
AAAAATTGCTTCCAGAAATGAATAATAAGCGGCCGATCTTTCGGGAGGCAAAGCAGATTGGAGAGGCCATTAGAGCTGAGAATCACGGGTTTCGGATGGAGGCAATACTCGACTTTGACATCAGGGAGCTTTTACCACATAATCGAACATTCAAGCATATAATAGACCTCGCCATTGGGCCTACAATGCGTTACTGGATCGATCATCGAGAAGATGATTATCCCTGGATGTTCATGTTCAATCCGAAAGTATGTTTCCCGCCTTTTACTTATATGCCAATTATTAAGTAGATATAAACTAATGGTTGGATCCAGATATTTCCCGGCATTCTCCAGAGCTTCGCGTTGTTGTTTGGTACGGTGATGGAGCAGCTGAGGGATAGGTATTCCCAAAGAGCGTTGATAGGGCAGTCGTTGAATGTTGGGGAGCGAGAAATCGTCAGCACTATCGAGCGGGCAGTCTCCATTTGTTTCACGGGTGACGAACGGGCGAGCAAACCCTCAGTATGGAAATTTACCGGTTTTTGGGCGAATTACCGCGATTATGGTTGGCCAGCATTCAATCGGGACGTCCTGACAATGCGTGGGTGCATTCTAGAACCGAACAACTGGCCTGCAGATAAGCAAACAGGGCTGCCAATGCTCAGTTGCACAAAGTCACTCACATACCATTACGGCCAGGAAGTCGCAGATATGCACACGATTTCGGATTGGATCTCAACATTCTCGGGAGAGATCACCACCACGCCCGAACTTCGCGATATGATATGGAAGATAGTACAATATTGTCTCGTTCCGCAAACTCGGCAGTGGGCCCATAAACAGCTATCTAACCTCATACCCGCTCTTAAGACTGCCGGAAGGGCCGCAGCGGTGACTGGTGATGATTCTGAGCGGACTAGAGTGAATAGTATTGCACGCGATCTTAAGGTTTTCTGTAACCCTGATAAAACTCAATATCCTTTCCAGGACGGTGGTGCATACATTTTGCTTGTGAAAGCAACTACTGGGAAAACGGTTAGTGAGCTATCCAAAGACACTGAGCTCTACAATCACACGGAATTTGCTACGCATATAGTCAAATCGATTAAGGATGACGCTCAGCCAACTTGCAATATCTCGAAAACTTGCAAAATGGCACAACGCATGATTCTAGAGAAAGCAAAGTTGCCTGTGGGGGGAGTTACAAATAATGTCGCGATTCACGCTATATGCACGGCTTTGGTTGGGCATCGCATTGACTATCTTCCTGGTTTGGCCAGAGGCAAGGTTTCTAAACATAGGCTACAGGTCCTTCAGATGAACCAAAACGATCTATCGACAACCAGACAACTAGTACGCAGCGTAGCTGTCCCCATGCAGACGAAATAGAAGTTCACTTTCGAATGTCTAATGAGAAAATTGCCGGAATTCTTGGTAAATAGTTTCGAAGAGATTAAGCAAAATAGAGACAAACCTGCCGCAAGTGCAGGACCGAAAACCTATAGGCAGGCCGTGGGTATTTTACACCTAGCAATTCATCTTAACGACTTTTGTGTCCAGCTTGCCCTGGCTTGCATGGAAATTCTGTCGTTATCGACTCCGTTACCGATGACTATTTACACAATGACAGAAGGTGTCTGTTTCGTGGACCACGAGAGGCCAAAAACAAGGTCTGCAATCAAATGGAAGGTTTCGTTGTTCATCAAAATGATGACCTAGTTATATTGGAATAACCAGGAGAAGACAAATCATCCAATGATCCAGGCAATGACGAAAATTCAAGGCTAGTATCAGGCAAAACTATCAGTTTGATATCCACTGATTAATTCAAGCTAATATTTGATACAGATTCCGACAAAATATCAGGACACTTTCTTGTCCATCTCGGCTGGATTATAGGGGGGAAAAGGAGTAATCCTAGATTTACAGACTTGAGCGTAGCCTCAGACAAGACTCTTGCAAAGCGGTATCATTTCCTTCAGACTCAAATGAATGAGGAAAATGGGGTTGAAGAAATATGCAACGACATTTTTGGGTTGGAGAGGAAGTGGTACACACGAGTCGTGTTAGCACTGACTCAGAAGCAGAGGTTGAATGATGAGTGAATAGTACTTCTACCGTTGATGAATATATTATGTTTGTGGGATTGTTGTAATGTTTGTGTGAATAGATGCATATGTAACAGAGCGAGGTCCAACCATGATGACAGATCTAGACGCTCAGAGCATAGCGTCAGAATCTGTCCAGAGTGAATGTGGTACCCATGTAACAGTCTGCTCGGCACAGTGTTGTGTTTCTCAATGATTAGGTCTTTTCGGAAGGGCTCTAGCTCTGAAGGACAGCTTCCTCATCATCACATGAATTAATAATAAACACTTTCACTACTTCTTCCCCAATGCTATAACACACAGTCCCATTCGGCACATCACGTTTGTTCGTCACTGACTTCTTTGGCACAGTGTCGTTTGGTACTGTTGTTTGGCACTGTGTCGTTTGGCACTGCCTCGTTTGGCACTGTCTCGTTTGGCACTGTGTCGTTTGGCACTACCTCGTTTGGCACTGTGTCGTTTTGCACACTCTCGTTTGGAAGTCTCTGCACCTCTCCCTGTCCAGTCTCGCCTTATTAGTATGAAATTTTCGCGTACTGTTCTTGGGTGTTGGTATATAGGATTGCAAGGTAAGGTGGCAGCTTCGCCACATATTTGGGCGGCGTAGATAGACTGTCTCCAGCCGGCTCTTATCGATGCTTCCAGGTGTAGTTGACTTGAACCTGCTACAAAAATCCTAAATTGAACGGTATAGCATATTCATAATCTGAAAATGCAAGAATTTAGAGCTCTCCCGTCCCCAGTCTCCCAAATCCCTTCACCCATATCTTGTTCTCCTAGTTTCCACTGCGTCACGCTCTCCATCAGCCTTGAGTGTGCTTCTCATCATTTTCAAATGCGCTTGCCAAGAGACTTCCAAATGTGCTTCCTGAATGTGCTTCTCATGTGCACTTCTCAAGTATGCATCTCAAGTACACTTTCCATAGCACCCAATTGCATCAGCAAAATGTATTTCTGCCAATGGGAGTATGTAGGAGTATTTGGGTGAATTTGGGGGTTGTCGGACCAGAATCCCAGGGTGGTCAAATCTCGGAGTTGACTGCACCGATGCGGTGGCCTTCTGGTGCACCTGGGCACGCTGGCGACAAATTTGCGGGGATACAGGAAGACTCGTGACTATCTCAGGAGCACCTGGGAATGCGGGCCACAAGCTTGGGAGTACGTCGAATCGCTGCTGGTGCACCTGGAAATCATAGCTACTACTCATTTTCAATGGAGTTTAAAGTCTTGTATTCAGTTTGTATTCTCATCCATGTATCTCTGTATTTATATATCTATGTATCTATCAATCTACACAGGGTCTATCTGAACGGGCTGCAGGCAGTGCTTGAGCACAATCGGAGGTACCATTGGAAACAGAGGTCGAGCAAGTTTGGAGATTCACTTGGAAGCCGTGATGGCGCGAACTTGGAGGTGGTATTCGAGTGAACTTAGAGATGCACTTGGAGGCGGTGATCGAGTGAACATGGAGGTGTAGTTGGAGGTGATCGATCAGGCGGCGGTCGATCGGGAGGGAGGCGGTCGATCGTGCGGGAGGCGGTCGATCGTGCGGGAGGCGCCACAGGAGTTGAGACTCTAATCCTTGGTTAACTCTGAATCGTGAGAATGTGACGAGAGTTGACTTTACCTTGGAGCTCATTCATGGAGAGCTGGCTACAGGTGGTCGATCTGTAGGGAGGTATGCCAGGAGCTGAGGCTACATTCTGGGGCTAACTCGTGATCGCGTGAGAATGAAGGGAGACTGGCTGGGAGATAGTCAATGTCCGGTGGATGCTGTACTCGGAGTTAACTCATAATCATGGCATGGAGAGATGGAGAGGGATGACTTAACTTCGTGTTCTCCCGTGATGGTAGAGTTGTGGATGAGAATGAGAGAGGTGGGGTATGAAGATGGGAACGACATGGGAAGATTTGAGGGGATGTGTGAAATCAGAGGTACAACCTGCCTGATTGGGTTGAGAATACCTCGTATCGGTGTTCGTAACTGTCGGATCGGGTATCGTACCAGCCATTTCGGGTATGGTAAATTGACTTGGACATGAGATCCATCTTCAGTCCCAGTTACTCATGATGATTCTCAAATCCCCTCCCATCTCTCTCTTTCTTGTTCACAACCCTACCATCACCGGAGAACACGAAGTTAAATCATCCCTCTCTATCTCTCCATGCCATGATCATGAGTTAACTCCGAGTACAGCATCCACCGAACATAGACCATCTCCCAGCCAGTCTCTTTTCATTCTCACGCAATTACAAGTTAACCCCACAATGTACCCTCAGCTCCCGGCATACCCCCCTACAGATCGACCGCCTCCAGCCAGCTCTCCATGAATGAGCTCCAAGGTAAAGTCAACTCTCGTCACATTCTCACGATTGAGAGTTAACTAATGATTTGAGTCTCAGCTCCCGTTGCGCCTCCCTCCCGATCGACCGCCTCCAGATCAACCACCTCTGATTAAACCTCCAAGTACACCTCCAAGTTCACTCGATCTCCGCCTCCATGTGCATCTCTAAGTTCACTCGAATACCGCCTCCAAGGTCGCATGATCACAGCTTCCAGTGTATCTCCAAACTCGCTCGATCACCGCCTTTAAGTGCATCTCCGAACTCGTTCGACAGCCACCTCCAAGTGCATTTCCAAGGTCGCTCGCTCACGGCGTCCAAGATCATCTCAAAACTCCCCCGGCCACCGCCACCAAGATGCATCTCTAAGTTCACTCGATCAAGGACTCCAATTGCATCTCCAAGTTCACTCAATCGTTGTCACCAGGTGCTCCTCCACTTGAGCTCGAGCACCGTCGGCAGCCAGATCGTATGTACATACATATATGGATAGACTTAGATAGATAATACATGCCATATTATGATGTAGCGAATCTTTGGGTGATTGTGAAACACAAATGCCTAACACAGACAAATATGATAGACGAAATGGCTTGTGGTTATGGCACCTGGTACCCTAAGAACCACCGCTGTGAGAATACAGCACCAAGTTTAAGGTCTCCCGCAGACCTGCGCGGAGGTCTCAGCTTGCTCTGAAGGTCTCCCGCAGACCTGTGCAGGGCTCCGAAATTTGACAATCCTATAAGTCAAATTTCGTAGCATCTTGAATGCACCTCCCAAACTGCAGGTGTTGTCAGGAGCACCTGAGAATGCTCTTGCAGCATCTGAGAGCACTTTGCTTAGCTCCAGGGGGGCCTGGGAGCGTCTGGAATTACTTAGGAGCACCGGTGAGGTCGACCGGAGTGTACTGGAGGTGGGCATGTGGCTTCCGGACCGTTTTACATTTTGCTGATGACTGTGCTTTCTATCAGTAGTGATCAGCAAGATATGGTGGCGACTTCGTCGCATTTTGGAGTGATCTAGATGACCTGATGTTGCAAGCCCTGGCCAAAAATACCACCTCCTGCTAGCTTCCGGTAGCAACTAGCTGTGTGTCTCCAGTTCTGTGTCACTACTGCCGAGCAACCTGTTAGCAGCTAAGCAATAGCATTTCGCTTAGCTCAATCAATTCAAATCCAATCAAGTTCACAAGCTTTAGTCCAATTACACAGTATTCTATGAAGAACATACACATCATAAATTTAATTAGGTGGGCGATTCTGGATTTCAATCCAAGTTCAGTATGTGCCACAAATTGAGTAGGTACATACCACCTGTTAACCAATAAGAATGCTTCGAGCTGACAACGACGAGTCCTAATCGGGCCTAGTAAAGCAATCCAGTATACTGGATTGCCTTACTAGTCCTAATTGAGCCTAGTATCTGGGCCCAGTATAAGGCAGTTGGCGAGGCCTCATAGTCCTAATTGAGCCTAGACAAGCAATCCAGTATACTGGATTGCTTCACTAGTCCTAATTGAGCCTAGTATATGGGCCCGGTATAAGGCTGTTGGCGGGGCTCCATAGTCCAAATCGAGCCTAGAAAAGCAATCCAGTATACTGGATTGCTTTACTAGTCCTAATTGAGCCTCCATGGTATAACTATTAGATGGTTATAAGTACATTAATTGAAATTGTACAAAGCAACTAGAGCAGATCCAATAATCGTGCTGCGGTTAAGCTGATAAAACAATCGACGTCTGAAAATGGTAACCATGATCCCTATATCTTCATTAGCTGCAGAATGTTGACTTTTAGAATCACTATATGTTTATCATGCCATCAAGCAACTTGAGGTCGTAGGTAAGTCATTCTTGTAAATCATGGATAGTGGTTTCTGTAGGTAGAAATTATAAGCTCTTCGAATTGCCTGGACACGGCGAAGGGTTGACAAAGTTCATTTAGCAGCTAGACTAGAAATATAGACATGACATGGCTCGTAGTCTCGGCAGATTCTGGCAGTTTCAGCTATTCAACTAAACAGGCAATGTTGGATCAACAAAAACACAAACAAACTTTGTCCATGCGTGTTGGTTCAATCTTCTTGGGGTAGCTAACGTGCACAGACTGATTTTGTATGTGTTTTCGTTAACCCAACATTGCCTATTTATGATGATAAAATGTGAATTCTACTCAACCGCGTGTGTCGCTCAGTACATAAGACGTACCACACCCCCACACAACCTAACTAGCTTCCATCGACTTATCACCGTCACTTATTCCATTGCTGCACACAGCGACTATGGCCCCTAGACCTCGGAGAACCGTTCCGTCCGCGGCGGCACCACCCAAACCGACCTCCAAGACTGCGAAGGAACAGCTATCACTACGCGAACGTACACAAAAGACCACTATACCCGCAATGGAACTGCGATCGCAATCCGAACCCACAGCCAAGGATTTCATGGAATTCTTTAGGGTTGAGAGCAGGGAAGAATATGTCAAGATGTGCGGGAATACGTTGGACGTAATTAGAGCAGCGGGGGCTCTTGACGATCCTGCTCGAAAGAATTCTCAAGCAGAGGTACAGAGAGACAATACCGCCTTGGGCTGGTCTTTTATTGAACAATATTACCCTGAACTTAAGTCGAATCTGCCAGGAGATAAAGAATTGCAAGATAATATGTTGAGAAAGTTCGTAGTAAATTTGATGAAGCTCAAGCGCAGGAAAGAAATTGGTATGTGGTTGGAGAAGGTGTTAGTTCTACCGGTTTGCAAAGCTAATAATGACTGATTCATAGGAATGTCCCCCGAATGTGTGTCGCCCTCTAAGCCAGCAGCCACTACAAAGCCTTCCATTAGCTCTGAAAAGGCCTCAGCAGAACCCCAGTTATCCTGCATTACCCCATCGCGGAAAAGGGCATATGATGCAATAGATATCGAGGATACGGTCATTCGCCCCGACAGCCCTCAGAGCATGTCAGCGTTTTTCATAGTTACGGACTTGCTGGACTGGAAGCTGCTGGGAACACCGCCAACGCTCAATCTGGTTACATTTGATATGGTAACGGCTTACTTGGAGCTTCGCATCGAGTTCAATCACGAAATGGAGCAACTGATAGCGATGGAGCCTGTCTTTTTACGAGTTGACCATCTGTCGCTTAAGCGTATGCCTGAAGCTCTGGCGAGAACCACGGATATGACTTGCTGGCATGTGATTCCATTAAAGCAAAAAGAGGTGTTATTACCCACAAGATCAAAGCGCTAAACCACAGTCGATAACGATCTGCCGCAATTGTCGTCTCCATCCAAACGACAGAAGAAAGCTGAAAATACACCTTAAAAACTGAAACCAAAACGTCTTTTATCCAACTATTGTTTACCAATCCCTCTAGACAACCAAACTCAGCGACAGCCAACACCATCGCCTGCAATACCCTCACCATGAGAAACCGCCCGGAGCAAGAGTGAAAGCACACAAAGTGATGTCCCAATTGCATGTCGGACACGGCCAATGAGAGTTACTATTCAGAAGCGGATGCCGGCGATAACCAGTATCCAACAAACCTTTACATCGAGCGCAGAACCTGATATGATTTTTGACTCAGATGGTCAACAATTTCGACCTCCGGGTTCCCGGAACCACTCAATTTTTCCATCACCCGATACGAGGAACACAGCTCATAGGGAATTCTCAAGGCTAACCACCCTCCTAACGTCACCAATGTCACCAACAGCTGCATGTGTTCCGTCATCAAGAACTCCAGAGTATAGAATGGACATCAGTGGAACAACCAGTCCAGCTTCGGGTAAGCAAAAGAGTACAACTGTGCCGGAAATATCTCCCCGCCTGAGCGAGGATCCAGACCAAGCCCACCTTACTGGCCAAAGATTCAGAGATGGGCCTCTTCAAAGGTCTTGCACAGGAAGTGAAGCTTCATCAGACAGCTCTGATAATTGCCTGAAGAAACCGACAGATATCGAACAACGCAAGACTGAGAGTGCAGAGACACGATGCGCCATGGGATCAAGGTCTACGTCAGCCGAAACTGTTCCACAACAGGGATACAAGGGGAATTCAGTAGGCTTGATTAGCGATGCTTCGGATGACTGGGTGCGGATTTCGTCTGCGAAAACTATGGTGGATGGGATACAGAGTCTGGATTGTAACGTCACCGGAGTTAGCAAGCCTACTGTGATGGATCTCAAGGGATATTATCCAAAACCGGCCATCTGTGAAACTGCCTACGAAAATCTAGAACACTGGAATGACAATAAATGGCCGGGAATTGCCGGCCTCTTCCGTCATAACGAAAATATCCGCTTTCATCCGGACAGCCACGAGCTGACATTTATCAATGCACCGGGAATGATGCGAAACCCATTTATTCACCAGCCTGCTGGGGTATTCTGGTGGCTTCAGCAGGAAGCGGGTCCATTCGGCGCAGGATTGGAAGGAGATGGGATGGGCCTACGAAAAGTATGATTGTTCGTCTCGAATATTTAATTTCTTGATCTTGCTAATGATTCCAGACAACACTTTGTGACCTTGCAGTAGCAACATCTGCAAAACAACTTGAGATGGAACTACATCGTCAGTGTAACGGGCGGGGTCGGGCGCAGGTGATATGGATGTTGCGGGACTGAACTCGAACTGTGTATCGAGAGGACAAGAATCAAAATATCTTTCAAAGTCGTACTATTGCTTGCTATACAAGAGAACGAGTAAAGAGAGAAGAAAAGGAAATCCTCCAACACCATCGACACTCTCTTTATATACAATTCGTCTGCCACCTCTCGAACCATTCTTCATGCTCCGATATACCATCCGAATCTAATCCCATGATCTTACATACCACTCCGTTATTCCTTATCGTCACAACCACGCCATATCGTCCGACGTCGCGACACCTCTGACCACTTCCTTATCTTCCTAAATTATACCGCCACCCTCTCGCCGCTTCCTCCGCGTCTTCCAACGTCTCCGCCTTTCCGTGACACAATTCCTTCCGCACCACCCATATCTTTCTTCTATTATTCCCAGGTATCACTGTACCTGCCTGCGCCGTGACAGTCAGAGCCATCCGGGCAAGCGCCGTTCTGCATTGAAACATCTGTGTGGACTGGAGGAGCAGAAGGATTGCAATGACAACGCACTTTACCCTCAATGTCCCTGTGGCAGAGAATTAATTGAGCAGCATCGCGGCCGTGAGGGGTTAACTTTCTTCCTTGTGCCCCCAGGAAATGTACGAGGCCTTGCAAAGGAAATTAAAGAAGCTTCGTCATACCCGGTGGTCGAAATCGCAGCTACTCCTCCGGCTGTACATACATCAATCGAATTGCTGAAACGGAAATCACTATGAGGGGATCGCCCGGAGGGTTATCGTATGCGCAAAATCATGCTTCATTTGTTATTTTTCCAATAAACGACAATATCGTTTTCTTAAGGACACGCCCAACTCGTTTGCTGCCGACATTCCATCATCTTCTCACGAGGGTGCCAATAATTCTACTCTGGATATCACAACAGCCATGGCTCAGGTTATCGTCGATGAAGCCCACACTGTCCGAGACAGCAGCAGTGAGTTGCTATGCTTACTCCCTAAACTTGGATGTCCTTTATGGTTTATCACTGGGTCAGCAACAAATCTTACCCCGAACGATATTCTAGGATTTAGTGGAGTATGGGTGTAGTCTAGAAGGGGCAAATACCTGCATGATCCGGCCACCGAGGGATGTCGCAGGGAGGATTTGAAACAAACATGCAGGAAGCTTCAGAAATGGTCACAATTTGGCGGAGAGGAGCCACAGCTTGATCAATGTAATCAGGAGCTAGAGTGCGTCGTGCAAGATTATTCAGCAGTCTGTAGGAAGACAATGATAATTCGCAATCCAGGTACAAGCATTTGGGGAATGAGACATATTAAACTTCCCCTTGGCGAGCATTTTGAGGTACGCTGCGACTTCACAGATGGAGATTCCCGTCTGGCCTGCGACGAAGAATTCGGGGCTGCTGTCGAAGATGTGCGTGCGGTCTTCAACCACATAGAGTTCCCAGTCGGAGACATCGAAAAACACCAATATGTAGGTCTGTTACACAAGTCACGCATTGGAGCAAGCATCCCTCTCCCCCAGTGTGATCCTTATTTTAGGGAAATGTCCCTCCATGCGGAAGATTGCAATCCTACGGAAATAGCTGACAACACTGGCCACTTTGCTTCTCGTTTGGACGAAATCGTGGCAAGCTCCAATAAACTAAAGTTGCTGCGTGGATTTGTATCGGAACTTGGGACTGACAGGGATCTGGATACTGGCTATGAGTACCCAGAAAAACTCGTCGTGTTTGCAGCATTTCCGGTTGTTGCTTATGTCATTTGGCTGGTACATGATTTTCGACTTTGACCTATTCGGATAGGATCTGACTTGATGTAGTAGGCCTTGCGAAATGTGGTTCCCATACCGCCTGTACCAGAGGGCTACGCGGCGCCGCAGTGTGCACCACACAGTCCTGACCGGGAGCAGGTTAAACTCGTGTACAGTACAAATCCAACTATGCGAACCCGAGACTGGATAATGACATTATTTTCGCATAATTCATTCGAAGCGCGCATTGTCGTCTGTACCTATGGAACAATCACAGAGTCTTACAACCTTACCAGCGCAGCCAACGCTGTCCTTGTCCAGCCGGACTGGGTAACCTTTTGCGAAATGCAAGCCGAAGCCCGAATATGGAGATGTGGACAGAGACCCAATGTCAAGATTTACTGGCTTTTGACAGCTGATTCAGTGGACATCATTATGGCTGAACGACAAGCCCAAGGAGCCCAATTGAACCAAGCTGTGCTAGGAATACCGTCGGATTTTGCTGAGACTGATGAAGATGTCCCCGAGTTTAGTGAGCCAAGAGTTTATCATGAGATGTTTCCTGCAGATGATACTGATGGGATCTGAGGGGGTTTATTTGGGTTTTTCTTTGATCCTGGCGCTGGACTTGTTGGTGTTTGGGGTGGTTCCTTGTTTCGGGGGTTTCAGGTTTGAGGGTTCCTATTATGCATCAGTACAATAACTTTGCGGCATTTGGTCTTATATCATTCATGTATTTAGACTTGGGGCTATTATATATCTTTGTGATTTGACAATGAATTTGGCTTTGGAGTTCACATAAGAACTTTTTGTCAACAGACGTAATTGCAATATATCAGTAAAAGAGATCTCTCACCATGATTCTGGATAATTTTGGAAAAAACAGCTTAACGGGATGGGAAACCAAATAGTCAGTCAATCATAGCCTAGGCCTCAGAATCTGAAAGTATTATGCGTCTCTTTCTAGCATATAATAGTACAATAATTATAAGTAACTTCAAATTCCACCCGGAACTCCACTCTTCAATTGCCACTAGTGGCTCGATGTCGTCATCACAATCCCAACATCTACAGTATACCGACAGAGTAGAAATCTGTACATGGATCGTTTGCGATACTAATTATATAGTTAGAAATACCCGCTTCCTTAATTTTGTGTTTTCCTGCACGTACCGGTCTTATCTGGATCTGGTTTAGCGATCTGCCTCGATCGCTCCTGCAATATAGTCTGCGCTACAACCAATCACCTGTTCATAGACAGGTCTGGAATCTTTGGCAGATGGCGCTTCGGAAAGTGAAGTAATTCATACTACTTTCCCATTGTTCCGTTTGACAACCTTGATAAAATCCTTGACCATTTTCTGTGTATCGGGTATCTGAAGAGTTGTTCCAATAACAATTAGTATATCCGCTTTAGATCTTTTCATTGCGTCATGTTTGTAATAGCCCCTATGGCTTCCGCGTCCGCATTGTCTTCATTGTACAAGACGATGCGTGGCCTCATGAAGCCTAAACCTCTTCTGCGCTTTCCCAGTTGATCTCGCCGCTTTTCTTCCTCTAAACATTGTCCGCACTCAGGGAAACGGCCTCCATCGAAAAGATTCGATTCGTACTTCAGACTATAAGGACATTTAATGCATCTGATACAATAGACGTCTCCATGAAGCTGAATTGTGTTTGGCCATGGACTTTTCATTCTGAGGTTTAATGTGGTTTCTAGACCGGATACATTATTTTCCAACCCATCAATATTCTGAGTATAGAGTCTCAATAATTGTCCTTCTCTGGCCCAACGACCAAGAAGTTTGTGGAATGGGGCTGGGTTAGCCGATAGCACTTTCGCATGAAGGCTCCGAAGCATAGTATTGAAAGTTTTGAAATATTCCGTATTGCTAAATACCGAAGGGTCGAACAAAGATTTCCCAGGGGCCGTCCCCTTTCTTCCCCCTTTTCCATTTTGAGTAAATAGTCCGTTTGCAGATCGGAAGTCTGGAACTTAATCACTGTCAGCCATCCACCATAAACAAGAACCCCCCCAGAAATAACGTACTTCCTGCTGATACTGATATCCCAGCGCCTGCAATGACAAGTATTCTTTTTGTTGAACGCACTGATTTCAATAGCGTCAATATGTCCTGGTGGTGGGGATAGGTGGCTTGCACTTCCCAGTGATCTCGAATGGGCTCTGCTTCCACATGTGTTTCTTCGCTGTTAACTGCCTTTGTCCCAGCGGTTATATAGTAACTAGTGCATTGCGATTCTATCAAGTGTTGTGTTGGATAGAGTAGTACTTCGCTCTCGACAACCCCATCGGGTAGTAATTGCCTATTATCGAGACCATTATACAAGACACTTAGGTCATTATGTGTTTCGATTGTCACCGTACAATTAGAAACCAGGCGAGTAACTGCAGAATTAACCATCACTGCATCAATGGTAGGGTATCCTTTGTATTCAACTTCCATTAGGTCATGAGATGGACCCGGTATCGTATCACGTTCAACGTACCGATCAGGTGGTGTTTCGCTTTGATCGAACAAGACACTGCAGTCAATACGAGTCCCGATCACCATTGTGCATTCAGACGGCAGAGGAGTAGCTACAGCTTGATCCGCCTCTGCATCGATGGTGCGGTATCCGGTGTATTCCTCTTCCATTAGGTCATGAGTTGGACCCGGTATCGTATCACGTTCGACGTCCCGATCGGGTGGTGTTTCGCTTTGAACGAACAAGACACTGCAGTCATTACGCGTCCCGATCACCATTGTACATTCTGACGGCAGAGGAGTAGCTACAGATTGATCCGTCTCCGCATCGATGGTGC
>Ga0307512_10005263_pt1 | contig 13600 bp, 7 predicted proteins | sample 14_EM_MG_FD_200267 | JGI IMG/M metagenome (GOLD analysis project Ga0307512, IMG submission 200267) | Populus trichocarpa ectomycorrhiza microbial communities from riparian zone in the Pacific Northwest, United States - 14_EM | ecosystem: Host-associated > Plants > Roots > Unclassified | place... | reverse complement strand
AATTCACGTGATAATTTTTTTTATAAAAAAAAATCCCCCAAAAGTATGGTACTCTTGCCTATCAAAAAAAAATATTGAACAGTAAGAGAAAAGCTCATGACAATTCACAACAATATGATCAAATCAGAAGACCTGCACGATTGACAGGAAATATTAAAAATACAAAAAGGCACATCAATTACAGAAGGAAGAATTAATATTTGGACTATTTAGGCTGTCATGTACCCGTCTGACTCAAGTACAAGCAGGAAAAGTAGATTCCTTGTAGATTTGCACAGTGGAAAGATTTACTAATTGTGATGATAGGCCTGCTGCGATTCTATACATACACTGCAACCTTTTCAAAATCAAGCCAATGCTCTCTCAACAAGATTAAAGTTTGATTCCAGATTTAAGCTGTATTGATGGAACCATCAACACCATGATAGAATACATCGACATCAAGCTTATCACATTGAATTTCATGATCCAGCTGTGCTCTAATATATCAGATATGCAAGCAATTGATAACTCTAATCTAGTTAGAAGATTAGAGTACAATTTATGAACACAAATTCAAGTACAAGCCAATTTTTCATATATGACAACAAATACTCTCTTAAAATGGGGCACAAAATACCATTCTCCTGCCCTCGATGCAACCCTTCCCAAAAGTATAAGCAGTTACAAAATAAGAAACTTCTCTGATTCATCTTCACCCAAGGTTCAACTACGTAGCGGCAGCAAATAACAAATATATATTGCACAACCCAAATCCAATGAACTTGCTTAGTAATATACAAGTAATCATATCAATCAAGTACCAGCACTAGGCAAAGCTGCCATAAATGAATTGTATGAGGACTCCAGATCAAAATGAAGTTGCCGGGCCTGCTGCTCTGTCAGCTCATCTGCAGCCCCCATCTTAGACAGCCTCAAAATCCATTCTTTCATCTTTGTCTTCCCCTCAAAGTCAGGTGGCAAAATACTCAGCTTGTTCAGTGAGGCTGAGAGGTCTGAAAGCAAAGGATGCACCTGGTCCACAGCCACCATATTCAACTTCAACGAATCCATAGCTGTGATGAAGTTCTGGACACACTCAGCCACAATGGAAGCTGAGGTGGTAGACGACACAGCAGCAGCAGCACGGTGTTCCACTGTGGCAGGCACCCCGGAGGTCACAAGCCGGTTGATGGCAGCTGGGCAGTCCATCTTGTATGTATCTGCAAAGCGCTCGATGCTAGGGACTGTGTCTTTCAGAGAGGAAGCCAAAGTTTTGAAATGGGCAATGAGTTTCTGGCACTCCATTTCATACTCAGATGAGGATATAATGTCACGAACATATGCCTTTTCAAGCTTCTCCGTGGCTTTTATTATTGCATATAGCTCGGCAAAATTCTCATACATTTCTCTCTCGCGCTTGTCATTCCATAGCTTGACCTCCATTTCGATATACAAATATAAACTTGAAGAAGCAAGAAAAATTTACTTTAAAATTAGATAAATATCTGTGGAGGACTGGAGAAGAGAACGGGACACGCGCAAAGAGCTCTGACCTACTTGACTGCAAACAATCCAATACAACATGAGAAGGCATAATCAGAAAGAAAAATAAAATACCATCAATTGTATAGAAATCTAAACCACAACACATGCATTCATGAGACTAAAAGCAACATAGAATCCTTTTACGTTTTTTTGGTTTAATCAAACAAGTTATGGATACACATTGTCCTTTCCATGGCAATTCTGGAATCGGAAACTAAATCATTCCAGAAACACTCAAAAAGGGCCTACCTAGCATAAGAATCAGCTTGAAGGAAATACAAAACACTCTTTGTTGACTTTAAAAAGCTAAAAAAAAAAACCCCAAATTATAAAGCTCGAGATTCATCACCATAAAAAATCCATTTCTACAAAACCCTTCATGTAGCTAATCATGACAGAACTAATTCTAGTACTGGTACTGGTACCCTTCAAAAATCTAAGAAATTTTCATTTCAATTATAAAGAAAATGCAAAGAGTCCCTCCCTTCTCAACATTCCTCGAGTTTCCAAGAAACCAAACAAAAAATCACCACATAACCACAGCAGATCATGAAATCACAAACCATTAAAAGCCCAGAAACCAAAAATCAAAACCCAGAACACAGAACGAAAATCCCATTAAAAAGCTTCAAGCTTTACCTTAAATCATTGTTAAAAATACCAAAGTTCAAAGCTTTAAATCGCAGATACGAACAAATAAACTTAATATATATACAGAAGGAGGCATGGAGAGAGAAGAGGGGTCCTTACAGGGAAGTGAAACGCGGCTTTGAATAACGTGAAGGGTCTTTCTTTTTTCTCTCACTTTTTGCAGAGAAAAAAATATGAGAAAGTTAATAGAAGAGAAGGTTTTGTGATTTTCTTGGGGTTAGCCTCAAAGTTAGTCCCTAACTTATAAACCGAATCTTGAGCGAGTCATTAAAAAACTCTTTTTTCTCAATCAGGTCCTTAAGGTATTAAAAAATTGAACTCCATGAAATTTTAGAGTTGGGTGCTTTGTTTGAAAAGATTTTTGAATGAACACTTGCAAAAGTTGTCTTCAATCATGGATGGCTATCCTAGTGTGTCAACAATTATTCATAGATTCTAAGCTAGCATTTAAAATTGTAGTAGACGCTATTTTTTAAAGTATTATTTTTAAATACCTTTAAATAATTTTTTTTTAAAAAAACTATTTATGATATTAATATTTCAAATCTATCCAAAAGCACCAAAAAATAATTAATTTGAAATAAAAAAATAAAAAGTGTGGTTGGGCCGCACAAACAAACGATGTCTAGGCGTGTATTTGATACTGTGATATAAAGTGCTTTTAAATTTTTTTTATTTAAAGATATATTAATTTTTTTTTACTTTTAACAACACATCAAAATCATTGATAAATATTAAAAAAAATTATTAATTTGATATTTTTTCAAGCCAAACATACTTTTTTAAAACGCACTTAAATGCAATTTCAAAAGTTAAAATTGTCTTAGTAATATCTTCGGGGACGAAAAAGAGTGGATGTAATTGAGACAAAGAGTTATTTATGGAGTTGATCAAGAATACATATATAGTTAGGGGATTTATTTGAAAGATTGGCATTATAATTTTGTTTTGTGATTTTTGAGGAAGAGGGAGGGAAGGGTTGCGTGTGGGATGTTATAATATCATGACTGCTTACGGCATCTACGTGTAGCAGTTGAGATGACCAGAAAAGAAAGAAACCCAAAGAGAAAAGGAGAGACGGACTCCGTTACGCTCTGTGAGTGGGTTCATCACGTGTTCTTATGCTTTTTCCACCGTTCGATTTTCTGCGAGCCTGTGATTGATGATAAGATCCTGATCATTTTGATTGAAGGGCCTCTTGAGTTTCTATGGCTTGTGGGCCCATATAGATTGTTTTTCTGTGAGAGAATTCGAAGTCCGTTCTGTACTATTCTTAACTTAAAGCCCATCAATACCACAAGATAAATAAATAAAAAAATAAAAGCTTGAAATTCTTTTAGTTTTTTCAACATAATTGTTTTTTAAAATATTTTTTATATTAAAATATATTAAAATAATATTTTTTTATTTTTTAAAAAATATTTTTAAAATCAACGTATCAAAATGATTTAAAATATAAAAAAAAATTAATATTTTTTTTAAAAAATATTTAATTTTTAAAAAAAATTCAAGTACAACCGCGTTTCCAAACGCTACTAAATAAAAAATTAAAAAGTTTTCATAAAATACTAAATTTTTATAATATAGAAAGTTCAAATTAGGGTTTTAATTTTCATACAGACATGTATTGTTCTTGATTTAGTGTGCATATTCGATCAATTAGTTATTTTTTAAATTATTTTACCATTTATTTTTTATTTTTTTCAATTCAACCAATGCCTTTTCGTAGTAATTATAAAGTGGTATATGTACTCATGAAACCAATAATTCAAAAAAATCGTATTTAATCCCTTTATTCATATCAGTCAATAATTTATTTTGTTTTGTTAATTTATCCTTATTAAAATGCTAAACTGCCACGTAATTTATTTTTTTGTTATTTTTCTCTTACTTTTTGCAAATGATTTCACAATAAAAAAAGGATGGTTAAAGGATTAATTAACTAACAAAACTTTAAAAGCTGTACGGAGAGTAGTAATGAGATACTTATTTTGCTCTTGAAAAATAAAACCAAAAAACATGATATTAGGAGTAATCTCGCGGAGATTCATCTATTTATCGTTATCAAATTTAAAAAAGGTAATTATATGTTTTTGCTTTTATGTGCACAATAAAATAATGATTATATTCTTAGATTAATTTTTTTTTATAAGTTTATATACAAGGGTGTTTTTATATTTTTCTTTCTTAAATAACAATAAAATAACTTACATGTCTTTGAAAATAAAATATTCTACAACTTGCGCTAATGGACATTTTGTCATTATCATGATGATTTGGAGATAATTTTGTATTAATATGTATAAATATTATTTTAAAAAAATTATTGATACGTGCATTCACGTGTTAGCGCATGAGCAACCCTCGTACCTCTCAGGTAACACTTGCAAGGTCATTTGGTGACCATACATCGTCTTTTATAGTAATGCTTGAATCATCCTGATTTTTTTCGGTGATGAATGTGGATAATGACTATTTGATTTGGTGTCGGTGATTTTGTTTTTCTCCCCCTTAGTTTTTGTGTTTGCCCCTTCAAAATTTCAAAACAACCCTTCAAATTATTATTTCTTTGGATTTGGTTATTGTTCTTCTGATTACTATTTATTTTATCTATAATAATTTATAAAATTCGAATTCCCTTTTAATTTCACCCCCTTCAATTTTTTTTATTTTTTAAATTTGATCCATGTTTATTTGATTGTTATTTATTTTATTTCATATAAATTTTATAATTGATTTTCTTACAATTATATCCTATTTAGTTTTTTTTTCATATTAAATTTGATCCTCATTATTTTAATTGTTAATTTTTTTACTTTGAATTTTTTTTATCTTTCAACATTAAATTAGTTTAGAATTACATTTATTAATTGAGCTCAATTTTAGAATTTTAGAAGTTTATAATTTTAGAGATTAATTAAGGTCTAGGAGATTCATTCGAGTTGTCTTGTTTTTATTTTTTATTTTTAAGCTTATATTTTTCTAGTTTAAGACATTAGCTTTTATTCAATTATAGATTTGAGTTTTTTTATTTTAGTTTTTTTCTATATAATTTTTTATTTATTTTGAAAATAGCTCGAGTGATCTCATTTCTTTTTATCTATCACTATTTATTGAATTTAATTAGATATATTTTTTAAATTAATATTTTTGATTTTATCATTTAATATTAGATTAATATTTTAATTTTAATTTTTATCATTCCATACTTGGTTGTTTTATAATTAAGCTTTATATTTTTATTTAATTCATTTTTGTTAACAATATTTTTTTAATTTTTTATTATCATATATAATTATTTGTTTAAATAAAAAAATATTATAAAAAATAAAGTTAATAAAAATAAATATAACTCGTGTTGCGAAATCAAATATTTTAATTTTAATTATTTTTTAATTAAATATCAATTTAATTAATTAAATGTACACATAAACATTTTGATTTCTAATAAATATTTTTTTATATTTAAAAATATACTGAAAAAACTTCAATATTTATTTATTTACTGAAAAAGATTATTTAATCAACTCAGTTGAAACAACTGGTTAAAAAACCTAAAGGAACTAAATTATTTAATTATTAAAAAGACAAGGAAATAAGTTACAATAAACTCAGATTATTAAATTAATTTAGAAAAAAATAAATAATTCACATTCCGATTCAAACAAGCCATAAAAAAAAAAACCCTTAATGAATTTGATTTCCTGCTAACAGTGAAGGCAGCGAGTCGATCCGCTGCTCTCTTTACCACCTGCGAAATCTCTCCACTCTGTAAGTCTCCTCCTCCTCCTCCTCTGCCTTTTTCAGGCTAGAATCCGAGGTTTTTTTAAAACCCTAAATCCTTAAAAACCCAAAACCAGAATGTCGATTTCCAAAGAGCTGTACCCTTCTCAAGATGATCTTCTCTACGAAGAAGAAATCTTGAGAAACCCTTTTTCTTTGAAGCTCTGGTGGCGTTATTTGATTGCCCGAAGAGAATCCCCGTTCAAGAAACGCTTCATAATTTATGAACGAGCTCTCAGAGCGTTGCCTGGAAGCTACAAGCTCTGGCATGCTTATTTGGTTGAGCGGCTCGATATAGTTCGGAATTTGCCCATTACTCATCCTCAGTTTGAAACTCTTAATAACACTTTTGAGAGGGCTTTGGTTACTATGCATAAGATGCCTAGGATCTGGATTATGTATTTGCAGAGTTTGATTCGTCAGAAGTTAGTGACGAAGACGAGGAGGGCTTTTGATAGGGCTCTCTGTGCGTTGCCTGTTACACAGCACGATAGGATTTGGGAGTTGTATTTGAGTTTTGTGAGTCAAGAGGGTTTTCCTATTGAGACCTCTCTTAGGGTTTATAGGAGGTATTTGATGTATGACCCGAGTCATATTGAAGATTTTATTGAGTTTTTGTTGAATTCTGGGCTTTGGCAAGAGGCTGCAGAGAGGTTGGCGTCGGTCTTGAATGATAATCAGTTTTATTCAATTAAGGGGAAGACCAAGCATAGCTTGTGGCTTGAGTTGTGTGATTTGATGACTAGGCATGCGAAGGAGGTTTCAGGGTTAAACGTGGATGCAATTATTAGGGGTGGGATTAGGAAGTTTACAGATGAGGTTGGGAGGCTGTGGACCTCGCTTGCTGATTATTATATCAGGAGGGAATTGTTTGAGAAGGCAAGGGATATTTTTGAGGAGGGGATGACTACTGTGGTTACTGTTAGGGATTTCAGTGTTATTTTCGACGCTTACTCACAATTTGAAGAGAGTATGGTTGCTATCAAGATGGAGAAAATGGATTTGAGCGACGATGAGGAAAATGAGGTTGAAGAGAATGGTATCGAGTTGGATGAGGATGTTCGGTTGGATTGGAGTTCCAAGTTTGAGAAGAAGTTACTTAATGGCTTTTGGTTAGATGATGACAATGACGTGGATTTGATGCTAGCACGTCTGGAGTATCTAATGGATAGAAGACCAGAATTAGCAAATAGTGTGCTTCTTCGACAAAATCCACATAATGTGGAGCAGTGGCATAGGAGGGTCAAGCTATTTGAGGGTAATCCAACGAAGCAAATTCTGACGTATACTGAAGCTGTGAGGACGGTGGATCCAATGAAAGCAGTGGGGAAGCCTCATACTTTGTGGGTTGCATTTGCAAAATTGTACGAGGATCACAATGATCTTGTCAATGCAAGGGTAATTTTTGACAAGGCAGTGCAAGTGAACTACAAGACTGTCGATAATTTGGCAAGTGTATGGTGTGAGTGGGCTGAAATGGAAATTAGACACAGGAATTTCAAAGGTGCGCTTGAGCTGTTGAGACGGGCCACCGCAGAACCATCAGTTGAGGTCAAACGGAGAGGTACTTTTAAGCCTTCCTCATTTACTGGTCATCCTTATATATTGTAATTTGCTTTTATGGTGGCATGTTAATTTTGTTGTTTGGCAGCAGCAAATACTGAAATTGGAGGGTAACATGTTCTTCGTTATCATAACAATTTCAAACTTAGTTTAGTTTTATTAATGAAAACTTTTGGAAGCAAACATAAAATAATTCTAAGCAGTCCCAAAACATACAAAACCGTAACTTATGGCATGGATAAGGTTTATGAGGTATCATAATCCTTCTCTAGTCATAGAGCTTCTAGAGTTGGGTCGAAAATTTTTAAATGAATACAATCATTTGACAAATTGTGGCATGAATTCAGTCATTGTATTGGTTGATCTGTGGATAGCCTCTATCTGGAGAGTCAAAATCAGGTGCTAATCTCTTAGTCTTGGTTTTTGTTATCAACTTGCAGTGGCTGCTGATGGGGATGAACCAGTTCAGATAAAGGTTCATAAGTCCTTGAGACTCTGGGCTTTTTATGTTGATTTGGAGGAGGGCCTGGGTACCTTGGAGTCCACTCGAGCAGTGTATGAACGGATACTGGACCTGCGCATAGCCACCCCACAAATCATCATCAATTATGCTTGGCTTCTAGAGGTATGGACATTCCTTCGATAATTGCTATCATGTAACATACTTTCCTTTAATTGTTACCTTTACTGGCTGGAATGGACAAATGTTAACTGTACTGGCTTATACAGGAACATAAATACTTTGAAGATGCATTCAAGGTATATGAAAGGGGAGTCAAAATATTCAAGTATCCTCATGTGAAAGACATTTGGGTCACATATCTCTCAAAGTTCGTGAAGAGATATGGCAAGACAAAACTAGAGCGGGCGAGGGAGTTGTTTGAACATGCTATTGAAATGGTATTCACTTTATTTTTTCCCTCTCAGTTCTTGTTTGGTTGTTTCAGCTATTGAAATCTTGTCCACTATCACATATTTCTGCTCTTATATAAATTCTGATGAGTCTTGCTGTAAATGGGGCTGGCTAGTTTCCTTTTATCGCTCAAGCTCTGTCCTTATCTTTTGTGGCTGCCACCTTAAACCATTACTGGTTTGTGGGGTCTTCATACATTTTCACATTGCTCGTATGGCTGAAATATCTCTGCAGTTTTAGCCTTGCTTCATTTCCTTGCTGGCATGTTGATTCTGTTGCCAATTGCTCTGTTGCTGGTTTATACCTTTTTGCTCATGATTTTGGGACCGCAGGTGACTCTGCCTTGTCCCTCAGATATTTAGACGTAGATCTGTTATGTTTCTGCTTATGCTGTAACTTCTGCTACGCTTTGGTTTAGCTCTAATTTGCTCCTTTTCTCCACCTTGCTGCTAATTTAGTGGCCTGGCATCTTTATCTAGTATATAGATTTATCGGGGAAAAAAGCCTAGCCTTTTCGAGGATTGACTGTCCAAGAGTTTTTCACTGTTGAAGTGTGTTTCCTACTGTTTCTCAAGTTGCTATTTTTTTCTAAGCTTTAGCAGCTCTTAGTGTTGCTTATCTTACTATTTCCAATTTTGTGGGTTTTAGCAGAGATTATGACTTGTCATCTCTTTACAAATAGACCAAATCGCTGCAAATGTCACAAACCTTCAAAGATTCTTCCCATCATTCTTCTCGCTGAAACCCAAAGCCAGATCAATGTGTGAACACCATCCACCTTTTATAGCTACCCGTATATTCTGCAGGTTCTCCTTTTATGTTAACCATGTAGAAGTCACAGGTTCTTGCATTGCATGTTGTGATCCTGTGATCTGTCTTGTATTTGAACTCGATCTTGCTAAATGCAGTATTGTTTATTGTTCCACGACTCGGTGATGCTAAATGTATTTGAACTGGAACTGTTTTACTATTGCTAATATGTTTTGAACTTTGATGCTAACTTTTTGTGTAATTTTCTTGTGCTAATCAGGCTCCTGCTGACTCGGTGAAACCGTTGTATCTTCAATATGCAAAGCTAGAAGAGGACTATGGTTTGGCAAAGCGAGCCATGAAGGTATACGATCAAGCAACCAAGGCTGTTCCGAACAATGAAAAACTGAGCATGTACGAAATTTATATTGCTCGTGCAGCTGAGATATTTGGTGTTCCAAAAACAAGGGAAATATATGAGCAAGCAATAGAGTCTGGCCTTCCAGACAAAGATGTGAAGACAATGTGCTTGAAGTATGCTGACTTAGAGAAGAACCTTGGAGAAATTGACCGTGCACGTGGCATATATGTATTTGCATCCCAATTTGCTGATCCACGATCTGATTTGGATTTCTGGAACCAATGGCATGAGTTTGAGGTTCAACATGGAAATGAAGATACCTTCAGAGAAATGTTGCGTATTAAACGAAGTGTGTCTGCAAGCTATAGCCAGGTTTGTTTATTATTTTTTCTACAGGCCTGTTCATTTTAAAAGGAGTTATTACTGTGCTAAGAGAGCAGCTTGGCTTGTTTTTTCTATAAAAAAGTCAAAATAATAGTTAAATCACTTGCCTTTCTGTCTTCTCTTGTTCTTATCAAGCTTTCAATGCTAATTTTTAGATCTCTTTATAGATTCTGCAATTAGCTGCCCATTGTACTACCTAGTGTCTCTTGGTCGTGATTGCCTGAAACCTAAGTGGATATCATTATGCATGTACCGAGGATTCTCAGTCTTGGTTATATTCAGAGTGTTATCTTTATTACTGCATTATTTTGAAGGTTTGAGTTTGGATTTACAACTTCTGACTCTCGTCTTTGCTGTTGCAGACACATTTTATTCTTCCTGAGTATTTGATGCAGAAGGACCAGAGACTGAACATTGATGATGCCAAAGACAAATTGAAACAGGCTGGGCTCCCTGAAGATGAAATGGCCGCTCTAGAGAGGCAATTAGCTCCTGCAATCAATAAAACCACTGCTAGAGATAGCAGCAGGACAGTGGGCTTTGTGAGTGCTGGAGTGCAATCTCAGTCGGATGGAGGGATGCAGGTTACTGCAAACCAGGAAGACATTGAGCTTCCAGAAGAGAGTGACTCTGAAGACGATGAAAAAGTTGAAATTGCACAGAAGGATGTTCCCTCTGCTGTGTTTGGTGGACTGGCTGGGAAGAGGGAAGAGCCTGAGAAAGATGATGCAAAGGATGGTGGCAGTCGTCTTGGTGCCCTCGAGAGGATTAAGAGACTAAAACGTGGAGGATGAACACTGGTGAAATTTTGAAGAACTATATTTTTGACTAACTGTCGTTGAGACTTGTTGCTTGTCCCCTTGTATCACAAATTGTTCATCGAATCTTTAGACGTGTATATTTCCATCGAAGTTATGTAGCATTCAGCTTTTTTCTTCATTATTTTCACAAATTGTGGTATTTTCTTATATGTCCTCTACACTCCTCTAACCGAATTGTATGAGCAGACTAGGGTGAAATCATGCATAGACCTTCCGAAATTTGGTTAGCATGATATTCTGCGTGTCTAGAAATGCACAATGTAGGTATGAGAATTGAGAGGCAATTCTCTGATTCCACCAGTCCCAAGAACATGATCAAGGCATGTCATTGAAAATTTTGTAATTGGGGTGGGAGATTAAAGATAGAAGTGACTCGTTCCATATTTTTTTTTTACTATCTTGTTCGAATATTGCATCTGTGTATTTTGTTAATGACAATTCTTTGGATGGATGCTAGGTAAAACAATTATAATCTTACCGACCAGTTACCATAAGCTTCAAAGAGGTCATTGCTGCAAAGTGTCAGCCAGAATTTCAGACTCCCTCTCATCACCATGCTGTTGGATTACAACACACCATGAACTGAAAGATATTGAAACACAAGGTAAAAAGAAAAAGGGCTTCTTCTTCTTCTTTTTATTTTTTTTTTACATTTTTTTCAATAAATCCCATCACATTATCTGGATGCCCATGAATTTTTGCCCTCGGCCTTTTGGCTACTACTTTCCAGTTAGTTTAGCAGGATGCTTTTAAGCATTAGAAAATAAAAAAAAGGAAAACATTATCCTTAGCATGTTGTAATTTAGTTTATTTTATAATTACCCATAATACTTTAAAAATTACCGTTTATATTCTAAATTTTATATGCCCGTCAAAATAAATAAATAAATAATATAATTATTTACAAAATTACTATTATTTCTCATGATTATAAGATTTCTATATTAAATATTACAAGTTACTAGGTGGGGATAATGTGCATTTGGACACTATTGTTAACCGATGGATGGCCTTCTCTCGGATACAATTCCTCTATTTGCAAATCTCCCTCTTTTCATGCATGCAATTCCTCCCGTCCTTGTTTTTTTTTTTAGTAAAAAATTCAAATTCAAATTCAAATTTTCTTTTGATTTTGTTCTTTGATCAAGTGAGTATGTGGATCTAATAAAGAGAAAAATGGATTAAAAATACTAAAATTTAATTTTGATTTGGGTTTTTTTCTTTTTGATTAACGTGGGTGTACGTGCCAGCTTGAGCGCACCTCGACTAATCCCACGGGCCCTGAAGTTAACGACCATGTAAATTTCCAGTGGCTATCATATTAACAATCACAGGGCTCGAATCTGAGATTACAAGGGGAGCAAACCTCTTAGTTCCAAGTTTTTATCACTTGACCACCTATTAGATAATTATTTTGATTTGGGTTTTGAGTTTCTACTATATTATTCACGAGATAATCTTATCTTTTTATTAAATTTAAAAATTGGTTTTGTTTTAAAATGTAAATTCTATTTTTTTAAAGTATGGCGGATAAGATGATAAACATAATTTTATTTAAATTATATTCTTTTTTTTCCCTACCCCATCTGTACATGGAACCTATCCTAATAAAAATACACCAAATTGCTTTTAGCTTCAAATCTTAATTTTAATTTAATCAAAACCCACAATTAACTTAAAACCTAATTAACGACGCCCTCCATGGCTATTCATCTCCTTGTATTGAATGACCCTTGCCTTTGCATCCTCATCTCCTCATTAAACTTGTTAATGAAAGCCTCAGCTCGCTGGTTCAACTCTTCTTGACTCAGTGAAGGTTCTTTCCTTAATTTCCCAGAAGCAGGAGATGATGAGCTGACAGGTGGCAGCTGATAATTGGTTCTGCCATTAAACGTCTCTGATTTATTCACCGCATGTGGATCCATACGACTTGTGCTAAATTGACTGCCATAATTCTCCCAATTGTCCATGGGCGTCTGTGGTTTCTTCACGTGTCTCGTTAACGGCATTGCACGATCCTCCGTTATCTTTTTCCATATGTTCTCTAACGTCTCGTTTGGTTGTGGCTTTCCCACCCTTAACGCCCTTCCACCTGAAAATACACAGCATCGTTAAACTGTTGTGACCGTTTTGACCTTCCTACTAAGCTTCTATTACACGCTCATACCATAAAACATTTATGTCATCCAAGGACTTTTTTGGAGTTTCGTAAAGTGGCGTCAATCACATGCCATTCTTGAACTTTATTTTTTTGTCTTGCAAAATGATCAAATCAATTAAAAGTTGAAATAACAAAAACGACGGCGTACAAGCGTAAAATTCAAATTTCAATTTGGCACAAAAAAAATAGATGTGAAAACGGCGCCGGAAAAAACCCAGGTTGACGCCGACCAATAAGGTTTTTGGACATGAAAAAAGGAATAGTGTGGGTCGTGAAATCTGGCCGGAGAATAAAAACCAAAAACAAGAAAAAAAAAAGGCTTGATAAAAAGAATGGTGGATATACAGTACCTTCAGGACGAGCTTTAACAACTTTCCCATGACCGAACCTAGAAGAAACCAGGGGTTTCCCTGCCGGAGAAAGATTCTCCAGCAACAAAAGATTATTCTCAGACGAATCATTCCTCTTTATCGGCGGCACCCACGTGGACTTGGATATCACAAAATCACCAGCCACTCCATTTTCCCTATCCTCTATCACCATACACTTATCCTGAATAACTTCTTCTTCTTCTTCTTCTACTCTGTCCTGATAAACAACCAGAGCCCTCGATTTCAGGGCACCATCGAACCGAGTCTTCACCGTTGAAATCTTCATCCCATGAACATAATCATCCATTGGGATTT
>Ga0307512_10005262_pt1 | contig 13600 bp, 23 predicted proteins | sample 14_EM_MG_FD_200267 | JGI IMG/M metagenome (GOLD analysis project Ga0307512, IMG submission 200267) | Populus trichocarpa ectomycorrhiza microbial communities from riparian zone in the Pacific Northwest, United States - 14_EM | ecosystem: Host-associated > Plants > Roots > Unclassified | place... | reverse complement strand
TCACAGGGGGCTCGCAACTCGTTTTTTTTTTCTTTTGTGCTCCACAGTGCCACATTTTCTCCAAATTTGGGTCAGTTTGGGACCTAAATTTTCTGTGTCGGATTTCGCGTTCCAGACAGATCTGACCTTTCTTTAGGCCACGCAATCATCTGACCCCTCTGGCAAACTCGCTAGCCCCAGCCCCTTCATGGCGATGCCGTCACTGATGTATGTTGTGGCTATGGTGGGTCATTCATCCACTAAGCCCACCTTGGTGCACTCGGTCATTGTTGTTGTAATTGTCACTACTGCCACCATTGCCACCATTGCGATCTGTCGGTTGGCTGTTACTTTCGATCATGCAAGCTCCGTTGAATGCCAAAGCAGTCTCGCCCGCGTCCAACACCTGCACATCTTTGACGCTGGTATTGTGCCGCGTCAACGAGGCTCGCCCAAACTTTAACCTACCCTAGTTAGGGTCACGGTTTCATCTTTGAATTAATTATCGCAGCTACAGAAGGAAAGATTAAAATGTCGTGGCACAGCGCCTCAATAATTCACAATTGCCTGGGTCTAGACATGCGTGGGTACTGTAGTGATAGACATCATTTTCATTATAGCCTAGCCTTTACGGCGCCTAACCCTCACCCGTGAGGGCCGACAGACCGCGTCACTGTCACCCCACGAATTGTGTGCGACCCGTTGACATACTCACACACTTTGCCAAACGGCTCCGCACACCCGATCCAGGAATGATAATCCATGACATCTCCACGGACGAGAACGGATGGGGCATGTTTAGTGGGCCACTCGAGCAATTCACCGGGCGGCTGTGTGACAGGATTAGATCGATGATCATCCCGATAGAACCCCCGATGAGTGTGCATTTGATCACAAGTCCCAAGTGCGGGCGCACCGTCATGCAACGCCTCTCTCCCCACTATTTCACACATTTTGGTTGGAGGGTTTACCTACCTACCCTCGGACAACGCAACCTTCTTGCAACAACCTTTCTGGTGGTCCCGCATCTCCCAGTTTCCGGGCCTCGGGCTCTTTGTGTTCACGACGCGCCACCCGTCGGCGTCCGTGACAATAGCAACACCCTCCTGCTGAACAAACGCAAACACTTGTGGGAAAACAAGGACAGTCGGGATTGCCCCAAGCTGGTGATGCAATGGTTGCCGCGTAATGGTGTGTTGTATCATTACGACTCGGCGCTGGACTTGCGCTTGGCGCAATTGAAAAACGGCATGGTACGTAATCGGCGCTTCCTCGCTTACCACATGACCGGCCCCCGAAAACCCCCATAAACCGACGCCACCCCTTCCCGAACTCTCTCTGATTTCACCGCGTCGAAGTTCATCGATTCATCACCAGCACTTTTTCTTTCCGCTTAATTGTGCCCACCGCTGTCCCCTCCCTTGTATATAGGTGACGATGGCCCGACTTGTGCAGGAGGTCGTGAACTTCGGAGGGTATCAGATGCCTTTTCACAACATTCGGCACCTCGGCGCCTCACCGGGCGCTTCTCTGCTTCTCTGCCTCCAAAGTCGGTTTAGTCTCGTCTCGACGGGCTTGGGACTTCGCTTCGATCGAAAAAAAAAACCATAACAGAACAACGTGACCGAAGCTTCTCTGGTTGTTACAATTTTGTCTTTTTTTTGATCCCACGTCTGATTCCGGGTGCAGAACCGTACAACCAAGTTACGCCACCATAAAGTTGACTGGCTGGGAATTCTCCCCTCCCAACCTCCCCCCGAAGTTTCTACAGTAAGTACCGGTATACTTTGTAAGTTACCCCGCCCCCACCGGGTCCCCGTTTCCAGACCAGCAACGGTTCGCTCGCCAAAGTATGATCCGCGTAAAATGGTGGTGACAACTTTTGCGGGCACGGACCTCCGCACCGGTAAGGCGCAAAGAAGGCGTGACTCTGGACCCCACTTCCAGAGCCTCTGCCTCCTCGCCTCGCCTCGCTCCCTCATCTCCTTCGCTCTCTCCCCTCACCCCCAGCACGCACCCACCCCAAAGGGCTAATGCTTGCGGAAGGGGAGGGGGAAGGAATTCCGCGTTGACACCTGTCGTCTCTGACACGTGTGCCGCGGCGGTGTTGTGTCGGAAATTCCGTAGTGCTTCTATTGCTCACGTCGGTGCTCATTCCATTGTACATCAAACCACGTAGCGCTCGCGAAGCATTATTACTGCGTAATTACAGTAATCGAGGGGGCATGCATGGAACATAATTCAAGGCGTCGTTTCCTGGCCAAGTGTCGACCCTTCCCCCTCCTCCCCCCCTGATCCCGATCTGTGGCACTTTCCTTGAGAGGATCCGAGCTGATCTTATGCTTGGCTTTGGGGCCTTGGGCCTCCGAGGAGGGGGGAGTGGGACCCTATGCATTGCCGCGCGATTAGCTCGACTTCGAGAGATCAATCGATCAATAATATATCTGTGGGTTCCATAGTACTTGAGAATCGGGTCCGTTATATTGTGTAAATTTATGTACACTAATAGACAGCCCATATGTTCACGAGCTTCCTTTGAGGTGGTTCATCTTGACTCCGGGCTCCGGTGAGAACCATTCTCCCTTGCCGAACGAAGACGCTCGACCGCCTCGAGCAAGTCTATTAGGCAACAGCGGAAATCACGCACTGTCTTGAAGACATCTGTCATGTGTTGTGGCATGATGCACGAAGCACATCAAATCACCGTTCCGGTAGCCGACCGTCGGACAGCGCACTAATCAACTGAAACATTCCAGAAAGCGGACAAGCACTACGCTACACAACTACATAACTGCGATAATCGGGGGCGATGTTGTATGGGAGACGACAAAAAAGGATGACGGTAGGCCCGAAGCCAGGCATTATGAGGGAAGGAGAGGGGGCTCACGAGCATATAACAAACCTGCTGATGTCACCCTCACTGAGATGTCGCGATGAACAAAAGAGCAAAAAAAAAAAACAAAGCAAAAAAGGACGTAGTAGTTGGATGAAGACCCCTTGACTACGTCAAGATTCATGAAGAGAAAAGTATGAAAGATAGTGGGCACGAAAAAGAAATTGCGGATTATGGTCGAACGAAATTTGAGAAGAGATGGTGTGGGTGGCGACGAGAAAGACCAAGCAGGAAAAAAAGGAGAGGGAGCAGCAGAACGACTTGAATATAGAGAACGTGTACTTTCTGGGTTGAAACAGCGTTGGCTTATATTACAGACTGCGGCGATCGTCCATATAAGGATAAGATGAAGAGCGCCTGCGTCGCACCATTAGAGTTGTGGGTGTTGTGGTGCGAGGAAAGTGGGATTCACTGCCCCGAGCCACGGTTCAAGATGCTCAGCAACTGGGTGTTGTGGGGGTTCGGAGTCGGGCGGGGGAACCCAAAATTGGATGAACCTCCAGGTGTGGAAGGGAGATTTTGAGACATGGCAGGTCCGGAGACAGCTTGAGAAGGAAGGACACGTAGCGGTGGGGGCGGGCCTCGACCAACTGTTGGCGGGTGGGGGCCAGTTCGAAATATTGGCGTACCCGTCACGACAGTGGGGAGCGGAGGAGGAGGAAAGGTGCTAGGGCTATGGAAGTTCAAGATGGGCATTGGGGGAATGGCAGGCATATGGTGACCTGGTATGGAGGGGTTGAAAGTCCCTGGGAGAGCACCAAGTAACTGGGCCTGGTTCATACTCGCGCGAGTATTGGATAGACGTGGGTGATGATTCGGCACCTGGCGGAAGGAATTGCTGGTTCGCGGGCGCTCAGTGAAGGCATTATCAGGTGATGGTGGATTAAAAGATCCTGTCTGGGGTACGGATGGGATGTATGGTCCATGGGTATTGGAGTACATTGGCGATAAGTTAGTGAAGTTATGAGACATCACAGCATTAGGAGGAAGCGGGGCGTGGTGTGGAGTGTGAGATGCTTCGTAAGAGGGCGATGGTTGTGTTGGAGGATGAACTAATGACGTCGCTATCATCCGAGACGACTCGTCGGCTACGGCTTCAAGTAGGGCAAGTTGCTTCAGACGTTTGCCATTCATCGGGATACCAGCGGGACGGGCCAAGTAAGGTGAGAGGTCGGCAGTGATCATAGAAGACCGTCTTGAGTGGGTGGGCGATTTCGTGTTTGGTGAGGGCGACGTTACAAACCCCGGGCTGATAGTGGATTGGCTTGGCAGAGGCGATGACGCATGCGACCCGGATGGAGAGTTACTGAGGCCGCTTGCATCGTTGGAAAAGATGCCTGTGCCCGATTGCTTGGATGGCCGAGAAGACGAGCGGGGTTGGACTACCGGGGCTGAGCCCCCCACCGTTGTACCAGACGCGGGTGCCGTAAAATTCTGGGGCATGTCACGTGAAACAGCCACCCCTGCAGCCACAGAAGATGAAGGGGGGTGAACCGCTGCACCGACGGGAAGCACATAGTCCGGTTTTCCATCACTGGTCCCGTTTGCCTTAGCGGAGAGCGTCAAGGCACTCATGAGACGAGCAAAATGTGGATCAACCGGGGTTTCATCCAAACTACTGTTTTCGGTCGTTTGTGCCACATCAATGTGGGTGACGGCCGCCTCACTGTATAAGGGCGAAGGTGTCTGTGGATCTCCGTTATCTGCGGATGATGTTTGGGAGCTAGACTCTTGAGCCGTTGCGTCCAAGTGAGCGGTGGGTCCAGATTGGAACTCAACGACTGAAGCATCACTCTCCTCGGGGAACTCTTGCTTAGGTCGAACATCCTTCGCTCTTTGTGTCCGCCGCGACGGCTTTCGGGGTTTATGCTCATTGATGAATGCTTTCAGGGGGCTAAATCGGACATCAATACAAGTTGTCTCCATAACGGACGTGACGCACCCGATGAATGGAGAAATGAGGTAGAATTTGCCTGGGACGGCTTTGTTCCGCTTCCATGTAGGCAGGTCAGCAAGCCTGAACCACTCAATTTTCTGCACAGAAACGATTCGTTCAGGACTTCAAGATGACTGATGCACACTCACGCTGATTTCCTTGCGTGTTTTAGTTTCGAAATGGAAGTCTTCGGGTATCCCAGGTACAACGTAAAGAGAAATTTGTTGATCCTTGATTTCCATCTCGATGACACGCTCGGGGTCTATCTTTCCATTGAGGTTGTAACCCGTTTCTTCTGCAACCTTGAGGAGTGGTCATGATAAGGAACCAAGATGGAATGGGTGAGGCGTACCTCACGCGCAGCACACTCATGCGGAGGTTCGTTCTGGTTGATCTTCCCTTTCGGGAAACCCCATCCCGAAGAAGACTTCCAGCCTTTCACAAGCACCACCTGGACCATGCAGCCTGAGTTGACGGGCTCACGGGAAAACAATATGAATCTTGACCTTATCCCAAGCGTCGTTGAGCATGATTGCACCACAGACGGGCACTCTGGTCTTATATCGCATGAAATGGTTGAATGCGCCATCATGGTCCCCTCTCCATCGTTCAAGGAGAGGACATGCTTGGAAAAACATCTCGGAGAATTTTTTTAGGGGTAGTGACGGAAAACTGGGATTTTCTTCTCGGATGAAGTCTTCATAGTACCAATGTCTGGAAGGAAAGACATATTATGAGCACAAGGTGTAGGGCTTGGATGATAAGAGTCATACGCTTGTTCGACCTGGAAGCATATCCTCTCTAACGAGGCCAATTCACCATCCGGAAGATTGAGGATGAAGCGGCTGGATGCAGTTTAGTACAAGTGTTAAGTGATATCTGGATCAAAGCTCGCCTGGAGAGATCGTCAAGGACTTCGGCGATGGTGGGGTACTTGTAAGGATTTGGTGGGCGTTTATGTGAAGGTGGCGATAACTCTGGGGACGAAGAGGAAGATGATGCCATGGTGAGGAGACGGAAAGGGAGGAGATAGAGAAGAGATGGAGAGGGATTTAAGTCAAGTGGTGTAGTGTGAGGGCGCAGCAGCTTGCGGCAGGCAACGACTTGTCGACAGTTGGCCACAAATGACCGCCAAACACTTGTCAACCGCACTCGGCTATTCCCGTTCATAGCACGTGCGATCTGCTCTACCTTGTCCTGTCAAGTACACGTATGAGATAATGCGATGATACAAAAATTATTGGAATCCCATTCGTCTCGCGTACTCCCGCTCCTCCTCCTGCCTCAACCCGTCTGGTCCAGACCAATTAGCAGAGCTAGTACGTGCGCGGAACCGGCTGGTTCTCGTCCTGAATATATCCTCCATACGTAGTGGACGCACAGGTCCGAAAATATCATCCGGGTTCACCCTACTCTGGGACTCCAAGGCAGCACGCAACTCGGGTGACTGTGTCCATTCGGGCGCGTCGTTCTTCTTTCGTTGGCGACTCTCGTCCTCCGAGTCCGAGTACTCGCTATTGGGCTCCGGTAGCTCGATCATCTCGCTTGCGATCGGCGGTTCTACATTGGGCCGCTGTGGATTTGCGCGCATAGCCGTCTGTGATTGACTAATCTTCTTTGGCTGTGGATCCTCAGGGACAGCTGGTGTTTTGCCTTTGCCCTTAGTCGAGGCAGAAGCAGGAGCAGATTTGATAACAGACTTCTCCGTTGGCAGAGCTTTGACGTTCGTAGAGTGCTTCAACGATGTGGTGGACGGCTGTTTCGTCATGGTTGTTGTCTTCGAGTTTGAAATCTGGCCGGGCTTTGTGATACGGGTGGGCGGTGCGTCCTTTTTCTCCTTCGAGGGCGGCTTGACTTTGGGTATTTCGACCGTCACCTTTCTTTTCTTTGCAATATCCTCTTCGGCGAGCTATTTCAAATCGTGGATTAGCATTACGCTCGTGTAGATGCCTCGATGCCAACCTTCGACTCTGCTCTGACAAGCGGTCGTTGACCTGTGTTCTCCTCACGCTCCTTCTTACGGCGTTCGGCGTCTTCCCTTGTCTTCTTTTCCTCCTCATTTGCCTTAAGTTTCTCTTCCTCCGCCTTCTTTTGAAGCAGTGCCTGCCTTCTCGTCTCCATATCCTTTAAACGGACCGCTTTGCGATCCCGTTCTTCCTGTTGCTGGGCACCGGTGAGGCTCAACAGATAGGCCAACAAGGAATGTGAGAAGTAAGATCACCTTCTTTGCAGCGGCCGCTGCCAACTGAATGCTCTTCGGTGGCTCCGCTTTGTTCTTCTTGCTGACGCCAAGCATGCTGCTGACCAGCTTTGTTGCGTGGCCGAAAAATCCAACAGGTTGTGACGATTCCCCGCTGGAGGATGCGACAGAATGCTGACTTTTTGTTGGGGCATGGTTAGCCTGCAGGGGATTACTCGATCTCTAGTAACAGTGAAGTAAAGTCCCCGTGCTTACCGTTACTAGGTTGACGGTCGGTTTCGCCTCGTCCAACACATCTCTCCTCATGTCCTCATCGACATCCATGTCTTCATTCAATTCATCACTACCAATTTGGGACCGACTGCTTGGCATTGCCCCATCCATTGCATCTCCAGTTGAATCCTGCCGTGGGCTCTGGCCCCCGATCTGACTTTCGGATGGTGCCGTACTCCACGTCATGCTGTCCTCAACTGCCGCGATACCTGCAAATGCGTTGGTTGCCCCGAATTTGCCATCAATAGGCCAGCTATCGTCATCATCATCATCGATATCTGCCGGATGGTCCTTCACCTCATCCACAAGTTGCGATCCCTGTGAAGTTATCTGGGTGCCCTGGCTACGCGGCATCCATGCAGGTACATCGTCTTGAGTTCCAAAAACCTTGTCGGAAAATGAGCTGGACTGTGTTGATTGTACTGAGAAAGGACCGCGTGGGGGTGACTTCGGCAGTTTCGTTGGTTGTAGACCCAAGCTAAACTGTGCAGCAGGCAAGTAGCCTGGAAGCTGAGCAGCATGCGCTTTCGGGACATTAGCGCTAATGTCGGAAGGTGGACGATCGGGCTTCATAGTGGGCGGTGGGACAAAGACTGGAGGGGGCTTGTTGAACACAGGGCCACCAGGAACGAAGAAGGCGGTCTTCTTCGTGGCAGGTGGAGAATCCGGTGGCGTCGTGGAAATGCTCGTTTCGTTGGATGACGTGCGACTAGTTGCATTGCTACTGCCATGTCTAGGGACCAGATCTGAAACACTGAGGCGCTTGCTCTCCTCAGGGAGCGGTGGAACGATTGTGGATTCAGCTACTGGCTGAGACGACCTTGGTGGGGTAGGTGCGCGAATAATTGCCGCAGCAGCCGCCTTCCCATGAGTTGGAATGGGGGCAGACATGGAGGGCCGCAGTGCATGTGGCTGGGATAATCCATCGTTAACGTCCTCCACCTCCGGGTCAACTGGGGAAGGGTTTTGTGGATGTATCTCCGTTAGATTGCCTGCAAGAGACTTCCCTGTACGTGCACGGAGGGTTTCGATGGCTTTCTTTAAAGGTGCCATCATATCCGTTTCTGAAACCATTTGCGAGGTCGTGACATCCCCTGGGGATCTTTCTGCGTGGACATCAGCTACTGATAACTGGAGAGAAGGCGCCTCCGGAGGTTGTGGTTCAAGGTGTATTGCCGCCTCAGTATTATCCACGCTCATTTTGAGGATCTTTGCCTGTCGTCCCTCGCAGTTGTCGCCATCATTGGCTAGACCACACGGCAGCTCGCCGCTCTTACGCTTCACTCCGCCCGAGGGGGCTACGAGAGCGGAAGGTGCGACGCTTGCGCGTTTATTCATCACTTCCATTGCTTTCGCCTCACGAACCTTCGCAAGCCAGGATGTATGGTTTCCCGTCAGACCGGTGCCGGGCGTGGTAGTTAGACTAGGCTCAAGGGAAGATTCGCGGGGGTTCCGGATAGACTTCCGCAAAGGAGATGGCGCGGCGAGGCTCGGAAATTGTTCAAGACTGGGATTCCGAGCAACGTCCGATGCGGAGCCATCCTTGTCCTTGAGAGGGACAGTTACATCCACAAACATAGATGGCGCCGACGGGGCAGATGGTAAAGGCTGCGGAACGACTTCCGTCCTCTCAAAGATTGTTGAATGGGAGCCGCGAAATTGGGGATGGAGCTCGACAACATGGTCGCTGTATTCGATTGTGGTTGGAGGGGGTGGTGGAGACAATTCGGGATCATCGCATAGAAAGACATCTTTATCGTCCGACAGTGCTATAGATGTCGCGTGGACGGCAACCACTTGCCGGGCCTTCTGAGGCGAAGCACGCTTTCTTCCTGGTGTCTTCACAAGGTCAACAAAGGAGCTTGCTTTGGGTCAGAAAAGCGAATCAAAAAGGTATGGTAGCTCACTCCTGCTTCGCTGCCGCCCATATATTATCAAGGTACTCGTCGAGGAAAAGGAAACCTTGGGATTGGACTTGATCCTCAAAAAACTGTCTTCCTGGATCGTTTATCATTGAGTTTCTGATGGAGGAAGTCCACCGCAGGATTCCTGAAGTTTGAGAGGCCATAGTTGCAGGGGTAGTTTGAGTGCTGTCCGTGTGGGTGTGTTGGAAGTAGACGCGATTTATCACGTGATCGTTCCTCGCTGTTTGAGAGTGACGTGCAAGAAACGATCATCGCGTGACTGGCTGATCCTCGCACTCCTCACGATCTCCAAATAGTATATTACTTGCCATGCGCGTCCTTCGCGGTAGCTCTCCAGCACCATTTGGAGTGTCAAATAGAAGCCGATTTGTTCGTCTTCTCACACTTATAAACCTGCACATAATCCACTAGCGCATGACCGCTAACTCTTCCTTCTTACCATGTTCTTTACCTCAGAGCTCCTCTCGAGACGCGACAGTGGTTTTGGTCTCCTTTGGTAATGGATCCCCATCTTCGCTTTCCCCGGTCCTGATGCTTAATGGATTATGGAGGCTCGCCGCCACCCTTGGAGCCAGATCTTCGTTTAAAAAGCTGCCAAAGCGCGATGTCATGGGCGCAGATATTGCCCAACTCTGTGGCCTCATTGCTGAACCTGTTGAGCCTCTTGCACTGCGCCTCTCCAGCAACTTGATGGTGGGGGTTGCACGGTAGGTCTTGTGTGAGTATGTTATGCGACTACTAGTAGACAGGCACGCGGATCTCGCAGCGTATATAAAGGCAAGAGTATACACTTCCAATACATATGAATTGGCTCAAGTATTTTTTCAGTCAAGCATGATATATTTCTTGGCGATGTCAATGCTTGCTTTCTCTCTCTCAAAAAGGCTGTTCGGGATTTGCACGCCTTGTCTGCGTCTTCGTCCCACTTGCAGATGGGCCAGCCAATTATCAGGTACGTGTATCACCTTTAGAGTGCTATAGGTACATACAAGCCACGCCAGGCCGGATGCTGTCACCGTGCAATTGGATCCTGCAATGTCCCTCGGACTTAATTTGGACGATTTTCTAGGGGTAAGTATATGATGCACTACTACGCGTTCTGGTCAAGTGTGATGACACCACATTTCACCAGGACTGGCAGGATATTTTGGACGCACAGGGTGGATTCCGTTCCCATTCCGTAGCTATATGAATAGCTCTAATATACACCACAGAAGAGGACGGCTCCGATGACGAATATGGACGACCGAGGAGAAAATCAAAACCCCAGGTTAAACGACCACTGCCTCACACCGAGGTCGGGAGGACAACTAGGCACACCCTTGACGAGAACCTGGATCAAATGATGTCAGGTTCTTTCGACGTGTCTTTTTTAAGCGGTGGCAGTGGAGAGCGACGCAGCTTTTCTCCCCGTATGGATGCTGGATTTGACTTCGGGGTCAGTGATGACTTCGGTTTTGATGATATTGGCGACGAGCTCGCGAAGGAGCTCGGAGAAGGTTGGGCTAGCGCTCCATTCCAGCCAAAGTTGGTTCTTTCTTCCCAACCCCGAGGGAAAGTTGACGTTGTCCCCTCAGGCCTTCCGCCCATGCAGAGCATCAAATTCCTATCTATTCTAACCAGGAGGACATGAACATAGAGTTCCACCATGATGACGACTTCGCTTTCGCTGGCCTGACACACCGCTCCCCAGATTCTCCTGCTCCTAATGATGTATTGACCCCTCAGCTATCGCCCACAAACAAAAGGGTATGTCATTCACGAGACATTCCAACAGTTATAGCTCACAGCCATACAGAACTTCGACGAAATGACTACAGGCGAGTCCCAACGTTTGCCAGTGCGAGACTGCTCACCGCGACTTAGATATGTTGCCACTATCCCCTCATCTTCAGCCCCAAGTAACGCGTACGCCCACGCCCCCATGGGCCATGAGCATGGAAGTAGCCGGACGCGAAAACGGTATGGCTGATGTAGTCGATGAGAGACCTGCCCCCAGTGGTGAAGGCCCGTGGGCGTCAAGAAAGCCCAAGCGTGTTCGGGTTCGGCTCGATACAAGGATCGAACTCACAGACGAGGAGCTGAAGGTACTCTATTGTTTCGGTCATGCTCACTGGGCTCTGTGATTCACAGTACATGCAAGACAGCGCGGGCGCAGTATGTTGAAGATCAGGAAGCCCTGCGCCGTGAGCTCGAGGAAAAGAGGCTTGAAAAAGAAGGCGCTCGCCTTATCTCCCAAATGCTATATGGCGTGCCGCCCATTTGTAAGTCGGGACACGTTGAATGGCGTACGCACCTACTGACGCCTTGTAGTGAAAGCTCCAAACCTCGTGAACTTCTGGGCGGATAACTTCAAAGTGTTGGTAGAAGCACGGTGTAGTGCACTGCACATTAAAACCACTGGTGAATATTAAGTTTTTGCGCATGTGATCCCACTGATGAGGCTTGAGGTATGCTACCGACCAAATATCTCCGACCGTTGGAGTCGCCTGCACGAATGCCCGAAGAATTGCCAGGGAAGGAGGGCGTATACGAGATCCAAGATGCGGATATGGGTTTCATCGATAATTTGGGTACGGAGCCGTGTCTTTGTCGTTCCCATCCGCGCTGACAACTATATACAGAGGAGTACAAAGAACCAAAGGAGTTCGATTCCACACGCCAGAGGTCGTCAGAGGTATGGCACTCGAGTCAACGATTGCAAACCTCATACATCTTACGAAGGAACCTGGCCAAGCCCGCCACGCTTCGATCGGATCTTTCCCCACGGGGAGTGCCTTCAATCTAGGTAGGAACCTGGAAGTCGGGTCCGGCTCTCACAAGAGCTCGTTATTTCCTTGGGATAATGCCGGGATAAGCTCCTCCGTTGCTGGTGTACCATTTGAAATGGGTAGCGAAAGATTAAGCTTAGGCCAGGATGGTGTCCGCCTGAAAGATGCATCCGTCGGACGGTCTAGTGGGCGTGAAGGTTCGCTTGTGCCGAGCCAGCTGAATAGTGGACCCGGGACTCTCGGGTTCTCGCCTCGAACACTCGAAAAGATAGGGTCCCATATCAACGATAGTTTCGAGTTCGACGGTAGGAAATCGATGGTTCTGGCGTATAGCTTGCTTATGTGCAATTTCAGTTCCGGGGGGGAGTGCCATGCAAGGAAACCCTCCTGGGGTGGAGCCCGATTTAGTAACGCTTGAACGGAATTCTCTTAATTTCTTGGAGTAAGGTAACGGCTGACTTGTCTTCGCTGTGTTGCTCATCATGTTGTCAGGTACGTGAAGATGCAACTCCAAACCGTTCAGCGACCTTCGGAGGGCCTCGCGTTCAACAATGTAGCCCCCCACGAAACGAGTACACCACATGTAGCCGCGGCGGCATTTTACCACTGTCTTGGTGAGCCTTTTAAACCTGGGTTGACACTGCGGGAGAGGCTGAGTGACGAGTGGCTGGCAGTGCTGGCTACCAAAGGAGTATTGAGCATAGAACAGGTGAGGGCGTACGGGGAAATTATCGTCAAGCTCGCATGAGGAGGCGGAACTGATGTGTGTAATGTACTTGTACTCGAACTCGAGTAACCGAAATTCAGATTGACCTGTCGGGTGAACTGATGCAGGAAATGCTCTGAATGGCGATTAACTGGTGAACGGCCCAGCGCCCTTTTTTTTTTTTTGGAATTCACACTTATAACGTGCTACATGTATGTACGTACGAAGAAGCGCGGGCAGCTGGCTGGTTGGAGTGGGGGTTGGTGCTGTATGTAAATGTAAATACGTATGGTAAATTGGCTGCTTCCAGGCGGTGCCTGTTGCATGTTTGCAGCCTGAGTGAACTTGAAATTAAATTACTTTGGCCCTATTGGCTCCTCCTCCCTACTCGTGGTGCCAGCACTCCCGGTGATCACCAGTCAAGGTTGCTCAATTGCCGTCAGGATGGAAAACAATATATCGTGCATACTGTGTTCAAAATGAGCCCCACCTAAACACCATACTGACATCGACGGTGTCGTTTACTCGCCTTCGACAACTACCTCTACAGGTGTGCAATACGGAAAAGCAGAGAGTAGTCCGTCTCTCCCCGACTCTGTCCCCTTTTCCTTCATATAACTTTGACAACCTCAATACGCTCCTTTACATTCATCAAGGCTTTCGGCGATGGTTCCTTTGCTACGGTCTGGCTCTGCGATTGGCATGGTCCCCTTGCCCCCGATACGCCCATACCGACGATGCAATCCACCGTCGGCACACGGCCGGAGTATGCGAATAAGCGTCTTGTCGCTGTCAAGCGTATGAAAAGGAGGTGGGAACTCGGCTGAGACGAGTGCAGAAGGCTCAAGCAACTCGAGGTGCGTGTCCAAATTCTTTCTCGTCCCTACCTTGTCCCTCTCTAACTATCACCTCTGGCT
>Ga0307512_10005260_pt1 | contig 13602 bp, 17 predicted proteins | sample 14_EM_MG_FD_200267 | JGI IMG/M metagenome (GOLD analysis project Ga0307512, IMG submission 200267) | Populus trichocarpa ectomycorrhiza microbial communities from riparian zone in the Pacific Northwest, United States - 14_EM | ecosystem: Host-associated > Plants > Roots > Unclassified | place... | reverse complement strand
CAACGCTTCAGTCCTACTTCCGCTCCGAGATTGCGATCGTATGCGACGACATCGGGAAGCAGTCAGCAGCCGTCAAATTCTTTTGTCAGCGGCAAAAGAGACAGCACGCGAGATGAAGAACCTCAAGGTCCTTATGACTACGATGAGTGAGTGGATCGATAAGCTCACAGAGGAGAACCGGGCACTCCAGAAGCAAACGCCAGTGCCAGCTACACAGCCGCTGCCGCCCCCTCCCGCGGCCAAAGCGGAAATGGACGGGGCCTCAAACCCCACCAGCCGGCGAAGCAACTGAGGGGTACCTCCCCCACACCAACTCTCATGCACTCGGAGCATGCGAATGTGGGAACCGACCCCGCGCAACCCCCGCCATCAACATTTGCCACGGCCGCAGGGCCCGCACCTCGCCATGGCGACACGAATGAGGGATGGAAGAAGGTTGAGAGGAGGCGCAACGGGAAAGGAGAGAAGAGAGAGGCAGGATTTGGAAGAGAGGTGGGCGTCCCGTCCTGGGCTGATAAAGCTCGGGGCAGGGGCGGCGTCTCTGCGACCGTCTTCATCGGCGAGAACAGGGACGCCAGGCCGCAAAAGGCACGCAAACCCAAAAAAGGGTCGGAGCCGAGCACTCAGACTGAGAGACAGAGGAGAGGTGGGAAAGGGAGCGGGGGTGTCAGCCCGTAGAGAGAGGAGGCTGGAGCCGAGTTGGGCCAGAGGCTGAGGAACTACCGCTGTTCCTCCCCACCCCTTCCTTCATGATTTCCGCAGGAAAGAGGGAGAACTAGGCGGAGGTCCTCCAACGATTCCTTTTGTCATTTCTTTGGTTTTCTATATCTTCTCGGGAAAGGCCTGGGAGGAGGGCAAAGGGGAGTTTGCAACATGCCGCCACCGCGCGGACAGCGGACGGGAAAAACGGATAAAATGTACGCCGCCATAGTCTAGATAGGCTGAATGCGAGTATGATTAAACAAAAAAAAACCCCCCTCTTGAACGTTCGGAACGGGTAAATATCGATTTTGTCACCAAGTTCCCAACTTCGGAGACAGGATACAATGCAGTTGCGACAATCATCGATCCTTTGACGAAGCGAGCTCGGTGGATTCCTGTCAAAGAGGCGGAGCTCACTGCAGAAAAATTCGAAACGACCTTCATCAACGGTTATGTGCATAACCGAGGGCTGCCACTAACTATCGATTGTGTCCGATCGTGACACCCGGTCTACCTCCAGCTTCTGGCAATCACTGTGCTCACAACTGGGGATCAGACTTCGCATGTCCACAGCCTACCACCCGCAATCAGGCGGACAGGCAGAAAAGGCGAATGCTGCTCTGGAAACATTTCTGAAGGCTTACATCTCGCAACTCGCATCCCCCAAGCAATGGAGCCGATTGTTACCGCTGGCAGAATTCACCTAAAATGCAGCGAAACGCAAGGCTATCGGTATGTCACCATTTGAGGCAGATATCGGATACATTCCAAGACTACCTCTGGATTTGTTGGCACCGGGACCGCGCATCCCGACATCGAAACCAGGAAGCGAATACGCGCAACGTCTTGTCAAGATTGTGCGGATGCTTCGCGAACGGATGGAGAAAACCCAGCTGACAATGGTAACGGAAGCCAATGAACATCGTCAGCCACACCCATTTCGTATGGGGGACTCGGTATTTCTGGACACTCGCCTGTTGCCCGTCGGCTATGCCAATGTCAACAGCCCCACGGCCAAGGACAATACCAACTCGCGGAAGTTCCAACACCCATACGCAGGGCCGTTTACCATCCTAAAGGCAGCCGGCGAAAATGCCTTCGTTCTCGATATTCCCACTCACTGGCGCTTGCACCCCGTCTTCAACGTCTCCCGGCTGAAGCCATCTAAAGTCGACAGAACCCGCGAACACCCGTCACTGTCACCACTACGGTCCACTGCCCCCTCAGCTGGAGGATCGTACAGCAGCTACAACCGCCGAAGGCACAGAAACACCCACATCCCCAAATCCCAACAAAACGACACAGCCGCAACAACTGCACGAGAAGTGGCTGCAAACACTCCCTGATCAGACGATTACCATATACACAGATGGCTCCCGACTCGACAATGGAGCTGTTGGCTGCGGATGGGCAATCTATCACTGTGGAAACCAACAACTCTACCGGCTAACTGAAGGAAAATTTCACCTCGGCAGTAGAGCTGAGGTATACGACGCCGAACTCCATGCCGTTCAAGAAGCAGTATCCACACTCCTTACGACAACAGCACCTCCCAGTACAGTATATATCTGTATCGACAACCAGGCGGCTATCGATGCCCTCCGATTCAACAAACAGAACCACGAATACGCACGACGATCGCTCGAGATCATTGCCACCCTTCGACCTCATGGCTGGCGGATCTTCACCACTTTGTGCCCCTCTCACTGCAACATCCAGGGCAACGAAAGAGCTGATACACTTGCCAAACTGGGAGCATCCTCAAAAACATGCTGTCAATTCGCATGCACCACCAAGACCTGGCTCCTAACCCAGGCAAGGGCGGAATTAACCAAACGATGGAAAGACGAACTCCCACTCTCATCCCCTTCTTTCAAATTCCCTGAGCACCTACAAGGAGTTGGCTGGGCCAAAACACGAGCAATTTGGAGGGTATTCTGCAACCGATCACCTACCGATGTACCTCCCAACATCACTGCCGACCCATGCCCATGTGGACAAGATCTTAACACATCACACCACCTGCTACGCAACTGCCATCTACTTGCAGGACCGCGAGAAGCCCTCCTTCATTTCACAACTAGTGATATACACACCCTCAGCTTCACCGCACCACAGAATACCCTACCGATCCACCGATTTCTCCGTGCAACCGGCCTAGGTCATTCCTCACGCCTTCTGTTTTGCGACAACCACCACACGACGAACAGTGCAGATGGTACCGATTCAGACTCATCCGAACCTGATTTCAGAGCGTTCGAACCTTATCGATACCGTGACTATTACGACCGAATGGGGAAGAGCTGAGGGAGAAAGTTTTCTTTGTTCACTTGGTGGAATTCCCCTTCGGTGTTTTTCAAGTTGTGTCCACTTGTTTCTTGCTTCTTGCTTTACAAAATTTGCTTGGTACGATTACTTTGTTAGGCGGCTGGGAAAGATGGGAGCCCCATCGGAGTAGTATGGCGAAGAGGAGCGCAGATAGCCTGTAGTGTTGAGCGCAATAGATGGAAGTTGCATATTATCTCTCCACATCATCCTACTTCTCCATTTCCGTGATCCGGCGCTGCGACCGAAACCATTTTCCCCGAACTACATCGCGACGATTCACGCCGGGCGTGACCCTATCAACGAACGCTAAGAACATGCTACGCAAGACCACCGGGTGGCAGTAGACGAGGAATTGCATATGACCTCCTACGGCAGCCGAGAAGACTGGAAGCACGACGACTTACCAGCACCAAGGGCTACGCCGAGGGACGTCCTTAGACTTCACCTGAAAGAGTGGGAAGTACCTACTTGCCCGTGCCAGAGAGCTGAACGAACACAGTCCGAGAGCCGAACCGACCTGCACCGCAGACGAAAGACCCCTACAGCGGGCACACGAGGAGCTACGTTGCCTGTCGAGTCCAAGACAGCGAGCGGAAGTCAGGATTTTGACATAGGAGACCTGCGACGCGGAGTGCGCCGCTCTCGCCCGTACGCTGCAAGCGGCATCACAGTGGAACACAATTTTGGAACGGGCCACCATCTTCTCGGATACGCAGGCAGCCATCATGAGGATGGCATCGGACGAACCCGGGCCGGGACAGCAGTATGCCATCCAGGCGCGGAAGCAGATTGCGGCGTTGCGGCGGGCGCGACCAGGTATCACCATCGAGATCCGGTGGTGCCCCGCCCACAAAGGTATTGCTGGTAACGAGAAAGCCGACGAGTGGGCCAAGATTGCGGCCTCGGAGCCAGACACCCACGGGGTGGAATGGCTGAATTACAACTACAATGGGCGGTCGGATGCGCGGGCGATGCCCCTCCCACGGTCCCTCGCCACTCTCAAGCGGGAGATCTCGAAGAAGTGGGTGGAGTCGCGCCTCTGGGCAGCAGGCCGGACCTCCAAAACGAAGTATCACATGCCAGAGAGCCAGAAGCCCGATGGCGCGGTGGCCGGAAGCACCAAGAGGCTCGCCTCGCGGTTCTACCAAATCAGGATGGGGCACTGCCTAACGGGGCAGTACCTCCACTGGATGAAGAGCGGGGCCACTCCCCAGTGCTGGTGGTGCCGGTACCGAACGCAGACCCGGGACCACCTCTTTAAGGAGTGCCCCGAGTGGAAGCCACAGCAGAAGATTCTGTGGGGAGGCGGGGGGCGGCTGAGGAGGTGGACGCCGTGAGCGCGGTGTCTGAGCTGGAGGTGCGGGAGTGGTTGGAGGAGCAGGGAGCGGGGGCCGAGGAGCCGGGCGGTGGGGAACTGCCACTTTTCCTTCCACGCCGGACTTCATGGCATCTGCAGGAACGGCGTAGGGGGCGGGACGGCGAGGCTTCCTTTGTCTATTCCCTTTGTCTTGTACGCTTGCTCTCGTTTCCTTTGTTATTTCCTTGGTGCGCATCACACTTTCGCAGGATAGGCCTGGGCGGAGGGCAAAGGGGTGCTAGCAACGTGCCGCCACTGCGCGGACAGCGGACAGGAATCGGACTGTACATAGTCCCGCCATGATCTCTATAGGTCGCACGCGAGTAATGAATAAACAAAAAAAAAGGCTTCTTCCATGCCAGTTTTTTAGCAAGGATTTTCTCAGCTCGGAATATTGTGGGCGGGGTAGATGGAGTACGGCGGGCGAGACTGAGCATGCGCCCCCTGCCAACGCCGCGGCCAATGTCACCAGTGTCTACAACTCAACAACATATAACTCTACCGATACCCATCAGATTGGCATGAAAATTGGCTATTAGCGAGGCTGAAAGTGTGCCCGTCATCGCCATGTGGTCGAACGACACATGCCTTTAGGAAACACCCGGCAGCGGGCCCCATTGTAGCCCTCCTGCTTACATCTGGAGCAATGGTGAAGACGGTCCGGAACATCCTATAAAGCGCCCCTCCATGCAGCAATCTTGGCTCTCATCTCTTCAGTCGTGAGCGACGAGCGGCGAGAGGCGAGCTGACAAACGACTGAGCAACAGGTGGTTGCGTGAGGAAGGAAAGAAGAGAGGGCGACGGCTCCGTATAAGGATATCCGTCACCCCGTTAACTGACGGTTACTCTTCAACTTCCGGCGCCAAGCCGAGAAAATCCTTACTAAAAACTGGCATAGAAGAGCCCTCGTGGCATTGGGGACTTTTTTAGTGTATGATCTGGCATTGTAGACCTTTTCTCATAAAAAAATGCCTCTTTTGTCCCTACCAATTTTCCTTGTGAAATCTGCTTTCAAGCGGTAAGGACCGCGTGGTAGGTGACGTTGGAAAACGCCCGGCGCGCTAACCCTATGCGCGCGCCGAGCGCGCCAAAACATAGGAGTGGCGTTTATGGGGACCTCTTAAGTAGCTGGGCACCACTCTTCCACAAACTGCCCACCCCTCTGTTACCACCACCAGCACTGCCATCCTCCCCGCTGTTGTAGTGCTGTAATTTACCTCCGGCCTGGCCAGCAGGTTAAGAGGGGGAGAGCAGGCGTAACTGCCGTAACCGCAACCGGCTGACCAGGCAGTTGAGTTCCCCCGCAAAGCACGCAGACTTCGCGACCATCTTCAGCCTGGATTACAGCCGGTGCTCCTCTGCTCCCGCGCGCGGCGTCACCATGCGCATTCATACGACCGGCCCGCTCCCTCGCACCGCCACCGTCAAACCAATTTCCCCCGCGGACGAGGCAGCGGAAAAGGCGGAAGTGGAGAAACTCCTGGCGTTCGACCGCATCGAGCGTCGCGCTGCACCGACCCCCGCCCGCGCATTTCCCGCATATACCCAAGCAACGCAAGGGCTGCCACCAGCTCCATTGCGCGTGCGGGAAAAGGGACTACGAACGCCGTTGGGTAGTTATTGTATTACCGGCCGATCAACGCGATCACGCCGCAGGATTCATACCCGAGCTGCTGGCGCTAACCTGTCAAGATTATGATGGAGGTTGGATGGAACGAGGAAGTCTTGTGTGTATTGTCTTGTCGAGGAGAGAAAGACTGAAAAGTGAAAAGTATGAATACACGTAGATGATGTGATTCTGCACATGACAAAGCAACTGTCAAGATGAAAAAGATGAGACGGCGTCATCAATGCATAAGGGCAGTGTTCATGCGGACCGCCAATGCATAGGGGGTGGCGTCCATGCGGAGAGGCGCAGTCCATACGGATGCGGTCTCGATCCTGCTAGGGCACCCGACGCGGAGGTGGCAGTGAAACTGGGCACGGTGGACATCGGAGACGAGCATGTATATAGAGATGCCTCTGTCGCCTGGCAAGAGAGAGTATCATTGAATCTACCATCTACCATCTCTACCCATATATCTATACCGCAGCCTTTTGGCGGCGGCGTGACAAAGCAGAACGAGTGAGATATTGCAACACTTCCCCTCTTGCTGCGCTCCGCAGCAGCAAGCAAGACCGAACGACATAAAGGAACGCCATAAAGGAAGAAAGCCATAAAGGAACGCCATAAAAGAATGAAAATGAAAAAACATATAGTCCCAATGGCCTCATTAAAACCTCTGTGGTAAACCCTGTGGGAGAAACCCGCGGTAGGAAAAAGAGTGCCGTACAACGGGAAAACGATAAAGAAGACATGTCGCAGTAAATGCCAATTCAGCAAATCCAATAAAGAAACCTTTATCTCGGCATAGATGTATCTCGGCATAAATGTCGGAACAGCTTATCGGGTGGTGAATGTGGTGATTATCGGCGTGAGCACAGTAGTAGCTTATCGAGGTGGTCACAATAGCCGTTTTATCGAAATGAGCGCAGACCAATGCCGTGAGTAAGTTATTGATGTTTCTACGGCGGAAGCGCCTTGGTCATAACGTCTGCGAGGTTCTCGAAAGTATCGATCTCAGTGAATTTGACAACACCGGCAGCGTCAAAATGTCGAGAATTGTGGAAAGCGGACGCTGACGACTAGGGCATCACAGGCGAGATGTTGAAACTGGTAAGCGGCTGCGGAGCAGTCGACATTTCTGACTCGAGTGCTGGCATGCTGGAAACAATGATGGTAGATGGACTGGGGGCTCGATGTTGACATTTCATCAGCGTGCGCACATTCGGCGTTGTCAACGCCATACTCGGCGCAGAGGTCGGCGTTCTCCTCCGGGTAGTATTTGTCCCCGGGGTGCTCGGCAGCGGCCTTGAGGAGGCGGAGCAGGCACTGCTGCCAGTGCCAGCGCAGGACGGCTTCCGTCGGGAAGAAGTGCGGAGCGCGGACGCGGACACACCGCAATTCATTCTGCAGCCCAGTTTATGGGCACGACGAGATTCGAACATTTCAAACACTACTCTCACACCCCATCACTAAATCTTGAGCCTGCCACTCCATCTAGTCAGCGACTATGGCATGCGAAAGTTGATCCGATTCTTAACTTTTAAGCAGCTTCGGGAATGATCAAAAGTTTACCAACCAATGTTGCAGTGGATGAGGTCATGACCAGATGTGCCAGTCACTCTCAGGATACCTACAAGATGCTTAGAGAGCCCACCAAATAAGGTTTTAGGTTCCACTGCCTTGCCGACAATGACTATATACAGCTGGGGCTCCCTTCTAAGTTCTGACTTTGAATCAGACTGGTTTAGACCTTGTATGTTTGATCGAAGATAGTACACTGATGGGAGAAATGTTTTACCACCTGCTAGGTCAGCTCCCACAATATATGTACTGGGTTGCCTACCTTGGCAGCTTTTACACGACTATCCCTTTGCTCGGAAGGTTGCGCCATGACTATCGGATTGGAGGATGCGATATTGTCGTCCTAGATCCGCTGGCTTCCCCTCCCGACCTCAAGATCCCAACCTCATATATTCTTATATAAGAAGGACTTCTAGCAATCAGTCATAAGGAGCTGGGGCTGCAGTGTGCGTGGGGTCCCATCCTCGTCGGACCTTCCCCACGTATGAAGACCCAAATTCAATCTCAAGACGCTGTGCCGAAACCAGCCAAGAGTAACTATATTAAATCTGATACAGCACTCGCACTCGATCGCTGTGGATCTGTCCACATGCCTATTCATCTGCCACCAGATAAGAAGCTTGCTTGCTGGTTGTATCGCTGGAAACGCCATAGTGATGGAAAGGGTTCTTAACATGTACCAAAAACCAGTGGTCCTGTGGGAGGTGTGGCTTGCCCTTATGACTTTTTGAGGGCCGAAACTACTTTGTTGAATTGCATGACTCTTTGATAATTTGGTCTGTTGTGGTGGAACCGTGGGTACGGGTGGAATTGTGGGTACGCAGTAGGGTGGATTGCTCTTGAAATGGGACTCGACGACCCAAAAGCCATAAATTGAGGTTGCGGAAATCTTTATTGTGCAATGGAAAAGAAGACTATTGAAGAATATTAACTAAATCCATCATCTGATGGTCTTATTGAGCAGAATGTCCCCCTTCCAGAGCCATAATGTTTTGCTTGTCATTTGGCACGAAACCCAGTAACGGATCAGAGGATAATGGGAGTCGAACGCCACTTGGCCAGCCACAAGCAAATCAATAGAGATAAGACTTAAAGAGCTACAAATACAGCCCGCCGCCTGCGAAACGTACAATTTGCTGACGAGTCCGCCGATTGTGACCAACACCATAACACTGCTATTAACGCTGGGAGGGGGGGGGGGGGTGTTATCCGGAACCTCTTGTAAAGACCCCTGGGCAACCGCCCTACTCCACTTCGTTTCCCTCATCCTCTGCTCCGTTGGCCGACCTCGGGGCCTTTGTAGCACTGGCGCAAGGCAAATGTCCGATAGTCCCGGAGATCCGATAGTATTTATGTCAACCGGGGCCATGTTCTGGCTGCAGGTATGGCGGTAGGTCTCTAGACTGGATGCTTCAGGTGTAAAGGCGATGGGGGCCTGTAGGTGAGTGCAATAGTATGACCACATTGGATTCCGTTGACCTGAAATCGTCCACAACTACAGTTATGCGCAGCGAGATCAACAAATCGTCACGAATTCGAGTAGGAGAGCACAGAGCTATGTTCATATATCACTCTGATAGTACTCAGGAGGTCCGACGATTCGGTTCAACCTAGATGATCCCCCCGAGAATCTCTAAGGTAAGGCTAATTTACTTCTCAATCGTCTTCGCGCATCCTGACCCCGATTCCTGAAATCGTGCTAAACATTAGCATGAATTGTGTCAGATGCCGTAGCGGGGGATGTGTCAGATCCACTCGGGGAGATCTGCCTGATGGTAAGTCCATGGTGGTAGTGGTGATGGTTGATGAGGTGTGAAGATTGGGGGGAATTTCTGGCGATAGCCATGTGTCTACTACTAGCGGCCGAACTATGTAGATGTACGCGCTCCAGGCGAGAAAGTACATCGTAGCGCTTCGGCCGGACATCGCCATCGAGGTCCGGTGGTACCGGCGCACAATGACGTCCCAGGGAATAAGAGGGCCAATGAGTAAGTCAAGCTCGCAGCAGAGGAACCAGACGCTCGAGGGGTAAGTGACGAGGATACTCGGACTAGACGGAGGCGCGGCCTATGCCGCCCCCCAGATCCCTCGCACACCTCAAGCGGGATATTTCGGAGAAGAAGTGCGCCAGGCGCTAGGTGGGGGGCCAGGTCTCCCAGAAGGAGTACAAGCTACCGACCAAGCAGCGCTCAGAATTCAAGGTGTGTCCCAAGTGGAAGGCCAGAAAAAGATCCTGTGAGGTGCGGAAAGAAACCGGGAGGTGGAAGAGCCGGTTCACGATCCGGGACCTCCTCGCCGACGTGAGGTGCAGCCAGATGGTACTAGACTTCTTCTCCACCACTGATGTGGCAAGGCTAGTCCCGGCTGAGAATGACGCAGGGAGTGAGGCGCCGGAGTGGGAGCTCCGAGAACGGAGGAAGTGGGGAGAGGAGCGGAGGATGGAGGTTGAGGAACTGGGCGCTGGCGGCAAGGGACCACTGATCCTCCCCATGCCTTCGTACATGGCTTCTACGGGAGGAGGAGTAGAAGGGGTACGGACTGAGGTCTCTTTTCCTTAATCCTTTCCTTAGTGCGCTTTGTTATTCTTGAGAAAGCTTGCAACGTGCCGTCTTCGCGCGGACTGCGGACGGAAAACGGATTTTGCGTACCTTGCCATGATCTATCTACTTGAGTAGGTTGCATGCGGGTAATGAATAAACAAAAAAAAAACTACTAGCGGCCGGCGTTCGGCCCTCGCGTTAGTGCAAGCGAAAAATTAGGGCAATCTAGTGGATATTTCAAAAAAAGTATGGCATTTTAGAGGTTTGCCATTATTTCATTTCATTCCTGCCATAGATATGTATCTTATCACGGCTTACGAAGCTAGCTTACACTTGATTACCGTTCATCCGTCTAACGATTTGGCAGGATGACTCTGGGAAACTGGTTGGCCGCTTACCCAATTTGTCACTTCCTTCCAGTGCGGATTGCAGTGCTACTGCAAACAGAATATGCTCTACTTATCTGACGTGCTGGACCTAAGCATGTGGAGGTGGCAGATGGGCTGTGACGGACAGGACTGAGAGAGGCAAGGCGCTAGGATTTGATGAGTTCGAGGAGAGAATGGAGCACAGGGACGTTGGTGTCGGGACTATCTCGGAAGGGCGGAAGGAAGATTATGTCAGCGTGAGGAACAGAAACGACAAGATAGGCCCAGTTGGAGTGTAAGCACGGGGCGCCAGAAGTAGGACAACGGTAGCTACGAGCTCCTCTCGCCAGCGCCGAAATCTGGCGTCGGGACAGTAGGAGAAAGCGCGTGGATGTTCGCTGCACCCGCTGGTGGTACGGAGTGCTCTGGATGATTCGTCTCGGTCATGGCCCACCGACGGAAGTCATACAGAACATTGTCAGAGTTTGCTATTGTGTGATCCTAGACGGCCGCAGCAATGACGTTCTAATGGGTTCCAACAAAGTGGACGTTGTGGGCAGTTCCGTCGTCGTCGAGGCGGTTCCGCGGACCAGAATGCCACCACCGCTCCGTCAGCCCGAAAAAAAAAATTGAATGCTGTAACTGATGGTTTGTCACGCGAGGACATGCAGCAGGAGAGCGGCTGTGTTAACAAAGAGTTACAAGGCGCGCCTAATCAACATTTGACAGGAGAGGTGCTCTGCAAAAGAAATTGAAATGGCGAGATGGGAGCGGCTAGCCGCCTCCCGCTGAACCCGCTCGTTTAGCGCGAATGCTTTTGACAGTGCGAGTGATTTGTCGTATCTAGAACACTGGCAAAGCAGTCAAACTTCTCGCACAGATAACTCCAAGGCCGATACGAGGGCAACCCCCTACTCACACATGCGCTACCAGCCTGTACACAGCGTGAGTGGCCTTCCGTAAATACCGCCCTCCTCCGCCGTCTCTCGTTCTTGTCTCCCTTCCTACTCAGTACCTGCTCCTCTCCGCACCTTTTCCTCTCCGCACCTCTTCCTCTCCAGTTCTCCTCCTCTTCATCCCCTCTTGACTCCCTGACGTTTGCCTTCGCCATCTACACGGTTTGACACCTTCAACCTCAAAGACAGACCGTCGGTACATCAGTACGTGGGTTCCAATCGCCAGTAGGAAGTGGCAGGCTGACGTGAGACAGAAGCTCGCCACACGGCACCATCGGATCTGCAACCCCTCCTGCACCCGGGAAACATGTCACCCGGCAGCGCAGGCCCTCTCCCGAATGAGAATGCGAATGCCGACACTGTCTCCGGAACCCCAGCAACCGCGGCAGATCCAAATCCGAAGGACGCCAGGTACAGTAAGCACTGGGCGAAACGCAACGTGATCGTCCGGCTATCGCCTTGTACCTGGTTGCAGAACGAGGCCACAGGCTTCGAGCAGTATCCGCGCGCGGACGAGACGGGCAACGACGTCTACCAGATCACGTTCGATCTGTTCTTCGGGATGCTGAGGTCGGTATTTGCCTTGCCGTTCGATGATATGACGTCTGTGCTCGTCCTGGCGCAGGAGTCCAAGGACTACGTGACGCTGTACTGCGACAAGTGCACCGATGCCGTCGAGCCAGGGGAATATTTCCTACTTCGTCACTCCGTTGCGCAGTGCCGATCCGCATACGTCTACGCTCCCGGATCGGTGCGCACTGCCATCGGAGGAGTTACCTGGATTGACGGCAAAGCGATGCACACCAACATGCCCTTAGCGGAGATGGGTTGTTTTTTCCATTGCGGCTCACTGGAACCGGCCGCCGGCCTGCAGCTGGAAGACTCCCGCAATGGGGGCGAGAAGCAGGCTGTGCTGAGAGAGCACCTCGGCATCCCCCCCAAAGGAGGACCAGAAAAAAGGGAAAGTTGCAGCAAAAGCCAAAAGTTGACGGTCGGGGCGGCGGATCCGGCCAGATGTCAGAGTCGAAGGCCGTTGGTGGCGATACCGACAGTGAGCCCAGTCCTTCCGATAAGGAGGTGCCCCCGATTATCACTCTGGAGTCGTTGTACCATATGATGGACAAGAAGATTGATGCTCTTGAAGGTAGGATGGAAGAAAAATTCGCTGGCGTGGACACCAAGCTTCAACGCATGACGCACTGCCTGCTCCTGGTCTCTGAAAACAGCGGAAATTGGCATGAGGACGACGCCGAAGAAGCTGAATGGCTGGAGGAGATGGCCAAGAGGGACGCGAAGCGATCCGGCTGCTGGCCGTCGACGCGCAATGCTAAGTTCCGTACCCAGGTCATCGACCGCTCGCCGCAGTGCCTATTGACCCAATCTTCCTATCTCCCTGTGGGGGTTCCGCAGCTCCAGCTTCCACGCGTCGGCTACATGCTCTCCGCCGCGCACGTGATCCCGCACGCGCGCTGGGACCTCTTCGACCACCACATCCGAATGTCCGTCAAGATGGCGCGGCTCCTACAGCTGCCGACCGACTCGCCCCGCATCAACGAGGACATCGATGTCAACGTGCCCGAGAACGGTCTGCTGCTACGCCATGACCTGCACATCGCGTTCGACCGCTTCTTCTGGAGCATCCATCCGACGCAGCTCCGCATAATAGTATTCGTGAATATCCCGTACCTCCTTCCGTTCCATGGACGCTTTCTCTTCCCCGACGGCGCCCGCGTTCCGCACTTCTTCCCGACGGAAGCCATCCTGCGCTGGCACTGGCAGCAGTGCCTGCTCCGCCGACTCAAGGCCGCCGCCGAGCACCCCGAGGACAAGTACTACCTGGAGGAGAATGCCGACCTCTGCGCTGAGTGTGGCGTCGACAACACCGAATGTGCGCACGCTGGTGGTTGGGATATCGGCGATGAGGAAGAGAGCTACCCGCCCAGCCCCGGTGCCACGTTCGCCTCGCTGTCGGAAAGCGGCTCCACTCACCGCTCAAGCGACTCTGACCACCAATCCATCGACGACACCTCGGACTCCTCTTCCAACTCGCTCGTTGACAGACCGAACGTGCCCAAGTGCGGTACTAGCAACTTGCTCATCGACGACACCTCGGACTCCTCTTCCAACTCGCTCGTTGACGGACCGAACGTGCCCAAGCGCGGTA
>Ga0307512_10005258_pt1 | contig 13604 bp, 12 predicted proteins | sample 14_EM_MG_FD_200267 | JGI IMG/M metagenome (GOLD analysis project Ga0307512, IMG submission 200267) | Populus trichocarpa ectomycorrhiza microbial communities from riparian zone in the Pacific Northwest, United States - 14_EM | ecosystem: Host-associated > Plants > Roots > Unclassified | place... | reverse complement strand
ATGTTCAATTATGCAACTGCAAAAACAAGAACATTATATAAATCTACAGATGGACCCGCTGTGCGACCCGCTGACAACCCGCCCAATCCAGACGGGTTGGGAGATTTGCATCGAACCGTACCCGAATCGACGGTTCGGGTGTGTTGACAACCCAGACCGCCAATTTGGCAACGGTTCGGTTCTGACCCGGACCCGGACCCGAAGTGACGGTCCGGAACCGTTGCTAACACTAACCCTCTTCCTGTACCTAGCTTTGCCATGGACTCTTTACAAGGTAGGAGATGTTGCCAAGGCATGGGTTGAATTGAATCATTGCTTCCTGGGTAGTGGACACAGCTGCTGTAGTTTGAGCAAAAGGATCAACATACATCTCTAAGTCATGATATACTGCCCATTGGGTGACGGGTACAGCATTGGTCCCCACTGTTGTCACACGTTGTACCAGCATCCTGGTCTCATATCTAACGATTCGCTTGCAATCTGGGTTAAGGCCAAACTTCGTTGTTCAGGCCAAGGTATTATGCTTTCTTGGTATCATTGACGGAATTGCTACATTTACTGGTCGAAGTGACAGGCCAGTCGGGGTGTGAGGTTTACTTCAAGTACGATTCTGTACACTGCCAAGGGGTATAACCACCCGCTCATAAATCTAACAATATACTATGCGCTGGGACAGGTGCTATGCGCATGGAAGGTCTGTGCAGCATTTGTCCTGGAGTGGCAGTAGAGATAATATGCAACCAGCTCAGGTGATTTCATTTCTTGCTTTGTTGTCTTCTCTTTACTTGTGTTGCCTTCATTTGATTGTCATAGCATTCTGCCCTGTACAAATGACAGTGACACCGGAATTTACAATCACCAACTGGTGGGGCCATGCCCCCATATGTCAGTTATGCAAAATGGTTGCCATAAAACAAAATGATCCATTGAGGTACTTGTAGCTGAGCACAGTTGAGTATGTTGAACAATGGTTTCAATACGCCCTTTTATTTCTTTTCGTTCTTTCTTTTATACTGGCTGTCCCACCACCACCACCACCACCAGATGCATCCACCAACAATGTGGGACATTGTACCAACACCACACTACCTGAACCAGAGTAAGGGCCAGTGTAGAAATGTCACCACTATGGCAATTGGATTAGTATCTAATATCTTAGAACTTACGACTACATGTACACTGACTCGCTCTGGTATGCAATCTGATTACTATATTATCTGTCTGTTGTTAAACCTAGTCATATAGGCCTTTACACTCCATTGACCAGTGCACTCACTGCCATTCTTAATATCTCTAAGGTTACGGCAGCGGTACGGAATCACACCCTTAGTGCAGATGTTAGAGTTGCAGCAGAATTAGTACAAATTAAAAACACTTCGGTACGAGTTGGCTTGGAACTCTCTGCACAAAACACATTGACTGATATCATCATTATAGGAGACATATAATGCAGTGTCAGAACGTAGGAAGCTACATTGATGGAAAGTGGCAACGAAGATGATTATGAACTGCAATTTCTATATCAAGATGTGCTATATTTGTACTAAGTTGTTTATTCTGTTGTCCGGCCATCTACAAATTTCTAGCAATGTATTCTACATGCTATTCAAAAATGACTGCTATCATGTCTCTATGCAGGGACTGGATATTGCTCCCAGTACCGAGGGACAGGTTACTCAGAGTAGAAGCATTCATCTTGTGATTGGAAAGTATCTATTCTTCATTGTACCTACCTATTCTGTCTAACAACAAGCAGTGTACAGTGTACATCTAGAGGAATTGCTATCAACTGACACATCAAAAGCCAGATAGTAGCTAGACATCATCATTCATTCACTCCAGTGTACGCAACGGTTATGGGTTACCAGACTTCGGTCAGGGTTGGAACCAGAGCCGAGACCCTGGTCCTGGTTAAACACCATCAAGGGAACCCAACATGGTGACAAGAACTGGGTTGTTACCCTGATCAGACTGCAAATAGGTAGTTTGTCGCAGGATTGGAACCTGGCATGGCACAGCTGGCAAGTTGGAATAGGAGATGTACAAAAGGATCATTTTGGGGAGAGCGGGATAGAAGTGGTGTTACACAAAAGTGGAGACACAGAGAGACGCAGAATTGGCATTAGAATGCTGTGTGGTGGTTGCAGCATCATTCTATATCATATGGAAGTCGTCTGTGGTGTTGCAATGTCAGGCAATGTGGCGTCATTGTATTGAGATGAGTTATGATAGTGGTGTATAAGATCATGGGGGTAGATTCCTATGGTACATTGGAGCACGAGGGATGATTCGAGGGTGGCAGACTAATTCTATCTAAGCGACGTTAAGATGGCATTGTATGATTTCCGTTTCTTCTCTGTTCACTCATTTGCTTGTACAGCACAGCAAATTACTACTTTGAAACAGCTTCGACTCTTGGGGTGTCCTGAATAACCCGATACTCACTTCAAGCCACTTCGGTCTTGTCTTCGAAATTGCTTTCTTGTTACCAATCTCACCTACGCACGACCCACCTATGGTAGGCAATTTTGTGACCTCATATGGTCCTTGGCATTGGTAAATGACTTGATAGATCATGCTTTATAAGTGGTGGGCAGCTGGCCACGCGCAAGGTTGTGATGAATTTGTAATGACTGACTCCCCGCAGAGACTGCAACCGTTCAATACGAAGCCAGACTGATGTGTCGGGTTTGTTCGGCCATCATTTTCTTGTTTGACCGCAAATATTATCTTTCCGCGCGACTTAGAACTCCCCGGATTTGTCTGTTGTTCTGTCAGTATTTGTAAATATTCATTAGGAGTGACCCATATAGAGCCATATATGTTTTCTGTTCTCAGCACTACCTGCAGTGCCTTCAGAATCCAATCGTTGTACATACTGCTCTCACAGACCTTGTAATCAGAGTATGTTTGGATACTCATCCATACAGTGCGGTATGTGTCAGTATGTACAACTATTTTAAACCATCATCATTCTCCCGCCGATGTGCTTTGAAATACTCGACAATCCCAGTCAATGTAAATCCATACCCAATAATACTGGAATTGTCCCGACTGCAAGACCCTTGAGAGAGATCTTTAGCTCGGTTGAAAATGAGGAAACTCTGGGTATTTTGAATGGTTGAATGTATTGCGCCATACTTATGAGTAAAGGTCCGTCTCTCAATCAACTGCCTTTACAGAATTCCGTGGCTCGGTTGAAGTTTGACTGATGGCATTGTATTTTCCAACACTGCTGTGTGTAGTGCTATATGCGCTGATACCTCCATTTTTGGACTCTCTGCCTTCAAAGAAATCCTTTGCTCAGTTGGGTTTAATTAGCTTTATGGTATATTCAAATACTGCTCTGTATAGCATTGTACTTATAAATACCGGCTTTTCTCTATCCAGCACCTTTAAAGATGTCTTTGGCTTAGTTGGAGTTTGAATAGTGCTGTGGTATTGGAAAATACTGCTCTGCATAGCTGTGTACCTATAGATACTCCTTGATTTCTGAACCTACGCCATTAAAGAAATCTTCGGCTCGGTTCGAGTTTGACAGGGGCACCTGTATCATTCAGTACTTCGCTGTATGGCTCTGTTTTTATTGATACGAGGTTTTCTTGCGCCGGCGGCCTCCGAGATTTTTGGTTTGATTTTAGTTGGACTTATCTACAGGTATTCTGGAATACCTTACTGTTTAGCTCTGTACCCACCAGGATTTTCTTTCCAGTGAACTCATGACAATACAATGTCCAGTGTGCCCTCCAAGTAAGCCTGTAATGTAAAATACTAACAAGTACTTGTCAATATTTCACTGTACAGCATATCTCAATAACAATATTACAAGAGATTGATAGACCGTTAGTTTTTGACTGTTCAACCCGCTTAATACTCTGGGAGTGTTCTGTGCACTCATTCTCGTCGATATGTCTTACAATTTCAGTTTTACCTGCGAGCATGGCTGCTGTTAGCAACGGGTCCGGGTAACCCGCCAGTGGTCCGGTGTTTGCCCGGCGGTTCGGTTCTGTTCGGTTCCAGACCCGGCCAAAAACCCGACCCGCTTTGTCTTGGCGGGTTTGTTACCCGGACCGCGGTTCCATTTTACGGTTCTTACAACTTTGGTGCAACTTTAGCTCCAATTAAGTATTTGAGTTCTGATCATATCATGACATGATGACTACGTAGATTGTGCAGTTTTACCACCTCTTTCACGCCCCGCTTTCAGATTTGCGATCCGACCAATATTTGTTGAATCGCTGTGGAATGACACGAAATTTTAAGCGAAATTCGCGGGTTTTCAATAGCGACTCAATGAATATTGGTCAGATCGCAAATCTGAAAGCGGGAGGTGAAAGAGGGGCCAACACTACACAATCTACGTATTTATCATGTCATGATACAATCAGAACTCAAATACTTAATTGGAGCTCAAATTGTGAGATTGAAATGCCGGGTTTTGCTGGTAAAACCGTCCCAATTCCAACGGTCCGGGTGTTTCGTGTGGTAAAACCCGTTGCCACAGTCCGGGTTCGGGTGGAACCGGACCCGGAACCGACCCGGGAATTTGGAACCGTTGCTAACACTAAGCATGGCGAATAACATCGTATGCTGGGCTTCACCCTAATTGTCCACCCCATGCAGATACCCCTCTATGTGCCGTCCCACAATCACTTCGACTCGCAATACTCTTCTACATCTGCTTCCATCTCTTGACCATACGTCCCACCTCAAAACCAGCCATCAGCCCTCTGTTAACACTCACCGTCGGCTGATACAGCAAGTGCAGATTACCTACAATTGTGACCCTGTTGATCAGGATAATCATTTGTTGGACACTAGCCAACAACCCTTTCGTGATGGTGATGATGGTGACAGTGGTTTGGACGAGTCTTCAAGGAACTTGAACAACATACTTGGACAGAAATCTCAGATTTGACACTACACAACTTATCTGTACCTATTCTTACATGGTTCTATAGAGGGATCCAACATTCCATGTATTTGCCACAGGCAGCTTCAGGTTATGGCCAAGTGACGCCTACGACAATGGCGATGGTGATGCTGCCAATGTTGATGATGATGATGATCATGATGATGATGATGATGATGATGACGATGAGAGTGGGTAGATACATGACGCTATGGAAACTAGTCACGATGTGGGAATGAATGGCCACCGAGCAAGACCCCTGGTTATTACTGAAACTGACTCTGAGAGTTGACCTGAGTCGGAGTGCTCAAGAACGACCTCACAGGATCCTCGGAAGGGTGCGACCGGGAGGTCCTGGGTTTGACCCCTCATGACTTCATGGAATCCATTAATACTGACAGGTATAGCACGCGGATGATGAAGAGCATGGGGGACAAGACGCTGAGGAAGATGGGAATGAACAGGATGAAGAAGCAAGTCATCAGCAAGTGCCTCTGCGATGGAGAAAAGTAAAAACCTATGAAGAGGAGATTGAGAGCCACACAGAGTTCTCAGGTTCAACTTTTCCTTCCTTACTGTTATCTACGGTGACTGATTCATACCGGATGTGAATGATGAGGTAGATTCGGATCTGAACGAAGCATCTGGTCTCGCTGGAGATCAAGATGAGGGTGTCTTCGAGGAATTTGCCAACACACTACTACAGATGCCACAAGATCTTGTCAGAACAACAACCAAGTATACCACCATGCAGATCCTCGAGAGTGTGAGGGCTGTTACTACTTCTGAAGTATCTCGCTTGTGCTGTAACATGATGAGCGCATGGAACCTTGCAATGATGAATGAAAAGTAATCAGTTTGCGCCAATCTAGGCAAACCCAAGGCCGGGTCTGGGTATAAAGGGCGACCTGGGTTTACCAGAGAGTACACAAAGGAGGTTGCAAATGTCTCTGTGGGGAAGAGGGAGTACTACAAGGAGAAAGTACATGCGATGTATGAAGAGGGCTGCTCAGGCACTATAGAGAGAGTCAAAAGAGCACAAACGAAGGGAGTGAAGCTTTTGTGAGAAACGGCAAGTCTCATGATACTCATATATGACGATATACATTACTGACCAAGCAGGTGGCATACCTCGGCACCCTCGGCACGTATACAGTTCAGCTTGTTACTATACCAATTAGGATTTGAGCTCGAGCTCTGAACAGTGCCGGCCATGGAGCAGCCTACTATAAGCTCATCTCGTACAGCGGAATCAGTCATGAAGAGTTAAAAACAATCTGAGACAGCTCAGATATAGGCCTGCAAGCAAGCAAACTGCTCTCGGTACCTATGATGTTTGAAGGAACCGCAGGGAGAGATATACTCAGGACATTGGTTTCTTCTGCAATTCTTGCAATCATCAGTAAGTAGCCCATAATGACATGGCTGAAATTACACTGATTCACTAAACAATGTCCTGATGCAAAGACCCCGAAGAGTATGGAGCAATTGCAGAAGCTTCTCCGTCACAGGGTGCAGAGCATTCTGACTGCTAGGATGATCAACTGGCATCCACCCGAGCATTGGAGTGCACAGTTGAGTGGTACACTGGAGAGAATCTATGACACCATTCTGTCTACTTAGTTGGACAAGCTTGAAATCACATACAATGCCGTGAAAGGTGAACAGAAGGTGTTTAAGCTGGTCTGGTTATGGTATTCATGCAAAGGAGATATCATAGAGTGAAGTTTATATTTGGTAAACTACCACTGCGTTACAATTCAGCGCAACCATTTGAATTGATAATACTTACTCACTTATTTAGAATTGAATGGTACTGCTTGGTATCCGAATCAATGAGTGATATTAACTGGACAGGCAACAATTCTCAACTACAGTGCAGTACTGCTTCAGAATCGTAAGTATTATCATATACTCGAGATTTATTCACTTCACAGTGCGCTCCGAAATTCCAATTGGTATCAACCAATACTCTTTGGAATAGTTCAGTATAAGCAATTACTAAATGGATAATACTAAATGCGTTGAACTATGTTCAGCTTCAACCATGAAAGATTGAACGATGGTTACTTGCAAGTGAATAGGTAACGACTATGGGGTGAAATAGCCTGTTAGTGTCTGTAGCACTCCAGTTTAGCGTCCCGCAGAGCCTCGTCGGCAGGCTGACCTCCATTCCACATTTACCATCTCGATACCTCAGTTCTATATTCACCCCACTGTTTCGACACCTACCGCAACATTTCATTTACATTTTGCATCTGTTATTGCAGGTCACACTTTTGCCGATCTATGCCCAATCACCATACTCTCCACGTTCTCATACTCAGGTATCATGGCTAGGACGCGCAAAACAGCTGTTTTTGAGATGGTTGCATTGGGTGGATATGGTGGCTCAACAGAGCGGACGATGAATATACGCAATGAACAGAGGAACATCCAACTTCAAGCTCCGACACTGATTGGCCGAGGAAGAAATGGTCCCACCGGAGGAGACGAAATCTTTTTCCTGCCCCTTCAGCTTCACTACGAGCAAGAGCAGCTTGGTAAGCAGCCAGATGATGAACCCTATGTTCGAAACGAGGGTATATATTGCGTTGACAACATTATCGGCACTATGATCAGTCAGAGGAGGTGGCAGCTAAGAGGGAAGCAAAAGCTTGCACAAAACTGGCGAGAAGTTGAAATGATTTTGTCGGAGGCTATCTACAGCAGGTGAGTGAGGATCTGCAAATGCATCTGTCAAGCTGTCGTTAACATTAGGCACATCACCATGAAGAGCTCTACTTGGAGAGACTTTGTGTGTTGCCAGTGCACAACGTCAGCAAGCTACCTCATATCCTCCGGATTCTTCCCGTTGAGCCCAAACAATCCTCGTACCGTGTTCTTACCTGGACTGTTTCGCACTCTACATGAAAAGTGTACCCTGGGTTCTATCTCACAAGTGGCTTGGGCTGGAGGCCTTCGAGCAGCTTTTGAAGCAGATAACAAGATGGTTCTGGCAGACCTTTCACGCCTGGTATGCCCTGATATTGCCTAATACTCTTCAACACTGATATATGCAGTCATTCAGCTGTGAGATGGCTACCATCATTGGGTTGCCACAAAATGTCAGGTGGATACAATGATAGCGTCAGCAATCGAGGAAGCCGACCAAGGGACTCGGCGGAAGGAGGAACAACTTGTGAATGTGTGTCTACCTTACTTTGACTTCTCCGGTAAAGATGAAGACCGTACTATGCGCATAGCAATGGATGGGAAAATGTAGCATGAACGAGTAATACGGCATACACAGTTGGACTTTGAGATCTCCGAACCAAAACTGTTTGTCGCCTATGGCTGGAAGAAGTTCGACTTGGCACTGAGCGCCTATGAGCAGGTCAACACCATCATCCCCTCAAAAACCTGCTGGCTCAAATTTAAGGCCACAGATGGATGGTATAGACCCAAAACCATTACCGGTACAAACAAGGCATTAGACAACAGTGGTATTGTTGGGATTACATGATTTCATGGTGTTAATTTGCAGTGACTGAAAATCTACGGTGGTGGTGAGCTGCAGAGCAACTGTATCAGACAGATAGATGCTGTGTTGCATGAGGTTCCTCACTTCCACGAGCTGAAGATGTGTTATGACATTGCTTGTGTGTTTGAGAGGGCTCCGGACCGCTACAATCCAGCCTGAAGGGAGGTAGTTGAAGCAAGAATTTGGAGGAATGATATATATAGGCTTGAGTATCGGTGCTATGTCATGAACAACATTCTGCAGCTAGCAAATTACATTCTCATGGTCGGTGAAAAGCCCGACAACCTATGGTCTATGATGCAACATCCCATCCGGTCGGGAAGATTATCATTAATTTCCCACCGATCGCGGAAGGTAGACTGTTTTGGTAGGAACTGGCCAATCTAACTTGCTTCATTACAATGGTAATGGAATTCTTTTACAGGGCTGTACAATTCTCAACATTCTAGAGAAGACATGGGCCATAACCTGGAAGGCCACTGGACAAAGATAATTGACATGGTGAAAGAAGCAAAGGAAACTCTTCGACAGATAGCAACCATGGTGGTAGCAGAGCGAATCAATAAATCAGGGTGCGTGCATCAACAGAGATGGGTTTCATTAGATTTCCTGATTCAACAATCAGAAGATCAAGTCAGGTACTATACTCAATATGGGTGAGTACGAGAATATACCACGCAAGATCAATAATTACTGAAATACTTCAGGGAGCTTCAAAAATCCAATAAATATGCGATCTTTGAGCTTCTACAGGAGAAAGATCGGGTATGTAGACGAGGTGCGAGTGGGATGAGACACCTCAAGTTGCCCGGCTCGATTCAAGAAAAGTGTTGAAGGAATGTCGAGCTCGGCTTGAGCAATCAATGTGCTCATGCATTGAAACAGCGTCATAAGCTACAGGCAGAGCTCATCCAGACCGAGACTGAGAGGTGATTTGAAGTTGACATGCTGCAAAAGCGAGGTAGACGCCACAAGATGACAAAGATGATCATTGCGAAGATTAATGAAACATCAAAGCAGCTCGAACCGTTGGTGAAAAAATACAACACTGAGAATCTCAATGTTGGCCATGCGAACTTGAGGCAATTAACAGGGAAAGATATCGGCGGGAATGGTATTGAAAACAATGAGATATGGGATATCGAAAGGTTTTTGTTCAGATCTCAGTGGGCGGTACACCAGTAAGTTAGGGATCATATGCGGCATCAGCAAAATGTCAATCGGTCTGGAAGCCACATGCAATCCACCCAGAAACTCTGGTACCCCTCACCAGTGCTTCTATGTACATCCTGATGCTCCTAGCCCCCCCTGGAGATTTGCAATGTGCTCTCAGACTCTGGAACAGCAATCTCAGATGCTCCTGAATGCACCTGCACTTATGGAGGTGCATTGAGGATGCTATGAGATTTGGCTATTAGAATAGTCAAATTTTGGAGCTACTCAGACCTCTACGCAGGGCTGCAGGAGACTTCGAGAGCTCCTGAGACCTCTGCGCATGCTCTGCGGGAGACTTCTTGCCATATTCTCACAGCAGTAGTTCTTAGGGTTCCGCAAACACAAGGCAAAGTGTTTATCATATTCGTCTTTGTTACACTCACAAGATTTGCTACAGCATAATATGGCATGTATTATCTAAGTCTTGCTATATACATACATACGGAGGTACAGGGATAACGCAGATTGTCTCAGCGACAGGGATTCTATATTTGGGAGACCCCGGAGTAGATAGACATCATTGCATTATACGACATACACACTCTATCTTTCCCAGCTCTTAGTCTCACTCACTCATGCCGAGCTGTCTTGGATCCACGCAATTTACGCCGTGCATCATAGCCGGGTATCCATTCCTATCCTCTCACACTCTTCCTACGCTCCTCGAGCCAGAACCGGTCTGTCTCAAGAATTCCATTCGGATGCCATGTGCGGTGCAGCGGACTGTTGATGATAGGCTGAAATGCCGTCTAGCTCCATTGGTTCACCACATTGTGATCGAGTGAATTTAGAGATGAACTCCGAGGCTGTGATCGAGCGAGTTTGGAGATGCACTTGGAGGCCGTAATCGAGCGAAATTGCACGCCCTAATCGAGCGAATTTGGAGGCCCTGATCGAGCGAGTTTGGGGATACACTTGGAAGCTGTGATCAAGCGAGTTGGAGATGCACTTGGAGGCTGTGATCGAGCGAGTTTGGAGATGCACTTGGAGGCTATGAGTGTGCAAACTTGCACGCCGTAATCGAGTGAGTCTGGAGATACAGTTGGAGGCAGTGATCGAGTGAGTTTGGAGATGCACTTGCAGGCCATAATCGAGGGAGTCCGTAGATACACTGGGAGGCCGTGATCGAGTGAGTTTGGTGATGCACTTGTAGGCTGTGATCGAGTGAGTCTGCAGATACACTTGGAGCCCGTGATCGAGCGAGTTTGGAGATGCACTTGCAGGCCATGATCGAGCGAGATTGGAAGAGTACTTGGAGGGGGTCAATCTGGAGGTGGTAGTTCGGGAGGGGGGCGCTACAGGCGCTGAGATTCTATTCATTGGTTAACTCGTAATTGTGGGAATGTAGAGGATTGAGTAGAACTTGGTCTGCGCAGAGCTGAGAAACTGGCTGCGAGCGGGAGACAGTCGATGTTGGCATGATGCAATACGCGGTGTATGAAGTACTCACTGTATGCTGTACTTGGTGTATGCTGTACATGGTGTATGCTGTACTTCGTGTATGCTGTACTTGGTGTATGATGTACTCGGTGAATGCTGTACTCGGTGTATGCTGTACTCGGTGTATGCTGTACTCGGTGTCTGCTGTACTCGGTGTATGCTGTACTCGGTGTATGCTGTACTCGGCGTATGCTGTACTCGGTGTATGCTGTACTCGGCATATGCTGCACTCGGTGTTAACTCTTGATCATGGCATGGAGAGATAGAGAGGGATTACTTAACTTCGTGTTTTTAGGTGATGGTTGAGTTGAGGACACGAAAAAGAGAGATGAGAGGAGAAGGGACAAATCATAATGAGACACTGGGAATGAAGAGAATTTCATGTGCAAGTCAATTTACTATCCCCGATACGGCAGGTACGAGTCCTGATCCAGCGTGTAATCACACAACTACGAGGTCTTGCCAACTCTATCAGACATGTCGTACCCCTGATCCCTCATATCTGGTTGTATCCTCCACATCATTCTCATCTCTATCCCCCATCTCTCTCTTTCTCATCCACAACTCTACCATCATCGCAGAACACAAAGTTAAGTCATCCCTCTGTATCTCTCCATGCCATTATCATGAGTTGACACTGAGTACAAGCATACACCAGGTACAAGCATCCACCGAGTACAAGCATACACCGAGTACATGCATACACCAAGTACAGCATCCACCCACAATTGTTTGCCTTCCGTTTATTCCCATGATTATGAGTCGACCCCTGAATATAGCTTCAGCTTGGGGCGTGCCTCCATAAACGATAAACCTCCATCAGCGAGCTCTCCATCACAGCTCGAAGGTTTTGTCAGAGTGTCACAGTCCCACGGTTGCGAGTTAACTAACTCATTAATAGAATCTCAGCACCCAGCCCCATCCATCAACCGTCTCCAAGTACTCATCCAGTCTCGCTCGATCACGGCCTCTAAATACATCTCCAAAGTCGCAGGATCACAGCCGGCAACTGGATCTCCGAACTCACTCGATCACGGCTTCCAACAGTATCTCCAGAATCGCTCGATTTTGGCCTGCACCTTCGCACAATCTTAGCCGCCTAGTGAACCTCCAAACTGGTTCTATTACGGTCTGCAAGTTCACACGATGGTGGCCTCCAAATGCATATCCAAACTCACTCAATCAGAGCCTCCAAGTTCGCACAATCATCGCCTCCTAGTGCATATCTCCAAACTTGCTCGATCATGCCCACCAAGTGTACCTCCAAACTCACACGATTACGGACTCCAAGTTCGCACGATTATAGCCTCCAAGTGCATCTTCTGACTCGCTCAATCATGATCTCGGAGTGCATCTCTATGTTCCCTCAATTGCCATTTTCTGGTGCTCCTTCAATTGCTCTCAAGCACAGCCTGCAGCCAGTCCAGATATACTGTGTGTAGATGGGTAGCTATATAGATACACAGATGAGAATAAAAACTGAATAGATGAGTTTTAGATATTGTTGAATGATGAGCTGTAGCTATGATTTCCGGTCGCACCGACAGCATTCCCAAAGATGATGTTATTTTTCCCAGACTACTCTATTGTGATTTGAGGTGCTCCCAGACTTGTCACCGGCGCTCCCAAGCTTGTCATCGGCACTCCCAGGCTTGTCATTGCCGCTCCCGGATGGACCTGATGTTCCCTCCTGTGCTCCGAGGTGCTCCCAAACTTATCACAATCACTCCCATGGTACACATGTACCAATCATCAGAGATCCCAGATACTCTGAAGGCCCGCCGGAATGCCCTCCTAGGGTCTGATACTCTCCTGACATTGATGCATCTATGTTTACACTCCACATCCTCTCAGACATTGTTGGAGTCTGCCAGTGACTCAAATACATTGTGCTGATGGGCGGTACTTCCTTCAACAACGGGTTGTTGAGGAGAAACAGATGCTTCAATTGCATGCCCAAAGGCTGATCAAATGGCTCAAACATCAAGGAAATGTGTTTCTCAACCACCACCACCGCAAAATGTGGATGGATAGCCATCATCTGATAGTTCTCCTCCTTTATTGCTTCCGGATTATGCGCTCTCTTTGGCTATATAGCACGATTCCTTATTTCCGCTAGATCACCTGAGAAGCCTCGAAGGTATTCCATTGCTATACAATTCTTGGTGCAAGTACAAATCCACCGGAGGACTAAGGTTACGAATCATTGATGCGATGCACAGTGTTGCTCAACCGCATGATATTGATGCCATCCATGGTGGTTTGGCAGATGACGGAGATGGTGAAAGTGACTATGGCTATATAGATCAAGCGCTGGCACCACAAATCATGGAAGATCTAGAGCGTGAATGGGCAATGGCGTTAAACAAGGAAGTGGGCAATGGCATCGAGGAGGAGGAGGAGGAGGAGGAGGCGGAGCAGGTGGTGGTGGTGGCGGAGGAGGGGGAGGAGGTGGTGCAGGAGAAGGAGGAGGAGGAGAAATCAAGGAGAATGGAGGGTGAAGGATAGATCGGA
>Ga0307512_10005257_pt1 | contig 13604 bp, 16 predicted proteins | sample 14_EM_MG_FD_200267 | JGI IMG/M metagenome (GOLD analysis project Ga0307512, IMG submission 200267) | Populus trichocarpa ectomycorrhiza microbial communities from riparian zone in the Pacific Northwest, United States - 14_EM | ecosystem: Host-associated > Plants > Roots > Unclassified | place... | reverse complement strand
TAGTGCGTTTGTATGTATTATCGTTTGCATCCAGGAGTTTCATTACCTCTCACTTTCTGATCAATGGCGATCTACGCTATCTGAGTGTGAAACGACGTGGCCCTATCACATTCCCACGCTTTCGGCCGGCAATTGACGGCATGTAGATCATTTCACTAGTTTTTAGTAAATATAGCTCGACTTCCTCACCATTCCTTATCCAGCTGCTTCTGCTCGATTTCCATGACGTACCACAAGCAATTTCAAATATCTCAATCATGTGCACCAGGTCTGTGCGGAGAGTTACGCAGTTGGATACATGGATGAATGCAGCATGACGGTTGTCATTCAGATCGATTCGTCAGGTGCGCTGACCGCTCTTTCCATGACACGTATGACATCAGTCACTTAAATTCTGTTAGCTCATTTCGTCACTAATATTGCTTTTACTTTGTCACTTAACAGTCACTTGCAGAATGAAACTGAACGTTTTGGCCGTCTTACAGTGCGATTCGGGTTCCAGAACGTTCACATGGTGCATTCGACCTTTGCACATACATAGACGAATTATCAAGTCTCACAATTTGGTCACTGAAATCATGAACAAGCTGACACATAGCAAAGTTGGTAAACAACTTGCTTTTCCCCGCGATCAGACGTCAAGAATTACATTTTGCATATCTATTCTTCCGCAGATGCAGGAGCCGTCACCATCTCTTCGTCGGAATCCGATATCTTTATGGTAATTAGCTTGAGGCCATATGCAAGGGTATAAACTTACTGGTTCAACTGGCTTCGCTTTCAGCAACGGTGACAAATCTGGCTCCGCAGCTGGCTCACCACTAGGTATGCTCGATTTTGACTGCGGCTTCACCGAACCTAGCCTTATATGACTACTTCCTGGTCGAGAAGTCCTTTCCGATATTCCGGGGACAATGTCAAGCCTCTCCATAAGCTCTTGAAATGGTGTCGGTGAATGCGGCGGAGAGTCGTCATTCGTTTGCTGCTGAACGACTGCCAGAACCCTCAATCCGGATGTGCCGTACTTTTCATCTCGTTCCCGGAAGTAGTCAGCTACATCCTCCCATCCCGGTTGAGTCATTTCGTCGAACTTCATCTGCTTTTGCCGAAACCTCTCCCTGCGCTGCTGTACCGTTTTAGTGATTGTGCCCATCACCCAGCCGGGTTCGTCATTTTCGCTCAGCTTGCCCTTCTCAGTCTCTTCATCATCCTCATCTTCCCCATCTACCGCATCATCGGAACTTGCAAGATCACTCAGAGTATCTCGGATAGCAATTAGCACCTCCTCAAACGTCTTTTCGGGATTTCTGGACATCAATCCCGCGAGTTCAGCGTGCGTCATATCGTCCTGCTCTTGTTGAACCGCTGCCTTTGGGTCTTCAACTTGCTTTCTTGCCCCAGTGGTCTCTCTTTCAACAAAATCCTCAATCCATTTCTCTTTCTCTTCATTGCTTAAGAAGTGCGTTTCTCGTCATTTCTCCGCCATAAGCCTTTTTTTGGATCTCAAGCTGTGCAATGCCCCAAGGGCTCGGACTCTCTCTGCCTCGAAGCTGCTCTTGCATTCATTCGCTTGATGACATGGTTGGGTTGAGCGCTTTGTTGATTTCCTGTTTCTGCCAGCCGGAAGTGGTGAAATGTTCTTTTTCGGAGCATTGACCATTGTAGTTTGCGTGGACTGTGTTGTTAGGCGAGATGTTGGATGTTGCAAGTGATGGACAATATGGAGGCAAGCTGCGTCTTTTATGTCAAAGTTGGTACGTTTACTCATCTTGAACAAAGCAAAATCTTCCTCCTAACTGTCAAAAAATCAGGAATAGTGACGCTAACCGTACAACATGACCTGGTTGTTAGCGTCATTTTCATATAATATCCCGGGGATTATTTGAGACAAACTTCAGCAGACGTTCTTTCGGTCGAACAACATCCTATTTATTTCACGCGATTAGGCGATTCCACCAGTCATACACTGCAACTTATCCATGTTACCAAACAAACAACATCAGACCGACTTATTGCTAATTGCGGGGTGGTGGGAAACCCCTGCAAGTTGCAGCCATACTCAGCAGGATTCATCGTGAGCATAACCGTCATGTTGGCTGCTACTTATTCCATTCTGACAAGATGCTAACTGTATAGTCCTCAGGGCTTCCCATTTCCTCTCGTTATCATCTTCCTCTCCTATTCCACACCAGCACATCATGGATACACAACCACCCCCACCAGGTGAGAGCGGATCGAATACCGGCCGATTGGCGGGCGCTACATCAAATACGGAAATTCTCGGCACCCAACAAGCGCGCAGACACACGTTAGTTGACCGCGACGCTTCCAATGCAGCCACCAAACATATAACCCAGGATGCCCATTTACAAATCGTCCGCAAGACTGGCAGCAGGAGAAATAAGAAGCAGCATGCGGTGGGATGTGAGTATATCCATATCGATGCAATCAGCGGTCAATTAACCGTATAATGTACAGCGGGTGTCCGTAGAGAGCTACGTGATGAATTCATTGCTGCCCGTAACGGGAAACCTCCATGGTTGACAAAGGCATTTGTGCGCACAGTCCGCGAAATCGAACATCGTGATGTTGTGATCTCTGGGATTTTCGCAGATGAATTTCCCGATAAGCGTCCCCGTGAGTGGACGAAACAGGCTTCAATCACCTTAGAGGAGGCTACAGAAGCGTATATGGTAGAGGTAACAGCCAAATTTCATTGTTAAAAGCATCAACTAATGTCTTGTAGGTTTTCAACATGTCTGCAACTATGGCAAGGCAAGGAGGTTGGGTACAGCTGGAACAGTCCGACATGCGCCTGGCGTTGAATATGGCCAAAATGGCCAAAGAAGGCTTTTCGCGCGCCGCAATTGAGGAAACGAAATATCACATAATGAAACCACATGCCGAGGTCCGCGAAGAGAAGAAGCGGGGTGTAGAGTTTCCTGGGCACAGAAGGGTGAAGGCTGCGATACAAAGACACCCGGCAATGCTTCGTCAAAACCAAATGTCCGGCTGCCTTCCTTGCCAAAATGGCACTGCAAAGAATCCGCTGACACGCTGCACATGCAAAGGAACAGGTGCACCTCCACCCGCCCGACGCAGAGAGCGGATTCCAGAGCCGACACCACCTCCGCCAGGCACGCCTCCCACCCCAACCGGTAACACTTCCGGAGCTCAACCTGCTGAAATCATCAATTTGCCGGCCGGATATACGTATTCGCATACAGCTATTCCCTGGGCGGAATATTTCGAAGATGATGTGGATACTGAGCACGATACCCATTTTGATCCAGATATGCTGACTGATGAAGGTTAGTACACTCTCTGTGGTGTGGTAATGCAGCTAACATTCATTTTGAAGACAATAGGAGTGGATTGAGCGATCCTGCAATTGATGACGAGCATTGACCGAAAGACGGGATTTTGGAGATTATTATTATATATATCTATGTATTATTAAAGAAAAACGTAGTTATCAAGAAGAATGTAAATGAAAACGCAAGAAAGACAGCCAAAACAACGTGAATGATAAACTGTGCCAAATTCAATGATTGCATATTGTGGATAAAGCCATGGCAAAATGAGCGTCAACGGAGCGTCAATGATTCTTGGTCATGCGTCCTGGGAAATCACACCTCTGATAAGTTGTCGTTACTCATAAAGGTATTTTTGGCTGCCTTTATAGGCAAAACAGATTTCAATACCCTCCCTGCCCCATGATGAAAATGAGCGTAAACGGAGCGTCAACGATGTGTGGTCATGCGTTCTGGGAAATTACACCTCCGATAGGTTGTAGTCAGTCATAAACGTATTTTTGGGGGCCTTTATAGGCAAAACTGATTGCAATACCCTCCCTGCCCCATCATGAAAATGAGTGTCAACGGAGCGTCAACGATTTTTGGTCATGAGTCCTGGGAAATCACACCTCCGATAGGCTGCAGTCAGTCATAAAGGAATTTTTGGCTGCCTTTATAGGCAAAACGGAATGCAATACCCTCCATGCACCATCATGAATATGAGCGTCAACGGAGCATCAACAATTGTTGGTCATGTATCATGGGTAATCTGGGGGGTGACAGGTTGCACATTGCCATAAACTGAGTATTGGCTGCCATTATAGGCAAAAGTGAAAGTGAAACGCTTCCTGCCCCATCTTCAAAATGAGCGTCAACAGAGTATCAATGATTGTTGGCCTTCCATCATGGTTAATGACAGCACGATGTGGAGGTTATTGTCTATATACATCGTTTTGACTGTCATCATATGCTAAAAGGCTCAAGAATGCTTAGTGGTAGCTCTGTAAATGAAATAAGTTGTTACTGTCCCGGAGGATGTAGCTAGAATATCCCGTACATATCTGAATATACAGGCTGCCATATCCTTCTTTATGGATGCTTTTGATCAAGCACCACTCATATTACCGAAGATGCAAGACCAAATCTCGTTGACGCTCTGTTGACGCTCTGTTGACGCTCTGTTGACGCTCTGTTGACGCTCTGTTGACGCTCTGTTGACGCTCTATTGACGCTCATTTTCAGGATGTGGTTGGGTGCGTGAGTATCCGTGTTTTGCACATCAAGGCGGCTATTACGCCAAAAATGAACCGTGACATACCAATGTCAATACTTTACGATTAGCAGTAGCATATCTGAATGCAACCATAAATATGAAACCCGAAACGCAGAACCGGAGATTCGACCTGACGGGTCTAGCCAAACCCGGCGAAACCCGCGGGTGGACGGGTATGGGTCCAGGTTTGGCCCGCCAAGAGTCAGCGGGTCTGGTGTTTGGCTGGGTTTGGAACTGAACCGACCCGTTTTTGCGGTCCAAACCCGGACCACTGGCGTGTTACCCGCACCCGTTGCTAACACTAAGCAGAGAGAAGCCCAGAGGGAATGAACACAGTAGTGAAGGTTATCAGGTGGGTTTTGGAACAAGAGGCATTGTTGTATGCAAGTCACAGGATGTTGAGCTAGTTCAGGATGCTTGTGGTGTGTTCACTGCGGGAAGAACAGAGAATGGAGGTGTAGGCAGGAGGATGGGATATATATACTTGTATTCCTGCGATTACTTGGTTCAACTTGGTCTGTTGGTGTACGAACACAAAATGGGCCAGCCATCATCTTCCACAACCACCAGGCACCGAATGAATGAGAAGCCTCGAGACGAGATTGAGAACTCGCGGAGAGGAATCTCTACTCCGCCGTGCAGTGCTTTTGCTTCACACACCTTGTTTGCCGCTCAGACCTCGTGCATCTCGGAGCACACTGAGTAGTTCTCAGGTTGTGGCAACTGTGCAACCATCCAACACGCCCAGCAACATTCCTAGCAGTGGAAATGGCACATGCAACTGATGTGATAGGATAGAGAATCACTGATTGTTCGCATTGCGAGGCATTTAGCTCTGCCAAAGGGGGATTTGGACCGGGTAGCTGAACATATACCCAATCGATGGTTCGAAGTATTGTGCGAAGAACGAGTGGAACACTATGGTAACCGTGCAAAGAAGGCATCTACACCCTTCAAGTGGTGCAAATAGACCTTCAGACGTTGCTGTAACAGTGAATATTAATGCTGAGTTCAATCTGATGGCACTTAACCCAATATTGAAAGCATTTCAAAGGATGTTGTCCCCAAGTATTGTCACGGTTTAGAGTCTAATGTGTTCAACAGTGTGCCACCCTTTGTTGTCGAATCCCTCCCTGGTCATTCAAATAGGAGTCTAACTCGCCTAACATTGCATATCCATGGAGATGAAATCACTCCTTCATTCTTAATGTTGAACATGAACATCGGACTATGCCTTCCCAAAGCCCTCACCCTGGCAGCACTCAGGTGGTACGAAATATTCCAAGTCTTGCTAATTGTCAGAATATCCAAAAAGCATCGGTCTTTGGGGAATACTCAACTTCCACCTGCTCAGAGATGGGTTTCAGTACTGGCTGGCGAGAGGGATTCCTCTCCACGACAGAGTTCCACAGCCTATACAATGCAACGTCTGATCCACACGCTCTCATGTTCGCCGAACAAATCTCGCGTTGCAGTGATCACTTAACATGTGACATCCACCCCATCCACTACATTGCAATGGTCAATCAATACAGCCACCACCACACCGGGTATGAGCAGTCAGAGCCCACGAGCACCCTGAGGAACCTCACAGACAGGCTCAACTCCTCGTGTTTTATCCCACCCCATATCTGGCATTGCTAGCACTCCCACCCCACTCGGTGGTCTTGATAACCTGTGTACCCCCATCCCTAATGCAGAACCCCGCGCGATAATTTCAAATCCACTGTGAACCCGAGCTACTGACAGGCTGAACAGATAGAGCCAGTGGCGATTGCAACTGCAGGCAGTGTCTACACCTCGATTGAAGGTCTCGGGCAGTCGCAACATCCACCGATTTGGTCACTCTGACATGAGCCAACTTGTATTTGCATCAGGCAGACTCCTGGAGCTCTACATGAGGAACAGACGGCCATGTATGAGTGCAAGCGACTTGGAGACAGTAAATTATGCAATGGGATGGGTTCCGAAAGCATTATCTGAAGCCCCACACTGGCAGAAGAACGAGACGTACTGGAACACCACTATGCAGCAAAACAACATTTGGTCCATAGCATTTGCGGCACACACAAAGGAGATCTTGAAAGAGGTATGCTGAACCAATGGCCCACGTTGGATATTACATGCTAAAACTAGAACCAGGTTCTAGCCCAAGTTGAGATGGTTAAATCCCATTTGATTCAATCAACAAGGGACAACATAGCAAAGCTTTAGGATCTACACCACTTTGAATCCGACACAGAGCGTTTGGATTCCATTGCTTCCCTTCTGGCAGACAGTAAGTATCTTTTTTCTGTGGCAGAGCTTGTGGCAGATGGTGTATGCGGTCAATAACCAACGCGGAGAGAGTCGAAAACTGCTAACAAATCGCAAGTGTCAAGTTTACTTCCTGACATAAACAACCCCGTGGTATATCTGCATCAAATTATATCATCGGGTGAATAACCACGGTAAATATGCTGATGGATTCTACAATTCCATGATGGATGACAGGGATGGTCATATACCCTCGCCACTGATCATATATACCTGCACCGCGTTGCGCCATGCTGCCCTGGAGTTAGAAATGAACGAAGGTGTCCGTCCGAAAGATTTCAAGTCAAAGGTGAAAGTGGACAGACCGGATCGCTCGAACTACTTCAACTACAAAAATGACGGTGGTATGAACGCATCCGGCTCCGTTGCACCAGGTCGCAAGTTATTACTCTCTCCTCGGGTTGCAGCCAAGTATACATTCTTTATGACTACCTGGAACAAACTCCCGGAGAGCTTCCAACAGAGGGTGTATAAAAACACTCTTGCTATAGTCAAGCATCAGATTGAACAGGCAGAGAACCCAACACCTGCCGTGGTCATCAGCATGGAAGCAGCGCATGTTGACAATGCTATTCTTCTTGACTATGTGACCTCCAAAATAATGCTTGAGAAGCCTGAGATCCGAAGCACTGACCTAAATATTCCGATGGATAGTAATTGCAAGGATGATGAACCGCATGTCGGGATACCAGGGCGCAGCGGGCATTACAAAGATGATGGTGACGAAAATGACGAGTGGGATGCCATCCCCACCGCCAGCAGTGACAACGGGCCACGAATGCCCTTTGGATGATTGACCTGGGACCCAGTGATGTCAACGGGTATGAGGGCAAGAATGGTGACGATGCAGATGCGGATGAGCAGGAAGCAGCATCGCAAGCCAATGATGGATCAACACAGAATGTGGAGGATCGAAGGCATGGTACTAGAGAGTGTGAAGATTCGACTGTATATTTCAGACCGGCAAAATTCGATAATGGCGAAGCAAATACAACGGCAAGCAATGTATTCGAAGCGAAGACTGTATTGTAATATGTGACAACATCTCAAAGCTAAACATGTATGGGGAGAGTGCGGCATCCAATATATAGCAATAGCGGAGATGTGAACTGTGGAACTCGGCCGGAGATAGGCATAAATCTCGCCAGGCGCTGTGTACATGGCTTCATGATAACTGCATCCCCTGCAAAGAGTGTAACACATGTGTTGTTCTGATGGTGCATATACGTCACCACATTTCCAGTGCTGAGTAAATGTGGTACTGATGCAACGCGACCCTTCGCCTGGGTGACACGAAGCGTGTATTTTCCTGTCAGAGGTTACAAGGTTCTGGAAGAGCTGTCGAAGTCGTCCCGAACACCCGCCTGTTTCTGATTGAAACTAGGGTTGTTGATCATTAAGCTCTGGCCCAAAATCGTGTGGTAAACTCTTTGCTGCAATCGGTGGTGATATTGACTGGTACACCAGGTTTGCAGATCTGGTGTTAGAAATACAGTCGGGCTAGCTCTGGGGAGTCAATGTCCTTTCTGCAGGGGAGGTAAGTTGCGATGTTAGACATATGGTTGACGATTACCAGGATCCCGGTGTATCCCAATGCTGTTGACTCAAGCAAGTGGGTCACGAAATCCATGGTTAGTCCATCGCAGGGATGGGAATGCGGTGCCAGTGGCCTGTTCAGACCATCGAGTGTGTGACACGGTGCATTGATTCGGTTGCACAAGTCGCACCCGGCAACGTACTTCTGTATCACTGCCTCCATCGCAGGCCAATACAAATCTTGTGATGGAAGCGTGGATGTCTTGAGAGCTCCCAAGTAAGCGGATTCGGGGTTGTCATTATGAAGGCTGGTCACTGCACTGCCGAGTACCTCGGGCACATATATCCTCCTCTGATAGGTCAGAGCTCCATCAGTTGATCTCCATTGACTCTGATCTGCGATTGAATCATCGACCAATGTTGGCCGTATGTTTGTGGCTCAAAAGTCGGTGTACTGGGCTGGGTTGATTTCTGGAGGTAGGTCATCATATGATTCATCAATGGTGGTTGCTGCTATGGTGGCCAGGAGCCTTGCCATCATATTTTCATAATCGATATCATACTCGGGTCTTCTCGATGGTCTGTCCACTGCCTGCGTCTTGCCTTCCAGGTGTTCGATAATCAAGTCATACGAAGCAAGGATCTCTGCCCATGTTGCCTGTCGCCAGGAGAGCACCATTGACGTTTGGAAATATTCGAGGTTCTTATGGTCACATTGAATAAGGACATTATGATTCGCTCCCATGAGGTAGTGACACCATTGCTTCATAGTCTCCACGATGGCCAAGACTTCCCCGTTTTACATGTCATAGTTCTGTTTGGCACCTGAGGATTTTCAAGAGTTGAACTTGACAGGTCTGAGAATCTCAAAACTGTCATACTGGTTGAGAATGCCGGCTAGGGCGAAGCCTCTGGCATTGGTCTGCAGAATAATCAGCTCAGCCTGTTCGAAATGCTTGACAATGAGTGGATCTGTCAAGGGCCCTTTTAACTTCCGCAATGCGAGTTTTGCAACCTGAATTCATTACCATTTGACCTGTTTAGACATCCTGGAATTCTTAGCTTTCTTCAGAAGGTCTGATTTTGGCATTGTCACCTTTGCATATTTCCTGATGATCCGCCAGTGAAAGTTCGTAAATCCAAGAAGCACCTGCACCTCCCAAACGGACTCCGGGGTTGGCCAGTCCCCCATGATTGGGATGTGGTTCGATCCCATGCCAATCCCATCAAGGCAGATAACAAATTCGGAAAAACCGACCTCCTAGACTCCGAAACAGCACTTTTGGGCATTTCCAGAGTGACCACATTCTTATAGTGGTTCCAGTACTTTGCGTACCTGCTCTTCGGGCTCCTCCTCATTGGTTGAGTAGTTCAGTATATTGTCAAGGCAGCACACCGCGAAGTCATCAATGGAAGGCCAGAAGAAGTCGTCCATATAGGCTTGGACAGAAGCTGGTGCATTCGTCAACCCGAACAGCATGATTTCGTACTCAAACTGCCCATACCAAGTGCGGAATGCAGTTTTGTACTCGTCGCCTTGCTTGATTCGGATGAGGTGACAGGCGTTGCTGAGGTCCAGTTTCGTGAGGATCCAGGCTCCTCGCAACCGTCGGAAAATCTCTGGGATCAGTGGGAGAGGGTATCGGTTCTTCACAGTGGCTTCATTGAGATCTCGATATTCCACACACAGCTGCAGTCTGCCGCCGGTCATCATTGCAAACAAGATCGGTGCTGCCACAGGCGATGAAAACCGCTGCACGAATCTATTGGCTAAGTTTATTTTGATGTAGGCCCAGGGGGTGTTCAACTTGACTTCCGAAAGGTTGCAGATTCAGACATATGGTATATTGAAGCCTGGTTCGAGGTTAATTGTGTGGTCAATTGGTCGGTGCGGTGTGAGAGTCTCTCCCATATATCTGCTGAACACGTCCACATGCAACAGCAGAATGTAAATCAGTCCGGAAGCAACATGCAATCCTCCCGGACTGTAACGGCACGTATGTCTGCGTCCGGCCTCATAGGTATACGTATGGTAATTATAGGAATATGGTTGCAAACGTGGATGCGAGTGATAGTATATGTAGATGTATAGGTAAGATTATCGCTAGAGATCTAAGGCTCGTGGCGAGCCGACTATATAGAATGGCCGTTACCCGGCCAGGGTCATGTGCCGCCGTGACATTATCCCTCTCGTCAGGTGCAGACCTCCTGGGCTGCATAACTGTACAAGAGATGAGGGAAGGAAGCATTAAACGAGCATGCCGCGTACGTACTCGTACAAACTCGAAACTCTCGCTACCGATTGACACCGTACAGTAGCCTTTCAGTGGATCCGGCGCACGGGGAAACTCCACGTCCACTTGGCTGTGATCCGGAGGTGGTAAAAACCCGTGCCAACGCCATTTGTACTGGGCCGAGATCCAAGGCAGCAAAGAGGTACGAAATGGAGAAGAGAAGGAAAGGGAAACAAGGAATAAAACAATCATCCTACGTACGCAATCGTACGAACCCATAAGTGCCACAACCAATCAGTACTGCTCGGCGTGACGTTTCAGCGGATCCGGCGCACAGGGAAACTCCACCTCGCAGTGACTGATATCCGGAGGTGGTACAACCCGTGCCGACGCCATTTCTACCCGGCCGAGATCCAAAGAAGTGATGAAGAATCGAGAAGAGAAGAGAAGCAAAGAGAAGAGAAGAAACAGAAGGTAGAAACACCCAACTGATAACTTTCCTCCTGTCCCGAGTTCCAAAACGATTGACCCATTTCCTGCGCTCCCGAGCCTTGAATCTCAATTCCTCCTTGTCTCCACTTCCGAACTCATACAACGTCCGACCAGCCATCCAGTTCCGCACTGGTAGCCTGTGTATCTCGGCATAGGTCATTGTCGAAATTCTTTAGGGTGGTAGGGTTTCCGCTGATGACTTGGCATCGATGGGAGCTTCCGCTGCCGGCATCAGTCGTGGCCATCAATCGTATACAGCAATTTCCCGTAGTCTCATTCGTAGACACCTAACATGTAAGTTTCTCTATGATGGTTATACTTCCCAAGTTCAAGCACGCTAGCGCTGTCTGAGCTTTGTGCACTGCTTCCGCATGTTCTCTAGAGTATATCTTGCAACCGGTAGTCATCGGTACTTGGTGTGGTGGCAAAACGGCGCCCACCAGTACAAATCCACACAATTGAGTGCGTACGTGACTGGGTTAGGGTTATCGCAGCTCTACATCAGGCCATCGACATCATCTCTTTCCTTCTTGTGAAAATTCGTTGCTCCGTCAACGACTTCTCCATCATATCCATTGTCGATTGCCATCGTGGCTCGGTAGCAGTGTAACGTGTATCTCCGAATTGATATTGGGATACATTGGTAATTCGATACGTAATTCAGTTCAGCTTTCGCTTCATCTGCAGACTATCTTCCTTTGGCTTCGGTCGTCCTTCTGCGTCGCCCGCTGTCCACTGTCTATCCTGACTTGCTCTGCCTGTTGACTTACTATTGTATGAGACGTCCCAATGCGCTCAATCTTAACGTCATTGCAACGGCTATGCCTCGTCGTGACTTTTTCTGCCTGTTGACTTACTGTCGAATGAGGCGTCCCAATGCACCCAATCTCGACGTGATTTGCACCGGCGCCATGTCTTGACTTAGGGCAATGATGTCAGCTTTCGCTCCTGGCATCGTCATAGCCTTCGGTTCTCATATGTGACTCGCTGGTGTCCATTTGAGCGTAGTAGAATGCGCCAATTGCATCAGGCGTGGGCGGTATATCATTGATCCCGATCTAACATGTAAGCTTTACACTGGGAGGTCATACTCACCGCAATAGTAGTGCGCTTCTGCTCTCGGAACGCCGCTTGGCATATGCGGATTCCGGCATCTCTTGATTTGGCATTTGGTAGGGTCTCGGTGGCCCGCTTCTCCCTGTGGCCATCTCCATAGGGATTTGGTAGGCCTCTGGTAATGTGGTTTGGCATTCAGTTCGGTATGCCGTTCGGCGATAGTTTTTTGATCCTTCGGTACGCCTTTCGGTAAGCATCTCAGTCAGCGGCTTTGTATGGTAAGGCTCCGGGTAATCCTCTCGATCTGCGTGTGAAGTCATTTGGCAGTGATATCCGTCGCTGTGAGATCTCCGTGATCATTTCTTCGTAGTTCTCACGGATGACTCTTGCGATGCCTTTCGGTACGCAATTCAGCACGCTCGGTGGTCATAGTCAATTGTGTTTGGGACCAATTCGTTAGTCATGTCGCAGTCGTTTGGTATCTCATTCGGAACTGCTTCGGTTCCCATATTGGCTCTCGTTCGGCATAGATCAGGCTCGCTTGACTTATCGTCTCTCTGGTGCATTTGCAGGTCTACTGGACGTCCGTCGGATGCTAGGTGAACTTAACTTCTTAGATTGCAGGGTGCGGTTGCTGACTCTTCTCCGGGTTTGCTTGTCGATTCATCTGTTGGTGTGTTTGCCATCACATCACTTGACTTGGTTGACTTATCATCGTTCTCTGAGTCCACTAGTCGATTCATGTCCAGGTGCACTTGCCGCTGATAGCCTTCTCAATTGGTGAATGGATCTTAAGGTGCATCGTTCCTGCACTTCCGGGACAGTAATTGATTGCTGTAGGGGTTGTTTGAGATTCCGGTAAGGTCATCCCCCTCTTTTGAAAGTCGTTGCTCCGCCGGCGACTAATCTCATATGCCTTTGTCGGGATCATCGATTTGCAGTTGTCAATTGTCATTGTAGTTGTGTAGCTCGGGATTGCCAAGTCTGAGTCGGGATCTTATTCAGGATTATCCTCGGTAATGTGACTTCGAAACAGGTATGGCATTGTATTCTGTATTGTAATCGTCATTGCATCAGCAAAAAGTGGAAAAGGTATTCTGAGCATGCTGAGCATTTTGAAGGTTTTGAACGTCAAGTTCGCATTTAGTCGATTTTGTCGGGTCCAGTTATACGAATCGTACTCAGCGATATTGCATCCACAATATGACGGGATTTTCAAACTTGGTATAGTGTTCCAAAATAGGTATAGCCTAGTTGGATACATTTCTTAATTAATTAAAGTCAGCTACTTTTATTTTTGAAAAATGTAATGAACATAGAATACTTTGCTGAGTCATGACATGAAACTTGACATTACTATTTCGAAATGACAAATCAAAAACAAACTAACTCAAATAGGAA